>ULTY01059956.1_pt1 | contig 43940 bp, 30 predicted proteins | sample 1958021 | NCBI WGS metagenome assembly ULTY01 (sample SAMEA4835746, study PRJEB28245) | human gut metagenome | biome: gut microbiome; material: fecal sample | place: Denmark | collected 2008 | reverse complement strand
CCGCCGATGATGGCGAGCAGAAACAGCGTCGATTCCGGAATGCGCCATGCCTTGCGGCGTGCGCGGTTTTTATCAATTCCCATTGCAGCAAATCCTGCAAGATTTACAATCAGCAGATAAATTGCCAAAATCAGTAAAACATCCATTCAAAAACTCCCTGTATTTTTAAAAATTAAATCACTTCGTATTTATTATAGGATTTATTATAGGAGATCGAAAAAAAGATTGCAAGAAGCCGGGGCAAAAAAAGATGCGAGTGAACTGTAACAAAAAGGGCTTCCGTGCCAAAAGCACGGAAGCCCTTTATTCATGACAATAGAATGCTCGCAGAGCGTGCATTCTATTGTTAGTGTATGGTGATTAGTTGTTGTTCTTTTCTACTTCCTGCATCTTCATTGCACGCACCTTGCTGGAAAGTCCGAACAGGTTGATGAAGCCTTCTGCATCGTGGTGGTCATACAGATCGCCGGTTGTGAAGGAAGCAAGGCTTTCATTGTAGAGAGAGTAAGGAGAAGTTGTGCCGGCTTTGATGATGTTGCCCTTGTAGAGCTTGAATTTTACTTCGCCGGTTACATATTCCTGAGTCTTTTCTACGAATGCCTGAACTGCCTCGCGCAGAGGAGTGAACCATTTGCCTTCGTATACAATCTGAGCCATCTTGTTGCCCATATCGATCTTTTCTGCATAGGTATCGCGGTCGAGGATCAGCTCTTCCAGCTGCTGATGTGCCTCCATCAGGATCGTTCCGCCGGGAGTCTCATAAACGCCGCGGGATTTCATGCCGACAACACGGTTCTCTACGATATCGACGATGCCGATGCCGTGCTTTGCGCCCAGCTTGTTCAGCGTGCGGATGATGTCGGAAACCTTCATCTCTACACCGTTTACGCTCTTCGGAACGCCTTTTTCAAAGGTCATGGTAACATATTCTGCCTCGTCGGGAGCTTCCTCGGGAGTGCAGCCTAAAACAAGCAGATGTCCGTAGTTGGGCTCGTTTGCGGGATCCTCCAGCTCCAGACCTTCATGGCTGATGTGCCAGATGTTACGGTCGCGGCTGTAGCTGGAATCTGCAGAGAAAGGAAGGTGAATGCCGTGAGCCTGGCAGTATTCGATTTCGGATTCCCGGGAATCCATGGTCCACTTATCGTTTCTCCATGCAGCAATGATCTTTAAATCAGGAGCCAGGGCTTTGATGCCGAGTTCGAAACGGATCTGGTCGTTGCCCTTGCCGGTAGCGCCGTGGCAGATTGCGGTAGCGCCCTCTTTGCGGGCAACCTCAACCAGCTTCTTCGCGATCAGCGGACGCGCCATAGATGTGCCCAGCAGGTATTTGTTTTCGTAAACAGCATGTGCCTGTACGCAGGGAACGATGTATTCGTCGCACAGTTCGTCATTTACATCGAGGATATATAATTTGGAAGCACCGCAGGAGATTGCTCTTTCTTCCAGACCGTCCAGCTCTTCTTCCTGTCCGCAGTCGATGCAGACGCAGATAACTTCGTAGTCGAAATTTTCTTTCAGCCACGGAATGATGGCTGTGGTATCCAGACCGCCGGAATACGCTAAAATAACTTTTTCTTTCATGATAATTACTCCTCCATATGCTGTGTTTGATTTTTCTTTCAAGCTGTGTCAAGATAAGGATGGAAGCATCCGTTCCCGACTGACTGAAATTACTATACACCCGGATGGAAAGGAATGCAAGTGTAAATTTATGCAAATTATAAATATTTTATTCAGAAAAACGAGATATATTCCAAAAATACTTGAATATTATGCATGAATGCGGTATGATTATGCAGTGCCAAGGAGGAAAAGAAAATGATTCAGGTTGGAATTATCGGAGCGACCGGTTATGCCGGCGGAGAATTGGTCCGTCTTTTATACGGGCATAAAGATGTAGAAATCAAATGGTACGGATCCAGAAGCTATGTGGATCAGAAATATGCGTCTGTTTATCAGAATATGTTTCAGATTGTAGAGGATGTTTGTAAGGATGATAATTTAAAGCAGCTGGCAAAAGAGGTCGATGTGATCTTTACCGCGACGCCCCAGGGCTTCCTGGCAGGAGTTCTGGATGAGGAAATCCTTTCCAATACAAAGGTGATCGACCTGAGCGCGGATTTTCGGATCAAGGACGTTGCTACTTATGAAAAGTGGTATGGGATCCAGCACAAATCTCCGCAGTTTATCCCGGAAGCGGTTTACGGTCTGTGTGAAAGAAACCGTGAGGCGATCAAACAGGCTCGTCTGGTAGCAAATCCCGGCTGTTATCCCACCTGCTCCATTACTTCGATCTTTCCGCTGGCAGCAGAGGGACTGATCGATATGGATACGCTGATTATTGATGCAAAGAGCGGTACCTCCGGGGCAGGGCGCAGTGCAAAGGTTGCAAACCTGTACTGTGAGGTAAATGAAAATATCAAGGCATACGGCGTTGCGAGCCATCGCCACACGCCGGAGATCGAGGAGCAGCTGTCCTATGCGGCAGGCTGTCCGGTTGTGCTGAACTTTACGCCGCATCTGGTTCCGATGAACCGTGGAATTCTGGTGACGGCTTATGCTTCCTTAAAAGAAGTGAAAAAGCCGGACGGAAGCCTTGGACTGCCGGATGCTGCAATGATTCGGGCAGCCTATGACAAATATTATCAGGATGAGAAGTTTGTGCGCGTGCTGCCGGAGGGTGTGTGCCCGGAAACGAAGTGGGTAGAGGGCAGCAATTTTGTAGATGTGAACGTTAAAGTCGATCCGCGGACGAAGCGTGTGATTATGATGGGAGCCATGGATAATCTGGTGAAGGGCGCAGCAGGACAGGCAGTGCAGAATATGAATCTGATGTTTGGACTGGAGGAGTCCGAGGGGCTGGATCTGGTGCCGATGTTCCCGTAAGGGATGGTGGATTCCCGGCAGACTTTGACTGCCCCGGCAGCCGACTGCATTGCGTCCCCGGGATTTGCGCGCTGAAACTTTTATGCAAAAGCGCGTCGGCTTCCTAAGGGCGCACCTCACGTCCGAAACTTGCAGGCATGGTGGTAGGTTTTTGGCTGCTTTGGCGGTTGTGCATGCCTGCTTCGGACAGTCGGACGTTCGGTGCCGGAAGCCTGTGCGTTTTTGCAAAAGTTTCGCTTGCAAATCAAGGGGACGCAATTGCAGTCGGCAGCCGGGGCTGGCAATCAGTCTGCGCGGTGAGGCCTGGTTGCCTGCGGCAACAGCGGCCCGGGAGTGAGGGCTGAGTTTGTTGGGGGCTGGTCGGCTGCGCCGACTGCGCCGACTTCGGCGGTGTGGGCTGGTCGCCGTAGGCGACTTCGCCCTGTTGGGGTAAAAAGGTCTTGATTTTCCGTGGAGTTGTTTGTAAAATTCAAGGTTAGAGAAATTTAGTGGCTTTGAGGATTTGAGGTGTTTTGGATGGCTGTCGGGCAGGAGTTGGTGGTGCATCCTTTTTCGCCGGTTGTGGACGGGCATTCCAGGGTGTTGATTTTAGGAAGTCTGCCGTCGGTGAAGTCGAGGGAGAATCATTTTTATTACGGGCATCCGCAGAACCGGTTTTGGAAGGTTTTAGCGGGGGTGTGTCAGGCGGAGGTTCCGGTGTCGGTGGAGGAGAAAAAGGCTTTTTTGCTGGCAAATGGGATCGCTGTGTGGGATGTGATCGCTTCCTGTCGGATTGTAGGGTCTTCGGACAGCTCCATCCGGGATGTGGCAGCAAACGATGTGGCCGGGCTTTTGCAGGATTCCAGGATTGAGGCGGTGTTTTGCAACGGCGCAAAGTCATGGGAGTTATATCACAGGTATTGTGAGAAGGCATGTCAGCGGGAAGCGGGGAAGCTTCCCTCCACGTCGCCGGCGAATGCGGCATGGTCGCCTGAACGGCTGATAAAAAGCTGGGGCGAGGCGCTTTTGCCTTATGTTGGCCCTGACAGGAAAGGATAAATAGCAATGGTTACAGTGCGCAGCATGCAAATAGAGGATTATGATCAGGTATACGCCCTTTGGATGACGATTCACGGGTTTTCGATCCGGACAATCGACGATTCCAGAGAAGGGGTGGAGCGGTTTTTGAAGCGAAATCCCGGAATCAGCGTAGTCGCTGAGTTGGACGGCAGAGTGGTCGGCGCGATTTTGTGCGGGCATGACGGGCGCAGGGGCTGTCTGTATCACGTCTGTGTGCATGAGGATTACCGGATGCACGGGATTGGCAGGGCGATGGTGGTGCACTGTATGAATGCGCTGCAGCAGGAGGGCATCAATAAGGTGTCCCTGATCGCGTTTACGAAAAATGATATCGGCAACGCCTTCTGGAAGCAGATCGGCTGGACGAAGCGCGAAGATTTAAACTATTACGATTTTGTTTTAAATCAGAAAAATATCGAAAATTTCAACGCATGAGCGGGCAAAAGATACTGCTCAATCTGACATAAAAAGAAAGGCAAGAGGAACATATGGAGATCATTACAGGCGGCGTAACCGCGGCAAAGGGATTTTTGGCAGCCGGCGTAGAGGCCGGAATCAAGTATCAGAACAGAAAAGATATGGCAATGGTGTATTCCAAAACGCCGTGTCGCGCAGCGGGCGTGTTTACGACAAATGTAGTAAAAGCGGCTCCTGTTTTATGGGATAAGGAAGTCGTAGAGAGCGAGTGGGAAGCTCAGGCGATCGTTGTAAACTCCGGTATCGCAAATGCGTGTACCGGAAAGCTCGGCTATGAATATTGCAGGGAGACGGCAGGAGCCGCAGCAGATGCGCTGGAGATTTCTCCTCAGAGCGTCCTGATTTGTTCGACCGGCGTCATCGGTATGCAGCTTCCGATGGAAAAAATGACCGAAGGTGTGCGTATGCTGGCAAAGGCGATCAAGCCCGGAGAAGAGGCAGGAACCGATGCGGCAAAGGCGATTATGACAACGGATACCCGCAACAAGCAGGTTGCAGTAAAGGTGACGATTGGTGGAAAAGAAGTAACCATCGGCGGCATGTGCAAAGGCTCCGGTATGATTCATCCGAATATGTGCACAATGCTCGCATTTGTGACAACGGATGTGAATATCTCCAAAAAGCTTTTGCAGGAAGCGCTGAGCGCTGACGTGCAGGATACCTTCAACATGGTTTCCGTAGACGGCGATACCTCGACAAACGATACGCTTCTTGTGTTGGCAAACGGTCAGGCGGGAAACCATGAAATCACGGAAAAGGGCGCGGACTACGATACGTTTGTGGAAGCGCTTCATTATGTCAATGAGACGCTGGCGAAGAAGATCGCAGGCGACGGCGAGGGCGCAACTGCGCTGTTCGAGGTAAAGGTCATTCATGCGGATAATAAGGAAGATGCAAAGACCCTGGCAAAATCGGTCATCACCTCCAGCCTGACAAAGGCAGCCTTGTTTGGACACGATGCGAACTGGGGACGGATTCTGTGTGCGCTGGGCTATTCCGGGGCAAAATTTGATCCCGAGGCGATAGAACTGTATCTGGAAAGCAGCGCCGGAAAGATCCTGATCTTCAAGGATGGTATGGCGGCGGATTACAGCGAGGAAGAAGCGACCCGGATCCTGTCCTGCTCCGAGGTGACTGCACTTGTGGATATGAAGATGGGTGAGGCAAAAGCGACAGCCTGGGGCTGTGACTTAACCTACGATTATGTCAAGATTAACGCGGACTACCGCAGCTGACGCGAACCGGCGTTAGAACGATAAAACAGTCTCACAGCGCCGCAAAAGGAAACGTGCGCAGAAATGGGAGGAAAAAGTGGAAAAACCGGAAATGGAACAGATCATGAAAAAAGCGGAGGTGCTGATTGAAGCGCTCCCCTATATCCAGAAATTCAACCGGAAAATTATCGTGGTAAAATACGGCGGCAGCGCCATGAGCAATGAAGAGCTGCAGAAAAACGTCATCAAGGACGTGACGCTGTTAAAGCTGGTAGGTTTTAAGCCGATCATCGTACACGGCGGCGGCAAGGCCATCAGCAAATGGGTGGCAAAAGCCGGCAAGGAGCCTGTTTTTGTCAACGGATTGCGCGTGACGGACGCTGAAACGATGGAAATCGCGGAAATGGTGCTGGGGCGCGTCAACAAAAATCTGGTTGCCATGGTACAGGAGCTTGGCGTACCCGCAGCTGGCATCAGCGGCAAGGACGGCGGTCTTCTGCAGGTGGAAAAGAAATATTCCGATGGGAAGGATATCGGCTTTGTTGGCGATGTGACCAAAGTAAATCCCAAGATTTTATATGATCTGATCGACTGCGATTACCTTCCGATCGTAGCTCCGGTGGGCATGGATGAAAATTGCGAGACCTATAATATCAATGCAGACGACGCAGCGTGCGCGATCGCAAGGGCGGTCGGCGCGGACAAGCTCGTGTTCCTGACGGACGTAGAAGGTCTGTACAAGGACTTTTCTGATAAATCCTCTTTCATCTCCCGCATTACAGCAAGCGACGCGGAAGCGCTTGTCAGCAGCGGCGAGATCGGCGGCGGCATGCTGCCGAAGTTAAACAACTGTACGGCGGCGGTTAAAGGCGGCGTCAACCGGGTACATATCCTGGACGGCAGAATCCCCCACTGTCTGCTTTTGGAAATTTTTACAGATCATGGGATCGGAACGGCGATTGTCGGAGACGATGAGCAGGTTTAAAGCAGTGCAAAGCACCTTCGGCACAAAGTGCCTGCGGAATGGAGGAAACATGGGTGAATTGATGCAGCAGTATATCGACGAAGCCGAGCAGGATCTTCTGCATACCTATAATCGGTATCAGGTCGTTCTGGATCGCGGCGACGGCGTATCTTTATATGATATAGAAGGAAAACGGTATTTGGATTTTGTGGCTGGTATTGCGGTATTTGCCCTCGGCTATCATAATGCCGAGTACAATGATGCGCTGAAGGCGCAGATCGACAAGGTCATCCACACATCGAATTATTATTACAATGTTCCTGCGGTGGAAGCGGCAAGACATCTGAAAAAGGTTTCCCGGATGGACCGCGTGTTCTTCACCAACAGCGGTGCGGAATCGATCGAGGGCGCGATCAAGGCGGCGCGGAAATATGCTTATTTAAAAGACGGCACAACGGATCATGAGATCATTGCCATGAACCATTCGTTCCACGGTCGGACGATGGGAGCACTGTCGGTAACCGGCAATCCGCATTATAGAGAGGCATTTGAGCCCGGAATCGGCAATATCCGGTTTGCCGACCTCAACGATTTTGACAGCGTGCTGGCATGTGTGAATGACAAGACGTGCGCAATTTTGCTGGAAACCGTGCAGGGAGAAGGCGGAATTTATCCGGTACAGGAGGACTTCCTGAAAAAAGTGCGCGCGCTGTGCGATGAAAAGGATATCCTGCTGATTCTGGATGAAATCCAGTGCGGCATGGGACGGACCGGCTATTGGTATGCGTGGCAGAAATACGGCGTAAAGCCGGATATCATGACGACGGCAAAAGCCCTTGGCTGCGGTGTTCCGGTGGGTGCATTTTTGATGACGGAAAAGGTCGGACAGCATTCGCTTACGGCAGGCGACCACGGTACAACCTACGGCGGCAACCCGCTGGCATGTGCAGCTGTGGCAAAGGTGCTGGAGCTGTTTGAAGAAAACAACATCCTGGAGCATGTGCGGGAGGTGTCGGCTTATCTGGAAGAAAAGCTGGACAGCCTGGCAGCAAAATATGATTTTATCACGGACAGAAGAGGCATGGGACTGATGCAGGGACTTGTCTTTGACCGTCCGGTTGCGCCGCTGATCAACGCAGCGCTGGAAAACGGTCTGATTCTGATCAATGCGGGAACCAATATTATCCGCTTTGTTCCGCCTCTTGTCATCACCGACGCGGACGTGGATGAAATGATCGAAATTCTGGATTCGTGCCTGAAAACGTTTCAGGAGCAAAACGCGTAGCTGCCGGGAAACGGCAGAGCGGCAAAAAAGAAAGAAATGGAGAGGAATATGTCTTTTTACCCAAAACTGATCGGGGCGGTCTGCGGTGTCTGTGTTGCGGGGGCTTTGATTTATGCGGGCGTTTTTGCCCTGGATAAGGCAGGCGTTTCTGCGGACGGTATTCTGTCGTCCAAACCGACGCTGACGGTGTGGTATACCGAGGAAAAACTGGAGGATTATCTTTCCGCCATGGCGCTTGAATATCAGAATGAGACCGGCGTGCGTGTTGTCCCAGTTTTGAAAAGCGGTCTGGAATATCTCGAGGCAGTAAACGACGCTTCCCTGGTAGAGGAATCCATGCCGGATGTTTACCTGATCAGCAATGACGGACTGGAAAAAGCCTACCTTGCCGGTCTGGCGGCAAATGTGAAGGATCAGAATGCTGTCCTGAATACCGAAAATTTCCCGCAGACTGCACTGGACGCTGTGACCTATCAGGGACATGCGGTTGCTTATCCGCTGTATTTTGAAACCAGCGCTCTTGTATACAACCGGACGTATCTGGAACAGGCTGCGGCAGAGCTGGAAACGGACGAGGCGTCCCTGATTCCGAAAACGATTGATGATATCCGGAATTTTGCGGATGAGTACAACGCGCCGGAAACGGTAGAATCGGTTTTCCGATGGGATGTATCTGATTTTTTCTATAATTATTTCTTTGCAGGAAATTATATCACCGTTGGCGGAAGCTGCGGGGATGATTCGTCCCGGATCAACATCTATAATCAGGATGCGGTTTACGGGCTTGCGGCGTACCAGAAGCTGAGTCAGTTTTTCTCGATCGATGCGGCGACTTCGAGCTACGACCAGGTTGTGCAGGATTTTCTGGATGGAAAGCTGGTTTATACGATTGCGACCACCGATATTCTGGATCGGGTTGCGCAGGCGAAGGCAGACGGAAGCTTTGCGTGGGAATACGGCGCAGCGTCCCTGCCGGATATCAGTGAAACGGTTTGCTCCCGCGGTATTTCCGTGACCGGAAGCGTTGTTGTAAACGGCTACGGCAGGCATCAGGACGAGGCGGATAATTTCGCAGCATGGCTTTGCACGGACAGCGCGGATAAGCTGTTTGACCGCAGTACCCTTGTGCCTGCAAAAAAGAGCGCAGCGCAGCAGACGGAGGAGATGGCAGCGTTCTGGCAGGAATACAGCCAGACGGTTCCGGTGCCGAAGCTGATGGCGACTGCGAACTTCTGGGTACAGATGGAGATCGCGGAGACGAAAATCTGGGAGGGAGAAAACGTTTCGGACGTTTTAAAAGACCTTTCGGAAAAAATTATGACACAGGTAACCGGCACGCAGTACGTGGAAGAAGAATATATCGAAGTGCCTACGGAGACTCAAATCGATTACGCCGAGGGCGAAGAAGAATAAGAACGTGTATAAAAATCCAACCATAACGCATACTGTATTTCATACCGGACGCTGTCAGGGCGGACGGAAGAAGGAGGCTTGCAGGATGGTTGGATTTTTGATTGCAGTTTTATCCGGGGTTCTGATGAGCGTGCAGGGCATTTTCAATACACAGGTCACGAAAGCATCGAGCATCTGGTCTGCGAATGTGTTTGTGCAGGCGACGGCGCTGCTGTCGTGCCTGGCAGTTTGGCTTGCAGCGGACCGGTCGAATCTGTTTGCCGTGTTTCGGAGCGAGCCGAAGTATCTGCTGCTTGGCGGCGTACTCGGCGCCGGGATTACCTGGACAGTGATTAAGGCAATGGCGATGCTTGGACCTGCAAGGGCGGTTCTGTTTATCGTGGTGGCGCAGATCGCGGCGGCGTACCTTGTGGAGCTGTTTGGGCTGTTCGGCGTTGAAAAAGCAGCGTGGGAGTGGAGAAAGGCGATCGGACTTGCTGTAGCGGCTGTCGGAATTGCCGTTTTTCAGTGGAAATAGCGCCCGGAATATGCTATCCTACCAGTAGTGAGAGGTCTGCAGAAGAAGCTGGATTTTGGTATCTGCGGCCATGAAATACAAGAGAGGATGTGTATTTGATTGTCTTATCAGACGTTATTTTTACAGCAGTCATATCGGGACTGTACGAAACAGTATGAGGAAATTCTGCACAACCCGAACCTGCCGTTGTGGGATTATGTGGTGCTGACGGCTTCGAACGAGGCTCAGGCTCAGGCATATCGTGCGCAGATTTCCTACCGCTTAAAGCATCAGATGCTCCCGGAAAAGACACACTATGCGGTGCTGCCTGATCCGGACGGCAAGCGCGTCGGAAGCGGCGGCGCGACTTTAAATGTGCTGCGGTATATCCGGGAGCATGCGGCGGGTAAGCAGAGTCTCGCTGCTGTGCCGCATGACGCAGTGCAGGGTGACGGCGCAGCAGAGAGCAGGCAGTTCGTGTCTGCGCAGCCCGGCGAAGCAGCTTGCCACGCCTTTGACGGCAAACGTATTCTGGTCATCCATTCCGGCGGGGACAGTAAGCGCGTGCCCCAGTATTCCGCCTGCGGCAAGCTCTTTTCCCCCGTGCCGCGGATTCTTCCAAACGGCCGCAGATCGACGCTGTTCGACGAATTTATGATTGCCATGTGCGGTGTTGCGGCGCGGATGAACGCCGGAATGCTTGTCTGCTCCGGGGATGTGCTGCTGCTGTTTAACCCGCTGCAGATCGATTTTTACGGAAAAGGCGCTGCGGCGCTGTCGATCAAGGAGCCTGCAGAAATCGGCAAAAACCACGGTGTATACAGACGGGACAGGGAAGGAAATGTCGGCGGATTTTTACATAAAAAGACCGTAGAGCAGCTGCACGAAATGGGTGCGGTGGACGAGCACGGGCATGTGGATATCGACACCGGTGCGGTTATGATGAGCGTAGACCTGCTCAATTCCCTTTACAGTCTGATCGACACAGAGGAAAAGTTTGCCGCCTGTGTCAACGAACAGGCGCGGCTTTCGTTTTATGCGGACTTTCTGTATCCACTGGCGTCGGATTCTACCCTGGAGCAGTATTATCAAGAGACGCCCGAGGGTGAGTTTACACCGGAGCTGAGAGCTTGCCGGGAAAAAATCTGGGCGGCGCTGCATCCCTATCAGATGAAGCTGATCCGGATATCACCGGCGGCATTTATCCATTTTGGGACGACCCGGGAGCTGCTGCATCTGATGACGGAGGGGATGGAGCAATTTACGCATCTGGGCTGGCAGGCGCGGATCAACACCAACAGTCAGGAAAAAAGCTACGGGGCTGGAAACAGCTATATCAGTCTGCGCGCAGACGTTGGCGCGGGAAGCTATATCGAGGACAGCTACTTGCATCATGGTACGGTTGTGGGGGAGCGCTGCGTGATCTCCGGCGTGACGCTGGATGGACAGAGGGTTCCGGCGGATACGGTACTGCATGGGCTAAAGCTGCAGGACGGCAGGTTTGTTGTCCGGATGTACGGTGTATGCGACAATCCGAAGGAAGCGGCATTATTTGGAAAAAAGATCGGCGAACCGTTGTGGACGGCGGCAGTTTATCCGATTCGAAATACGATTCAGGAAGCAGTATCTGCGACACTGCGTGCATATGAAGACGGTTTTCCAACACTGGAAGACGGGATTTCTTTAAAGGACAGCTTCAACCAGGCGGATGTGACGGCGATTCTGCCCTGGCAGGATAAGCTGGAGGATAAGGTAAAAATCGAATCCCTGTTGGAGGCCATCGACAAAAAGGACAATCTCCATGAGGCAGTGAAGGTGTTCAACGGGGAGATCAATGCGCGTGTAATCCGGCAGCTTTGCGGTCTGGCGGAAAAGCTGGACGAACAGGAGCTGTTTGAATTTTCCCGGAAAATCCGGATTTATTATGCGCTATCCTGTCTGACGAAGCAGGATAAGTATCTTGACCTGTGCCTGGATACGATCCGAAACGCGATTCTTGTCGGGGCGGTGGCAGGGCTTTCCTACGATCCGACGGCAAAAATGGAGCAGGAGGAAGTGGTGGTACGCCTGCCCGTGCGCGTCAACTGGGGCGGCGGCTGGAGCGATACGCCTCCATATTGCATGGAGCACGGCGGAACGGTGCTGAATGCGGCGGTGAAGCTGGACGGACAGAATCCTGTCGAGGCAGTTGTGAAAAAGATTCCGGGCAATCAGATCGTGCTGGCCAGCGCGGACAGCGGCGCAGAGCAGGCATTTTCTGAAATCAGTCAGCTGCAGGATTCCAGCAATCCTTACGATCCCTTTGCCCTGCATAAGGCGGCGCTGATCGCCTGCGGTATCATTCCGTACCGGGAGCAGATTTCTGTCGAAGAGGTGAAAAAAAATCTCGGCAGCGGGCTCTATTTGTCCACACAGGTGATTCATATCCCGAGAGGCAGCGGCCTCGGTACATCCTCGATTCTTGCGGGCGCATGTGTCAAGGCGATTTACCGGATGCTCGGAAAGGAGCTGTCTCAGGAGGAGCTGTACAACCGGGTTCTGTGTATGGAGCAGATTATGTCCACGGGCGGCGGCTGGCAGGATCAGGTGGGCGGACTTGCGCCCGGAATTAAAATGGTGACCAGCGATGCGTCGATTGTACAGGAAATCGGCTGCAGTCCCTGCAGCATCAGCACAGAGACACTGCAGGAGTTAAACGAACGATTCTGCCTGATTTATTCCGGACAGCGCAGGCTTGCAAGAAACCTGCTGCGCGATATTGTAAGCCGCTATGTGAGCGGTAACCCGGATACGGTGGAGGTGCTTTATGAGATCCAGCGGATAGCGGTTTTGATGCGCTTTGAGCTGGAAAAGGGAAATGTAGACGGCTTTGCACAGCTCCTGAACCAGCACTGGGAGCTTTCCAGACGGCTGGATGGCGGCTGTACCAATACCTGTATTGATATGATCTTTAGTTCCGTGGAGGATCTGATCGACGGAAAGATGATCTGCGGCGCAGGCGGCGGAGGTTTTTTACAGGTTATCCTGAAAAAAGGCGTGACTGCGGAACAGGTGCAGAAGCGTCTGAGAGAGGTATTCCAGGACAGCGGCGTGGAGGTATGGCGCTGCAGCCTGGTGTGATGACAGCGTGTGCGGCGAAAATACGGTGTGGCAGGCGCGCTGCTGCAGAATAAGTTTAAGGGGATATTCGATATGTTGAAGGGAATTTCACCATTGATTTCACCGGAGCTGTTAAAAGTTCTTGATGAAATGGGACACGGAGACGAGATCGTGCTGGCGGATGCGAACTTTCCGTCCAGCAGCATCGGACAACGGGTGATCCGGGCGGATGGAATCGGTACGGCAGAGCTTTTGGCGGCGATTTTGCCGTTGTTTCCGCTGGATCAGTACGATCCCGAGCATTTCGTCCTGATGGAGGTCGTGCCGGGAGATACGGTTGTACCGGTGATCTGGGAGGCTTATAAGGCGCTCCTGAACTATTATGAGCCGGACACAGAGGTGCATAAGATCGAGCGGTTTGCCTATTACGAGCGCGCCAAAAAGGCGTACTGCGTGGTAGCGACCGGAGAAAAAGCTCAGTATGCCAACATTATTTTGAAAAAGGGTGTTGTGAAGTAGGGGCTGGAAAAAGATTGGCTGTGCAGGCAGATACATAAGAAAAAGATAAAAAGAACGGTGCAGAGGAAAGGAGGAAGAAGAATGAAACGAAAACATTATCTTGCATGGATGCTCACAGCAGCGCTTACGGCTGCTTCGGTTATGCCGATGACGGTGTATGCGCAGCCTGCTTTTGCAGGTGGCGGTGAAGTGAAGGTCGTACAGGGAGATGTAAACGGAGAGCTGCAGGGAGGCGTGATGTCGCCGGGAGCCACGGCGATCGAAGGCGCTGACCTGACGGTGAACGGAAACGTTTCGGACGGTCTGGTTTCAGACGGTGCTACGTTAACCGTAAACGGAAATGTGACAGGAAACGGAATCGATACGGTTATTGCGGAAAAAGGGACTGTGACGGTAAACGGAACGGTAACAGCAACGGATTTAAGCGAGAAGACGGGTGTTCTGGCGTCAAATGGCAGCAACCTGACGGTCGGGGATACGGAGGTTGGCGGAAAAGAATCGACCGGCGTGATTGCAGAAAGCGGGTCGAAAGCGACAGCCGGAAATGTGAAAGTTTCCGGGGAGTACATGACAGGAGCTTCGGCATACGGAGACAGCACGGTTCATGTAAAAGGTAACGTGACTGCGGATGGAAACGGTATGACGGGAGTAAGTGTACACGACGGAGATAAGTCATCGCTTATCGTGGATGGAGATGTGACTGCAACCGGTGTAAACTCGGTCGGCATTTATGGAGAAACCGGCACAATAAAAATCGGAGGCGATGTCTCCGGGAGAGAAGCGGTCATTACAAACGGAAAGGCTGACGTAACGGTAGGCGGTTCCGTAAGCGGAACGCTTGTTGGCGTTGCGGCGAGAGGAAACGCAGCGGTAAGCGTGAAAGGAGATGCAGGGACGAAGACCGGCGCCGGCATGTTTGCGCAAGAAAATGCAATGGTTACCGTCGATGGAAATGTGACCGGCGGAACGATCTACGGAGCACCGGAGGACTGTAAAGACGTGCATCCCGCTATTATTGCAGGGACCGGCGCGACTGTCATCGTAAAAGGGACGGTATCGACAGCAGAAGGAAACGGTTCTGCCGTGAGCATCAATTGCAGGGATATCGGAAGCCAGAAGGGAACGTTGATCATTGAGAAAGCGAAAGCCGGCGGAGAGGCGAGCACGATTTTTGTGGATGCAGTCTCGGGCTTTTCGCAGGAGGATATTCTGAACAGTCTGCCGGATATCGTGGTGGGAGAGCTGGCTGCAAAGAATGAAGATTTTATCTGGAACAGTTATGACAACAATCTGTATCAGAACGATCCGGAGAATGAAACAATCGGGGAGCTGAATGAAAAGATTTATGCTGCGATCCGGTATATGATCCGGTGGAACAATTCGGAGGGCGGCAGCTTTTCGGTAGACGGAACCTCCAAATACGGGGAGTATGATGTCGCGCAGGAAAATCAGGAGCTTGGGATTACGATTCAGATTGCAGAAGGGTACGAGCTGGAATCCATTTCCGGAGGAAAAGCACAGGTCCTTCAGCGGCCAGATGGAACCTGGTCGGTGATCGTTCCGCGCGGCGGCGGTGTGAATCTGTCTGCAGTGCTGAAACGGATCATAAAGGAAGAAATGAAAAACAGCGTCGTTTCTAATCCGGGTGCTTCCGGTTCGGAAGAGCAGACGACAGTACAGATAAACTCTGGCTATGTCGAGTTCCAGAAAGCGGTGCGCAGCCAGATCAAAAACGCAGCACCCGGAGCAGTTCTGGAAGTGGACGGAAAGAACTGGATGAGCTTTGACCGCAGCACGATGGAGGAGCTGAGCAAACGAAAAGACCTGACGGTTGTTGTGCGCTTTTGGTATCTTGGAAAGCGTTGGAGAGTAGTAGTTCCGGCTGGCTATGCGGTGCAGACGCTGCTGAATCAGGAAGGATACAGTGGATTTTTATACCTGAGCTCAGTTTTCGGTGCGGTGCCGGAAGAAGCATAATGGATGGAAAAGTCGCCCAGGGCGGAAGCTGCCACCGTCCTGCGGCGGTTTGTGGAGATCGTCATCGATCCGCAGACCGCAAAGGGATGGCACAGAAGAACAGCGGAAAATAGAGATAAGTAAAAAAGAGCTCCTGTTGGAACCATGCCAGGAAAGCAAGTGTGGTTTCCAACAGGAGCTTTTTTATCGTATAGGAAACTTCGTTTCTATACGACAAAAAAGCTCCGCGAGGATGCGCCCTCGGCGCAAGGGTAGATGGTTGCCGAGGCAACCGCGCCTCGGCGCGAGAATGTGCCAAGGCACATTCTTTTTTTATTCATGACAATAAAATGCTCGCAGAGCGTGCATTCTATTGTATTTGGTATGCGCTGTAAGCGCGTTAGTTTGCATTTCCATCATCGACAGGGACATTGTCGGCTGCGCTGCCGTCGGAAGACGGTGCAGCTGCGGCAGACTGTGTCTGGACAGAGGTTTGTGCGGCATTTAACTGATTGATCTGTGCGTTGAGGCTGTCGATGCGGCGCTGTGCCTCATCGGAAGCACTCTGTGCAGCCGCTTTTGCATTGTCATCGGCAGCCGCTGCAAGTTCCTGATCTGCAATCGCTTTATCCTCTACTGCGGTCTGGAGCTGCTGCTGCAGGTTCAAAAGCAGGGATTCATACTGTGCAGAATTGGTGCGCAGCTGAAGCTCGAGCCGTTCCTGCTCGATGATCTGATCTGCACCGGGGGTTGCCATGAAGACGGAGCTGTGCTCGCAGACCGTCTGGGAATCCTCAGAGGTCACCTGACCGGTCAGGATACGTTCGTTTTCCGGAAGCATTTCCAGAGTACCCTCAGTTGCAAAGGGGCAGGCATCTGCTGCGGGCAGACCGCTGTAGGCACAGACACTACCCTGATAGTGTACGTCACAGGTTTCTGTCGGAACCGTATCTACAGCAAAATATTCGGTCTTTAAGGTTTCACCGCAGAGTGCGGTGGGCAGCTTGCCGGACTTTGCGCAGACAGTCTGTGCGACGATATCGGCAGGCTGAGAGAAGGATTTGTTTTCCAGACCTTCGTGCACCTGGCTCATGACTGCTTTCCAGAGCTTCTTTGCAAGGCTTCGTTCTTCGCCCTTGCGCAGCTTTGTGTTGTTGTCATAACCTGTCCAGGTCGTACAGGTGTAGTACGGTGTGTAGCCGGAGAACCAGATATCGTTATAATCGGACGTCGTACCGGTTTTACCGGCGATGGACATGCCGCCGAAGTTGACAGCAGTACCGGTACCGGAGGTGACAACATCCTGCATTGCGCTCGTTAAGAGGAATGCGGTGGAGGGCTTGATGACCTGCGTACCCTCGGTGCTGGTGTTATCCAAAATAACGTTGCCGTCGTGATCTTTTACAATCGTATACAGCTTGGGTCTGATATACTGCCCGCCGTTTGCGATGGTGGCATAGGAGGCGTTTAATTCGATGTTTTTTACACCGTATGTGATACCTCCAAGGGCGAGGGCCTGCTGGACGTCGGAGAAAATCTTGCCGTTTTTCTCTACGCCGTCTACCAGCGTGGTAAAGCCGAATTTCTGTAAATATTCATAGCCCAGACGGGGGGTGATTTGCGTCAGGACCTTTACCGTAACGATATTTAAGGAGTCCCGGATACCATCCCGCAGGGAACAGATGCCGCGGTAGCCGCTGGAATACCAGTTGGATACCGGTCTGCCATTGTCATAGTTGAAGGGACCGTCGACCTCGACATCCGCGAGAGTCATGCCGGCGCTGTCCAGCGCGGGCGCATAGGTGGAGACGATCTTAAAGGTGGAACCCGGCTGACGAACCGCATCGGTGGAGCGGTTCAGGGTCAGGTTTCCTTCCTTGGTGCCGCGGCCGCCGATCATGGCAACGACATAGCCCGTGGACTGATCCTCGATCGTTAAGGAAATCTGGGGCTGGGGCGTCAGGGTGATGGATTCGCCGATAATTTCCGCACTGTCGGGAATCGTAGCAGCCTTATAAGCCTCGATCGCTTCATTCGCCTCTTCCTGAGAGCTGTACAGGAGGTTGAAGTTTTTGTCGCCGTTTTCCTGATAATAGGATTTGTACTTTTCCGAGCTGATGTTGACGATGCCGCCTTCCTCCTCAGAATCAGGATCGCGGTAGGTCAGCTGGTAGCTTAACAGCCAGCGCGTGCCGTCCGGATAGAGGGATTCGTCAGAAGCAACGGAGTCACAGATCGCCTGAATATCGGGATCCATGGCGGAGAAAATGCTCAGACCGCCGGAATAAACCATGACGTAAGCCTGGGTTTCGGTATAGCCGGCTGCGATCAGGTCTTCGGTTACGGCTTCTTTGACTGCATCCGCATAGTAAGAGTCTACGGAAGAATCTCCGCCGACTTCGAGATTGGCGGTCTGGATTCTGCGGTATAAGCTGTCAGTATCCGATTCCGCCTCGTCGTACTGCGCCTGTGTGATATAGCCCTGCTCCAGCATGTTGGTCAGCACCTTTTCACGGCGATCCTGGTTTTTGTCAGGATGGGTCAGCGGATTATACTTGGACGGGTTCTGGGTGATTCCGGCGATGGTCGCGCATTCGGAAAGGCTTAACTCCCAGACGTTTTTGTTGAAATAACGCTTGGAGGCAGCCTGTACGCCCAGCGTGTTCTGGCCCAGGTTGATCGTGTTCATGTATTGTTCCAGAATCTTGGATTTGTCGTTGGTATCTTTTTCCAGCTGAATCGCAAGATACTGCTCCTGGACTTTTCGCTTGATTCGTTCGCCCAGCGTCTTTTCCTGAGTCCAGGTCGTCAGGACGGTATTTTTGATCAGCTGCTGGGTGATGGTGCTGGCACCCTCCTGCCGTTTGAAGCCGGTCTTTACGGCGGTTACGCCGGCACGGAGAATCCCCATGATGTCGATACCGTTGTGCTGGTAAAAACGCTCATCCTCGATGGCGACAAAGGCGTTTGCCAGATCGGTGGGAATCTGATCCATCGTAACGGGGACACGGTTGGAGTCCTCGGCGATCAGCTTCGCCATCTGGTTTCCTTTGCTATCATAAATAAAGGAAGAGTATCGGGTGGGAGTTGCATCCTCCAGTGTGATGGTAGGTGCAGAATCTATAATCCCCTTGAAAACCCCCAGTCCGGCGCAGATGCCGATAATCCCGATTGCAATGACGCATAAAAGCAGCACCTTGGAAAAGGTGAGCAGGCATTTGCGTCCGAGCTTCGAAGATGTGGACTGGAGTGCTTTCTTTTTCTGTTTTACACTCTTTTTGCCATAATTCATGCAATGAAACCTCCTTGGTTTTGGACATTACCTCCCCTGATTATAGCAAAAGCGGGCAGGTAAATAAAGGTTTTTCTGCCATATTAAGATATTGTTCACAAAAAGAAATGCTGTTATACTGGTTGGGAAGCGGGAAACGCCTGTCAGCGGACAGATGAGAAACCGCAGGGCAGCTGTAGAATGGAGAATTTTTATGGAAGAAAAAGAAACGGTCAGGGAGCCTTACCGGATGGTGCTGGAGGGCGGTCAGGCAGAGCTGGTGGAAAAAAAATCGCGCTTTATCGCAAACGTCCGTCCGGTCGAATCCGAAGCAGAGGCGGTTGCGTTTATTGATGAGATGAAGAAAAAATACTGGGACGCCCGGCATAATTGCTCGGCGTTTGTCATTGGCACGAAAGCGGAGCTGACGCGCTGCAGCGACGATGGTGAGCCCTCCGGGACGGCGGGACGTCCGATGCTGGAGGTGCTTTTAGGCGAGGGCGTAAGAAACGTCGCAGTCGTTGTGACACGGTATTTTGGCGGTGTGCTGCTGGGCACCGGCGGACTGGTGCGCGCCTATTCCAGCGCAGTAAAAGAAGGGATTGCCGCGTCCAAAATCGGGACGATGCGTTATGGCGTCCGTTTAAAAATCTGCACAGACTATAATGGAATCGGAAAGATTCAATACATCCTGCGCCAGAACGGTCTGGAAGCGGAGGACACGGTTTATACGGATCAGGTGGAGCTGACGGTGCTGCTTGCGGCAGAGTGTGTGCCCGGATTGAAAAAAGAAATTACAGAGGCAACCGCAGCGAAGGCTGGCATCGAAGAGGTGGAGAAGCTGTATTTCGTGGCGCCGGATGCGTAAGCAGTCGGGCGGCAGAGCACAGTTGAAATAGAAACGGAGAAAAGGTATGAAACTGATTTCATGGAATGTGAACGGGCTTCGCGCCTGTATGACAAAGGGCTTTATGGATTTTTTCAACGAGGCGGACGCCGATATTTTCTGCCTGCAGGAGACGAAACTTCAGGCGGGGCAGATCGAGATGGAGCTGCCGGGCTATGAACAGTTCTGGAATTATGCAGAGAAAAAGGGCTATTCCGGGACGGCGATTTTTACAAAGCAGAAACCTCTGTCGGCCGCATACGGCATTGGAATTGAGGAACACGATCACGAGGGCAGAGTAATCACGCTGGAATACCCGGACTATTACGTGGTTACAGTGTATACACCCAATTCCCAGGATGGTCTGGCACGGCTGGATTACCGTATGAAGTGGGAGGATGACTTTTTCACGTATTTGAAGAAGCTGGAAGCAAACAAGCCGGTGATTTTCTGCGGAGATTTGAATGTTGCGCACAAAGAAATTGATTTAAAGAACCCGAAAACCAACCGTAAAAACGCAGGCTTTACGGACGAAGAGCGCGCAAAGATGACAAAGCTGCAGGAGAATGGCTTTATCGATACGTTCCGGTATTTTTATCCGGATCAGGAGGGCATCTATTCCTGGTGGTCGTACCGCTTCCAGGCGCGCAGCAAAAATGCTGGATGGAGAATTGATTATTTTATGACGTCAGAATGTTTAAAAGACAGACTGGAGGATGCAAAGATCGACACAACGGTGCTGGGATCGGATCACTGTCCGGTGGAGCTGATTTTGAAGGATTAAAAAGGAACCTTCTAAATTCCTTTCAGGAATTTAGAAGCAGCGCACCAAAATGGAACCTTTCAAATTTCCTTATGGAAATTTGAAAGTAGCGCAAAAAAGAGAGCCTTGCGGCTCTCTTTTTTGCTTACTTGTTCTGGATTGCAGCACGCTTGCGCATGGTGTGATCCAGGATTTTTTTACGGATTCTGAGAGACTTGGGAGTTACCTCCAGAAGCTCGTCTGTGTCGATGAAGTCCAGTGCCTGCTCCAGGCTTAAAATGCGCGGAGGGGAAAGGCGCAGGGCATCGTCGGCGCTGGAAGAACGGGTGTTGGTCAGTTTCTTGGTCTTGCAGACGTTGACTTCGATGTCTTCACTGCGACCGGTCTGACCGATAACCATTCCGGCGTAAACCTTTTCACCGGCTCCGATAAACAGTGTGCCGCGCTCCTGTGCATTGAACAGACCGTAGGTGATGGCATCGCCTGCCTCGAATGCGATCAGGGAGCCCTGCTTGCGGTACTGGATATCGCCCTTGTAAGGCGCATAGCTGTCAAATATAGCGTTCATGATACCGTTGCCCTTGGTGTCGGTCATGAACTCACCACGGTAGCCGATCAGACCGCGGGAAGGAATCATGAATTCCAGGCGGGTCGTGCCGCTGTGGCCGGGGGTCATGTTGACCAGTTCGCCCTTTCTCTGACCGAGCTTTTCGATAACGTTTCCGGCAAACTCTTCCGGAACATCGATATATACCTGTTCCATAGGCTCGAGCTTGTGACCCTTTTCATCATAATGGTACAGAACCTCCGCCTTGCTGACTGCAAACTCATAGCCCTCACGGCGCATGTTCTCGATCAGGACGGACAGATGCAGCTCGCCGCGTCCGGATACCTTAAAGCTGTCGGTGGAATCTGTTTCTTCCACGCGAAGGGAAACGTCAGTATTTAATTCGCGGAACAGACGCTCTCTCAAATGACGGCTGGTGATGAATTTTCCTTCTTTGCCGGCAAGGGGAGAGTCGTTTACCATGAAGTACATTGCAATGGTAGGCTCGGAAATTTTCTGGAATGGAATTGCGTTGGGCGCATCGGGAGAGCAGAGCGTGTCTCCGATGTGCAGGTCTGCAATACCGGAAATTGCAACGATGGAGCCGATACCCGCCTCGCGGACTTCTACTTTATTCAGACCGTCAAACTCATAAAGCTTGCTGACCTTTACGCGCTTGGTGGAGTCGGGATCGTGATGGTTGACGATGACAACCTCCTGATTGACGGAAACCTTGCCATTATCCACTTTGCCGACACCGATTCTGCCGACGTATTCGTTGTAGTCAATGGTACTGATCAACAGCTGCAGACCAGCATCCGGGTCGCCCTCAGGAGCGGGAATGTAGTCCAGGATCGTGTCGAACAGAGGCTTCATATCCTTATTCTTAACGGTCAGGTTCGTCGTCGCACTGCCGTTTTTCGCGGATGCGTAAACAAAGGGGCAATCCAACTGCTCGTCAGTAGCATCCAGCTCTAAGAACAGCTCCAGAACTTCATCCTGTACTTCCAGCGGACGCGCTTCGGGACGGTCGCACTTGTTGATGCAGACGATAACGGGAAGCTGCAGTTCCAGGGCCTTGCGCAGAACGAAACGAGTCTGCGGCATGGGACCTTCGAATGCGTCTACAACGAGGATAACGCCGTTTACCATTTTCAGGACACGTTCTACCTCGCCGCCGAAATCGGCATGTCCGGGAGTGTCGATGATATTGATCTTTGTGCCGTTGTAGGTAACGGCTGTATTTTTAGAAAGGATGGTGATACCGCGTTCGCGCTCGATGGCATTGGAGTCCATCACGCGTTCTGCCACTTCCTGATTGGCACGGAACACACCGCTTTGCTTTAACAGCTCATCAACCAGAGTGGTTTTGCCGTGATCGACATGGGCGATAATGGCAACGTTTCTCACGTCTTCTCTTTTCTGTCTCATTTTTTCCTCACATTCCGCCGCCAAAGCGGCTTGTACTGCGGCATTCCGGCCGCGCATTTCATCATTTCCGGGTTTAAACGGTACAAGTATAGCACCGCTTTTTTTCTGATGCAACCATTAAAACGCCCAAAGAGCTGTTTTTCGACACAAAAATAAGGAAAAAAATGCCGGAAGCGGGCGCAGATGTCGGGAAAAGGAGAATTGTGCGCCTCCGTATATTCATAAATTAGGAAGAAACCCCATAAAATGGAATTACATGACAGGAAAAAATTCTTGTAACAAGAAGGGAGAACTTTAAAATGACAGATAAGGTAATTGAAAACAACCAGGCAGCAGTAATGGGCAAAATTATCAGCGGATTTACGTTTAGCCATGAGATTTTCGGTGAAGGCTTTTACATGATGGATGTGGAAGTCGCGCGGCTGAGCGAATCCTATGATATCATCCCGGTTATGGTATCGGAGCGCCTGATCGACGTGGATGCGAATTACGAGGGGGAATATGTAAGCATTTACGGACAGTTCCGTTCGTATAACCGCCATGAAGAACGCAGGAATAAGCTGATTTTATCTGTGTTTGCAAGGGAGATCACATTCGTGGATGAGTTGGAGGAAAGTGCGCGGACAAACCAGATTTATCTGGACGGTTATATCTGTAAGGAGCCGGTTTACCGTAAGACGCCGCTGGGTCGGGAGATCGCGGATGTGCTGCTGGCGGTCAACAGACCTTACGGAAAATCGGATTACATTCCCTGCATCTGTTGGGGCAGGAATGCCAGATATGCAGGCAGCTTTGAGGTTGGCGCCCATTGTGCGGTATGGGGACGGATCCAGAGCCGGGAATATATGAAAAAGCTTTCCGAGGATCAGCTGGAAAAGCGTATCGCTTATGAGGTATCGGTCAGCAAGCTGGAGCGGATGGACTGATATAGTTGCAGATTAGGGTAAGATATGCTAGAATATCGACATCATATGGTATATCTGCGGCATTAAATGTTTACGAAAAGACAAATCGGGAAAGGAATTCCGACTATGGGCAGAGTTCAGATTTTTACAGGGGACGGATATGGAAAAACGATGGCGGCACTCGGGGAAGCGTTGATTGCTGCCGCATCCGGCAAACGTGTAGTAGTGATTCAGTTTTTGAAGGGGAGAGGCCTGACGGATTCTACATTTGAGCGGCAGCTGGAACCGGAGATCAAAATCTTCCGGTTTGAGAAATCGGATGCTGACTTTTTATCTCTTCCGGAAGACAAACAGAGGGAAGAAGCACAGAATATTCGAAATGGTATCTGCTTTGCGAGAAAGGTGCTGACCACTGGTCAATGCGACCTGTTGGTACTGGATGAGGTGCTGGGGCTTGTGGACTGCGGGATCGTGCAGGAGCAGGAGTTGAGAGAGCTGATCTTTCTGCGCGGTGCAGATACGGATGTGACATTGACCGGAATTCGGATGTGCGACAGCCTTTTGGGAATCGCTGACCATGTATCTGACATCGAACAAATTAAATAAAAACGGACCCGCGCCGGATGGAGAAGCTTCTCTACAGCGCGGGTTTTGTTTTTCCCTGTTGATTGACAGTCAGGGCGCAGGGTGCTATGATAATTCTATATAAAATCTGTTAGAAAGCAAGGCGGCCGGACGGCTCGCAAGGAGGTTTATATGGCAATTTTTGAAGGTGCCGGAGTAGCGATTATCACCCCGTTTCATACGGATGGTTCGATTGATTATGATAAATTTGGCGAAGTGATTGAACAGCAGATCGCAAATCAGACAGATGCGATCATTGTGTGCGGTACAACCGGTGAATCTGCGACGATGACGCATGAGGAGCATCTGGATGTGATCCGCTATTGTGTGGAGAAGGTGGCACATCGGATTCCTGTTGTGGCAGGAACCGGCTCTAACTGCACGGAGACGGCGGTTTATCTTTCCCAGGAAGCGGAGAAGATCGGTGCAGACGGGCTGCTTGTTGTAACTCCTTACTACAATAAAGCGACTCAGAATGGTCTGTATCAGCATTTTAAGATGGTTGCGGATTCTGTAAAGCTGCCGATCCTGTTATATAACGTTCCGTCCCGTACCGGTACGACGCTGCAGCCGGAGACGATCGTGCGCCTGTGCAGGGATGTGGAAAATATCGTCGGTGTCAAGGATGCAACGGGGAATATCAGCCAGACAGCTCATCTCATGAGCATCGCAGATGGCTGTGTGGATCTCTATTCCGGTGAGGATGCGATTATTGTTCCGATGCTTTCTCTGGGAGCAAAGGGCGTGATTTCTGTTTTGTCAAATGTTGCGCCGCAGGAAACACACCAGATCTGCAGCCTTTATTTTGAAGGAAAGGTAAAAGAAAGCTGTGAGCTGCAATTAAAGGCAGTTCCCCTTGTAGAAGCGCTTTTCTGTGAAGTGAATCCGATCCCGGTCAAGAAGGCGATGCAGTTAAAGGGCATGTGCACCGGAACCCTGCGGATGCCGCTGACAGAGATGGAAGAGGCAGATGCTGCAAGACTTGAACGTGAAATGAAAAAATTTGGTGTATTATAAGGGCTTTTTGACAGGCCGGGACATAAAGTGCTCCGGTCTGTTTTACATTTCAGGATTGCGAGGGTTACAGCAGAGCAATCCACAGAGAGGAAATCCAGGTTCAAAACAAGGAGGATAACATGGTCAGAGTAATTATGCACGGCTGCAATGGCCGCATGGGACAGGTCATTACGGAGATGATCGCAAAGGAAGCAGAGATGGAGATCGTTGCGGGGGTGGACTTGAGCGATCATATCCAAAATTCCTATCCCGTTTTTAAAAGCATGAAGGACTGCGATGTAGAAGCGGACGTTGTGATCGATTTTGCAAATGCAAAAGCAGTGGACGGGCTGCTGGATGTCTGTGTAGAAAGAAATCTTCCCTGTGTGCTTTGCACCACCGGACTTTCGGAAGAACAGCTTGCACATGTCAAAGAGGCTTCCGGTAAGGTTGCGATCCTGCGCTCTGCAAATATGTCCATGGGCATCAATCTTTTGATGAAGCTGTTAAAGGATGCGGTTCCGGTGCTGGCAGCGGCAGGCTATGATATGGAAATCGTGGAAAAGCATCATAACCAGAAGCTGGATGCCCCCAGCGGCACGGCGATTGCGCTGGCGGACGTCATGAATCAGGCGGCTGGCGGCGATTACGAATATGTTTATGATAGATCGACCCGCAGGGAGAAGCGCCCGGAAAAGGAAATCGGTATTTCTGCAGTGCGCGGCGGGACGATTGTCGGCGACCATGACGTGATTTTTGCAGGTCAGGACGAGGTCATCACCTTTTCCCATATGGCATATTCCAGAAAGCTGTTTGCGACAGGCGCAGTTTCCGCGGCAAGGTTCCTGGCAGGTAAGCCTGCAGGTATGTACGATATGAGCCGCGTGATCGAGGGAAAATAAGACAGAAAGCAACTGTTGACGGTGAAACCGGGGGAGCCGCCAGGCGGCAGATAGAGAGGGTATATGGATAATAATTTTGAGTACAGGGTTTATTTGAAAAGCTTGTCGAAGCAGTTTCCGACCATTGCGGACGCTGCAACGGAGATTATCAACCTGCAGGCGATTTTGAGTCTGCCCAAAGGCACGGAGCATTTCCTGACAGATATTCACGGGGAATACGAGCAGTTCAACCATGTGTTGAAAAACGGCTCCGGATCCGTGCGCAGAAAGATCGACGAGGAGTTCGGCAACACGCTGAGTGTCAAGGACAAAAGAAGCCTTGCAACGCTGATTTATTATCCTCAGGAAAAGCTGGAGCTGGTCTGTCAGGAGGAAGCGGATCAGGATGTGCTGGAGGATTGGTTCAAGATCACGATTCACCGGCTGGTGCAGATGACCAAACGCGTTTCTTCCAAATATACCCGCTCCAAGGTGCGCAAGGCGCTGCCCCACGATTTTTCCTATGTCATCGAAGAGCTGATTACCGAAAAAGAAGAAATTCAGGACAAAGAGCTTTACTACAACGAAATTATCAATACGATTATCCGGATCGGCAGGGCGCCGGAGTGTATTGTCGCGCTCTGCAACCTGATTCAGCGCCTTGTCATCGACCACCTGCATATCGTCGGCGATATCTATGACCGCGGTAAGGGACCTCATGTCATCATGGATACCCTGAGTGCATATCATTCTGTGGATATCCAGTGGGGAAATCACGATATTGTGTGGATGGGTGCAGCCAGCGGGCAGACGGCATGTATGGCGACGGTACTGCGGATTTCCGCCCGTTACGGCAATCTGGACACGCTGGAAGAGGGCTATGGTATTAACCTGATCCCCTTGGCGACTTTTGCACTAAAGACCTATGAAAATTCGGACTGCAGCGTATTTTCCATCAAATACGGGGCAGATTACGATGTCAAGGACTTAAAGCTCGACATGATGATGCACAAGGCGATTGCCATCATTCAGTTCAAGCTGGAGGGACAACTGATCCTGGCACATCCGGAATATCACATGGATGACCGGCTGCTGCTGGATAAGATCGACTTTGAAAAAGGAACTGTCCGCATTGGGGATAAGGAATATGAAATGTTGGATTCTGATTTTCCGACTGTCGATCCGAAGGATCCGTATCGTCTGACGGCAGAGGAGGAGCAGGTAGTAGAACGCCTGCGGCATGCCTTTGTTCATTGCGAGAAGCTCCAGAAGCATGTGCGCTTCCTGTTTGCTAAGGGCAGCATGTATAAGATCTTTAATTCCAATCTGCTCTATCATGGCTGTGTGCCGATGGACGAGGACGGAAATTTTGAACAGATCAATGTGTACGGCAAGCTCTGCAGCGGCAAAAAGCTTTACGAGGTGCTGGAAACCTATGCCCGCAAGGGATATTACTCTCAGGATAAGGAAGAACGCAGAAAAGGGCGCGATACCCTCTGGTATATCTGGGCGGGTCCGAAGTCTCCGGTATTCGGCAAGGATAAAATGGCGACCTTTGAGCGATATTTCATCGCAGATAAGGAAACACATAAGGAAACGAAAAACGCTTATTATCGCCTGTATGATAACGAGGAGATTTTAAATAAGATCCTGCGGGAATTCGGACTGGATGAGCATCGTTCCCATATTATTAACGGTCATGTTCCGGTGGAGATCAAGCGTGGGGAGACGCCGATCAAATGTAACGGAAAGTTACTGATTATCGATGGCGGCTTTTCCAAGGCTTATCAGGGAAAGACTGGAATCGCAGGCTATACCCTTGTAGCCAATTCTCACGGCATGAATCTGGTAGAGCACAGGCCCTTCGTTTCCGCAGAGGATGCGATCCGGAACGAAACGGACATGGTATCGGACAATATCCTGATCGAAACGGCGAAACGAAGAATTCTTGTGGCAGATACGGATATCGGACGCGAGTTAAAGGAGAGTATCGGGCATCTGGAAAAGCTTCTGAACGCTTATCGGGATGGTATTCTGATCGAAAAAGGAATCTGACCGGACAGACGCCATATCGTCCGGGTGTTTGGTGGACTTTTTGCTCTGACAGGAGGAAGCCTGCAGAACGATGCCTGTAAGCAGCAACAGGAGGATGGGACGGATGGGATAATTGCGTTTCATGAAATTCCTCGTTTCTGGGTGGATGCTATTTGTGCCGCAGGCGTCCCAAAGCAGCTATGGATCACACGCGGTTTTCGGCGCAAAGCGTCTGCAAAATGGGGATTAAAATGCGGGACGCAGCGGCAGTGCCTGTATGCAGTATCTGCATGAAGACGGATTTTATACCCGGCGCGAAGCAAAACGTCCGGTCGGTTGGAGCATGAACAGCGCCGCAGACAGCGGCAGAATGGGAGTATCATGGAATTAAGACCCTGTATTGACATTCATAACGGCAAGGTAAAGCAGCTGGTGGGCGGCAGTATTCAGGATCAGGGAGACTCTGCCCAGGAGAATTATATTTCCAGCCAGGATGCGGCGTGGTATGCACGCCTGTTTCAGGAAAAAGGCTTGAAAAATGGTCATGTCATCCTGTTAAACAGCAAAGACAGCGCTTATTACGAGCAGACCAGGCAGCAGGCACTTTCTGCGCTGCAGGCATATCCGGGCGGACTGCAGATCGGCGGCGGGATCACCGCAGAAAATGCCCGGGAGTATCTGGATGCAGGTGCATCCCATGTCATTGTGACATCCTATGTATTTCGAAATGGTGATATTTCATTTGAAAATCTGAACCGCATGATGGATGCTGTCGGCAAAAAGCGTCTGGTTCTGGATCTGAGCTGCCGCAAGAAAGACGGGAAGTATTATATCGTGACGGATCGCTGGCAAACCTATACGAGGGTCGCGCTTTCGGAAGAAATTCTGACGATGCTGTCTTCTTTCTGTGATGAATTTCTGATTCACGGAGTGGATGTGGAGGGAAAACGCAGCGGAATCGAGCAGGAGCTGATCGGGCTGCTGGGAAGATGGAACCGGATTCCGATCACCTACGCCGGAGGTATCCGCAGTCTGGAAGATATCGAACAGATTCGAGAAGCCGGACAGAATAAAATTCATGTCACAGTCGGCAGCGCGCTGGACTTGTACGGCGGAGACCTGTCGTTTGAAAAAGTGCTGGCGGCGTGTGAACAGTAATGATGTAGAGGCGCAGTTTGCCTGCGCCATTTGCAAAGTCCCGTCTTGGATGCTTCCCGCTGTGCTGCAGGAGAAAATTGGAAAAATTTCAAACTGGGGATTGACTTTTTGACTGTAGTGAGGTACAGTATAGAAAACAAAGAGAAACCGATGAGAAAGAGGAGTACTCAGAGTCGCGAACATTACAGAGAGCTGCAGGCGGTGGGATTGCAGTATGGGAACATTTGAGGAATGGACTTTCGAGGCTGGCCCCGAACCAACAGTAGGTGCCGGCGGGATCCGGACCCGTTATCCGACCGGCGCATATGATAGTATGTGAACAGAGTGGACTGAAACAGTCAATTTGAGTGGCACCGCGATAATGAAACATTACCGTCTCAAGCAAAATGCTTGAGGCGGTTTTCGTTTGTATGGGAATAAATTCCCAGACAAACGAAGCCCTCCGGGCGGGAAGCTTCTCAAGCCACCACACTCGCACCCCCTTCCTTTTCTTCTTTGTTTCAATCAACGTTTTTTAGAAAAGGAGAACAACACAATGAAAAAGAAAGCAATGGCACTTACCGTAGCAGCAATGATGGCAGCAGCAATGATCACAGGATGCGGACAGACCGCAGCAACCACTGTTGAGACCGCAGCAGACACAACCGTACAGACAGAAGAGAGCACCGCTGATACGGAAAGCACAGCAGCAGATACAGCGGCGGCAGACGGCGAAAGCTACACAATCGGGATTTCCCAGTTCGCAGAGCACGGCTCTCTGGACAACTGCAGAACCGGTTTTCTGGAAGGCTTAAAAGAAGCGGGCATCGAAGAGGGCGTGAACCTGACTGTTCTGTTTGACAATGCGCAGGCAGACACCGCGACAGCGAGCATGATTTCCGATAACTACGTTTCTCAGAAAGTGGATCTGATCTGTGCGATCGCAACTCCGTCCGCAATGAGCGCATACAATTCCTGCCTGGACAGCGACATTCCTGTTATTTACACCGCTGTATCCGATCCGGTCAGCGCAGGACTTGCAAAAGAAGATAAGACACCAGAGGGCAACATCACCGGTACCGCAGATACGCTTCCGGTAGAAGCACAGCTGAAAATGATCCGTGAGGTGCTTCCGGATGCAACAAAGATCGGTATCCTGTATACAACAAGCGAAGCAAACTCTCTGAGCACGATTGAAACCTACAAAGAGCTGGCTGACGATTACGGCTTTGAAATCGTAGAATCCGGCATCAATACACTGGCAGACGTCGATATGGCAGCGGCTGACCTCGCAGCAAAGGTAGACTGCATTTCCAACCTGACAGACAATACCGTAGTACAGGGTCTGCAGACCGTTCTGGCAAAAGCGAGCGCAGCGGGCATCCCGGTATTTGGTTCTGAAGTAGAACAGGTAAAGAACGGTTGCCTGGCAGCAGAAGGTATCGACTATGTAGCACTTGGCAAACAGACCGGAGCGATGGCAGCAAAGGTATTAAAGGGCGAGGCAGAGGCTCCCGACATGCCTTATGAAGTATGTGAGGGTGCAAACCTTTATATTAACACAGAAGTAGCAAGGGATCTTGGCATCACTTTCCCGGAAAACTACGAAGCGGACGCTGCAGAGGTTTTGAAACCGTTACAGTAGAATAAATAAAAGGACAGAAAGAACTGTTCAGCAGGTCTGCGCATTTACTGCGCTGACCGTAAGAAAACTTAGACTAGAAGGCAAAAATCCTATCGGCATAGCCGATTTGGAATGGATTTTTGCACGTAACTGTGAGGGTACTGAACAGTTACGGACAGAAAGAAAAAGCAGGAGGTTCTGACATGGAACTGGTCATCAGTACACTCGAACAGGGTATGATCTACGGGATCATGGCGCTGGGCGTATATATCACTTATAAAATACTGGATTTCCCGGATCTGACGGTAGACGGCAGCTTTCCGATGGGAGCAGCGATTACGGCAGTCATGATTACAAATGGGGTTCCGGCAATTCTTACGCTTCCGGTGTGTTTCCTTGTAGGAGCGCTGGCAGGTGTACTGACTGGTCTGATCCATGTAAAGCTCAAGGTAAGAGACCTGCTGAGCGGCATCATTATGATGACCGCTCTTTACACCGTCAATTTGCGGATCGCAGGCAGGGCGAACCTTCCGTTTTATAAAGAAGTAACTGTATTTGATAATAGTCTGGTCAACGGAATCTGCCAGGGAGCACTGGCGTCCTGGAAAATCGTACTCGTGATGGTTGTCATTACAGTTGTGGTAAAAGTGCTTTTAGACGCTTATCTAAAAACCGGATCCGGCTTTCTGCTCCGCGCAGTCGGCGATAACGCGTCGATTGTAACGGCGATGGGACGTGACCGTGGTAAAGTAAAAATTCTCGGACTTGCAATTGCAAACGGTCTGGTTACGTTGAGCGGATGCCTGTTTGCACAGCAGCAGCGCTGCTTTGAAATTTCGGTCGGAACCGGAACTGTGGTGGTCGGACTTGCCAGTGTAATTATCGGAACGAGTCTGTATCAGAAGTTAGAAGGAATCGGATCGATTTCCAAGGCGCTTCACAACGTGCGGGTTGGCATGGTAACGTTCAGCGTTGTGATCGGATCAATCCTTTACAAAGCCTGCGTTGCGATTGCACTTCGCATGGGATTAAAATCTACAGACTTAAAGCTGATTACGGCGGTACTGTTTTTAGTCATTCTGGTTGTCAGCATGGAACGAAAGGGGCGGAAAAATGCTTGAACTTTCCCATATCGATAAATATTATAATCCGGGCTCAGTCAATGAAATGTGCCTGTTTCAGGATTTTAACCTGACGATTCCAGACAGCCAGTTCGTGTCGGTGGTGGGCAGCAACGGCTCCGGCAAGACCTCCATGCTGAACCTGATCTGCGGCAGCATTTCGGCGGACGCAGGAAAGGTCATCGTAAACGGAACTGATATCACCGGTCAGAAAGAATATATGCGCCACCGCAAAATCGGCAGAGTATACCAGAACCCTTCTGCCGGGACGTGCCCGAATATGACGGTGCTGGAAAATATGGCGGTTGCGGATCTGAAAGAAAAAGGTTATGGATTGAACCGCTGTGTCAGAAAGAGCCGGGAAAATGCGTACCGCGAGATGCTTTCCGGTCTTGGACTTGGGCTGGAAGACAAGCTGGAAACAAAGGTCGGTTCCCTTTCCGGCGGACAGCGTCAGGTACTGGCGCTGCTGATGGCGACGATGACACCGATTGATTTCCTGATTCTGGATGAGCATACGGCGGCACTGGATCCCAGAACAGCGGAAATTGTCATGAAGCTGACGGATCAGATCGTCCGGGAAAAGAAAATGACGACGGTTATGGTAACGCACAACCTGCGCTATGCATTGGAATATGGGGACCGTATCCTGATGATGCATCAGGGAAAAATCGTTCTGGATAAAGTTGGGGAAGAAAAGAACCGGCTCAACACGGACGAGATCATGGGTATTTTCAACCGAATCAGCGTAGAGTGCGGAAACTGAGGCTGTTCGGATCAAAAAAAGGCAGGACAATGAGCGGCAATATCAAAAACTCATTGTCCCGCCCTTTTTTTATGGCAATAGATTGTTTACAGAGTTTGCATTCGTATTACTACCGTATTTTTCACCGTTGACGGCGCATGCGCGGGACGATATAATACGGATATCGAAAGGTTTTTGGGCGTTCTATACAATAGAGTGTACCCTTGGCGGACATTCTATTGTCCTGTATAATCGCTGGCGGCGATCTGCCGCAGGCTGCGGATATTCTGACCGCAGGAAAATTCAAAGAGCAATCATTGTTCCGGTCTTTGGAGAGAGACGGGAGGACAGATGGCGTATATCACGTCGTGGTATTGGAATAAAGGAGATTTTCGCAAGGTAAATGAGGATTCTTTTACGCTGCAGCGAGTTCGCGCACGCAAAAAGGAGCTCATATTTGCTGCGGTCTGCGACGGAATCGGCGGACTGCGGGCAGGAGAATGCGCGAGCGGTCTGGTTGCAGAGCAGCTGACGGAATGGTTTTACCGGGAAGGTTTTTGGAAAATGCGCTCTCTTTTCTGGACAAAACAGATGAAAAAGCGGGCACTCGACGCGCTTTTAGACATGCAGGAAAAGCTGGAGCGCTGCGAGCGGGAGGAAAAAATCTGCAGCGGAACGACAGTAACGATGGTATTTGTTCGCGGACGCAGATTTGTACTGGTGCATCTCGGGGACAGCAGGGCGTATCAGCTTTGCCGCAAACGCTGCTTAAATCGGGAAAAACAGACCGGAACCAGGCAGCTTTCACAGGATCATGAAGAGGGCGGCGTGCTGCGCCGCTGCGTCGGGGCGTTTGGGCTGGAAGTGCCGCAATTGTATACAGGAACGCTGGACGACGGGGACATGCTACTGTTGTGTACGGACGGATTTTATAAAAAAGCGCCGCCGGATTTTTTTCGAATCTGCCTGTACGAGGAACGGGAAGCAGGGCAACTGTATCGGCGGCTGAAAGGAATTGGGAGCTTTCTGACGGCCCAGGGGGAAAAGGACAATATGACAGCGGTACTGATCGGATATGAAAAGGAGGAATCTGTCTGGAAAAAGAACGAAAAATCGGTGAAAAATACATTTTAAAAGGAGAAACAGCCAGCGGGGGAACCGGAACCGTTTACCGGGCGTATGATCTGCGTCTGCAAAAGATTTGGGCGGCAAAAAAGGTCGGACGGGATTTCCCAATCCGGGAAGAATTTACGATGGGAAAGCTGGCTGATTCGGCGTTTCCGGGGATTGTGGATGTAGTAGAACAGGAGGAAGAGCGCTTTTTAATTATGGAATGGATTGAGGGGGAAACGCTTGCGGTGCAGATGGAACGAGACGGCGCCTTTGCAGAAGAAACGGTGATCGAGATCGGGATCTGTCTGGCAAAAGCGATTCAGAAGCTTCACCAGATGCAGCCACCGCTTTTGTATTTGGACTGCAAGCCGTCAAATGTGATGAAGGATTCCGATGGAAAAATCAGGCTGATCGATTTTGGCAGCGCGCTGGAAGCGCATACACCCGTGACAAAAGGCATTTCCGCGAGTCCTGGATATGCGGCGCCGGAGCAGCTGAGCCGGGAAATCGAAAAGCGCTGTGTGGATGTCCGGACAGATGTGTTCGGTCTGGGGCGGACACTGTATGCGCTTTTGTGCGGGGCAGACCTTTCCAGACCGCCTTATGCGTTTGCGTCCCTGAAAAGCCGCTGTCCGCAGGTCAGCGATGAGCTGGAACGGATTATCATGCGTGCCACAGCCAGGGAGCCGGAAGCACGGTTTCAGACGATGGAGGCTTTTTTGCAGGTGCTTTTGGCGTTACAGGAGGCTTGCAGGGTAGATGATACAGGAAAGAAAGAACCGTTTTGGCAGAAAGTGCGTCGGAAGAAGACGGCGGACTGTGAAGTGCTGCAGAGCGTTCTCAGGACGGCAAAACCGATGGGAAGGTGGATGTTTGCACTGCTGGCGGCGGTTCTGATGCTGCAGGGGGCGACCGTAGCTGCGAAGGCGGCAGGCGTAGATCGCGCAGCCGGGAAAATTCCGATCACCCTGCGGGACAGCAGTCTGCGAAAGCTCCTGATAAAAGAAAATGCCACGCTGTATACAGAAAAGCCGGTGTTTCTGGAATTAAACCCAAACACCCTTGGATGCGGGGACGAGGTGCGGGTTATGCTGAGTCTGTACAGTAGAAACGAAAAAATCGGAGAGTATGAGCTTGTGATGAGGCAGAAGCGCTGATGCGAAAAAGATGCAGGGGCTTCCTTAAACCGGATGCATTTCGGGCGATGCACAGCTGTAGCGAGACGGCATTTTCGGGAGAAGTCTGCACGTTGGGCAGCAAAATTCGTTCGCCGGAAACCGATTGCACTGCCTGTGGGGAAGTGTTAAAATAAAAATAACTGGGCTTTTGAACAAAAAGAACGCGGAAGCGATAAAACGGAGGGCATTATGTACAGAGATCATACCAAAGTCGTAAAAATTGGAAACTGTGTAATCGGAGGCGGCAATCCGATCTTGATTCAGTCGATGACTAACACACCGACCGAGGATGTGGCGGCGACGGTTGCGCAGATTCACAGACTGGAAGAGGTTGGTTGTGAAATTATCCGCTGCACCGTACCGACGCTGGAAGCTGCGAAAGCGATTTCTGAGATCAGAAAGCAGATTTCCATTCCGTTGGTTGCGGACATTCATTTCGATTATAAGATGGCGATCGCCGCGATGGAAAACGGAGCGGATAAAATCCGTATCAATCCCGGAAACATCGGCGGTGCAGACCGTGTAGCGGAAGTAGTGCGTGTTGCAAGGGAACGCAATATTCCGATCCGTGTCGGCGTAAACAGCGGTTCCCTCGAAAAAGATCTTGTAGAAAAATATCATGGCGTAACGGCAGAGGGGATTGTAGAGAGTGCGCTGGATAAGGTGCATATGATCGAAGACCTTGGCTATGACAACCTGGTGATCAGCATCAAGTCCTCCGATGTTATGATGTGCGTGCATGCGCATGAACTGCTGGCAGGAAAGACACCTTATCCGCTGCATGTCGGCATTACGGAATCCGGTACGGTTCTTTCCGGTAATATCAAGTCTGCGATCGGTCTGGGACTGATTTTAAATCAGGGAATCGGCGATACGATCCGTGTATCCCTGACAGGGGATGTTGTAGAAGAGATCAAATCTGCGAAGCTGATTTTGCGGACGCTGGGACTGCGCAAAGGCGGTATTGAGGTTGTCAGCTGTCCGACCTGCGGACGCACGAAGATCGACCAGATCAGCCTCGCAAATCAGGTAGAAGCGCTTGCAGCGCAGTTCCCGAACCTGGATATCAAGGTCGCAGTCATGGGCTGTGTCGTAAACGGACCCGGCGAAGCAAAGGAAGCGGACCTGGGTATTGCAGGCGGCATCGGGGAAGGTCTGCTGATCAAAAAAGGGCAGATCATCCGCAAGATTCCGGAGGCAGAATTTATTCCGACTCTGCGGTATGAACTGGAGCACTGGAACGAACAGTAATCGTTTTTGGTGTAAAAGTATTTACGAAAATGGAGAGTAAAATGACCAAAGGTTTCATGGAAGTATTTCCGGAGCTTGTTCTGGAACAGGAAGTACGGGCATTGTTTGAAAAAGTAAAGGTAGAGCGGGTGACGACCACGCGGCAAAAGGATCTGATCAGGGTGTATATCAGCTGCGGACGCCTGATCCCCAAAACAGTTATTTTCCGGGTAGAGGAAGAGATTGCAAGGCAGCTGTTTCCGAACTGCAATATCACGATCAAAATTCAGGAAAAATTTCAGCTGTCCGCCCAGTACAACCTGAAGAGCCTGCTGGAAACCTATCAGGAGAGCATTTTACTGGAATTAAAGGAATGCAGCCCGGTGGAATACAGTCTGTTCAAATCAGCCAATATTTCCTTCCCGGATGAGGGGAAGCTGGTGTTGGAAGTGCCGGATACGGTAATCGCGCATGAACGCTGTCCCGAGCTTGTCCGTATTCTGGAAAAAATTTGCTGTGAACGGTGCGGAATCCCGATGGAGGCGGCCGCACATTACTGTCAGCCGAAGGAAAATCCGAGAAAAGCGGAGGAAGAGATTGCGCTGGCAAGAAAAGTGGCGATGATTGCCGCGAAAGCGGGTGCTCGTCCGGCTGCGACGGACTATGGCATGAGCCAGGAGCAGTTCGCAAGCGTAATGAGCGGCGGATACAGCGCGTCCGGTAACGATGGGCAGCCGCAGTATGCAGGCGGACAGGATGGCACCGCATGCAATGCTGCACAGAACGCAGACAGCAGCGTAGCGCAGTATGGTGCAGCGGGGATCGCAGGGCAAAATGGTGCGATGCCGGGTGACAGGGCAGAAGGCAGCATGCAGGCTGGCGGTATGGATGACGGCTATGAAGCATATCTTGCGTCCATGGGCGCAGCGGCGCATGCTGCGCAGGAAGCTCCCTTTGAGGGCGGCATGGTGATTTTGGCGGAAACAGCGGCAGCAGCGAATCGGATGCGCCCGGATGCACCGGCAGCAGGGCAGAGTGCTCCGGCAATGGGGCAGACGGCAGCTCCTGCGGCAGGCACGAACGGTACCACATCGGCTGGCGGCAGAAATGTAGGCGGACAGAGCAAATACGGCAAAGGCAAATTCAACCGGGAGGGGCGTGGTGATTATCGCCGCGGCGTCAAAAAAAGTGACAATCCGGATGTGCTTTACGGACGGGATTTTGACGAAGAAGCAATCCCGATCGAGGAGATCATCGGTGAGATGGGAGAGGTTGTTATCCGCGGCAAAATCATCGCAATGGATCAGCGTGAAATTCGCAACGAGCGGACAATCCTGATTTTTGATGTGACGGATTTTACTGACACGATGACCATCAAAATTTTTACCTTAAATGAACAGCTGGCAGAGGTAAAAGAGGGGATCAAGCCCGGCGCTTTTGTCAAAATCAAGGGTCTGACGATGGTGGACAAGTTTGACGGCGAGCTGACGGTCGGTTCGATTGTCGGGGTAAAAAAGATTTCGGATTTTACCACGTCGAGAATGGATCATTCCGTGCGCAAGCGTGTGGAACTGCACTGCCATACAAAAATGAGCGATATGGACGGTGTATCCGAGGTAAAGGATATTGTCAAGAGGGCGTATCAGTGGGGACATCCGGCGATCGCAATCACGGATCACGGCGTCGTACAGTCATTTCCGGATGCAAACCATCTGTTGGATGACCTCTGGAAAGCAGAGAAAGAAAAGCGTAAGGCTGCAGGAGACGAAAATCCGGACAGAAATGATTTCTTTAAAGTAATTTATGGATGTGAAGCGTATCTGGTGGATGATTTGAAGGAAATCGTAACCGGAGATAAGGGTCAGGTATTGCGGGATTCCTATGTGGTATTTGATATCGAGACAACCGGCTTTTCGCCGGTTAAAAACCGGATTATCGAGATCGGTGCGGTCAAGGTGGTGGAAGGAAAGATTGTGGACAGGTTTTCCACCTTTGTCAATCCCCGTGTGCCGATTCCGTTTCGAATTGAGCAGCTGACAAGTATTAACGATGAAATGGTCATGGATGCACCGGGGATTGAAGAAGTGCTGCCGGAGTTCTTGAAATTCTGCGAGGGTACGATTTTTGTCGCCCACAATGCGAATTTCGATATGAGCTTTATTATGGAAAATGCGGCGCAGTTAAATATCGAGCTGCATCCTACCTATGTGGATACAGTCGGCATTGCGCGCGTGCTTTTGCCGCATCAGGCGAAGCATACGCTGGATGCGGTCGCAAAAACGATGGGTGTTTCCCTGGAAAATCATCACCGCGCAGTGGATGATGCGGAAGCAACGGCGGAAATTTTCGTAAAATTTATTCCGCTTCTGGAACAGCGCAACTGTCACACCCTTGCGGATGTGAACCATTTGGGAGATTCCAGCCCGGATATTGTAAAGAGACTGTTTTCCTACCATGCGATTATCCTTGCGAAAAACGATGTGGGGCGGGTAAATCTGTACCGTCTGGTATCGGAGTCTCATCTGACTTACTTTCATAAGACACCGCGAATTCCGAAGAGCTTGCTGATGAAGTACCGGGAGGGACTGATTCTGGGCAGTGCGTGTGAGGCAGGCGAGTTGTACCGTGCCCTGCTGGATGAAAAGTCGGATGCGGAAATTGCGCGGATCGTGAAATTTTATGATTATCTGGAAATCCAGCCGACCGGCAACAACATGTTCATGATCCATTCCGACAAGATTGAAAATGTCAACTCGGTGGAGGACATTCAGAACATGAACCGAAAGATCGTCAGGCTGGGCGAGCAGTTCAATAAACCGGTTGTAGCAACCTGCGACGTGCATTTTCTGGATCCCGCAGACGAGGTATACCGTCGGATTATCATGGCGGGCAAGGGCTTTAAGGATGCGGACGACCAGGCACCGCTATATCTGCGCACGACGGAAGAAATGCTGGAGGAGTTTCAGTATCTCGGCAGTGAAAAGGCAGAGGAGGTTGTCATTACCAACACCAATCGGATTGCGGATCAGATAGAGACGATTTCTCCGGTGCGCCCGGATAAGTGTCCGCCGGTTATTCCAGACAGCGATAAAACATTGACGGAAATCTGTTACCGCAAGGCGCATGAGCTTTATGGGGAAGAGCTGCCGCAGATCGTTGTGGACCGTCTGGAAAAGGAGCTGAACTCTATTATCAAAAACGGATTCGCCGTAATGTATATCATTGCGCAGAAGCTGGTTTGGAAATCGGTGGAGGACGGCTATCTGGTTGGCTCCAGAGGTTCTGTCGGTTCTTCACTGGTGGCGTTCATGGCGGGGATTACGGAGGTAAATTCCCTGAGCGCCCATTATCGGTGCCCGAAATGCCATTATTACGATTTTGATTCCCCGGAGGTCAAAGCCTTTGCCGGAAACGGCGGCTGCGATATGCCGGATAAAATGTGCCCGGTCTGCGGAGAGCCGCTGATTAAGGACGGTTTCGATATCCCATTTGAAACGTTCCTCGGATTTAAGGGGGATAAGGAGCCGGATATCGACCTGAACTTTTCCGGCGAATATCAGAGTAAGGCGCATAAATATACGGAAGTTATTTTCGGCGCAGGACAGACGTTCCGTGCCGGTACGATCGGCACGCTGGCGGATAAGACGGCGTTCGGTTATGTGAAAAATTATTTTGAAGAGCGCGGAAGCAAGAAGCGAAACTGCGAAATCAACCGGATTGTACAGGGCTGTACGGGAGTGCGCCGAAGCACGGGACAGCACCCCGGCGGTATCGTTGTTTTACCGGTGGGAGAGGACATCAACTCCTTTACGCCGGTGCAGCATCCCGCAAACGATATGACAACAGATACGGTAACGACCCATTTCGATTACCATTCCATCGACCACAACCTGCTGAAGCTCGATATCCTCGGACACGATGATCCGACGATGATCCGTATGCTGCAGGATCTGACGGGGGTTGACCCGACAAAGATCCCGCTGGACGATCCGCAGGTTATGAGCCTGTTTCAGAATACGTCGGCGCTCGGAATCACACCCGATCAGATTGACGGCTGCCCGGTTGGTTCTCTGGGCATCCCGGAGTTTGGTACAGATTTCGTTATTCAGATGCTTCTGGACACCAAGCCGCAGTGCTTTTCCGACCTGATTCGAATCGCCGGATTAGGACATGGTACGGATGTGTGGCTGGGCAACGCACAGACGCTGATTCAGGAAGGCAAGGCGACGATTTCCACGGCGATCTGTTGTCGAGACGATATCATGATTTATCTGATCAACATGGGCATGGACCCGAGCCTTTCCTTCACGACGATGGAGAGTGTGCGGAAGGGGAAAGGCTTAAAGCCGGAAATGGAAGAAGCGATGAAGGCGGTCGGTGTGCCGGACTGGTATATCTGGTCGTGTAAAAAGATCAAGTACATGTTCCCGAAAGCCCATGCGGCGGCTTACGTTATGATGGCGTGGCGAATCGCTTACTGTAAGGTAAATTATCCGCTGGCTTATTATGCGGCGTATTTTTCGATCCGTGCATCCGCCTTTTCCTATGAAATCATGTGTCAGGGACAACAGCATCTGGAAGCGGTCATGGCGGATTACAAGAAGCGTTCGGACAGCCTTTCCCAGAAAGAGCAGGCGTCGTTAAAGGATATGAAGCTCGTGCAGGAAATGTATGCGCGCGGCTTTGACTTTTTGCCCATCGATTTGTTTAAAGCGCATTCCCGAAATTTCCAGATCATGGACGGTAAAATCATGCCGTCGTTAAACAGCATTGACGGTCTGGGCGAAAAGGCGGCGGACGCCATCGTGGAAGCGGCGAAAAAAGGTCCGTTTTTGAGTAAGGATGATTTCCGGGAGCGTTCCAAGGCGAGCAAGACGATTGTGGAGCTTCTGGATACTCTGGGCATTCTGGGGGATCTGCCGGAGTCCAACCAGATCAGTCTGTTTGATTTTATGGTTGGCTGACGGAAGCTGGAAGAATGAAAATGGAAGAATATATCAGAGGAATCCCGTCCGGACTGCTGACTGCACAGCTTAGGGAGCGGGAAATTCAGGTGGTCGGGATTTCGGAAAACGGATTTGAGTTTCGACTGGAAAAAAAGGCGGCAAGGCAGCTTTTGACAGATGCTGTGCCGGCACAGCACCAGGTTTTGCGAGATGCCGCACCGCCGCAGCACTGCATAGTGACACCGTTTTGTAAGGTGTGCTTTTACGATCTGGAGCAGGCACTCTGGCAGGAACTTGTGCTGACAGAGTATGGGCTGGAAAAAGCACCCGCTTTGTCACAGCCAGGGCACAGGGAAAAGCCGTGCGCTGCCTCCTTTTATCAGCTTTATCGGGTCTGCGTAACTTCGCCGGAGTTTCGGATTGCTGTGCAGAAGCTTCTTTTGCAATATACCCGCTACATCCATCTGAAGCTGGAAGAGGATGACGCTAGGCTTGCAGAGGCAACGGTTGGTTATCCGGTGGAGTTAGAGGATTGCTTTGCCGACAGCCTGGAAGAGCAGAAACGAAAATGGTTTGCGCAGACGGACTGGGAGGCGGTTTTGCGTCCGTATCCGTCTTACGCGCTGGAGCTGGACAGACCGGAATGGTATGAGACATATTTAAAAGAAAGCCTGTCGGATTTTATGACAGATTACTGGAAGGAAAACAACGTTGCCAGCGCGTTTTACGCAAAACGCCTGCCGGATCGGATTTACCTTGGAAATCAATTCTGCCGTCTGCTCTTTCCAAAGAAAGAAATACTGTTTGCCCTGCTCGAAAAGGCGCGGAGCGAGGGGCTTGGCGTGACAGTTTCGTTTGCATGCCAGCCGGAGGTCAGTTTAAAGGAAGCGGAACAGCTTCTGGAAAGCCTGCGAAGCTGGTGTCAGAAAAACGAATCGATCGAGATCGTCGTTAATGACTGGGGGATGGCGCAGCTTGTAGGCAGATATCCGGAGCAGTTTGAGCTGTGCATGGGAACACTTCTCAATAAACGGAAAAAAGATCCGCGGCTTTCCTATTTAAAAAGCCGGCTGCCGGACAAGGACACCGGACTTTTGGCAGAGAACAGCCTGAATGCAGATTTTTATCAAAAGGCACTGGAAAAAAACCTTGGATTTGTGCGCTATGAATGGGAAAGCTGTGGGTATCCGCAAAGATTCCCGGAAGGAAAAAACAGCCTGCATCTTCCGTTTTATCAAACGAACACATCGCAATACTGTACCCTTTATGCGCAGTACAGAGAGCGCAACAGGGGACGGCAGTATCTACAGACGGAATGTCCCGGATATTGTCAGATGCAAGCGTTTTTATACCCGGAGCATCTGCATATGACAGGAAGCTACAATTCGTTGTTTTCGCTGGATCAGACGATTTTGCGGGCGCTGGAGACGGGCAGTGTGGAAAACGCAGCGTTTGGGGAAGCAGAACAGGAGGTGCAGCCTGACCGCGCGGTGCTGAATCTGCTTTGAGTGCAGTGCGCGGCATGGAGGTCACACATGGAACTTACAGCGGGGCTTGGCTCGGTTGACGATTATATCCGATATATCGAAGCGGGAGCGGACGAATGCTTCTGCGGTTACATTCCCTATGCATGGGACAGAAAGTACGGGACGGTTCTGTCCTTAAACCGCAGGGAGGTGCGATGCTGCAGCGTGCAGCTGGGTGCATTTTCGGAGCTGGAAATTCTGGCGGCGATGGTGCGGGCGTATCAAAAGCCCGTGCAGCTGACGTTTAATTCGCTGTACTATCTTCCACAGCAGTATCCGGAAATCGCAGAGACAATTCAAAAATGTATGGAAATCGGTTTTTGGGATTATATTATCGCAGACCCGGCGCTGATTTTATATCTTCGGCAGCAAAAGATCGGCTGTCGGATTTCGTTAAGCGGCGAGGTTGGAGAAATCAACAGCGCGATGACAGGATTGTTTGAGCAGATGGAAATCAGCAGAATCATCTTTCCAAGGAAGATGCGACCGAAGGATATGGCGGTTGTGGCGCAGGCATGTGCCAAAAGAAGTCCCGGATTGGAAAACATGAAATATGAAGCGTTTGCATTAAATGAGCTGTGTCAGTTTTCCGGGGCATTCTGCAATTCCCTGCACTGTGACGAGATGGGATATTTGTGCCGTGTGCCGTATCGGGTCGGTGTAGGGAAGAGCCAGCGGAAGGACAGCATCCTTATCGATCACCAAGAATGGGACGGTACCGCGTCTTCAAGGGAAGATACCTCAGAAGCCAGACAGTGCGGCGGCACATGGGATTCACCGGAATCAGATTTCGATGCTCCAATCCTGGGCGAAAGTGGCTGTGGGCTGTGTGCGCTCTATGATCTGGGTCAGGCGGGAATTACCCATCTGAAAATTGTAGGCAGAGGAAACCACCCGGACCGGATGGTGGAAGACATCCGGGCGATGAAGCGTGCGTTGGAGATCCTGGATGCCTCCAAAGACCGGGAAACCTATCAAAAACGGATGAAGCAGGAGTTGTTTTTGAGCGGCTGCAGCAAAAACTGTTACTATCTACCAGCAAATTTATAAAAATTGCAAAAAACACTTGCATTTTGGAAAAAAGTATTGTATAGTAATCAAGCGTCAGTTAAGTGACACAAAAGAATGGCTAGTTGGTCAAGCGGTTAAGACGTCGCCCTCTCACGGCGAAAACAGGGGTTCGATTCCCCTATCAGCTGCTCTTTGAAAATTGTAGAAATTTTTCAAAAAATACTTGCAATTTTCAAAAGAATGTATTATACTGAACAAGATTCGTAAGTAACCTATGGCTGATTGGTCAAGCGGTTAAGACGTCGCCCTCTCACGGCGAAAACAGGGGTTCGATTCCCCTACTAGCTGTTTTCGAGAACCGGAATTCGTAAAGGATTCCGGTTTTTGCGTTACAGTTCCCTCGTGGATTTCTGTGCATAGATTTGTGCTTGCACAAACATCTATGGGCGGGTGAACTGCAACATTTTTGCCGGAAACCCTTGCATTCCGGTCGGGAACATGTTAGAGTAGAGAAGATGATACATGTTACCGGAGCAAGAGTGGGCAAAAACCCACTCTTGTTTGTTATCACAGGTGATAACAAACAAGAGTGTTTTATGC
>ULTY01077377.1_pt1 | contig 43992 bp, 62 predicted proteins | sample 1958021 | NCBI WGS metagenome assembly ULTY01 (sample SAMEA4835746, study PRJEB28245) | human gut metagenome | biome: gut microbiome; material: fecal sample | place: Denmark | collected 2008 | reverse complement strand
TTTTCCGCAAAATCGCGGTAACAATATCCGTATTCTTCACTGCCGTACACAGCACCCTCGTTGTACTTCCAGATGTTGCTTTTTAGGAACTGTGCGCCGACGAGTGTGCTGTATTCGCCGGTGTCATGGTTACCTACCGTGCGAAGCTGTGGAATATTCTTCCACGCCTCGCCGAGCCAGCCGTTGATTTGGTTAAACTGCTGTTGCATTAGCTGGGTCGTTGTTTTGGCATTGCCAAAAGTTACATCACCGAGCATACACGCAAAATCGATCTGCGGGAGACTATAAGATAGCACCTTTAGAGCTTGGCAGGCATGCAGGTTTCCCGCGTTGATGTTCGTTTGCCAGTTATCTACCTGCGGTCCAGTGTGGTGTAAGTCTGATATCGCAAGAAACACAATGCTGTCGGCTTCCATCACCGCCTTGACCTTTTCCGCCACCGCCAGCGCCTCTGCCTTTACATAGCTTGGAATATCCGCGTGGGTAATGGTGTCTTCGTTTGGCAGCGCCGTCACCGCAGCCCCCATCTCGGCAACTTTGTACTTCGTTGTAGTGCCGTTTTTTTTGCGGATAGCGTGAGCAATATCCCGAATTGACGATTCTTCATAAAGCTTCTTTGCCATCAGTAACTCACCTCCGTGCCGTCGGGCAGAGCGGCTATGACATCATTAACAATCTCTTGCTTGTCCGATTCCGTCCAATAATCCGTGCCTTTGACGGGTGTTTTGCCGTCTGCGCCCGTTGCTCCTGTATCGCCTTTTGCACCCGTGTCTCCCTTTGCACCGCGAGACGGCTTGCCCGTATCGGTGCTGCCAATATACCAGTTTCCGTTCTCACCGATGTGCGGGGTGACACCGTTTTCTCCTCCCGCGTCTTTATCATCGTCACCGACCTTCTTAGCTGCCAGAACCTTGTCCTTGAAGCTGAGCTCCCATGTCTCGCCGTTTTTGAAATTGGGAGTTGCACCAAGATATTCTGTGTCAGCAGGCAGAGTAACGGTAATATTTCCGCTTGCCGCGAAGGTTAAGCGCATCCAACACTCGAACTTGCCTGTCGGATAACTTAGGCTTAAGGTCGTGACATCGGTGAAGCGGTACTCGGTATTGTCGGCGAGGGTTATGTTTGTGCCTGTGGCGTGGGTGTGGGATTTAGGAACGAGCTCGTCGAGTGCCGTCTTAACATTTGCGACATTCGGCAACTGCGTGTTGGTATAACTGACGTCTTCGGCAGTTGACGCTCCACCAGTACCACCACTACCAATGGCTATGCCGTTATAGGTCGGCGTGCCGTCTTTTGACTCGGCAAACTTATCAAGCACCGCCTTGTTTTCATGCGAATGCCGTGCGGCAGTGTTAAGCGCGATTTCGGCGGCGAGACTGTGCGAGAGCCGCTCTGTCCCGTCCGGGATTGACACCTTTGCAGAGCCTGTTATCCTCGGTGCATAGCCGACTATCTCGCCGTCCGCAAATGCGACAAGCTGTGCCGCCATGTTGCCGGGCTCAGGCACAATATCGCTCGTTATTTTGACCGTCACATAGCCGTCCGTAGGAGTCAACAGCTCGGTTTGCAGATACTCGCCGACCGTCGACTCAAAGTAGACACGATAGCTGTCTGCGCCCTCAAGCTCTGCCGGGATAGGCAGAGCGAGCAAGGTAAAGTTATTTTCGGCGCGATAGCCTACGTCGTAGCCACGCGGGCGGCTGTATTCGACTTTTATCGTTCTTTCCTGCATCTTCCTTTACCTCCTCTTTCGTGGGCTCTGCAGCCTGTTTTTCGCAGTCTGTAAGCATTTCGGATAAAAGGTCAAGCTTGCCGATAATCTTCGCGATTTCGACCTTGTTGACCTCGATTTGCTGCATCAGCTGTGCGTTGTTATTCTGCAAGGCGTCGCCCTGCGCTTTGACCTCTGCGATTTTCTGTTCGATTTCTGATTTCGTCATATATCCTCCTTATGCAAAAGCGAGTTTTTTCGAGCCTGTTGTGTCAGACCAAAATGTTATGCCGCTTTGAGTAAATGTGAGACGATAAGCATTGCCGCCTGCATCCACAAGGCGAACCTCGGCTCTGTCGCTTTTTGCAGCGAACAAATCCGCACGAACATAATTATTGCCAGCTGACGTAGTGTCCTGAACTCGAACTGTGAACGCCGGAGAGCCTGCCACGACCGAAGCCCCGAAGCTCGTAATGAACTTGTTTGCCGAGTTGTAACCGGTTGCTCGGTACGCGAGATATTCGCCCGGAGATGTTGTGTAGCCGTATTCGTTGACATGCAATGTCCGCCTGATTCGCGTTGCATCTTTTTCGACAAGCATATAGTCAGTGTCCCAGTTGTTAATCAAACCGCCGACGGCAGGCATCGCCGCAGACGCATTCGCGGTTGACGTGCCAAACCTAAAGCCTTTTGCAGAATGCCCGCCGAGCGTAAACTCAGGCGCGGCTATAGTCGCATACCAGTCGCCGCCGAGTGCGGTTTTAAACAACATCGAGCTGCCAAAGGTTAGATATTTTTCTCCCGTTCCGCTGCCTGTGCCTGCGCCTTGATATAGGTCAAGCACGCCGCCGGACAAGTCGGCTTTATAGCCGTCGTTGTTTAAGACGGACAGCTGACCGCCGTCAAGGTTTATGTCGCCGCCAGTGATGTTGATGTCGGAAGCTTCGATGTGCCCGGTTTCGAGGTTAAAAGAAAATCCGTTTGTGCCGCCTGTGATGATACCCGTCGTTATAGCTGTTGCGTTTATGCCCGTTCCGGTCATGGCGTTGGTGTAGGTCTTGCCGCCGTCTGTGGTGCAACCTATACCGCCGTAGGTGCATTTAACGCCCCGCAAGCCGTCTGTCGCGAAACATTCCCAGCCGTCCGGGTTTCCGTCCTTGTCGAGGTCGAGAATGCGGTAATATCCGCCGTTTGCCCCGTTTATAGCGTCTGTGGCGGCTTTTATTGCCGCTTCCATCGAGTTTTTAACCTTGCTGAGTTCAAGCTTTACGGACGCGCTGACAGAGTCGAAAGACATCTCTGTTGTGTAGAGATTGGGAGATGTGATTGTGGACTGCAAACCGCCGGAGAGGTCTAACTCCTGCTGTGCTACATAGACGGTATACGACTTGTTGTTTTTGTCTTTAACGGTGATAATATCTCCGACCTCTACACACGGGTCTCCGCGCCATGTACAAGTTGACGGATACCATGTACGCCCGTTATACCGTGCATATATCGCGTCTATCTCGGCATGGGTAACAAGCGGATTTGCAAAAGACAGTGGAACTCCTGTGCCTTTCGTATAGACATCTTCGTCCTCGCCCGCTGTGACCGCTTCTATTTTGACCGCGCTCTCTGCGGACTTTTTAAAGCCGTTTTCCCACTGGACATCTGCCGTCACGGTGTAGTCATAGGTACTGCCCGGACTAAAAAACCACGAGATATAAAGCTTTCCGACCGTGTTTACTCGCGCAGACATTCCCGCGCATCCGACGCAGTAGCCGAGCACATCTCGCTCGCTCTGCTCTGTCAGTTCTGCGGCTGTTGCAACGCCGATAACATGATTTTTCAAGGCAGTCTGTGCCGCCGTATCGACATATGTCACGCTCAAGCCGTGCATACTCGCGATATTCTCGACGACATCTTTCAGTGTCGTGGTGTCCGTCACGGTGATAGACGGTGTCCACTTGCCACCCATTTTGTCTATCTCATCATAGCCGGTGACGGTCAAGGTCTTTCCGTCGTCGTCCGTCTCCTGCTTCTCCGTCGCAAAATATCCGCAAGGCGTATAATAATATGTTCCGTCCGCCAGAAGCACACCGCTTTCGATAAATGCTATCTTGTCGCGGTAGTTATAGGTGGGTGACGGATTATTAAAAGTTGCGGAATAGGAGCTTGAACCCACACTTCCGACCGTTGCGTCCTCGTCTCCGTTGAGAACCTGTGTCACGCTCAAGCTCAGTAAGCCGTCCGTTACGACGACCTTATCCGAGACAAAAGAGCGAATTCCGAGAGTCGTCACATAATGTCCGAATGTTATCCGGTTGATTATGTGACGAGTCCGCTTGGCATAAGCAGTTCTTACCGCTGCGCGTTTTGTCGCGTTGATTATCTTATACACTGCCCGTGCCCCCTTACATCTCGGTCAAATTGAAGCTGACCTCTTTATAAGTCCAAAGAGTCTCGCTGTATATCTGCTCTATGTCTGCTTCGAGCGTCGAGCAGTAGAATGTCTTTGTGCCAAATGTGCCCGTTTTCGGGTTCGGCAACCAACAGTCAAAACTGTCGGCAAGGATAATGTCCGCGATTTCTGCATACTGCGTGTTGTTCAATCCGCTTGGCATCGTGGCGGTGTATTTGTTCTTTCCCGTCACGATATCGCGGAACATTGTTCCCGTGTTGTTGTCGCGCCCGCTTTTGCTGCTGTCTATGATATTTATTCCGGGTTTCAAGCCCATCGGCGTGGGAAGTGTTTTCCATGTCGATGTACCCGTTTTTTTGATTTTCATTACGGCTATACTCATACGCTCACCCCCGCGAGCGGCGTTTTGCCAGTTCTTCTGACAACGCCGTTATGGTATTCAATTACCGATTGCCCGACGACCTTTCCGTCGAGCGTGGCATAAATTGAAATTGATATCGGGCGTGAGTTATCTCCGCCGAGTTCGTTCATGACCTCGCGAACCGCCTGTTTCATCGTCGACAAAGGCGAAACAACTTCGGGCTCGCGCTTGTTATCGCCGAGTATGGCAGTGTATTCGCCGTAGTTTCTCGGGACAACTGTACCTGTTGCAAGGCGAGGTATGCTGACGGTAGGCAGATTGAAACCGAACTTCTTGCCGCCTATTCCAGGCACCCAATCGGGAATATTCCACGAGATTCTATTTGCTTTATTGACAACGGTATTAATACACCGCTCAACGAGCGATATTATACCGTTAAGTCTGTCACGACCTGAGTTTTTGATTGAATCCCACATTCTCGACGCGCCAGAGGTTATTTTATTCCAAAGATTTGATGCACTACTCGCTATGCGCGATACTAAATTCTGTGCGCCGTTGAACACAGCGTTTTTGAAGTCGGCGCACCTTCCTCGGATATTATTGAATTTCTCCTGCCAGTACTCTCTTGTAAAGAATTTTGCAAGGTTAGAAATCCACCAATCTTTCACATTTACGCCAAACTCTTTTATCTTATTTATAACGTTGTCTTTGAACTCGGAGATTTTCGCGAAAGCCACATCAAAAGCGCCAGATGCACTTCCATAAGCCAATCCTGTGCCGAGCATAGCCAGTCCAGCCAAAATAAGTTTTGGATTAAACCCGAGGTAACAGCCTAAGACTATTAAGACAACGCCTAAAATCATAGACCCCCATGTGATTATCTGATGCACCCACTGTGGAATTCCAGAAAAAGCTCCCGAGCCTTTGCCGAAAGCTGTGCCAGTTATAATCAATCCAACTCCAAAAAGTGCAGCTGATATGTTCGCGGTGGCTATGCCAACCATTACAAGTGCTATTCCGGCTAAAATCGTCGCATATGCTGTTATTTTTTTCACATTGGTTTCCATATCGGCGATATTGCTGTCGAACGAGGGCGCAGACGACGCATCTGTGCCGCCTGAACTGCTTGAGCTGTTATCACTGAGCTGATTCAGCTCGTCGAAACTCGCAAGACTTCGAGAAGCTTTTTCCGCCGCCTTGCCGACCTTGCTTGTCGCCGTTGCTTGCTTATTAAGTGCCTTTGCGTTTTTCTGCATCTGTGATACAGATTTGCCGAAAAGCGCGGCGGTAAACGACGCGACAAAAGCCGTGACCTGTTCAAGCACAAATAACAGCTCTTTCAACGCGGGGAGTGCGACTTCGTAAATCGGCTGAAATGCGGTCAACAGATTTCCTTTGATGTTGGCGAGAGAGGTCTGAACCTGCTTGTCGGTCGAGGTCATCGTCTTTAAAAGCTCTTGCAATTTTCTCAAAGCTCTTAAAATAACCGTAAATACAAAGACACGCTTTGCAAGCCCCATAACTCTTTTTAAGAACCTGCTCAAGCCCTCTGTCGCGCCCGTCAAGCCCCTTTTAAAGTTGCTGGGTACTTTTGCGTCAAGGGCTTCATTAAGCTTTGTTTTGGCTATTTCTGCCTTGTTTTTGAGCCCTTCAAGCTTGCCCTCTGAGTCGGCTATCTTTTCTTCGTAAGCTTTGAGCTGTGCGTCGCGGTCGGTCTGATGTTTTGCTTCGGCTTTGCTCTCGATTTTCTCGATTTTTTCGAGAATTTTGTCATATTCTTCCTGTAAGGAATGGAGCTTGTCTATCCACTGGCTTGACTTGCTGTCCGCACCCGCAACTCCCTGTTCCCACTGCTTGTCATATTCGGCGACTTGCTGCTTGGCTTCGGCTATTTTCGCTTTGAGCGTTTCCGCCTGTTCTATCAGAGGTATAGCCGTTTCGGGCTCGATATAGCCGTCGTCGGCTTTCAACTCGGCATATTCGGCGCGTAGTCTCTCGATGTCCGAGGTTTGCTTTTCGACTTTGGCATTTGCTTCATCGACATTGTTCTGCAACCGTTTCATCTTCGCCGACGACTGGTCGACTTCCTTGCCGCTGAACGCCTGTTTGACGCGCTGATACATACGTGACACCGATTTATTGACCATATCGGTCGCTTTGTTTACGCCGTCCGTGTCAAATTTTGTGTCAAATTTGAGAGAGCCGTCAACCATTCAATCACCCCCCGCTATCCTAAAAGTTTATTGAGCGCGTCACGTTCTGCCTGTTCCTGTGCCGAGTATTTGCGCTCAATGTCTATCATCTTTTTGTGTTCTTTGTAAAATTCCTGCTCCCACTTGTCGAGCTTCTTGTGTCTGTTCTTCTTTTCGCGGATAGAACGGACTGTCGAGAAAAGGCACTCGCCAATCTCTGCAAAATAGCCAAGGAACGTCCACCAATGCATATAGGGCACGGCGCGGACTTCCTGCCCGGCAGTCTTGTTTACTGCGGAAAAAATCATCTTTTCGTCCTGAGACCATGACATGACCTTTTTCTGTCGCTGTTGACCTGCTTCTTTATAGTCCTCACCGCCATCAAGAAACCACGACGCTTTTTCAATCGCCTCGTTGCAGGCTTCTCTCGGTATCGAGTCCGGCTCTTTATATAAACAGTCCAGCATAACCGCCATTTTGTCATACTCATTGAGTTCCGGGTCGTCAAACGCCTCGAAAATGACAAGCGCAACGCGATAGTCGGAGCAGATAGAATATTCTTTGCCTGCCACTTCGAGCGTGGTCGGAAGATAGCCTATCATAAGCTATTTTTAAACCTCGCGGCTTCGGCTTCGTACTTTTTGATACGGGCTTCGGCTTTCTTCTGCTCGGATTTTATGTCAGTTTCTATAATCGGAAGAACTGCATTGAAAACGCGCTCGAAAAGCGGAACGCCGCCGCGAGTCGAAAGCGGTGAAGCTGTGCCGAACAGAACGCCGGACACTTCGGAGTTGAAGATATAGTCGAACTGACCGCATATGAACTTGCCGAGGTCGCGGAGACTATCAGCTGCCGTCTCATCGTCAAGGTCTGCCGAACCGTCGCTCTTTATCTTGACGTTCTCATATTTCTTCATTTCTTCGTTTATATTGTTTTTAGCGTTCCGCAGACGCTCTATAAGTCCGTAGTCGGCGGTATCTATACGGACAATTCTCTGCGGGTCGCCGTTAATTTCGTAGCTTTTAAAGCCGTCGTCAAAGTTTATACTCTGTCGCTGCTGTGCCATGTTTTACCTCCTAAAAAGGGAGAGAGGCTGCCGAAGCAGCCCCCCTTTTTGATTACTTGGACGAATCTGCGGTAAATGTTTTTGTTGCCGCATCAAAAGTTCCCTTTGTGCGTCCGCCGTTGTAGTGGATTTCAAAGGGAATCTGAACGCCGTCTTCGCCGCCTATCGACTGCGGAATGATAATAGCGTTCTCGCGATACGCCCACTCACACGAGCCGTCGGTCTTGAACAGCGCGTCAACGACAGTTGTTTCAAGAGCCGAGCCAGTCGCGCGGTCGTTGATTATGGACGCAAGGTGCTCATAGAGCGGGTCGCCGCTATAAGCATAATAAGGGTCAACAGAGCCCTGCGGCTCGTAGCCCTTGACATTGGTCGAGTTCTCGCCGAGTATGTTCTTTTTGGTCTCCGAGTCCGGATTCATCTCAATCGCATACTCTTCAAGGTCTTTGCCCAAACGGACATAGTTTGCAGTTGTGCCATTAAACGACGAATCGATGTAGTGTGCAAGATATTTTCGCTCTATCTTTGCGTTTGCCGTATTAGTAGCAGTTCCAGGCATTAAAACTCCTCACTTTCTATGGTATATTCGGCGTAGATTTGAAGCTGATATGTGACGCCGTCGTTCACGTTCCCTGTCGGGACTGCAAAAAGCATCGCATTCGCGCAGCTCATTTTTGTTATCTCGCCCGGCAGCTCTTTGCCGTCAACGATAGATGTCACCGCGATATGTTTCTGCTTCTCGAGCCAATAGTTCAGCTCCAATAAAAAAGCACTGTGCGCCAATCGGTCAAACTCATTAAACGGTCTGCCGTTGGCGTACAGTACAAAGCTGTGTTTGCGTTTCTCATTGCCTAAAATATCTTTTCCGACAAGCGCATCGCCCGAAGAATAGAGTCCGAAGTCCCCGCTCTTGTTTTCGGAAAAATCGACATGCAAACCGTTACAAAAGTCGTCTATTTTAGGACACTGAGAGAGTGTTTTTTTTACGGTTTCGATTACGTTCATCTATTTGCCGCCTCCTGCGCGTCGGCAAGAATTTTGTCCGCACGGTCGGCTTTCATACGCTCAAACCAGTGTGAACCTGCGAGCGGATTTTTTGTGGTATCATACGTCAGCGGTCTCCCCGTCGGGGCTTTACTCGGCGGTGACCACCAACCCACAATCTCGCCTTTTTCTTTGACTGGGATATTGGGACCATATATCTCGCCCATGTACTGATAATGTGCATACGGACCCAACTGTCGGATTTCGCCAGTACCTATGACAGTAGGGATAGTCAATGCCTTTGTCGCCAAAAAGCCGGACTGATACGGGATATACGGTGTCATAAACTTAATGACATCAGAATCGATAACGCACTGGATTCTATACGCCTTTTGATTCATCTCTTTTGCAAATTGCGGATTCCAGTGAATCTTGACATTTATCGTCCCGGTATATTCCATATTGTCGGGTTGCTTTATTTTGTCGGACACGCTATCACCTCACATCAAGCTCGGTGTGACGCATTCCCGCCGAGCCGAAATCGCACATCCGGCAAGCCATGACCGTGTGAACGTCATAGACCTCAAACAGCCGTTTTAAGCTCGCGCTCTGAGCTCCTTCGGTCGAGTTATCAATCGTCAGAGGTACAGAGCCTTTGATTATAAGGTCTTTCTGCGGAGTGAATTGCAGGAGCAACGGCAGAAAAACCGTCACCGTGTCGCTCTCGGTCTTGCCGTTTTTGCCCGTCGAGGCGGTCGACTTCATATCCCAAAAAACACGCGGCAGGAATATCCGCTCGTATTTGCCCCCTATAAGGCGGTACACGGTTGCTTTTGTGTTGGTATACATCTTTACCCCCTGTAAAGTAAACCCGTGTCACCGAGCCACAGATGCAGAATACGGCTATATTCCTGCTGACTCTCGCGGTGTCTGTCGGTTGCCGATGCATAAGATACGGAGTAGCTGCCAACGCTCTCGGAGGTCTTGCCGCTCTGGTTGTCTGCGCTATGTTCCGACTGTAAACATTCGGCGAGCTCGCAGCAACAAGACTTAATCGCTTCCGTCACTTCTTTAATCCGGCTGAATGTGTGCTGCTCAATAACCTTGGAGGCTCTGACGGCGAAAAAGTCGAAGTCGTCCTTGCTCATAGCGTCCCCGCCGTGGAGATAGTCATTGAGATAATAGCCGTAGTCTGCATACTGTGTCATCGTTGGTCACTCCTTATGCCGTAGCTTTGGGCTTGAGGATTACGCCATTGAGGGCAGCCGCCTTGAGGGTGTTTTTGAGGACAACGCCCGCGACAAGCTCAACCTCGCCCATCTTTACGGCGCCCGGTGCGCTCATATCGGGCAGATAGGTGTTTATAACGCCAGTGCCAGTGGGCGCGATACCGTGAAATGCATCGAGACCGATGTTGACTGCGTAAATGCTTGAGGTACCCGCCACAGAAGTAGAGGGAGTCGATGTAGCAATGCAGTCAACGGACGCACTGCCGTCATAGTACTTGCCCGCGTCGAGCATGGGGATATCGCCGTACATCTCAACCCAGCGACCGAAATCGTCACGCTCGCGGGAGTAATAACCAGCTCTGCGGGCGCAAGCTCTGACCTTGAGGAGCATATCGCCATTCATGAGCAGGAGCGACGGCTTACCGTCAACCTTATGAACAAGCTCATCAAGTTCGTCGAGGAATGCGGCGTAGTTGGCATCGAGTTTGGACGAATCGGAGAGGTCAATGGCGGAAGTTATCTCGGTGGACTTGCCAGCGAGGGACTTTCTCAGACCGTCGAAAGTGTTGGTCACATAGCCTGCTCCGGTGCTTGCCGAAGAGCCGTTAATAACGAGGTTGTGGAAATAGTTGGTCGTTGCCTTGACCTTTTCGCGGAGCTGAAATGCTATTTCATCAACCGCGCCGGAGGTATTCTCGATAACACGGTCGACGCTGAACTTGCCGCCCATGATTATCGCCTTTGCGGTCTTTTCGGTGCGCTTTGCCTCGTTCGAGGTATACTCACCGTTAATCTGACGAGTGGCGGCGGTGGAGGGAGTCTGAAGCTGAATATAGCCGTAAGTCAGAGTCGAACCACCAGTGCCGGGTGAAATCGCGTTGTCGAATGTGAGCATATCGAGGAGCAGAGACGAACGTCTGAACTCGTCGATAACCATCTGGTCTACATGGTCAGCCATGCCGACCTTTGCTTCTGCAAGAGTAATTGCCATTGTTTAAATCAGCCTTTCTTTGAAAATTTCTCGGAAAGCGCAGAACGGAGGGTCATATCGCCGTTCGGATTCTGCTTTCTTCCCGTTCCGCCAGCATAGGGCGGAGGTGTGTTGTTGTCCTCGTCAAAAAGATATCCGTTATCTTTCTTGAGGGTTTCGAGCGCGGCATCTATATCGTCGCGCTGGTTTTTGCTCGCCTTGAGTGCGTCAACATCGAGCAGCGCCTTGACTGCTTTCACGCTCTTACCTTTTTTGCCAGTTATAGCAAGGTCGAGCGCGTTCTCGAAGTCGAGGTCGGCGAGCTGCTGCTCATATTTTGTTTTCTGCGTGTTGAGGTCATTTGTGAGGCTTGTTATCTTGCCTTTTAAGTCCTCAACATCTACGCCCTCGAACTCTTTGAGTGAGTTTGTAGCGGTGTCGAGCTGACTCTTGAAGTTGTCGCGTGCCGCCGTAACCTTGCCGAACTCGGCGATGGTCTTATAGTTCTCCGCGACTGCCTTGTCGAAGTCTGCTTTCTTATCCTCGGAAACGGTAACACCGTATTTTTCGAGAATAGCGTGAATGTTTTCCATAGTAAAATCCTCCTGAACATTGCTTATATACCGCTTTGTCTGCGGTCAGAATTTAGCCACATGAACCAGTGGCGGGGTAAAAATGGATATAAAAACAGCGCCTCGCACGAATGCGAAACGCTGAGATTATTGATTTGTGTCAATCGTGTTTTGGGGTCAAAATGACCTTCACATCTTTCTTTTCTATTATCTCGCTATCTGAGACAACCGCAAGAACTTCGCCGTCCTCTGCGGTTATAATAACCTCTTCGTATTCCTTGCCTGAGATGTTCATTTAATCACTTCCTTTTACGGCTTCTCTGCCTTGTTTATAACTGAATCCCGCCGCTTTCAGACGCGCAGTTTGTGTCCGCAGTCCTGCCGCTTTGGAAAATCGCGCATATTCCTGATTGAGTCGGGTATATCGCGTTCTCGCCGCCCTGAGTGCATCGTCGTCGCTCGCGCCCTCGAGAACCGTTATCTTTCGCTTGCATTTGCGGATAGCAGTTTCAAGCCGCCGCTGCGCCTGTGTTGCTTCATAGGTGGTGTAGTGCTTGCCTTGATATGTTATGCCGTCGGCGTTCGCCCTTTTAAAGGCTTCCAACTGCTCGGCAGTGTATGTAGGTTCGCTAACGCCATAAAATATAGGAAAAGCCGCATGACCGCAGTTCAAAGTGCCTATTCGGCGAACGAGACTATCGTTGAGCTTCTGATAGTCCTCATCGCGGTATTGCTTGCCTTGTATAGGTTCGTGGTCGGGAGCACTTGCGGCGTGGGCTGATATTTCCCAGCCGTCCGCGCCGTACTTCTCGTGATTTTGTTCGCTGATTTTTTCCTGCATCAGACCGAGACCGCCCATAATATTACGCCTGACCGCCGTTTCTATCGACGCTTTCGCACCGCTCTCATAGTCAGCAGTGACAAGTCCCCGCTGATAGAGGTTTCTGCACGCCATTTGAACCGCCGTGTTATAGTCTGCCGCGCCCGTGAACACCTGTTTAAAGGCGAAGTCGCAGCAGGCGTTATAAGCGTCATAAAGCGGCAATCTCTGCCCGTATGGGCTTATCATACCTATGGTCTGCGTTATGTTGGTGAAGTCGTCCTGTGCAAGCGTGACCGCCGCTTTGACTATCTGCTGTAAGCTCTCGTTTTTCTCGAACGGAACACCTTCAATGATCGGCAGCTTTGACAAGTCAAATTTATATCCTTCTTCTGCCGCTTGTTCAAATATCTCATCTATCTCGTCGAGAGATACATTCAACAGTTCGGCAAGCTTTTTCTTGACTTCTTTTTGACTTTTTCCGAGCTCTTGTATCTTCCATATTTGATATCCTGCCGTAGAGGTTATCTGCCCCGCTTCGGCTACTCTGCGGGCGATATCCCGTAGCAAGAAGTCGGTCATCGGGTCTGTTATTTGCATCGCGAGTATTCTCAATGCGTCAATGCTATCTGGCGGTAGCATAGTTACTCAACTCCTGCCGTCATGCTCTCTATCTCGGGCATATAGTTGTCTCGTATATTTTGGATAGCTTCCGGAGTGTCCCACGGCAGTTCAAAATACCACGCAACAGCTATCTCCGGCTTAATAAGTCCCATCTGCACCATAGTACAGTACTCATTCCACGTCTTGTCGCGGTTATAAAGAACACCGTCGCCGTAGTCAAGTGTTACCTCGTCCGAGTCGATAGGCGCATAACCGCCGATATGATAAAGCGCGCCAAGCTCCGAGCAAAGTTCCAGCAGCTTTTTAACTGCCTTTGTCCAAATCCCCTGCATATCGATTATAGTCAGATTATAATCACCGTCAGAAGATGTTATTTCCGTAGCTGTTCGCTCGGCTTCCTGCACATCTGATAAAATACCGCGCTTAAAGCCGATAAGACTTTCGATATTCCGCAGATATTCGGTCTTTCTTGTAAGATAGCTCTGCTCGCGGAAAGCGGGCGAGAATATCGTAACGCCGAAGTCCTGCGGGTCTTCATCAAAAGCGGTAAAGATATCATCTTCGAGACTGCGCGTCTTCGTATTTCCGTTCTCGCCGGACTTCTGCCGGGTGAGGTCTTCGGGCACCATTATACGCGCCCTACCGAGTTCAAACTCGCGGGAAAGCTGCCATTCGTTACGGTTGATTCGCGCTATGAGCTGTGCCGCGGGTGCATATATCGCTACGCCGTCCGCCGAACCGTCAACCGTGTTGTAAAGCGGCGTTTTGAGTGATACAAGACCGATTCCGTCAACGGGCAGCACCGCCACTGGCTCTAAATTCGCATATTTTTCGAGCGTGTCGAGTGGGACTTCCACGCCGAGCGTGTTTGAGTCGCTTGACCGAAAGAGCTTTGTTTCTATCGTTAAAGCTTGCCCTGCCGTCCTGCGCTCGAGCAAAGTATAATATTTGCCGTCTTCGATTGTCGTTTCCGCAGTTCCAACACTTGTAAGCTCGTTCAGTTCGTTTCTCGCAAGCGGTATAAAGCAATCGCGCCTAATCGGGACAAAATAAAACCCGTCCGCAGTTGGTACAGGCTTTATAAGGCATTCACCAGAGACCAGTGCCTGCTGAAACGCTTCGCGCCGTATCTCTTCCAGCTCGCCGAGAACTCGCTCTGCAAATGCGTTTTTAGTGCTTGTCTCATACTCTGAAAAAGTGGTCTTTATAAGCTTATTGACGACGAGAACGGGCAGTCGCTGACAGTCGTCGAGACCGTCGCTCTCATGGTCAAAATACATCTCGAGCCATAGCTTGATAGCGGTTTTCATTTCTCGCGTCGTGATATCTTTGACCCCGAATGCATCGCTGAAATTATATATTTTCTCGCAATTAAGCAGCGCAGATATAACGCTCATTTGTTGCCCTCCGTGTTTATTACTATCTTTTTGAGTGACCTAACGCCGCGCTCAAGCCCTGCGATATACGCCCTTAGGCGCTCGTTCTCGCGCGTCAGTTCGTCTATCTCAAGATTCAAGCTCCGGAGCTCTTCTTTCATGCTCTCTTTGGCGTATGACGGCAGATATTTTTCACATATCCACATCTTGATTTTCTTCATTTTTGTCCCCTCTATACCCCATCCAGCGGAGCTCCCTCCTTAATACCGTGTAACAAAAGTAACGCATATCGTCCATCGCGTGGTCATATTCCTTTACAACCTTGTCAACGGTCGATTTATCGTCCCAGCGATACATTCCAAATTCTTTCAAGATGTCCTGACAGCTCGAATTTATCTTTATGGCGCCGCCTTTGACCATCTCAGAAGTGACTCGGATTCCGTCAATTACATCGTTTTTTGCCTTGCGCACCGAGAACTTACCGTGCTTTCTTATGCATGTGATAAAGCTCGCGGCGGACGGGTCAACAATTATTCGCTCAATGTCATAGCCCTCGGCGAGTTCTTCGACCGCTTTATAATATTCCTCGTCGGTCATTTGTCTCTGTCGCTTGCGACCGTCATAATAAAACTCTTTAATGCGTGTCGCCGTCTTGCCGTTTAAGCACCACAGACCCGCCGAAAACGGATTCAATGTGCCATAGTCGATAGATATAAAATAGCGCCCCTGTTCCGGGACGGTATCATCAATTAAACTGTTGACATCGACATCGTAAACAAGCCCATCTGCCGCTACCCACAGACCTAAAATAAACCGCTGATAAAACACTCCCGACGGGTATAGCCTGAAATATCGCTCTCTTATCTCGTCGGTAAGTGACGGATTGTCGGTTAATAAAAAGTGTATGTGGTAGACATGTTTCTCTTCGGGCTTCGTTACCCATTCTTCATAAAACCAATGTGCCGGGCTGTCGGGGTTGCAGTTGAACCAGTACTTTGACCCGGTCACCGAACATCTCGCGAGCGACTGCTCCACAAACGAGCGCGGCATAAGCGCGACCTCGTCTAAGAGCACGCCCGCAAGGGTCAAACCCTGAATCAATCCCGCCGAACTCTCGTCTCTGCCGCCGAACACATAGAAATAGTTTGTCTTGTCGTTTCCGGTCACCACAAGAAGCTTGCTTGACCTCTTATAATTAAGCTCAAAATACGCCGTTAAATCGGTCATTCCGAGCAACGGCGTTATTATGTTACGCTCTGCCGATTGGACGGTCTTGCCGCATATAGCGAACGTCTGGCCGTCAAAATACCGCATAGCCCAATGAATGAACGACAGAATCATGCAGACGGTCTTGCCTGAACGGACTGCACCGTCGCATATAATAGCATCATATTTGTCTTTATCCTTGCCGTGACACCAGCGCAAAATCTCTTTTTGCTTCGGCGACAGTGTTGTTATTTTCATTCGTCGTCACCGTCCAGTGCCTTGTAAAGCTCTGATATGTCGCTCTGTTGCTGACCGCCATTCTCGGCTGCGAGCTCCATTAAAGCTTTAAATGCCATTGTATCTCCGTTCATCGCCCGGTTGAGCTGCGCGTATATCATCGCCTCTTTGGCTGATATATTAGCCCCGTCCGTTATCTCGCTCAGGTAGTTGACCTCTGCCGGGTCACTGTTTTTGAGGTACATCGACATGGCGCGTCTCACTATTTCGCGGGTATCTCTCAGGTCACGGCGCACCTCGCCTGAACGCTTTCCGCCTTTCCTCTGGTCTTCCACTGTTAAAGTGTGCCTTTTACCCCCGAAATCTGTTTGTTTAGCCATGCCACCACCTCTCTTCTAATCGTTTTAGGTATAAAAATACCGCCGACTGAACTCAGCCAACGGCAAATATAAAATATTCAGCTTTCGTCAATATTAAAAATCAAAATCAACATCCGTAATTTCCTCTATTATGTCTATCAAAGCTTTTGTACCACCGTCATTGGAGCGGAACAAAGGGCTCGAACCTTTGATGCACTTATGCGCATATCGCCTGAAAGTTCCGCATAAAAGCCCTGCTATTAACCCGCCGCAGGGCGAGGCGGTAAGAAAGGAGCCGGTTTTCCGCACCGGCGAGCGGTGGAGATGTGGTAAACAACATGAACGGAGAAAAGAAGTAAAAGCGGTTGCCCGTCCACTTTTACATCTATATGATATCATATCTCCCAACTGTATTTCACTGTATTTTACAGTATTTTACTGTACACTTTGGGCGTTGAGTAGTTCTTCGAGTGCCGCGCAAGCTTTCTTGTTCGTTTTCCAACACCACTCTCGGGAATATCCCATCTCTTCTGCAATGTCTTCAAAGCTCATCCTGCTGAGGTGCCTCAAAAGCAGGAACTCTTCCCACTGCGGCGGGAGTTGACTCACAAGAGCTTGAAACTCGTTTTCGGCGGCGAATTTTTTCTGATATATCTCTATGATTTCGTTGCCTAAGTCGACATATTGAGATATCAAGCTGCTCATTTTGTCCTCTGCTGTCTTCTGCACCGACTCGGACGGCGGGGCGGTAATTGATACCAACATATCAAACAGCTCCGATTTCTGACGCTGTTTGAATGACAACTCATTGTCAAGGTGCTTTATTCGGTTGACGTATTCGGGGACGGTCACAATATCACCTCTATCTCTGTTCTCGGGTTTTCTTTGTCATAGCTTCCGCAGAGCTGAAGCTCGACATTTGAAAAGCTGTCATCTTCAATTATCCCGGCTTCCCGCAAGCCGTCAAGGATAAACTTACCATTATAATTATCGGGGTCGTGCCGCTGCCTTGTGCGGAAATAGTATGTAATTCTGACAACACACTTTTTAATCGGAATGTCGGGCTTCGGTCGACAGTACGCCGCGCAAAGAGCTTGCCACTGCTTTTTGTCCGCTCTGTAAGCCCACACATTCTCGCGCCCGGCGAACTTGTTTAACGACGGCGGTATATCGGGAATAGTGTAAATGTATCTTTTGCGTTCGCATCGCGGACACACCTGCCGACCTTCGGGGACTATTTCTCCGCAACATACACATCTATCTGCATTAGCCATTATCTTTTGCCTCCTTGTTATCTCCTTTAAGAGCTCTTTGTGCTTCTTCTTCGGTAGTATAAAAAATATCAAACGAGTTTGCAAAATTGTAACCATCACCCTGCACATATAAGTCTTTTATGCCGTCTTTGTTTATAATCATTTCTTCTATTTTTGCCGACTTAATTAGATTGTGTCCTATTCCTGTGATATACCAAACTGTGTCTCCAACGTTACACGGCAACACGATTAACTTTGATTTGCTTTTGAAATTATCACAGCTTTCGGGTTTGGTACACCTAAACCGACAAAATCCAAGCTGATATCCTAAACAATCGTTATAGTCATTGTTAAAACCCTCCAACTTATTATCGTAGATATTGCCGACAACTTCAAATTCGGTTGAATCATAATCAAATGTTGTAAATCTCACGCCCGCTTGCCCGATAAAACTCGCGAGACCGTTGTCATAGACAATTTGATAAATGCTCATTTTGTTGTACCAAACTCTCTTTACTATATCGCCCTCAAAAATATTTATGCCGTTTTTATCTTTGAGACCTGTGTACTGTCCTATAGTTGAGGCGTCTACAACGTACTTTGGACTCGGTATGATGTATTCGTCAAGGTTCGGGACAGTAATATAATCGCAAAGCTCGCCATTAGTTCTGTAATATTTAGCTTTATAATAATATCCCTCAACCCACTCACCGTTATCTGTTCGCTTGCCGCGAAAAAGTATCTCACGCATTGTTATTACTCCAATCTAAAGCCTGTCCGCAATTCGGGCAATGCTTGAATATACTATGAGTAAACGGATTTACTATATCTGTATTTTCGCAGTTCGAGCAAACTATATAAATATCGCCAAACATGGGGTCTATTTTGTCAATAGGCTTTCTCGGTATCTGCTTTTCGAGGGCAACAATAGCGTTGTGCATATCGTCCGATTCGCACATATTGAGATAAGCGTTTGAATTCCAAGCAAGCAAAAATTGTTCCCTTGTTTGTTCGTATGTCATTCTCCCTTAACCTCTTTTCCGTCCATTTTTGCGCCGCAGTTCGGGCAGTAATCAGTGATTGTTCTTGCATTTGTGCCTTGCCCACGCCGGTATCTCGCAAATGGCATCCACATTCCACAGCTGGTACATTGCGGTGTGTCTGCCTCATATATCTTCCACTCAGCCATTATCTTTTACCTCTTAATAGCTCGGGGTTATCATAGATATTGCCAATAACCTCAAACTCTTCCGAATCACAGTAAAATGCTGTAAAATTTATGCCCGCTCGCCCGACAAAACTTGCGAGAACGTTATTATAATCAATTTGATAAATGCACATTATGTCGAACCAAAATCTCTTTACTATATCGCCCTCAAAAATTTTTGTGCCGTTTTTATCTTTAAGACCTGTGTACTGCCCTATCGTTTCAGGGATTACCGTCCTTTTGCTATTATCGGTGCAAATCTGCCAGTCGCCGTCATAACAGCGAATAGGCACACCGAAATACCACATACCATCATTATATTTTTTATCGCCTTTGCCACGGAAAAGTATCTCACGCATTGTTATCGCCTCCGTCCATTTTTGCGCCGCAGTTCGGGCAATAAAAGAAATCACGATCTATTGGTGTTTCTCTTCCAGTCGCGATGTCTATACTGTGATGACATTCGGGACAATAATAATTACCATCGTCAGGGTTGTTGTACATCTTAATCCATTCGCCATGTTTAATCTCTTGTACATCAACAGCGGGAGCTTCTTTTAAAATTTTAACAGCGGCATTCCAACCGTCCGCATAACCCTTGCTCTCAAAAATATCTCGGTTACACAAGCCTATTCCGAGTGCAGCACGGTCAATATAATCGCTCATTTTTCTACCTCCGTCCAGTTAATCTTCTGCCCGCAACACGGACACACGCAAGAAATATCGTAATAGCACTCTTCATTTATCGGCTTTTTTGGTATCTGCTTTTCGAGAGCTTCTTCGGTTTTGCACAATTCCTTATGCAGCGCATTCAGCCCGTCGATATAGCCGACCCAATGTCTGGCATCGTAGTCATTGCCGTTTTCGCAGCTGTCGTCAAGTCGTTTTTGTGCAAAGTCTTTGAGCTTCGTGTAATCTTCGTTCATCCTCTTCACCTGCTTCTTTAATACGTGCTCTTATTCGTCTTTCGCTGTTGCGAGGATTACGATAGATTTCTACGCCTGCATGAGTATCACAATTTTGACATTTGATTTTGTTCTTGTCGAGAAATTCGTCGACTATATGCATTACATTGTCAAGTTCTTATGCATACAGAGTCCTTTGCTTTAGCGCAGTATCTACATATTTTGGAATTTTCATTTTTTACCTCCCGCTTGAGCCGAATCCGTTATTGCCGCGTGCCGTCTCGTCGAGACTATCGACGACTTCAAGCTCGTCTCTGTAAATCGGCAAAATGACGAGCTGCGATATCTTATCGCCCTTTTTGACCAGGTAGGGAATCAGGGCGTTGTTGTAGAGCTTGACGCAAATACTGCCTGTATATCCTGCGTCAATAACGCCCTCGCTTGTTATTCCGCGCTTGACATTAAGACCGCTCTTGCTCTTGAGAAACCCGACAAACCCCTGCGGTATCTCGATATGTACGCCTGTGTCAAATATTGCGCTGCCATGTGCGGGGACTATCTGACGCTCTCTTGCCATGAGGTCAAATCCCGCGTCTTCGGGATGTGCCTTGTAGGGCTTAAAAGCTCCATCGTCTAAAACTATCTTCATTTTGTTTGTCTCCTTTCGGTGTTCATTCATCCTCCATTGGCTCGTTCCAGCAATTCTTACAAGCTCCATTGTAATCGCACTCTTCACTTTTCGGCGGTACTCCGCCGTAGATTCTTTTTCTGCATACAAACAACGGGGTTCCGTCTGAATTGCTCTGCGCTTTTGGGAACTTCTCAAAAAAGTCCTGTGCGTATGTTTTCTTCGGGTGTTCGTTGCTCCACTTTTGCAGATTTTCAATTGCCTTTGTAATTTCTTCGGTACCTCTTGTTGTAATACTGTGCTCACAATAATCAAACATCGGACATTGCTCTTCGTCATCCGCATCAGCACAGCGCCCAGCGCGTGAGCCGCAGAGTCTTTTGATTTCGGCAAGAAAGTTTATCGTTTTGCTGCAATCCATATTTTTTCCTTTCTACCCGGACTTTCGCCCGGGCACTGCATTATTTTTTCTTGTAGGCTATCGGCTTTGACATGTTCTGACGCTCAAACTCCGAGATGTCATATGAAGCTTGTCCTTTTGGTTTGACATCTGCGGTCGGAGTCCTGCTATCACGCCGCGCCCAGTTTCTGATAGTGGCAAGGTGGTTTTTGTAACTTTTGCCAGTGCTTGCCATATACGCGCTCAGGCGTTCGATTCTGTCAGACCAATCGAGAAACTCTGCTTTGAGCTTTTCAAAGTCTTCGTCAGACAGTAGGACATTTTGATATTCGCCGTATTTGCGGCGCGTGGGCGATATCTCTTTATCCTTACCTAACCTATCCTTACCTAACCTATCCTTACCTGCGTCAACCAGTGGTTGACCGTTGGTTGACCGTTGGTTGACCGTTGGCATTTTTTCACTGTTTTTTTTATCGCTTATGAGCCTATAAGCGCGATTTTCGTCAACTTCCAAAAGTGATTTTTCCTCGGAATATGTTGTTTCCGAATATCTGTCTTTGCGAATATAATTGTGAATTCGCCAGTGCTTTATTACGACAACGCCATTATCGAACGGAATAATAAACTTGCGTATTGCGAGTATGTTGAGGTCGTCTATACTTGCTCCGACAAATCGCATTATCTTCTTCGGCGAGTTTATGAAACCGTCATCGTCTGCCCGCATTGCTAAATCGTAATATAGCAATCTTGCGCTCATCGGCATATCAAGAAAAGCGTCGCTGTCAATAATCGTTTTCGCAAACATTCTTCGCTCCGCCATTGCCTCAGCTCCTTTTTATCGTCCTGAAATGGGCTTGTACGGGAACGACATATTTTCCCTCGCGCTCCGCTACATAGCGTCTGAGCCCTTGTGCTCTGCGTGACAAGCTTCTGCAACGGCGGTCAGTCTCATTGAGGAAAGCTTTAATCTCGACGATATCGTCGGAAAGCCAATATCCGACGCTATGCGACGATGAGAGAATAGGTGCTCCGCCGTCCCTTGCAAGCTCTATCAGCTTGCGAACGGTTCGGTCGTCGAGCCCCGTATAAATGCAGAGTGCTTCCCGCGTGACCGCGTTTTCCTTGCCTTTGGGTATAAAGTCGAGTATGTTCATTCGAGTACCTCAGAACGGCAGGTCGTCGCTTATGGGTATTTCCTCGAAGTCGTCGTTGTTCGGGGTCTGCGGCTTGTCCGCTTTTGACCCGCAGAAGCTGACTTCGTCGGCAATAACTTCAAATGCGGTGCGCTTGTTGCCGTTTTTGTCCTCATAGTTGCGCTGCTGAATACTGCCGCGAAGCGCTATCATTTCACCTTTCTTGAAATACTTTTCTACAAACTCGGCTGTCCGTTCCCACGTGACAACATTGATAAAATCGGTCTGTCCGCGCTGAAATCTGCGGTCGACTGCTACCGTGAACGATGTAACGGATGTGCCGTTCTGAGTCTGTCTGAGTTCGGGGTCGGCGGTCAACCTACCCATGAGAATTACGCTGTTAATCATTGTTTGACCTCCTGTTATTTAAAAAATCTTTCGACGACATCTGATACATGCGGCGGATTCTGAGCTCGCAGTTAAGTCTTTTGATTTCGTCGTCGTTTGCCGTCTTGTAAAACTTGCATTTGTCGCACTCGCGCTTTATCAACGCTTTGCAACCGTTATCTGTTGCCGAGCCATAGGCAAAACAGTTCTGTCTCACCATTTGTAATTCCTCCCAAAAATTTTTATAAAATCAAGGTCAGGATAGACCTTTTCAAACTTTTCCTGCGCCAACTCCTGTAGGCGGTGACGATTGTCCGCGTTGTGGTGTACACCGTTCGGCGGCTCGTTGTGACACCAGTGGCACAGATACACAGTCAAGCCATATTTTTCGCTGTTTTTTCTGTTGGACGCGCCGAATATGTGGTGCTTTTCCAGCCAATCAGCGCGCCCACACAAAAAGCAATTGTGTTCCGTCTGAATAATGCTATTCACTCGTCCACGCGCCTTTCAGCCTTGCCAGTTCTTCGGGGGTCATCGTTTCTATGCCGTTCTCCTTGCAGTCAAACACAACGAGGTCAATCAGACGCGACATTTGCGCGGTATCATAGGTGGACGAGCCGTAGTACACATTGACATTTGTGCAACCGGGTATTTTGCTTTCAAACGGCTCTGCAATCCAGCCCAAGCCGTTCTTGCTCCAGCGCGTAACAAGTCGGAGTACCGCTTTATCTTGCATGCAAAACGTGTCATAATTGCCGCCGATATTCTTGACATAGTTTCTGTATATATCTGCTTTCGGCACTCGCGTTTTTGCCGCAAGCTTGCCGCATAAAGCCCAAAAATAGCCGTTCGCGTCGAGACTGCGCTCGCGTTTTTTCTTCTCGACGGTCAACTCATAGGGCTTGTCCGAAGATTTAACCTCTGCCACTATGCGCTGACCTTCTTCGCGGTTTTTGACCTTGAACTTGAGATAGAATCCGTCGGACTCAAAGAGCCAGTCGGCTTTTTCAATCGTCATGACTGCTCCTTTGCCGCTTTAAGCCAGACGGCTATCTGAGTTTTTGCCCTTTCTGCCAAACTGTCTGATATAGTTTCAAGAGACATGCCCTCAGGGGCTGAAATTTGGCGCATAAGCGCGTTTTCTACTTCGCCTATACTTTTCCCTCTGAGTTTCGCAAACTCGCCCATTAGGTCGCGCGTGGCAAGATTTACGGCTTCACGGTTTGTCTTTTCGTCTGCGGGTGTCGACTGGGTGTTCTGAGAGCTGTATTTGCTTCTTCCTGCCGCCCAATAGACATTTGCGCCAAAACCTAATGCCTTACATGCGACGGAAAGCGCGTCGGTGTACGCCATTTTAAAACACTCGTCGGAGGTATAGGCTCTGCTCTTTCCGTTCACTCCGCTCTTTTCGTTCGATATGTACGACGCGCCGCCGATTCCGAAGATAGGCTTGCTCCACTCGTCATTTTCCTTGACATAGAGGTTGAGCGTGACATGTGCCGTTTTTGTTCCGCCTGCTCCGTCCTCAAGCCAGTGTTTGATATCGTCGGTATACCAGCCAATGCCGCAAGCCCCGAATACCTCGGTCAGCTTCTTTATGCGCCACATCGGGTTAATGTCTGTGAATCCCTTGATACGACCCGCCTCGATTTTCTTCTGTGCGTTGCCGGGCACTTCGCAAACTCTGTTATAAATTTCAAGATTATCCAATGTTTTCAAGCCCTTTCTTAATTAAAATTCTTGTCTGCGCCGCTTTTGTCAAATCGTTCTGTTTGGCAAAGCTTGCAGATGTTTTCGCACAATTCGCGCGGCATCGGCGGCGCCATCATCTCGTGTTCCATTTTCTTCTCTATCATTTTATCAGCAAACCAGGAGCGGTCTGAGTTAACAAATTCTGTGCAGTCCAGCGGCTGAATCGCGTTAGCCTGCTTCAGCTCGCGGCGCAGTATTATGTCAATCAGACGCGGTGTCAAAAGCGACGCATACAACGCATTAATCTGTACCGCTTCTGTTTCGTCTCCGCACAGCTTCTCACAATAGTCAAAGTCGTACTTGTGTTCGTCCATGCAGGCATAGCAGACATCACATCCCATATCGTCCTCCGACTTCCACTCGCCGCAGATTTCGCACTTAACAGCTTCGCTTATACTGTCGCTATGGCAGAACGGACAGATGTCAACAGTTTGATATGCGGGCTGTCCGCAATATTCGCCGACCTTTTCTCTCACACCGTCGGGGTGCTCGAAAACTCGCTTGCAATCATCACAAATTAGCATTTGCAGCTCCTTTCTATCTTCTGAGCCTAACAGGCAGAAGAATGTACGTGCTCATTTCATCTTTGAATACCAACGGAGACACGGGAGAGCTGACAAGAAAGCTGTCAGTCTCAGCCGCTTTAAGCACTCCAACGAGATATCTCGCGTTGATTCCTATCACGAGGTTTGAATCGGTCTCGCCCGTCACTGAATCGGTGGCACTGCCTATCGTCGTCCTCACAGACAGTTCAATGGTATCTCTTGAGAGCGACATCTTAACAGGCTGTGTCTCGGTGCTCGCGAGAATCTGAACTCTTTCGAGCGCAGATGTGAGGGCTTTAAAATCCGTCTTGACCGAAGCTGTGTTTTTGGGAATAATCTTGTCTACATCGATTTCCCACGCGGTAGACATAAGGCGCGAAAACAGCGTATAATCGCGGGTCTGCGCTATAAAATGTTTGCTTGAGACGGATATCTCGACCGCGTCGGTCGCGTCCGAAAGCTCGAGCAGTGCCTTTGGCGGAATTGTTGCCGTTGCGCCCGGTGCTGTCCCCTCTTCACACGGTATGCTTGACTCGGCGAGTGTGAACCCGTCAGTCGCGCAGAGTCTGAGGTTGTCGGAGACGGTCATTCTCACGCCCTTATCATCTGCGGCGGCGAACACGGTTTTTTTAATCAGCTTGACGAGATTCGCTCCGTCAACTCGGCAAGTTGTGCCGTCTTCGGGAGTTGGAAGCTCGGGGTACTGCTCCGCAGATATGCCTTTGACCTTGAGATTCGAGCGTCCGTTCTGGACGGTGAGAATATCATCATCGGTGCAAAGTGTCGTGTTTTCCTTTTGCAGCTTTCCTGCTGCATTTGTCAGAATCTTCGCGTCCGCGATTATCGCTCCGGGAATCTCTATCATCGCGGGGATTTTGACGGATATCCCAATTGTGAGATTATATCCCGTCACGGTCAGGACTCCGCTTTCTGCCTTGAGCAAGAGTCCGTTTGTAGCCGGAGACGGCGATTTGTCAATAACTCTTGCAGCTTTGGCACAAGCCGCCTTGAGGTCGTATGTGTTACATGTCAATTTCATTGTTAAGCTCCCTCCGTTAAGTCAAACAGCGTCGGTGCGCCTATCTGTGCTTCTGCCGCTTCGAGATAGCCCACGCCATCGCGGAAATAGTCGGGGTTAAGTTCGCAACCGTAGCCCCTGCGCCCCATTTTAACCGCCATATACGGAACGGTCATAAGACCGCCGAACGGGTCATATACAAGGTCGTTTTTGTTTGAATATCTGTTTATTACCCGCTCCACGATATCGAGCTGCAACGGGCATACATGAAGATTCTGACGGCGTCTGCTCTGCGTTGTGTTGAGTGTGCGCATACGGTTGATATCGTCCCATATCTCGTCGCTCCAACTGCCGGGCGAGACCACTGCGAAAGTGGCGGGAAGATGTCCCTTTTTGTCAAGTTCTTTGGCGAGTTTTACATGGTCTGCGTAGTCATATACCGTCTCGCGCGAATACTGTCGATAAAGCTTTTGAAGAACTTGAACGGGCGCGTTTTTGAGTTCCTCGCGGGTGACAAGTCGGTTCCCACTTGACCGCTGATAACCGTTCGCGTCAATCTGCCACTGGGCGCGGGTATAGTCGTCTTTGCTTTTGGTGACGGGGACATCTGCATATCCGTCCGTTGTATCGCTCGGAAGTTTTCGGAAAAGCAAGATATATTCAGGACAGCCGACGCCCATCTTCGTGCCGTCTTTGCACTGCTCCGTCCAGCCGAGACGGTAAGTTTGATTGTTTTCCCTGACAACATCTGTACAGACCGTTATCATGCCGAAATACTGAAAGCCGTGCTTTTGGTAGTGGCTTATGCACATCGCGTGGAACGGTTCAACAGTCGGAAAGCCCGTGCCCGTCACATTGCCGAAGAGAACGCGGTCTTTGACGTGAACCGCGCAAACTCTGCCGGGCTGTAACACGCGAAGCAGTTCAGGTGTCAAATAGTCCATTTGTTTGAAAAACTGGGCTGTTGTCGCGTTGTGACCGAAGTCGTTATATGACGGGGTATATTCGTAATGATTGGAGAATGGGATTGATGTGTGAATCAATCCGACGCTATCAGAGGGCATTTTTCGTGTCTCGTCAACGCAGTCGTTATTCACGGCTGTGAACCTTTCTCCTTTGATTTCCACTCTTTTGACTCCTTTACTCCTTTTCAGCTGCTCGGCGATATGCGGAGATGACAAGCCGTATTTTTTGATGATTTCGGACATCTTCTGTGCTAATTCGTCGTGCCTTTTCCACTTTTCGCGCAGCGCTTCCCAGATTTCTTCTTCCGCTTGGGTATAGATTATGTCGATAATCACCTTTTCGGTCTGCAAGAAGCGGTGTATTCTGTGAATTGCCTGAATAAAGTCGTTGAACTCATAGTCAATACCGACGAATATCGCACGGTGGCAATATTTCTGAAAATTGCACCCGCAGCCGGAAAGGCTCTTCTTTGTGGCGAATATCCTTGTTTTGCCCTCTTGGAAGTCAATAACGCGGCGTTCGCGTTCGTCATAGTCCATACTGCCGTAAATGTCGACAGCTTCGGGAATAGCTTTTTTTATCGCGTGGCGTTCCGCTTCGAGGTCGTGCCATAAGATAAAATGCTCATCGGGGCTTGCTTCGTCTATCAGCTCTTTTGCTTTCGCTACTCGCGCCAATATACTTGAGCTTTTTTCCCGTGCCGCCTCAGATAACGATGTCGCGGTATCTCTCAACAGCTTGAACTGTCCGTCACGGTCGGCGGGCAAGTTTTCCATGTCGTCGTCTATGACATGGGTACGGACTTCAAACGGCGGTAAATCGTAGCCCGTCGCATCGAGTCCAAGGTCGGCGGGCGAGCTTAGGAACAGCCCCCACGACGCAACCCAGAGCCAAAATTCACGCTCCATACTCGGATAGAGCTGCAAGTTGTTAGCTTTTGTTGAATCGCGCTTAAAAAAGCGTGTAAGTGCCTGTCCCGTGTCCATAAGGTCGAGAAATCCTGCGTAATGGATAAGCTCTTTATATCTGTTTGGGCTCGGCGTGGCGGTCGCTACAAGCTTATATTTAATTCCCTTGAACTTCGGGAAAAAAGTTTGATAGGTTTTTGAGCCATAAGAGCGAAGTACCGCCGCTTCGTCGAGACTGACCGCCGTGAAATATTGGGGGTCTATGTCTCCGTCTCTGACTCGCTCGTAGTTGGTCATGAGGATTTGTGCGTCTGAAGCTCTTACCTCGTCCATGCAGGTGACATATACGGGTTCGGGGATATGCAACAGCTCTCTTGCGTCACGGGTGAACTCCTGACGCACGCCGAGCGGAAGCACTATAAGAGCTTGACCGCCCTCACGCTCGGTGACTATGCGGCAAAATTCGAGTTCCTGCACGGTCTTGCCGAGTCCGAACCGCTCGAACAGTCCGCGCCTGCCGCCCCTAACCGCCCATTGAACGGCGAGCTTCTGGTGAGGTTTGAGTGCCGGGTTAATCTCGTCGAGCGATATCTCGAACCCGCTCTCTTTGGCGACTTCTATCTTGTCATCTAAAAATTGGTCATATGTTTTCATCGCTTTTCATCTTGTCCCATGCCGGGGAAACAACTTTCCTTTCTCTTCTTTTGGGGCGAAAATACGGGCACTCCATGTCCGTCGCCTCTATCTCGCGGAACTTGCCTGTGTCGAATGTGTAGTGACAAGCTTTGTTGTCGTACTCGATATCAAATCCGCTTATCCCTGCAAGCCCGACCATTTCGCGGCGGTAGTAACAGCGTTTGCAGATGTTTTTCAAGTGCCAATGCTCTGAGTGTTTATGTTTTCCGGGCTTTTGCCACTGCGGTATCTCCTTGCTATCTGTCAGTCCCACGAGATAATCAAGCGAGACATTGAAAAATCGAGCAATCCGAATCGCGAAGATGAATGCCACTGAATTTGTGCCATCGCAATAACGCGAGATTGTTGATTTAGCGCAGCCTATAGCATCTGCCAATTCCGACCTCGTCACCGGCGGTTCGTGCTCTTCCATGAGCAGTGTGAGCCTATCCGCTATCTTGAACGCTTCAGGAGCGATTGCCGCTATCTCGTACATGGCATTCAGCTCCTTTCTTTTTGATTCTGTGCTTGAGTGAATCTTCAAAAGCTATCAGCTTGTCCTCGTGACAAAATCCGTAAAGCAGCAATGTTATTCCGGCTATTTCAAATATCGTCCGTATCGCAAAATTCAAAGCCATAGCTCAATTCTCCTCTCTTTTCTTAAAAATTTGACAGCTTTTCTGCATACAACGCAATCAGGGCGGCGGAGAGCCAAAAGTTTGATGCAACCCAATATCTCCTATCGTCATCATCATCAATTATTTTTGCAAATATAAGCACGGCAAGGTCACTAAGCGCATTTAATGACATAAGCACAATTAACACTATCAAAGCCGCTCTCATTGCTCCGCCTCCTTTACATGTGTATCTTTTCAGCTTTTGTCAGTTCTGCGCCGCTATACTCCGCGAGCTGCTTTGGGTTGATGTAATAGGTATAGCGGTTGCCGTTGAGCTTTATCGCCGTACCTATCGGCAGTTTGCCGCGCTGTAAACCTATTCGTACAAACATCTCGCTCATGCCGAGTATTTGCGCCGCTTCTTTTACTGTGATTTTACGCATGATGTTGTCTCCTTTCACGAGAACGTTTTTAAGAAGCGTTCTTTTCCTTTTACGGTGACAAGCGTCTGAACACCCGTCCAGTCGGTCTTTTCGTTATAAGTTTCCTTGATTTCAAACAGCCCGGAATCGACATGTTCCGCATAGGGCATCAGCCTGCCGCGCTTGTCGCGGTAAATGTACTTGTGGTCTATAAGCCACTTTACAAAGTCATTCTGTTTCAGCCCGAGAAGCTTCGCCGTCTCTCTGATTCCGGTAAGGCTCTCACGGTCGCACAAACCGTCAAAATATTCCGCTTTTGGCTGCATAATGGCGTTCTGCACGGTCAGATTAGAGTTTATAGCCTTGACTCTTTCAAGCTTCTCCTGCGCCATTTTGAGGGCTCTCGCCATAACCGCTTCGGGAGAGTTCCACTCCTTTTCAAGCTGCAAGAAATACTGTCTCGCCTGCTTGCCCTTTTCGTTGCGCTGAAGCATACAAATTTCTTTTGCCGTGTCGATTGTGAGCTGTGCATCCTGTCTCGGCTTTCCCGGAAGTCCGTCAGACCTATCGCTCAAAAATGAGCAATAGTCCTCTCCCTCAGCAAAACCGTATTCGCACATTCTCGGGAACCAATCCTTGTAAGCTGTTTTCACCTCAAGGAATTCGTGCAGGTCTCTTGCTAAGACTGTCGGTCTATCGCTTTCATAATTGATTTTGATTAACTCGTTCATTTACAAAGCTCCTTTCATGCGGTTGTTTTATTTCTTTTTGTGTGATATAATTTTTTTAATTTCTATCAAAGCAGGTGCAAATCGTGAACCCAATAAAAGACAGCCGTTTCAAGCATCAAGATGTGCCCAAAAACATTCGCCAGTATGAGCGCCGTATGCGAAAGATACTCATGTGGATATTAGAGGGGAAAGAGCTTCAAGAGCTCTCCCCGTGGGATTGCGAAATACTTGACGCCTGCTTATCCAAAGGGTACATAGCCAGCAATCTCCGTACCGTTAGGACTGCCGATGGGAGCATCTTTTTTGATTTATCCGGAGATGCCAAACTGACGCACGCGGGATACGAGTATCTTGCGAAAATCGACGCGGAGTCCAGAAGCCGTAAGGCAATTGTTATTTCTGTGCTTGCACTTATCATTTCCGTCGTTCCTTTGGTAATTAATTATGCGGTTGCTCCGATACGGGAGTGGCTTTCCAAACGCTGATACCCTTCGACGCGCCTACATCTTCCGTAGCATTCGGAATGTCAAGCAAGACATCGTTAGATACAAGTTCCAGTGTCAAGGTAGGCCAATTGCCGCCCTTGTGATGAAATGTAACACTGCGGACTGATTGCCCTATCTCAACACCGCCCAACTTTACGCTACTCGTCAGACCCGTGTTCGGATTGACTCTTATTTCGATTTTATTCATCTCTTTACCTCGCTTTTTGTTGTTTTATTTCTTTTTGTGTGTTATAATTCCATCGTAGGCTTTAGGCGTGGTAACACAAAGTTTCAAAAACTCTTACCATAGCGAGCGTTATGTCCGCTAAATCTTCAAGCCTACACTCTTTTGACTTCTGGGCGAGTAGTTGCAGCTGCTCGTTCAGAAGTTTCTCTGCGGTCTCAAACTTTTTCACTTCTTCATCTCCTTTCTCAATTCATATCAGGAAAGTGTTAATTACCCACTGTGCCAAAAGTGCCCCGAGCACTCCCGCGAAACATCCGAGTAGGATTGATACGACCGCAATTTTTGTGTTGTGTTCGCCGTCGTCCTTTCTTGCTCGGATTTCTTCTTCCATACGCCTAATTTCTGATTCCGTCATATCTTTGCCTCTTGTCTGTTGTTTTATTTCTTTTTGTGTGTTATAATTCTCACCAAAAGAGGTGAGAAAAAAGGGTAATGCAATCTGTTTCGTCGAGCAATCTCGCAAGCGTCGGCTATGAGAATGGAACTCTACACATCGGTTTTACTAAAGGCAGTTTATATGCCTATTACAATGTACCTTTTGCCGTGTATCAGAACCTGATGACTGCACCGTCTCATGGCGAATACTTCCACGCTCACATTAAGGGAATTTACAGGTACGAAAGAATCGGTTAATCGATAACCACAAGCACAATGGCAGGACCGTTTACCTTGACGGCGACATCTTGGTACGGTTCTGCTATTATTGTTTTTGTTCCGCTGCGCCGCTTCAATTCCTCTACAAGCTCTTTAGTAGACACATCCGTAAGAAAATCTTTCACGCCCTCTCCCTCCTTTCTTGTTTTATTTCTTTTCGTGTGATATAATTTTCTTTAAGGAGGTAAAAATATGCAAATTATAAAGACGTGGGCTCCTATTCTTATATCGGCCTTATCCTTGGCTATATCTTTGTATGAATTTTTTTCGCGCAAGGCAAAAGAGCGCACAAAGGTAAGCATTAGCATTGATTCAGAAGCCGGAATTGATTTGTTCCATGCTGTCGCGGCGCAGTCGGGATTATTAATGTGCACCGTCCCTTGCCTGTTTGTAAATGATGCAAGCTCAGATATATCAATTGTTAGAATTGATCTCGTTCTTCTCGACGGTACAATAATAAAATGTAAACAACGCGAAGAATCGTTTTATACATACATAAATCCCGATAATTATGGACCCGTAGCCAGAAGCATAGAGTTTCCAATAAATCTCACTAAAATGCAGGGAACCTATGGAGTAATTCGATTCGATATTCCTTATCGAAATAAGCAAATGCCGATTTCCGATGTCTTGATTCACACAAATAGAAAAACCGTATGTAGCCGAGACTTTACTCTTGAGCTTAATTTAGCGGTTTCTAAATTGATTGAGCAAATCGATAGCCATAACAACGGTAAGAACTCCTCCGGTGATAGCGAGAGCTCCGAAAGAAGCTGACAGAAGTAACTCCATTTTTATCGCCTCCAACCCGATATTAATGTTATTATCGCGATAACCATCGCAACAGAAAACATAATCAACATCACCGACAGTAAACAAATTATTGTTTTCACCCTCTCCCTCCTTTCTTTTATTAACTTTAGAAATCTAAAGTTAATGATTAAAAAAATATGCATCGATTTCGGCGAAAGGAATACCTAAAGCTTTGCAAATGTTGACCATCTCATCTTGGCGGAAGCTTCGCTTATTGTTTAAACTAAGGTTAAGTGTCGTGTGTTTCATAGCTGCCTTGTCTGCGAGCGAAGCTTGCGTCACATTTTGTTCTTTCATTTTGTCGCGCAAAGCTCCATACTTATATGTCATTATTCTGCACCTCCTTTCGATGCTTCAAGTATAACTCTTTAGATTTCTAAAGTCAAGCTTTTTTTAAAAATATTTTTGGTTTTCTAAACTTTTTGTTGCATTTTCTAAAGTTATGCGCTATAATGACCTCAAAGGAGTGGAAAATATGAAATCGACATTTAAAGATAGATTAAACGAAGCGCTTTATCAAAGAAAAATGAGTGCCGCAGAATTATCAAAGCTTTCCGGTGTGAACGAAGGCGCAATTAGTCAATACCGAAAAGGCGAATACAAGGCTACGCAGCGCAACCTTGAAAAAATGGCACAGACTCTAAATGTATCTATTGCATGGCTCATGGGTGCTGATGTTCCGATGAACCCGCTTAACCTTGTTTCCCCGAACATTACAGATGATGTCGTGACTTTCCCGGTTCTCGGTTGCATTGCTGCCGGATATGAAGAAATCGCGGTCGAAGATTGGAACGGAGCAGTTGTGGAAGTTCCCGCGGCTTATCTGAAAGGAAGAGACAAAAAAGACTTCTTTGTTTTGGAAGTTCGCGGCAGCTCAATGTATCCGCTCTATCAGGAAAAAGATATAGTGCTTATATTGAAGCAGAATTACATAGACCACAACGGCGATGTCGGAGCAGTTATTTATGACGGAGAATGTGCCACGCTCAAGCGCATTGATGTTTCCGATGATATGGTAAGACTCAGCCCCATCAATCCGGAATATCAGCCAAAAGAGCTGCGAGGCGCGGATTTGGAAATGTATCATATTCTCGGCGTTCCTCGCACGCTCATTCGAGAAATAAATTAAAAATCCCGCCCTCGCGGCGGGATAATAGAAAGGATGTATAAAAATGAAGTGTAAGAAATGCGGAACAGAGCTCGGCAAGAAAGAAAAGTTTTGTCCGAACTGCGGGGCAAGAGCAAAGATGTCAAAAGGCTGGAAGATTGTTCTTGTGGTATTTGTTCTTCTGTTCGTTCTCATCGCCGCAATAGCGATAAGCGGAGAGGGCGGCACAGACACACCGACAACGACAGAACCCGAAACCGAATACATTACGCTCGACGAGTTTAACAAGATTAAAAACGGCATGACCTATGAGCAAGTCTGTAAAATCATCGGCTGTGAGGGTAAACTTGTTACGTCTTCCGAGATTGGCGAAAGTACTTCTCAATCCTACGCTTGGTCAAGTAAAGATATGGGCGGCGTGACTTATGGCGCGACTGTCGTGTTTATCGACGGCAAAGTAACGGGTAAGACGCAGGCCGGGCTCGACCTTGTCGATGATGTTTCGAGCGCGATAAAAGATTTAAGCTAAATAAAAAAAGAACCCCCGGTGCGGGAACACCGAGGGCTCAGAGAATCAACACACAACTTGGCAAAAAGAGTGGATTGATATACTTCATTATATCATCCGCTCCTATTAAATGCAAGCAAAGGAGCGGTATTTTTATGCGATTACCAAACGGATACGGATCTGTATACAAGCTATCGGGCAAAAATAGGCGCAAGCCGTACATTGCGCGGCGTACAATAGGCTGGGATGATAACGGTAAACAATTATATGCCACAATCGGATACTACCGCACAAAAGCGGAAGCGCTGCAAGCCCTCGCGGCATTTAATGACAATCCGTATGACTTGCAGATGTCAAAAGTCACTTTTGCCGACATATATAAGCGTTGGTGGGATGATACATTTGATGATGACTCAAACCGCTCGACAACGCGAAATTACAGCGCGGCATACAAGCACTGCGAGCCGTTGTATGATATGAAAATGGCGGATATACGCCCGCAGCATATGCAGGATATTATAGACAACTGCGGTGCAGGATATCAAATGCAAAAGCGAATCAGAATACTGTTTAATCAGCTGTACCGTTGGTGCGTACAGCACGATGCTATCAAAAAAAATTATGCCGACCAGTTGAGCGTTACAAATGATACCGAGTCAAAAACCCGAACGGCATTTACGACAGAGGAAATTGAAAAGCTGTGGGCACAGGTCAATAAAAACAAATATGTGCCACTGATTTTAATGCTGATTTACTCCGGCGTAAGAATTTCCGAGCTTTTAGATTTGAAAAAAGAAGATGTCAACCTTGACGAGCAGTGGTTTAAAGTTCGGAAATCAAAGACGAAAGCCGGAATCAGAATAGTGCCGATCGCGGACAAGGTTCTGCCCTTTTGGCGGCAATTCATGGCAAGCTCAAACTGTCCATATGCCGTCTGCACGGTAAACGGCGAGCATATCAGTTATGACAATTTTCAAAAAATCTATTGGAAACCGCTGATGCGCGAGCTCAACATGGATCACACGCCACACGAGACCAGGCACACTTTTATATCGCTCATGGTTGCCGCAAATGCAAATCAGACGATTCTCAAAAAAATAGTCGGTCACAAATCGATAATGAATTTGACCGAGAAAGTTTATACGCACGTGGAAATTCAAACGCTGTTGCGCGAAGCAAATTTAATTTGATTTTGTTAGTTGTGTGTTAGTTGTGTGTTAGTTGTAGAGCCAAAAACAACCCGTTTTAGACCGCCTTAAAATTAACACAGTCCTTGAAAACATTGAGTTTCAAGGACTGTAATGTTATGGTGCGGATAACAGGAGTTGAACCTGCACCGAGTTGCCCCGACTAGAACCTGAATCTAGCGCGTCTGCCAATTCCGCCATATCCGCATTTGTACTTCCTAAATTTTACACGGCGGAAGCTACCGAGGGTGAAGCTGAACGCTTTAATCACCGATAAGTTTGGCGGGCACCCTAAGGAACCCGCCATGGTGCGAGAGACGGGACTTGAACCCGTACGGGATTACCACACGCCCCTCAAACGTGCGCGTCTGCCGATTCCGCCACTCTCGCAGGTCTGTTCTGAATCGTTGTCTTTGTTCCCTCAGAACGTTGACTATTATAGCAAAAGGGGTTGTTTATGTCAAGCCTTTTTTCAAAGTTTTTTCAATATTTTTTCCTTTATTTTTAAGCGGCGTTTGGCTTGGGATTATTCGCTTTCTAAAGCCGTTATTTTGTCGGCGATAGCCTTGAACACCGGGGCGCAGTCGGACGCGCCTCCGCTTCCCCTCTCTTTGAAAACCGTTATGACATAGCGAGGATTTTCAACCGGGAACCAGCCCGAAAACCATGTGTTGTATAATTCCTCTCCGTTTTCAAACTTCCCGGTCTGTGCAGTTGCGGTCTTGCCGGCGGCGGTAGTGTTTTCAGGCTTTGCTCCCCTGCCGTTTCCGTTTTCGACTGCGCTTTTGAGATATTCTGAAAGTATAGAAGCGGTATTACCGCTCATAACATACTCGCCCGCACGCTTCTCGTGCTCGAGGACAGTATTTGTCCCATCGATAGCTTTTTCGACAAGGTACGGGGTGTTGTATGCGCCGCCATTTGCTATGCAGGACATATATGCGCAGACGGTGAGCGGAGATGCGGTAAGCGTGCCCTGACCGAACGCGAGATTGGCAACAGCCGCCTTTGAGTCTAGCTCGGAGACTTTCGGCAGATATCCCGATACAGAAGTTATGCCGTCGCACAAATCTATAGATTTGCCGAAGCCGAGATCGGAGAGAGTCGATATCATCTTTTCTCTGTCGAGCTTCTGCGCAAGATGAATAAAATAGGCGTTGCAGGAGCGCTCAAGTGCACCACACATATCAACAACTCCGTGAGCCTTATGCTCATAGCAGCCGAATTCAACGCCGCCGACTTTCGTCACGCCCGTGCAGTCATATTTTATTGACGGAGATATCCCCTGTTCGAGCGCGGCAGCGGCGACGGCAGGTTTGAACACGGAGCCTACCGCAAAGGCGCAAAAAGCGCGGTTGATAAACGGAGAATTGCTGTCCGAAAGGCTCTTCGCCGGGTCGTTTGAATCGAACACCGGTCGGCTCGCGCAGGCTCTTATCGCACCGGTTTTGGGGTCGAGTATAACAACTGCGCCGATGTCCACTCCGCACTCGTCCATGCAGTCTTCGACTATCTGCTGAATCTCAAGATCGAGCGTTAAATATACGCCCGACTCGCCGTATCCTCCGTCGGTGCGAGCGGTTATATCCGCTCCCGATATGACCCGCCCATAGGCATCGACCGGGAACACAGCGCTGATGCTCCGGCGGTTATTTTTAAATATGCTTTCAAATGACTTTTCTATTCCGCAGACCCCGCCGCCGTCTGAGTTCGTATAGCCGACGATATGCGCCGCAGGCTGGCGCGGAAAATATCGCCTTTCGACACCGATTATTTTCACATCTTCGCATCCGCTCTCGCCGGACGGCACCCTGACAGCCACAGGACGGCCTTTTGAGAGCTTTTCGCGAACCTGTTCAAAATCATCGTCATCAAGCATTTTGCGAAGCTCGGAAAGAGCTGCGGCAGTCGGTCTCGCGGCGGCAAAATATTCTGTATAACCGTTTGTTATGAGCCGACCGTTACAGTCATATATCGGCGCGCCAAAATCAGACAGTTCTATGCTTCGGGTATTTTTCACCGCTCCTGCGGCGGTATCGAGCCCGGTTGAAACGCTTATCAATTGGAGGCAGACCACACCCATGAGCAGGCAGAATATAAAAAACACAACGACTGCGCGTTTGGGCATAATATCATCTCCGACGGTTGATAAATTTATCATTGACCGTTCGGCGCGATAAAATGCAGGCGCACAGCCGCTAAAAATCAAGTTTTATTTTTCGTCGGTGCTTCGGCGGATAAACGCGCCCGCCGGAACATCGGCATCGCAGTCAAAAGTGAACTCTGCCATGGGATTCGGGGCATTGTCGACGCTTTCGCCGAGGGAATTTTTGAGATTCCTGACGGTGATAACCGTCGGCTCTTTTCCCCTGTTCATTATTTCAAGCTCATCGCCCTCAAAGAACCTGTTGCGCTGGCTGACGGTAAGAGTTCCGTTTTCGCTCTTCACGGCTATCGCCGCCACTTCCCAGCTGCGGACATAGCCGCCTTTATAATATATCTGGGCATCGTCGCGCGGAGAGCCGAAAAAGAAGCCTGTACAGTAGTCTCTGTGACTTATTTTATAGACTTCGTCCACCATCCACTGCGCGGGTTTGAAATCATTTGAGGGCGCGGCGAGATAGGCATCGACAGCGCTTCTGTATGCGTTAGTCACAACGGCGGTGTAATATTCCGTCTTTGCTCTGCCCTCGATTTTGAAGCTTGAAACACCGGCTTCGATGAGCTCCGGGATATGCTCGATCATGCACATATCCTTTGAGTTCATTATATATGTGCCGCTTGCAGTTTCTTCAACAGGGAAATATTCGCCATGGCGGGTGCGCTCCATGAGGCTGTATTCCCAGCGACAGGGCTGAGAGCATTCGCCTTTATTTGAGTGCCTGTCGGTAAGATAGTTTGAGAGCAGACAGCGTCCTGAATATGAGACGCACATTGCGCCGTGGACGAAACATTCGAGCTCCATTTCTTTGGGCATTCCGGATCGGAGGTCGGCGAGCTCATCGAGCGTGAGTTCTCGCGCAGATACCACTCTTTCCGCACCGAGGTCAAAGAGCATACGCGCGCTCTCGGCATTGGCGACACCTGTCTGCGTGGATATATGAATCGGCACTTTGGGCGCGTACTTTTTTGCATAAGAGAGCACGCCGAGGTCGGTTATTATCAGCGCATCGACTCCGGCAGCCGAAGCGGCTTCAAGAAATTCCGGCAGTTCTTTGAGCTGGGCAGTATTTGGAATAATATTGCAGGTAAGATAAACTTTAACGCCGTTTTCATGGGCAAACGACACGGCTTTTGCAAGCTCATCGTCCGAAAAATTCTTCGGCGCAGCACGCATACCGAAGCGCGTTCCGCCCATATAGACCGCATCCGCGCCGTAATATACGGCGGCTTTCAGGCGTTCTGTATCTCCTGCAGGCGCGAGGACTTCAGGTCTTATTATATCCATTGCGGCACTCCTTTTCATAGATAAGGGAGCAAGCGTTTTGCCTGCTCCCTGTGATTCAGTTCTGACTGAAAGCCTTGAGCACATTGGCGTCGTGCTCGCTCTTCGTCCTCGCCATATAGATATTTCCGAACTTATCGTGGCAGAAATAATAGTATTTGGTATTTGACGGATAGAGCGCCGCCTTTATTGCCGCCGCACCGGGGTTACATATTGGTCCGGGCGGGAGTCCCTGCGCCGAATAGGTGTTGTATGCATCGGCATACTTGTTGACGAGATTGACATCGGTTATAGGCGTGACATACTTCTTGATATAATCTTTAGTAGAATCACACTCGAGTCTACCGGCAGTCTGAGACGGGTTCTTCAGACGGTTGTGGATAACAGAAGAGATGAGCTTCATCTGGGTATCGTCCGCCGCCTCGCGCTGGATTATCGAGGCTATAGTCAGAATCTCGTCGACGGAATAGCCGAGCTCCTTGGCGCGTTTGTCATAAGCGTCAGTCCAGACATCAGAGAAAGCATCGAGGAATCTGCGAATTGCTATATTTGCGCTCTCACCCTGGAAGAAATCATAAGTGGATGGGAAGAGGTAGCCCTCAAGGCGATAAGTTCTGTTTTCGCTGTTCTTTATCGATGAGGGGAACGAATAATCGAACTGCGACTCACTGATAGCCTTGATGAAATAAGCGGAAGTACAGACGCCGTATTCCTCAAGTCTTGCGGCTATCTGCGGGATAGACCAGCCTTCAGGGAACAGCAGAGTTACAGTATTGGGTCCCGCCTGAACGGCGCGGCACTCATAGAGCATACCCTCAACGCCCATACTCGGCTGAAGATAATAGACACCGCTTATATATTCCGGCTCGGGAGGGCCGACAAAGAGAACTTTTATCTTATATCCGAGCTTCTGAATTTTATTGAGTCCGCTCTTCATTCCCGTGCCCTTGGCTGCGGAAGATACTTTGTAGAACATCTTGCAGAAGGCTTTGTTGGAAATGAGATCGTTATCATCGAGAATATCGATTATCTGGTTCGTAGTAGCGTTCTGCGGGATATTGACCGTGACTATATCATTGCCGCGGTTTATCGCGAGGACATCGTTTATGCACGAGATGGCTATAAACGAAAGCACGACGGATATGGCGACAATAACAAGTATAAAAGCGGTCAGGACAAGTGCGTCCGCGGTCTTATCGGTCTTTGTCTTAGTCTTTGCTGACGCTCCGCCGGAGGATGAGCGAGAACCTGCCGAGCGCTTTTTAGCAGGACGGCTCAAGAAATATACTTCACCCTTATAGACGGGCACATCGTCCTGCGGCTGAGTCGATGCATTGTCGTCCTCATCGATATGGACAACAAAGTTCTTGACTTTTTCGCGTCTGTCCGGCGTACCGGGCGTTCCGCCCTGGTCGCCGCTGTAAAGTTTAAGCGTTCTTTTCATATGTAACTCCTCTCAGCCGTTTGAAATTACCCTTTTTTCCGTCACTACGACATCGGCGCATCTGTCAAATCTTCCGCGCGGAAGCCGATTGCTTATACAGCACTCGTAGCATATCCCCGCCGTATCCCCTTTGAAGCGGGACAGAAATCTGTCGTAGTATCCCTTGCCGAAGCCGAGGCGATAGCCCTGTTCATCAAATGTGAGCGCGGGTATAATGCACAGTCCCTCGTTAAGATTCACGAGCTTCTCACATTTTGACTTTATCGGTTCGAGTATCCCGTAAGCACCCTTTTGCAGGTCGTCAAACGAAGTTATATAATAAAACTCCATCTCGTGAAGTCCCGGTATACAGCGTGGAACTGCGACTCGCTTTGAGCGCTTCAGCGCGTCTTCGATAAGGGCGTGAGTCTCGACTTCTATATCATTCGAGACATAGGTCAGAAGCGTACCGCACTCCCTGTACCGCCAGAGATTCGTCAGGCGGTTGAAAATACGCGCGTCAAGGCTTTTCTTCTCCTCTGCGGTGAACTGCGAGCGCAGAAGCCTGCACTTGCTTCTGATCGCCGCCTTTTCTTCGCGTATATCTCTCAGGAGCATTGGAGCGACTCCTCGATTTTCTTCATCTTCGCTTCGCCGACAAAAGCCGCGCCTATTGCGATTCCGAATTTCACGGCGCTGCCCATGCCTTTGGCTGTTATTATATTGCCGTCCGTCACAACAAACGAATCTGAAAGCTCTGCGCCTTCAAGTTCGCTCTCGAAGCCCGGGAAGCAGACAGCTTTTTTGCCTTTGAGCATGCCCTTGTGGCCGAGTATCGACGGGGCGGCGCATATAGCACAGACAAGCTTTTGGTTTTCATATGCATAGTCAACAAAGGCGTTGACTTTAGCAGAACGTTCGAGATTCAGTGTACCGGGCATTCCGCCGGGCAGAATAACGGCTTCTATATCATCGCCGGGTGTCAGGTCGCTATCCACAGCATCGCACACGGCGCTTATTCCGTGCGCTCCGGTTATGACATCGGAGCCGACACCGACAATTTTCACTTTCAGATCGGCTCTGCGCAGAACATCGACCGTCGCGAGAGCTTCGACCTCTTCAAAGCCGTTTGCAAGAAATATATATATCATATCTTTTCCCTCCGTTTAACCGAGAGTAAGTCCCATATAGGCGTTTTTTATATCTTTAAGCGCCGATGCCGAATCTGCATTAAGCGGCAGGAGCATGGCGTTGTTGCGGGTCGTGAACGAATCCGCAGAGAGCGGAAAATCAAGCGGAAGTCTGAACGAAAACTCGCTGCATTTGCTCGCCGAGAGCAATGCATGAGCGAGCACAGGTATGCATCCGCGCCTTGCGGCACATTCTCTGATTATCGCTGTTTCGCCTTCTTCGTCAAAGAGTGCATAGGCGGAACTCCTGCCTGATGAAGACGCAGCGACGCTCTTGCAGCCGGCGTTGGCGTTTTCGTCTATTGCGTATTGCAGAGCATCGATATCCCAAACAAAGCAATCAATGCCGCAGAGGCAGGCGTTTCTGACCGCCTGCATATTTTCGGCGGTGAACTCTTCAATCTCAGTGCTTCCGTCCGCGATAAGTTCAAGGTGGCTGCGGTCGATTTTCAGAAGTTTTTCTTCAAAAGCCGGACGGTAGCCGAAGCGGGAATAGTAATCAAACAGGCTGTCCTCCGCCGGGACGAGGCAAATATAATCAAGTCCCGAATCGCGGCACAGCGACTCGGCGGAGCGAAGCAGTTCGCCCATATATCCGCGCGAGCGAAAATCCGGATGGGTGCAGGCGGCATATAAATACGCCGCATCAAACGCCTCCCCTGCTATTCTCACTTTACCGTCAAGCAGATAGAGCGCCGAACATACCTTCCCGTCCTCGCGCCCGATGAGCGTGTGTTCTGGGACGAAGCGGCTGCGCATAAACGCACCGATATAGTCGTCGTCATCGCCGAAGCATGTCTGCCACAGTGCAGTAAGCTCGCCGATATCATCTTTTGAAGCAGTTGAAATGATCATTTCTTGACCCTTGCCATATATTTTTCGAGCAGGATATCCGGGCAATAAGAGAGCTTTGCTTTGCGCAGTCCCTCGGAACCGGTATCATCCTCGCGGTTGATGTATTTATACTGCGAGAGCGCGTTCGCTGCAAACTCGCGGTTTATCATCGGATATGCTCCGCGAATATCGGCATAGGCTTTTTCAATATGGGTGCAGAAAACCTCGGGGTTCATCTCCTCGCCGAAGGTGAACGCGACTACTTCGCCGTTCGCTCTGAGCAGTCCGCCGACAAAGCCCAAATCAAAGTAGTTTTCAAAGCTTATATTTATCGCATCGAGCTCATCGTCCATCGCCTCGGGGTCTTTTTCCCTGTTTCTGCGCTCCCACTCGGCGTTCATCGCTCGGCACTCATCAAGGTTGTCCGCGGTTATGGGCTCATAGCTCCACTCATTTTCGCGCATAAATGCGGCGATATGATTTCTCTTGCCGTGGAACTTCTTGCCGGGCAGGTTGATAAGATTCTCGGTAAGATATATATAATCAAAGCTGTCTCTGAGCGGTTCAAAATCGAACTTGCCGGGGAACAGCTCCTCGACCTTTTTCACACACTCGTTGTTGAGGCCGAACATCTCGAGTCCGTAGCCTCTTTTGGCTGAATCTTCTTCGATAAGTTCAATCGCCGCTTTCAAATCCCCCTCGCCGACGGGAAAACCGTAAGTCGGTCTTTTGACGCCGTTGTCGTCATCGGTGCCGTTGATTGAAAAGAGAAATCCTTCCTGCGACGCGATTCTGATATTATAGACATGCTGCCAGATAAACATATCGCCGAAGCTGTAATCGCAGCCGAAGCGTTTTGCGTGGCTGATAATGGGGGCCACCCACTTTCTGTCCTCAGTTACCGGAGGGCGGAAATCCAACATAAATAACAATCTCCCTGTTTTCAGTCTGCGCTGAGCAAACTTCCCGAATTTAGGATTCAAATAATTATAACAAAATCATACAAATTTTTCAAGAGTCCGAAACGCCAACTGAAAATCGAATCGAAAAGCATTTTTAGTACGAAATGCAGAGAACAAAGATATTCTTGACAGTCACGCACATTTTATACTTCACATAAAGCCAAAAGGGAGCGCGCCCGAGTACCCGCACCAAAAGTTTTGGTGTTACAGGATATGAGGCACGCCCCCATATATCAAACCGCGGAGGGAGCGAGCAGCAGAGGTTCAAGCTGCACGCCCGAGAGCGCGGTAACGGCTGCATCGTAAGTTTTTGAAAAATCGGCGACAATAGAATTCGGCTTTTTTATATGATCGTCCTGCCGCATCGGGACGAAATATATATGCTTTGTGTTGAGCAGTCTGCCTATATTGGCGGCCGCCGCGCCGAGAGCGTCGTTTGTAGAGACGGCGAGCAGCACCGCTCCACCGTTTCTGATATGCGATTTTGCCGCAAGAGTCACCGGTGTATCATTTATTCCGTTTGCGAGCTTTGCAAGGGTATTCCCCGTACACGGTTCAATGATAAGAATATCTATCATTTTTTTAGGTCCTATCGGCTCGGCGTCGGTTATGGTATGAATAACGGGTTTTCCGCAGATATCTTCTATCTCGCGAACAATATCTTCTGCTTTTCCGAACCGGGTATCAACAGAATATGCGTTTTCAGACATTATCGGAAGAATATCCGCGCCCTTTGATTTTAGCTCCCGCATCTCGGCTATCGCTTTTGAAAGCGTGCAGAACGACCCGCACAGGGCAAAGCCCACGCGCAACTGTTTCATCAACTCCCCTCCTTTATAATATTGAGTATAGCATCCGCTATTATTTCTCCTGCCGTTTTGGGCGCCGTCTTGCCGGGCAGAGAACCGGGCACTATAACATTGAGCCCGAGTTCACGCGCGCAGGCAAAATCGGTTCCGTAAGGAGCTGAGGCGATATCTATTACAAGGCAGTCGCGGCGGAGTGCGGAGAGCGTTTTGCAATCGAGCACAAGACTCGGAACAGTATTGATAAGCAGGTCGAGCTCCGGCGCCGTTTTCATGAGTTCGGAGATATTCACGGCATCGAGCCCGCCGGTTCTCGCCCAGGCAAGATCGCTGCACTTTCTCGCCGCGACCGTCACGCGGGCGCCCAAAGCCGCGAGCATATCGGCAAGCACTTTAGCTGTTCTGCCGTAGCCCGTGACGGCGCACCGCGCACCGTGCAGGGTTATCTTCATATTTTCCATGGCTATTTTTATAACGCCCTGCGCCGTCGGCACGGCGTTGTTGACAGCGAGTTCCTCGCGCTCAAAATAGTCAAACACGCGGATACCTTTTTTGAAAAAGCTCGATTTGAGCGCGCCGTCCATCATTCCTGCAAAAACGGTCTGACCGCGTTCGAGGGTGTCGGAGAGCTCGTTCAATGTAAGCGGACTTGAGTTGAGGTGAACGCCGTCG
>ULTY01018768.1_pt1 | contig 53210 bp, 68 predicted proteins | sample 1958021 | NCBI WGS metagenome assembly ULTY01 (sample SAMEA4835746, study PRJEB28245) | human gut metagenome | biome: gut microbiome; material: fecal sample | place: Denmark | collected 2008 | reverse complement strand
TTTTTACCCTAAAAATCCTAACTTCACTTTGACAATTTAGGATTTCGTTTTTATAATTATATCACATTTAACTGTCCTATAAAACGGACTTTGACAAATTTATCGAACATCTGTTCGGTAAATTTAATATTACAACTTTCATATTAAATTGTCAATAGATTTTTGTAATTTCAAAAAATTTTTCTAATCATCTATTGCTGTTTGAATATTCTCTATTGCCTCTTCCAAAGCTGAAATTCCTTCTTCAATTTTTTCATACCGTTCGGTGCCGCTGAAATTTTCTTCTAAATTATCAAGCTTTTCTTGCTCGTCAGAAACAATATCTTCAAGTTCCGAAACAATATTTTCTAATCTTGTTCGTTGTTTTGCATTCAATTTTCTCACCTCTCATTTGGTACAAAATATTTTGCAGATTTAATTTGCCACTGACCATGTTTGTAAATTACGAACTGCGGATAGCTGCATTTGTCGTATTTAACGTCATATACATTATAAAGCTCTCCGGTATGTTTTTCAATTACTTTGAACATAAATTCCTCCATAAAATGCTCGTTTTATATGTTTTTTACTTATCATCACCCACCATTTCTTTTACGAGGCATTTTGCCGCAATAACAACGGGGGTCATTCGATACTCTATCTTCACACAACCGCTCCGCAAACTCTTTGACGGCTTCGGATTTGATAATTTCAATTTTAGTTTGTAACATTGTATAGGCATCTTTGGTGATTTGAATCTCTTTATTTAACCTCTCAATCTCAGCCTGCGCTTCTTCATAGTGCATTTTCAATGAATTAGCAGCACTCCTTAATGATTGATTTTCAACTTTTAAACTTTCATTCTCTGCCTGTTGTCGGGTGATGATGGCAAATACAGTCTGTAATGCTTCATATAATTCGGCACTAGCTTCATCTGTTCCGTCTGCGTTTTGATATGCAACCCGTAACCAACTATTTAAGACTTCTAATGCTTTTTTCTCCGTCATTCGGTATCACTCCTTTGATTCATTTCTTGTAAAGCTTTGAAACAAATAATTTCCGCTTCTATATCGTCGTCCGTATAGCCATTCAGTTTATCGTCTTGTCTCATTTTATATAAACTTACAAGGTTTGCCGAAATAATATGCCATGCTTCCATTGGTGTCATATCTTTTCCTCCAATCAATTACCAATTTTATGTAACTTTTCAAATGCTTTATCTAATTCATTTATCAAATTTTCTTTCCATCTTGGATTGTTAAAATCAACTTCGTAATGAATAAATGAATTATAATCAGTTTCTCTGTATCCGATTTTCTCGTTGATTTCTGTCTTATAAATCGCACTACAGTTTTCGCCTTCGTCAATACAGTAGTTATATTCTACGCCTTTGTTGTCATACCATAGTTCTGCAACTCCCCACTCATCAACGTTCCGTACTATATCACAAGCTTTTCTAATGTCTTCCATGTCAATTGACACATCTTTTTCTAATTTGCTGACCACAATATCACTCTGCGTTCTCATTATTAATTTCAGCCATCCTTTGTATTATTTCATTTTGCTGTTCGCAATACATTTCGAGCAGCTTTTCAGTTCGACGAACAGATTGTTTTGTGTCACCTTTGATAATTTGAATTTTGCATTCGTCAATTCGCCTCGACAGCTCTTGTCTTGCAAGATAAAGTAATTGATATTCTGTAATTGTTGCTAATTGTTTCATTTTTTTAAATCTCCTCAATGCTTTTTCTTAATGCTTTCAGCGAATCAATGGCCAAGTCGATAGCGGCTGTTGCCCTTAATTCGTTTAATCTTATCATTTTAATGCTCTTGTAAGAGAGTAGAGTTTTCAACATAATCATATCATCTTTTATAAAATTTAAATCTGAGATGAACGAATCAAAAATAAAATCATTAACAATCTCTTCGTTGTTAAAATTTTTAGATATTAAACTTCTCTCCATTTAATTTCCTCCTATCACTTTAACTTCTGCTCCATCAAAATCAACATAATAATCCGCTTTATTCTCACAACCTTTTACAGAACAAGTTGATAGACCGGAACCACCTGAACTACTTTTATTTTTCAAAATGCTACGATATTTATTATGACAATGTTTGCACATATGCACCCAGCAAGTTCCGTACTCACTAATTTCATCATAATAATCATCAAAAACAATTTCTTTTCCTCGTGGAGAAGTGAATTTTAAATTAAATTTCATTTAATCAATCAACTCCTATTATATTTTTCCATAAAAAGCACCGTGTTTTAAAAACATACCTATTGCTCTTATCTCATCTATTGTTAATTCTCTGCCCTTATTTTCTCCTTCAATAAAGATAAATCTCCTTTTGACAATTTCATTAAGCTCTGGAAAAATAAACTGCCGTTCTACAATTTTCAATCCGATACCTAACTTTTTTAATATATCACCTGCGCCACCATTCACAAGATACTGTCTTAATTCTTCTGTAGCATCGTTTAAATATCTATCAGATAACGCATTGCCGTAGAACATTTTTTCCGTCATATCTCTATATGTAAAATAATTACAAGTCATATTTAAAACCTCATCAATCTAACCTTCTATGATATTTATTATCTTTCCGTCATTACCAATACAGACAACACCTTTGGGTGATAATATTTTTATGACATCAACACCTATTGGATAATAGCCCTCTCTGTTGCAAAAATGAGTAGCTGCCGTAAGAGCTTCTGCATTGTTTTTGCAATCTTCTATTATAAGGGGAAGTTTATAATTGTTATCAAATTTCAATGTTACAATATACAGTTCCATATCTTTTACCTCACAATTTCTCTTTAATTTCTTTTCTCAGCCTCTCAACTTCACCTGCCCAATAAGCCAGACCGTGAAAGTCTACAGAGCAATCCGCATTGTCAAGCGTAGACTGTACCGCTTTCTTTGCGTATTCCAACCGTTCAAATAATTCTTGCATAATTTTATATCACCTCTATTAGTTGACCTTTATCTATATAATAATCTGAAACATAATTAAATTTTACAGCTTTTACTCTATTTACTTCTTTCATTACCTGTTGCCAAGTGCATTTATTCTTGTCAATATAAATTTCATATAACGAATCTCCGTCAATAAAGTCATACTGTTTAAATATCACATATTTTATACAACACATATCAAGACAAGTTTTTAATCTTTGTATTGTATCTTCTCTGCACGAATATTTAATAACCATTAACCGTTTATTCTTTGTTTTTACCACGACTATCACCTCAAACCCTTATAAGTTGATACAGCTCGTCAAATCCGCCTTCTTCGCACCAATCGCAAGTACAATCAAACTCGTCCTCTTCGTCAGTGCGACAGATTTTCCGTGCCAAATTTCCTTCCCTGCTTTCGATAGCCATTAAGCAGCGTTCACAAACATATAGATATTCTTTATCTTTCATATTAAATTCCCCGGCTTGTAACATCAATAACATAATCGTTGTAGTATTTATGCCCATCAAAACTTCCACCATGTTGCTGTGAATAATCAAAAACCGACACATAATTATGATTTGCTATACATTTATCATATTTTGTTAATTTATGCCCATTCTCTTTGATAATATCTTTCAAATACTTCATCACTTTCCTCCTTATCATATATCAAGTAAATTTTATATAAAATCCGTGTTTTATTCACAAATTACTTTGCAGTCAAATTCTATTCCATCACAACAAATTGACCTTTCCATACTTGCACAGTCTATATAGTCTCCACGATAATCTTCGTAATTATCTTCTGTATCTTCGCCTATTCTAATAAACTTATAATGGTCAAGGTTTTTGTAAAAATTTTCAAAGAATTCAACTTTTTCAAATTCTTCGTACCATTTAACCCACTCCCAATATAATGTAACCAACTGTCCACGTATGAGTTTCTTTGCCGTATTAAACATCCATTTAATATTGTCATTAGACGATTGAACTTGCTCCAATAATTTATCAAAATCAGGCTTTTCTATTGTTAAACTTACATCACTTCTATATCCCATAATTTATACCTCCGTAGTATCTGAAATTTCTCTTGCCATAGTCTCAATCTTTCCACGCATCTTCATTTAGATTTTCGCACAATCTATTATCCGGAAAGAAAACGGTATGAGAATAATTTTTAATATCGTCCTCGTCTCCGCCTTTAAAATTCCGTCGCCAACTGCCACCAAAGGCCTCAATCATTTTACAAGCACCTTGATAGAAATTCCAATCTGCATCTCGCTTATCAAATATCAACCACATTTTATATCTGTACTGAAGAAAATCCTGTGCCATTATTTGAAGTTTTTCTATATTCTTTTGAGTCATTTTAATTTACCTCTTTCTCTATAATTTGAATTCTTGTATGAGAAGTTACATAATGACCATCTTCCCAAATTTCAAATAAGAAATCGTTTTCGTCAAGATAATATCCCTGACGAATTTCGCCATTATCAAAAGCTTGTTCCCAACATTCGTTGATTTCTTCTGTTCTTTGCTTTAATAATTCGCCTTTTGCTTTTTCAGGTGTGTTAAAAACAGTTATGCTAACATCACTTGCATCTTCGGTTGCCCAATCGTTCACTACAAGATAAACTTTCATTTTAATTCTCCTCTTCGTATATAAAATTTACTTCAGGCTCCGAACCTGTAATTAAGTGATTAACATACTCGTCACCTTCAAAACAAGGCGCATAAGTTTCTCCGCAGACCTTGAATTGACCGCTTGTTATTTTTTGGTCGATAATATTCTCAAGTTCGCCTATCGAATCTTCTGATACATTAAAATCGTCGGGCAGTTCAATTTCTGCACCGATTCTAATCCAAAGTTTTTTCATTCGTTATATCTCCGTTCTTTTACGCTCTCCTCCTGCTGCCGTACTAATTCCCATAAGTAAACCTTTATTATCCTGTTCGTCTTTAAGGACAAGTGTATAATTAACAATTTCTGCTTTTGCATTAGGTAACATTTCAATAATTTCTGCCAATAATTGTGCATCAAATGGTGTTCGTCCTATGCCAAAATCATAAATGATTTTATAATCTTTTGGCTTAACTCCTTTAGTTAATGCTTTTTTCATTTTAATATAATTTTTAAGTGCTCTTAGGTCAGGTAATTCGACTTCTTCACCTTTGACTTTTGGAAAACACTTTTCATAATCCATAGGCGTAATATCTTCAGGCATCGGCTCTAACGGAAGATGACTTTCTTTGCCGTAGCAAACACAAATATAAGCATCACATATGTATTGATTATCATCGATAATTGCAGCATACCCTAAAGCCGGTCTATTCTTTGCACCACGCTTTAATATCTTTTCTGCAATTTTCATGGGGTTGCCTTTGCCTAAACTTTTAGCACCCTGTCGCCTCTGCTCTGCCTCAAGCTCTCTTATAAGATTTGCTAATTTCATAAGAGGCAAGTCAACTTTCGGGCATTCTCTTTCAGTTAATCTCTTAAAACTTTCCATATTTGTAAAAGTATCAACTGCCGGTGCAATTTGATAAAGTGTGCTTATAGTATTTTCTATTGTCATTTGAATTTCCTCCTAAATTTCTACATAAATACAAAATTGAGCATTGTTTCTACGATACTCTTCAAAATGTTTTCTTGTTCCGTTTCCAAAAATGAATGCTTTCTTAATTTTTTCATCGTCCCACTTAACACCGTCTTTTTCTTTAACGGCTTGTGCGAGATTGTTGTTGTAAAAATCTCTCAAGTATTTGCGACTAATTTCTAAAATCATACGCAACACTCCTTCGGATAAACTTCCTCTCCAGTTCGTGGATTGTAAAAATGTTTTGAAAATTCCTTTGTTTCTTTGTCATAATCAAAATCAATTCTTACATCTTCACAACCTGTCAAAAGTTCGTTGTATCTACATTCGGCAAGAGATTGCCAATGACCTATTGAATGGTCGCTTGATATTTTTTTAGTAAATTTTCTTACATCATCCCAAAATGTTTTGATGTCAGTGAGAGTATTTAATTTGTCTATTCTCTTAAAATCTAATCGTTCAGCGGCATAGTAATAAGTCATTATAAAACCTCCATTTTATTCAGATTTTGTTTAACGCAATTCTTCAAGTGCATCGTGTAACTTTTCGATTTCTTCTTGGCATTCTTCCATATCATTATAAACATCACGCATATCGTAAGGCGCACCGTTTGTTCCGTGACCTGAACTATCAAGCCAAACATACGCTTCTTCGGAGACGTCAAAATTCTCGTATCGTTCCCATAGTTCGTGGACTAATTCGCATAAATCCTCGCCGTCTACATCCTCAAGCCAAAAGTCTTGTCCTTCTCCCGAAAACCGTTGAAAAGAAAACTGATTGCTTTCTGGATAGTGTTTTACAGACCAGTCAAGGCCATTTGCAATTTTGGTTATTTTTGCGATTTCTTTTTTAGTCATATAATCACTCCTGTTTATTCGTAGCATTCTTCATAAGCCCTATACCATCCGGGATGTCTCTTAAGCATATTCTTTATTTCTGCCTCTGAGTAACCAGACATTAATGCTACAACCTTGTGGTGTTCATCCTTTATACAGTTGCACTGTATTTTCTTACTACAACTCACTCTTTACGCTCCTATCATTAAAACATTTTGACTTGTATTTATTAGATATTTTTCTTGATTGTTGAATACTTTTTCGTAACTATCACGACCTTCAAATTCGTTTATTACTTCTTGTTCTTCAACAGTCATATCACTATATTTTTTCTTGCAATATGTTGGCGGCAACCATCCTTTCTTTTGAGAACCAAAGATATTAAATCTTTTTAATAATTCAAGATTTGTAAACTCAATATGACAAGTTCCTTTTTTATAAAAAGTTACATCTATATTTTTGAAATGAATCTTTTTTGTTTTCCCAACTTCTTTTGAAGTATCTAATATTTTCCGTACATCGTCCTTTGTTACGTTATTATCTAAATAATCAAGAACTTGAATTATATCAGACAACTTATCTTTTACCTTATAATCGGGATTGTAGTGCTTGTCGTACCAATCATAAGCATCTAAAGGTATGATAACTTTTTTATTTATGATGTAGGCCTTATTGGTTTCCCATCCATTATAGTAATGAATGTTACTTGAGGTTTCATCGTACCAACTATGCTTATGCGAAAACTCTTCAAACAAATTTAATATGGTTTCTTCAATGGCAGAAGTTCTATTTTTTGACAAGTCTAACTGTATTGATTTGATATTAAAAATATTAAAATCATAATTTTCTAATTCGCTGATTTGTTTATAATAATCACGCACCAAATTAGAAGTTAAATTTGCAGTAAACTTATCGTTGTTAAATAGAGCAGTCCAATATTTATTTCTTACCAATTTAATAAATTCGTTTTCAGATGTTATATTTAGTTCAAGCATAGTGCTTGTACTATCACTATCCTTTTTAATATCACGAAGCAAATACGGCTCAACAGATTTGTATTCTTTAATTAAAGCGATACCAACTTTAATTTCAAAATTATATTGGTCAACAATTTGCTGAATAAAATCACCTGCTATTAATTCGTTTGCACCATATTCTTCGTCTTCTGTTTCTTCACCTCTTTTTAAATCATTGAGAATCAAGCTACTATATGTATTTGTCGTATCAGATGGGATGTTGACATAAACCAAAGCGGTCTGCACATTTGTTTTTCTTTCTGCATGAGAAAATCCATTGTCAATAAATTCAATATCAGCATTGTACTTTTCAAGTTGCTTTACCAAGTCTTTACGAGTATTTGAATACAAATTTATTAGCGTTTCAGCATTTAACAAACAAAGTATTTTGCCACCGTGTTCCTGCATCTTTAAAGCCTTTAATAAGTGTTTATCTCCGTTATCAAAAGGCGGATTCATAATTATTAAGTCGTACTGTTTCATAGAATGATAACTAAGAAAATCATCATATACGACTCTAAAATTATTATCCTTTAAAACCGCTCGCAAATTAGCATCAATTTCAATACAATCAATATCGGGTGCTTCAGACGATGCATAAGTCCCAAAAGTATAGCTATATTTTCGTTTTTGCAATTTATCGTATACAATTTTGACAATATCACCCTTACCGGCAGAAGGCTCAAGTACACTGTGAATTGTTTTAAATTCTTGATATGGGATTTTATTAAGCATTTTTTCAACTAAATATGTTGGCGTAGGATAGAAATTTTTATTATCTGTTTCGTTAAGTATTAAATCACGCATACAATTCCCTCATCTACATTGTTTTGCATTTCTTTGATTTTCATTTCTTCAATGTTTAACTTATACAATTCTTGTGTATAGTTAATTTCGTCCGTACAACCAATCCAAAAAGCATTACCTTCAGCGTGTGCCGTTAATTGTTTTCTCAACAATTCAAAAGAAATATTATTTTCGTGAATTGTATCAAATTTCTTACCTTCAGATAACATTTCGGTAAGGCTTAATCCTGTGCAAATATGCTCCCAATTACCTGTTTGGATTATTCGCTTATCTTCGTAAACGCTTTCATCAGTGGCACGATTGAAAAAGTCGGTAATTGTATAAAATTTGTCGTTAATAATATTGTAATGTTCAACTGAAACAAAGTCTTTGCTCTGCTCTTTGCCCTCGTCATCAAACCAAAATAACGAACGACCAAACATTAACTCAGATTTTGTATTGTACCTTCCGGTATTACCGTCTCGTTCAATCCATTGGCACGAATAAATTTGATTGTCAACAAAGTCATTAGGGTTAAGCTTAATAACTTTTGATTTCATATCATCGTTATATTTTTTAAGCTCGTCAACTTTTTCTTGTCTTGCCTGAGCGCCTTTTTCGTGATTAAAACTTTCGTTATAAATCAATGTTTTACTATCAAATGAATATGTTGAAAAGTGAATTTCGATATTACCATTCTCATCAGTGTCGCCTGTATAAATTGAATATCCTTTGCAATCATCTTCAATAATTTCGATAGCCAGTTTAATTAAATCCACACCACAACCTTGATGATAATTGTAGGCATAATCATAAGCATAATCGTCTGTATAATGATATGAAGTTTCACCGTTCCAAATTTGTCCTGATAGAATTGCTTTCCATATGTGCGTTCTATTCCATTTAGTAGGTGTTTTTATAGGATTAACTTTTACAAATGGGCTAAATGTGCTTGACGATTTCTGTTCGGCAGTTGATATATACTCTGTTAGTTCGCCATTTTTTATTGCTGCAAACAAATCAGAAAAGGTTTTTATTCCTTTGTTATAAAGAGTTACAACAAGACCATCATTGATATAGTCACGCAGAGAATAATATGTGCAAGTTTTACCTGTCTTCATTGCATTAGTTAAATCAATAACAACAATGCTACTTGCGTAAATGTGTGCATACATTTTTTCTGCTTTGAAATATAGCGAATTATGATTATTTAAAATATCAATATTGCCGTTGTCGTAAATGTTTAAATTGCAAGGCAAACAATAATCCTCTGTTGCTTTTTTCTCTGAAACAACCGTTGCAGTTTCATTACTTTCAGCAAGTTCGTTTGCCTTATTCATAGTCCGTTGATTTTGTTTAGCAAACCAACATTTTTTTGCGGTATGCCATCTAAATCCAAGTTCTTTTAAATCGGAAATAATACTTGTTGCAGGTTTAGATTCAAAATAAAGTTCAACACCGTTTTTGTCATTATTCAATACCATTTGACACATAACTAAAAGTCCTCCCTTAATGGTTCTATTTCATTTAATTCTCTGCAAAGTTCGTTGTAATGTTCGTTTTGCTTGTCAAATAAAGGCTGTAATGTACGATATACAATACTTGCATTTGGATTTTTCTCACTGTATAATTTTGTAATAAATTTTGACAGCTCTGATGTTGCGTCTGTATAGCCATCTATAACAGCGCACATAACCAACTGATGAATTCTTTTTTCTTTGTTTTTAGAAGGATTTTTGCATAATAAAGTTACCGGCATTTCTATCAATTTCGTTCCCACCTTTTTGCATAAAATTGTTGTTTCATACGATTATTCCAACTCCATAATCTTTTCTTCTTTTAAAACTTGCTTTACTGCTGCTTTTGTATCCTCATAAGTTGAACCGATACAAGACATAACCGCAAAGCGTGGATTCCCATTTACTAAAAATCCAATTTGCTCTGCAAGTTTGTAAATATCAGTATTTTTATGTTCGCTTGTCTGATTAAGCATAACAATTCCGTTAACAAGCAAGGCAATCTTTTCGTTTTTAGTCATAGTTGATTTCTCCTATTCCGTTACTATATGGAAATAATTATCAATAACGATTTTATCTCCGACTTTGATTTCATCCGCTGATACTGTTTCAACACCTCTAACAGAGTTATCTTTTCTTGAAAATGTACTTATTCCCTTTGCTGACATTTCTTTAACTCTTGTTATCGTAATTTCGTGCTTGTTCATATAAAACACTCCTTTTATAATATTTTTAAGCTATGTATTATAGCAGGTATGGTGCTGCTGGTGGGACTTGAACCCACACGATATTACTATCAACGGATTTTAAGTCCGTCGTGTCTGCCTATTCCACCACAGCAGCATAGTGGCAGGGCGTATTGGAATCGAACCAATGATACAAGAGTCAAAGTCTTGTGTCATACCACTTGACGAACGCCCCGTATTTTGCTATAATACATAGCGTAGGAATTTTCTTATTAAGCGTGAAACTTCCTCGTTGAAAATATCGCTTGGATTGACTATGCTATGAATTTATGTATTCGAGATACTCTTCCTCAGATACAAATTCCATCGGCTCGCCGTCAACGATTCCGATGAAAGAATATTCAGTATACATAGTCGTTCCTCCCTTCTTGCAGTCTGTTAATTCAGGCTGCATTTTTTATGCAAAACGGGCGGAATGGACACTGCGAATAAAATGAATAACATCTTGTTCCGCTTTTCGTTTGGCATTGATAGAATCGAGCCAATCTCTAAAATCAGCATACTCCTTGCAATTTCCATGGCAAGTAGCACAACGTTTTGGACAATTTGGTTTGCATGGATTTTTCATTTTGATTTCCTCGCTTTCCATTTTGCAATAAGTTTATCTTCAAAGTCGATAAGTTTTTGCTCGTTAAATAGTCCCCAAATTATAAAGGCGGCTACTAAAATTTCGCAGATGGTTTGTATCAAAAGCGATGCTGACATAGTTCGTTCTTTCCTTTCGTTTCATTTTGGGAATGTTGCTGTGTAAAAAAATATAACACGGTTTTGTGTCCGTGTCAAGAGTTAATTTCATTTTGGGAATTTAGTTTTGTAAAATTTTTACTTTTGGGCATAAAAATAACACCGCTTTGGGCGGTGCTTTGGGTTTGGGTTATTTTTGCTTTGGGTTTGATAGGTTGATTTTGTAGGTTTTTTCAAGGGCATTAATAATAAGCCGGGTTACTGAAATTAAACCTTTGTTATCGCGAATATCTAAATCCGTTGCAAGTTGGCGCAGTTTTTCTCTGCTACCCTTAGATAATTTAATACTGATTTTATCATAATTATCCTTTGCATATTGACTGGTATATTTGTTATGGTCATAAGCCATTTAAAACAGCCTCCTATCACCTCCTTATTGTAACATTTAGGCTGCTTAAAGTCAAGTTTAATTACATATCACCTCCACATAGTCTTCGATTATTTTATACCATTCATCAACGGTGTAAAACGCTTTTGTATCCCACCAATAATAACGCTGTGAATCTGGATAGTAAGTCACAACAAATATATCAATGCTCTTTAAAGCATGGGCGGATGAAGCCTGTTTTTTATTTTCGTAAACCTCACCAGTTAAACCATTCATATAAATTGGCATAATAAATTCCTCCTTAAAATTCAGGCATAAGCCCATAACAAAACGCACCAAAGCAAAGCCCTGATGCGTTCTATATAGGTTTATTTCCGTAACATATAGTTACCTCTTGATAAGTTTATAGACTTGACGCATCTATTATGTTTATGCGACACGACCTCTTCGTGCAGTATCCCCTCATCACCCTTCGGGGAGCGGTCTATAAGTTGACGCACTTATAACGCGTCATTCCTCCAACCTCCGCCGGCACTGATTGTCAGTCAGTATATGCACAGCTACATTATAGCATTGTCGCGCGTGCGATGCGCAATCTGTCTACTATAACGCTTGTTCCTCTCGGCGTTATTCCTCCTTCACGCCCTAACATCGATACAGATGGCACTTGCTACTTTTCGGGCTGTTACTTAAAAAGCCCGTATTCCGTGCATTTTATGGAGTGCGCCCACATGCACGGAAAACATACAATAAACCGGAGCGCCGATATCAAAAGGGCGCAAAAATCCCGTGGACTTTACCGTACTTTTTTTCAAAAAGCCGGCGGTTTATTGTATGCAGAAAATCACTTTAACCGGAATACCGGCGGTTAGTTTAAATACAAGCAAAGGGCTTATATCGTATTAAATGCACGGTTACAGTATGCAAAAACAACAGGTTTTTACAAAACCGTATAACCTAACCGGGATTTTCAGTTTTCAAGGTTCAGCGTGAACCGGGAATAGTCCCGGTTTTCGTCTTAATTCTCAAAGACTCGTCAGACGCTTTTATTTTTTATCGGCGGCTTTTTTAGCGGCGGCTTTCGCTTTCCGCTCCTCCATTTTAGCGGCGGCGGTCTTATAATCGGGACGTATACCATTTAAGCGGAAGTATAAACAGTCCTCAATTAACCGCTGATATGTACCGATCGATTTTTCGTCAATAATGATGTTTAGATCGTCGGAAAGTTTGCGGGCGGTGTTAAAGTGCATAATGTATTTTATATCTGTTTTGTCAGCTTTTTGCTGAGGGAGTCCGGCGGTTACAGTCAAGTAATTATATACAGTCTGCAAAGCGGAAACAGCGGCAGTATATGTTGCATCGGGAGTAACGGCAAACTTTCCGCAGGCGTCCGCAACTTTGCGAATGCGGTCAATGTATTCCGCGCGGACTTTACGCCCGGACTTTATGCCGTTCTCGGCATCGTCTTTATTACCAAAAATAGAGACAAAATCAGAATTGCTTAAATTTTGCTTTTTGCGCGTTTTGCCGTTTTCGGTAGTTATCACGGTTATGTGATGGTTTTTGATTAAATCGGTTAAAGCGGATGTAGTTGTGTTTGTTGTCATGGTGTTTTGCTCCTTTACATTGTTATTATTGTTGTTTGTGTTTGCCTGATTTGTTGTGTTTGTGTTTTTCATAATATCCTCCATTTTTGCGCTTTTGCGCTTGCCGTGTTTATGGTAACGGCTAACCAAAATTATATAACGGTCGCCCGTTGTGAGTATAATATAACATAACGGTCTACCGTTGTAAAATCCCGAAAATAGCGGTTTTTACGGGTTTATCTTTAATTATCTTTTATTTCCTCTGTTTTTCTCCGTTTTTCTTAGTTTTTTTAATTTTTTTGAAAAATTTTTCGGACGAAAAACCGGGTGACTTTTTCGCGCGTTATAATGTATATTATATATATTATTATAGTTTGATGATATAGATAGATGAAAATTAAACTGAATTACTGTATTAGTACAGTAGTACGGTTTTTGTGATACACCGAGTAAGTGTAAAGTTTTTTACTTTACAGCAAAAATGACCTTTTCAAAAAATATAACCTTTTGAACATACTGTTATATTTTTTGGTAATGGGGTATATTTTCACCGAAAAACGAACGGATGCCGGAATCAAATCGTATAGTCATTTCACCTCACTCATCCGAAAAAATCATCGAACAAACCCCTCGTAAAATGCCCATTTCACCGCAAAAAACTAACTCCATTTTTCAACCAAACAGCACCCAAACCCGCAACAAATTCCCCATTCATCACCCAATATCCACATATCCCCTATAAAAATATAACCCCAAAAATCCTATGTTACATTTTCCCAAACCAGCAACTTTTCAGTCCTTTCATCGAACCACCACAATCGCTATACCTCAGAGGGTATAATTCTCACCATCGCTTCAACCACTATACCCGTTTAGGTATATTCACTATAACGGTCAACCGACATACAAATAGTGTAAAAATACGGAACAATTTAATGTGAACATATCAACATAAGCTCCTACAGTGAGTTGCTAAAACCTAACATCACTTCCAAAAAATGATTACACACAAACACAAAACTGTGTGCGAAAAAATCCACTATTCGTAACCAATAGTACTGAAATTTATTTCACTGAAAATCATTTCATTAAAACATGATTTGGTAAATCATAATTTGATAATCACCGCAGTACCATAATGTCAACTAAAATAAACCAAAAGCATACTTTCGTCTACAATAATAAACATAGCTCCTAAATTCCAAAGTGCCATTCCAAAGTGCAAATCACACTCCTAAAGTGCCAAATTTTACTGAGAACTTATCGCAACCAAGGTATTTATATTCCCTGACCCAATTAACCCAAAATCCTAAAGAGCTAATAAGGAAAATCATAGGTAAAACAGCATTCTAACATAAGATCGATAAACACAGAAACCATAATGCAGATATATAATAAAAAATAACAAATCTCATATAGATACAGTAGTGGAAAAGTTCAAAATAGCCCTGAAAAATACAATAAAAAGTTTTCCAAAAAACACTTGACACCGTTCCCAAAATGTAGTATAATACCAAATAGAAAAGTTCCCAGAATGAAACGAGCAAATACGACTCAACCCTACCGGCACAAAATTACCAATCAAAATAGAAAAGGAGGATAAGACAATAACCAGTAAACAAATAGCACTACATAACCGTACAATAACCCTTAATAACAGTCATACATTTACACAACCAATAAGTAACACAACCAAAACACACAAAAGTTGTTTTTTCAATTTAATACTTATAGATAATATACGAATGTAATGAGTATATTAGATATAAGTATTAAATATATGGGGTATTATATAACTTTAACCTGTCATTTTCGACCAACTTTGGTATTAGAATTGTCATTTTTACTTTTTAATATATAAAAATTTTTAATCAGAAAGGAGTGAATTATGGTTCAAAACAAGTTTATAAGAATACCGGCAACATTGATATCGAATCCAGAAGTTGATGACTTTGTAATTGTAACCTATGCTTTTTTGGCTATGACGAAATGCTCAGAGATTCTAAATAGTTTTGCAATATCACACTTTTGTCGATTTATTAACAAAAAGGAAGATAGTCATATCCGCAACTTGTTATTACCCGCACTAAATTATTTAGAACTTAATGGATTCATAAAGATTCTGAAAACTTCTAATGGAATACTTTATGAAACAACGAACCATTTTTTTGATGATAAAAGATTTGCAATTATACAAATCAATGAAATGCAGCAGATTTTAAACTCTAACTACCAAAACATTTTCCTCTTTAGATTGTTTGCTTATATAAAATTAAAAATGATTAAAGGATTATATTATCAATCGTTTTCAAGTTTAGGGCGGTTGTTTAATCAGGAAGAAAAATATATTCGGAATAAATGCAAATTGCTACAAGAACTTGGCTTAATCGGACATATAAGATTTACAACATCTTATAAGAATAAAAAGGAAACAAAATTTATTCGTTTTCAAATATTTTCAGATATGTCTTATACAGATTGGCAACAGAGGGCAGAAGACTACGGCAGGGAGCTTAAAATAAAAAAGTTTAAAATTTCAAATTCTGATTTTGATGACTATGACTTCTGGTAGCTATATTTTTTTAACGCCATTAGTTCCCAAAATGAATTTAATTAAGAAAAGAGGGGGTGAAATAATGCAAGAACAAATTTTAACTTCTCGCCTTACTCAAGACGAGCGTGAAACACACTTTTATATTGACGGTCAAAGAGTAATATGCGATTCAACGGAGCCAAAGTATTTCAATAAGTGTCTTCGCCAAGGCTGGAAACCCATTGCTAAGACCGTTTATTCTGATGGAACAGTATGTGGAATGATACTTGAAGCACCTGCGAGAGCAATTACTATTCGTAATGCAAAAGCAACAAAGCGAGAGTTGACACCTGAACAAAAAGCAGAAATTGCGAACCGTTTAAAACAGTCTCGAAATTCTATTGATTAAATAATTAAATTTCACATTACTGTTTTAACTAAGGAATTTATATTCCAAAACCATTAGAACTTTAAAAACTATTGAGCAATCAATAAAAAATCAACTCAAATCGCACGATAGCGATTAAACAAAACTAAAAAACGAAAAAGGAGACAAGAAATACATATTGAAACAATTAAATCAGACCCAGCAAAAACTCGTTGAGGATAATCACAATCTAATTTGGTCATTTATGAATAAAAATAAGTTGAGCACCAATGCGGTAGAGGACTGGTATGGAACCTGCGCGATAGCGATGTGTAAAGCCGCAATGGCTTATGACCCTGATAGGAATATAAAATTCGACACAGTTGCTTATGTTTATATGAACAATGCGATGAAAACAGCACTAGAAAATCAATCCAAAGAAGAAAAATGCCTAAGTCTCGATTATTATTACGACGATAGCGAGTGCTATTTAAAAGATTGCATTCCTAATAATCACGACGATTTTGGAGAATTTGAATTTTATCAAATATTTGACAGACACTTTAACCAACTAAGTGACCGTAAAAAAGAAATCATAAATGCTTGCATTAATATAGACGGAAATTTCAATGATATAGCAAATACTTTAGGTGTAACAAAACAAAGAGTAAATGCCGTGTATAACGATTTCTTTAATAATTTTTATTTTGACCTTTACGGAAAGAGAGGTTAGAAAATATAAGCGGAAATAAAGCAACATACATACTTTCAATTGAAGCAAAAGACTTATACGGGGCTTCACTCCAGAATACAGATACAGGGTTTTCAATCCGCAATAAAAACGGCGATGTAAGTATTCGAAAATTTATTAACACCTTAGATTTCAGTTTGGACGCAATGAAATTAAGAGAAGTTTACGAAAAAGTAACTCGGCGCAAAAACTTCTCTTTTGAAATAAATCATAAAAGTTACACTCAGCAGGTTATCAATGTTACATTCAAGTATTCCTTTAAAGAATTTAACAAGGCCGGAAAGAATGTTTATGTTCGAGCAGGATACAATTTTAGAGACTGTGTTTTTCAAGATGCAGTCTGCGTAATAGACAATAAGCTTGTTGCAATTCAAACAAATACAGAAATCGCAAATCCTATCTCTCAAGAAATTCTTGGTGAAAATTTTGAATATGATGAGATAAATAAAGTCTATAAACAAGTTGGCACAATACCGGTTGTAAAAAATAGAGCCGAACTTCGTGAATATTTATATAAATTCGGTTTTATCTGTGACGGAATAAAGTATGTTCGTTACAAACGCAGTAGCGGTTCAAGCCGTGTTGGTAAGTGTTTATTTGTGAACGAGCAGTTATATGACCGTATGACAAAATGGGACAGATGTGGACTTACTATTAAAGACGGACAAGAGATTGACCTTGCCGCTTACGAGGCATATATTTCTCTTCCTATGAGCAGCAGTATAGATACACTTGAAATTTTACCTGAAAATATTCTTGTCATAGACGACTATGAAAGTGTATTTGAAGACGATGTAGTAGCAGTTGAGGAGGAAAATGGTGTATTGGTCGCTTCCGAAAAAACTGTTGAGATAAAAAACAGCATTTGGGACGGACAATCTTTAATGGATGTGTCGCTGTTTGAAAAATACCCAGATAAAGGAATGCTCTTGCTCCGCAATAGATTCTTTAAGTCCTGTTGTTTTAATTGCAATATTCAACAATGGTTTAAAGATAATAATATAACCTCAATAGAACAATTAAATGGTTCAACACTGGCTAAAAATATTGAAGATATTAAATTAATTACTACGCCAAGTAGCATTAAGTATGTTAAATTTGGTGAAATTTCAGAATGGCTTCAAAATATAGATATAACCTTCAGCGTCGTAAAGTATGAAAAAGAGCCGCACTTCTTCGATGGCAGAATGGTACGAACTAACTATCAGCTTTTAAACACATTGCAAATGACCTATGAAGAAGTTGAGGAGTTTTTAAAGCCCTCTCTTGATTATATCTACAAAATCTGCGCTGACCCAGATATTTTGAGATATCATATCTCCTACCCTTATGAAGAAATGGAGATTACGCCGCTAAATTCTAAAAACGAGATTATCTTTAAACTTCTTGGTATAAATAATAAGTTCGCAAAAACAAAGCTTTATTATGATTTTCGCAATGATTTAATTCGCTCTTTATTTGATGACTTAAAAGACGGCAAGGTTTTAGTAAATGGCAATTACTCTACCCTATTTGGTAATGGAATGGAAATGTTAAAGCAAACCATTGGCAAATTTGACGGTGAAAGTGAACTAAAGGGCAACGATATTTGTAGTTCTCGTTTTGATTATTGGCAGACAATATTAGGATGCAGGTCACCACATATACTTGCTGGAAATATTGCGTTGTTGCACAATGTAAGAAATGACAATTATCTTAAGTATTTTAATTTGTCAAAAGAAATTGTCTGTATAAATTCTATCGGAGAAAATATATTAAATAGACTGAATGGCTGTGATTTTGATTCAGATACTATTTTACTTACAGACAATAAATTACTAATAACCATAGCAGAACGTAACTACAATAATTTTAAAGTCCCAACTAGTTTAGTAACTGCAAAGAAAACAAAAAGATATTATACGCCAGAGCAGCAAGCCGACCTCGATATTAAAACTAGTGTTAATAAAATCGGAGAAGATATTAACTTATCGCAACAATTAAATAGCATTCTATGGGATAGGCTTAAAAAGAAAGTACGACTATCTGAGGTTCAAGAGTTATATAATGATATTTGCAAACTGTCTGTCTTATCCGGAATTGAAATAGATAAAGCAAAAAAAGAATTCGTTGTTGATACAGGCAAGGAAATTCGCACATTAAAAAAGAAATATGAGATTATAGAGCAAGGCAAGCAGGTCAAACCAACGTTCTTTAAAAGAATTACTTTAAATAACGGTTATGCATTGAGTGGAAATATTAAGTATAAACATTTTGATACAACTATGGAATATATTCAGAAAATCGTAAACAGTTATTCAAAAAAACATATTAGAAAAGTGCCAGAAAAATATGAGTCGTTAATGAGTATAGTTAAGGAACCAAACATCTCACCTGCCGGTTCAGACCAAGGATATTATTATAATCAGGTTCATAGAATTATAGACATTATTCAAGAAACAAAAAGAAATATAACTTCGTTGTATGCCAATTACGATGCTGCTTCTAAAGATGAAAGAGAAACTATCAGAAATAATGTGGCCGATATCAAACAAGAATGTGTAGAATATATTGACAAGATAAGTTGTAGTGAAGGTGTAATGTATTTGTTGTTGAGAGAAGTAGAAAAAAACAAAGAGTTGTCACGATTCATCTTTGAAATACTCTTTGGCACGCCAAACAAACAATTTTTTAAAATGATTATTAACAGCAAGGAAGATTTAAGCGAACTCGTAGAATGGAAAAATGGTAATATACAACTATATGATTTCTTATTTTACAAACAAAAAATAGCGTAAATAAAAGCCTTCAGCTTCGGCTGAGGGCTTACTTTTATGCAAAAAGTTGCAGAATTAGGGTCAAAATCTAACGGAAACGTTTTATTGAAAGTGCCGCAAACCCTTTATTTATGCGGGTTGAAGACATTTTTGAAATTTGTCGTATAGGGAGAAATAAACAATAACCCATATTATCATAACACAAACTACTTGTGTTGTCAAATAAAAAATAAATTATAAAGGACTGAAAACAAATTTGATTCGCATTACCAAAGAAGAATCCATTGAGGCACGAAAGAGATTTCCAAATGTGCATATAGCGATTACATCTCGTGGCAAAACACATAATCGCAAAAGGTATTATCTCGAAGAAAACCGTGCTGCTATGGGTTGGTTAAAAAAATACAGAATGAAAGGTATGAATAAATCCATTGGCAGAGTTTAATCGTTTGCCTGACGAAACATATCAAGATTATTTCGTAAGGTTATTTGAAAACAAAGCATTATACAAATTAGATTGTAATAAGATAGCAGAACTGCTTAACGCAGAGAATGGACAGAGTTATGGCGAATCCTGCTATCGCAAGGAGTGGCAGAGTTTTAATAGGGGTAGACTTTATGAGCGTGAGCTTATAGAACGCGGTGTTAAGACAAGGATACTTTGTATTTCCGACATTCACTTCCCTTTTGCTAAACCTATTGAAACATTTTGCGATTATGTAGGTAGAGTGGATATTTTGTTGCTCAATGGTGACATTTTAGACTGCGCGGCTATATCGAAGTTTATCAAAATGTATCGCACATCTCCTATTGAAGAAATGATAGGCGCAAGGCAGTATTTAATTGATTTAATCGAATACATACAACCTAAACAGGTTATTGCTACCTATGGCAACCACGATTCCCGCTTAGGCGCATATCTGGCAAAAAATCTTGATACAGATATTCAGGAATTATTGCCTGAAACTGCATTAGATTATTTATTTGTAGACGGTTTTACACATTACGACCGTAAATTGAGAACTAAAACTCATTATGACCCGATTTGCGAAGTTTTTGATGATATTAAAGTTGAGTATGTTGGTAACTGGCACTGCCAAGTGGGAGACGTAATTTTCTGCCATCCAAGAGCCTTTGCTTCAAATCCTATGAAAACTGCTGAAAAGGCAATGTACTTCTTTAGGAACGAAGGTAAGCAATTTAAGGCGTTGGTAATGGCACATACTCATCGCACTGGTGAATACAAAATCGGAAATACTAAGATTTATGAACAAGGTGCCGCTTGTGAAACTGATAAAATGAATTATAACGACGGTATGCTCATCAATTCGCAGAAACAGGGCTTTGCATATATTTGCTTAGACAAAGACGGCAATAATATGGAAGATAAAACTAAGGTTATTACATTAAATTAAGGAGAGATTTTTATTAATCGTTCTGATTTTTCATCGAAAATTGCAAAGTTTTGCGGAATTTCTATACAAGATGCAAAACAAATTCTTGATTTTATTACAGATACCATTGGTGATACTCTTGCTAATGGCGAAGAAGTACATATTACGGGATTTGGTAATTTTAAGACACATACTGTAAATAAGGATTTTCGCATGCCTAACGGCGAAATTTTTAATAAAGAACCATTTAAAGCAATTAAATTTTCCGCCACTGGCAAGCTAAAAGATAGAGTTAATCAAAGACAGAAAAATAATGAAGGAGAATAACAATGAAAGAATTTTTACAGCGTTTTAAATCATGGGCATTATGGTTGTCTATTGCGGCTTTAGTCGTATTTTGCGTAAAAGAATTTGCCGGTATTGACATCGGCGATACCGTAGATGGTTTGCTTAATGTTCTTTTGCCGGTGTTGGTCGGTTTTGGTATTGTTAATAATCCGACTGATAAGAATAACATTTAGTTAAAATATTAAATCAGCAAATGGCGATGAAATTTATTATGAGTGTTTGGCTGATTTTCTAATATTGCACACGGCGGTCGTGCTATAGACCGCCCACATATATTGGCTTAGTGTAATGGTAGCACGACGGTCTCCAAAACTGTTAGTAATAGTTCGAATCTATTAGCCTTTGCCAAAATATTAATATGAATCGTGGTGATTAAATGAAAAAGCTTGATAAAATTACTGACGCACAGTGGGCTGAAGTAAACGAATTTAATAGATTTATTGTAGAAGACTTTATTCTGAATTCGACTGAGAAATCGAAACAAACCTTAAAAGCTTATGAATCTAATTTGAAAATATGGTTTGTTTGGGTTAAAGATAATTTGAATAATAAATCTCAAATTGACATTAAACCGTTGGAATTTAAGAGATTTATCAACTGGATGATAAATAGAGAGTGTTCATCTGCTGATTGTAATAACAAAAGAGCTGCCATCAGTAGCCTGAATAACTACATAGAAGTTTACTATGGCGATGAATATAAAACATTTAGAAACTTTATTAACAAGAGCATTCAAAGGCCACCCAAGGCATTTGTTCACGAAAAACAACCTTTGACCATTGAAGAGTTTAATCATTTAATCGCTGTTTTAACAGAAAAACAAGAATGGCAGAAAATCGCCTACCTGAAGTTTACTTTAGAAACAGGATGTCGTCGTGCCGAAAGCGCTCAATTACTTAAAGAAATTGTTAATGCGGAGCCGATAGTTAAAACTCGTGAAATTAAACGTGAAGACGGCACTGTCGAAGAACAAGAAATTAAGTTTTATACCACACACGCCATTAGATGCAAAGGTCGTGGAACCGTTGGCAAAGTCCGTAAGTTTAGATTCGGACAAGATACTATGGACGCTATAGTTAAATGGCTTGAAGTTCGTGGCGAAGATGATTGTCCTTATATGTTTGTAACAAAATATAAAGGTGAAATCAAACAGGTCGGAGAAAATACTTTTAATTCTTGGTCAAATAGCGTGTTTGAACCGATTATTGGCAGACGTTTTCATCCGCATTTGCTCCGCGAATCGCGCGCGACTCAAATGGTGGTTGAAGAAGGAATGGACATAAAACTCGCTCAAAAACTACTAGGTCACGAGTCGAGCGAGACGACTGAAATTTATGTGATAAGGGACGATACTGACGAGTTAGATGACTTGTATACAGTATAAAACCCTCATTTTATTATAACTTTAAACAGAAACAGAGATTGCCGCTGCCCGATATGCGGGATATAAAAGGTCGGTTCGATTCAAAAGCAGTCGAACTTAGGTTCAAATGTTTCGGGCTACGGAGCACGAAAAATACCGTATCGCTACTAATCCTTGGCGGTTTCTGATAACAAAACTATATATTATTTTCAACAACAGCAACCATTTTCGGTTGCTTTTTAATTATTTAAAATAGATTTTAAGGAGGCAACTATATATCGCCAGCAAATTATATTGTTGCTATTCAATTAATTTGCGAGATTTTCTTTATTCTAAAGGATTTCGCTATGAATTAGCAGAGTGCAACCCAAACAACGGGAGACTACATTGGGTTTATATTATAACGCCTGAACTTTCAAAAGCTCTTGATGAATGGAGCAGTAGAAAGTAGGGCGTTTTTATTATTGAATTATAGGAGATTAAAATGGAAAAGATTTCAGGAATTTATTGTATTCAAAACAAACTTGATGGCAAACGATATATTGGACAGAGTAATAATATTTATCATCGTTGGTATGAACATACTTGGCAACTAAATAATCGTAGGCATTATAATAAACATTTGCAATCCGCTTGGGACAAGTATGGGGCAGATAATTTTGAATTTACAATATTAAAGCTGTGCTCAAAGGATAAAATTGATAACACAGAAAGAAGACTAATAAAAAAATACAAAACAACATATGAAGAGTATGGGTATAATTTTGAGTCTGGCGGTGTTTCAAACAAGAAAAGTGCTAAATCCACCTGCAAACGCATTGGTGAAACTCATAGTAAAGCTGTGTGTCAATATTCAAAAGATGGAAAATTTATTTCTTCTTATAAATCGATGGCCGAAGCAACAAAAATTACAGGTATAAATTACAAACACATAAGCCAAGTTTGTCGTGGAAATCAAACCTTAGCGGGAAATTGTCAGTGGCGCTTTGCAAATGAAAATATTAAGTCTTGTGATTCTGTCGTAATACACGAAAACACTGCAAAATTAATAGGAAAATATGATTTTCAAGGTAATTTAATACAAACATACGATTCATTAATGGATGCCGCCAGAAACAATAATTTGAACTTTAGAAACATATCACTTGTTTGCAACGGTAAAAGAAAAAGCTGTGGCGGATACATATGGAAATTTATTAACGAAAATGTGTATCAAAAATGTGAACCTTTATCATATATAAGTCGTGGAAAGCCAGTGTTACAGTTTACACTTGAAAATGTTTTTGTAAATAGATATAAATCACTCGATGAAGCTCAAGAAAAGACAAACATAAGTAAAGCTGTTATATGCAGAGTTTGTAACAATCAAGGTAAAACTGCCGGCGGTTATATATGGAAATATGAGGAGGTGGCTTAGTGGCAGGTAAACTTAATACTCGACCACAAATTAACGGTAAGGTCGAAAAACAAAAATATACTTGTGTTTGCTGCGGTAAGCCAGACCTTACGGAAGATAATTTTTATTCTTCAATCAATTCTCATATGTGGAATACGACAAATCATCGTCCGTTATTTTGCAGAAAATGCATTGATAAAGAATTTAATGTGTTATCTGATAGATATGGTGAAAGAGATGCATTGATCGCAATATGTGCGTTATTAGACCTGCCATTTCTCCCAGAAATCTATAATAAAATTATCACAATTAATAATGCATTTTACTTGTCTAAATACATTTCTATGTTAAATGGAACTCAATATCGTAAGTGGTCTTTTATAAATACTATTATTGCCGGTAACATAGAAAAAGAAAAAGTCTCTGTAGAAGATTTAAAAGAACGCCGTTTAAACAAAGAAGAAACTAAAAACAAGAATGAAGTGTTCAATGTTATTGGTTATGACCCATTTGAAGGATACCCTGTTGAAGACAGGGGTTTTTTATTTAATGAGCTTGTTAAATATCTTGATGACGATGTAGCAGATGACCCTTATAAGTTGTCTCAAATTGTCCAAATATGTAACAACAATAGCCAGATAAGAAAATGGGACTTACTTATTGCAAAAGCCGACCCTGTTAACGACTCTGATACGATTAAAAAGTTGAGTAAAATGAAAACCGAACTCGTCACCAGCAATGATAAAATTGCTAAAGAAAACGAAATTTCAGTTAAAAACCGTTCTAATAAGGATGTTGGCAAATCAACTTTAACTTATCTTATGAGAGATTTAAGAGAAAAGGATTTTAAAAAGGCGGAAGCTAATTATTATGACCAACTTCGTTCTGAAGGAACTCTTTGGGCGATTTCTATGTCAAATCGGTCTATTCGTGAAAATGGAATGTTTGACGAGAATGACCAAAACGAAATGTTTAATACACAAAGAGAGTTAATACAAAAATTACAAGCACAGTTGGACGATGAATTAGAGAAAAATCGCCTATTGACGATTGAAAATAAGGAATTAAAGAAGAACGGTGATAAGAAATGAACCCCATAAGAAAAAGGGTCATTATGACCGACTTTAAGCGAAGAATATGTGAATTAGATGCAGAATCTATAGCATATTATCGCAGAAATCCTTGTATTGCCTGTGAAGACTTATTGGGAATCCGTTTAACTGATGCTCAGAAATATATTTTGCAATCTTCGTGGAATGCCGCTCATTGTGTATGGGCATGTTCACGAAACTTCGGCAAATCTTTTATTGGAGCAATATTTTTAATATTAAAAGCCGTTTTATATGAAAATCAATCAATTTATATAGTTTCTTCTGTCGGAGACCAAGCAAAAGAAACGTTTTCTAAACTTGAAGAAATTATAACACGAATTGGTAAAACTGCGGCTTCCATTGCTTCTTTAAGAGATATTGTTGAAAAGGAAACTGTTAAAAGTCCAACTAATAAAACGGGCTTTTCTCATAATCCAGCAGGATATGAAGTTACTTTTTATAATGGTAGTTCTATTTTTACTTTGAACAGCAACCCGGATTCAAACCGCTCCCGCAGAGCAACCCTTGTATTTTTTGACGAAGCAGCATTTTGTTCAGACGAACTAATCACAGTTTGTGAAGCTTTTGCTACACAAAATACAGACTTTATTACAAGTACAGATGACGATTACAACCCTGAGCTTGAACCAAGAAAAGTTCCCACACAGTTAATTTATGCCTCTTCGCAAAGTGAGGTTGGAACAACATTTTATAAGCACTATAAGGATTTTGCAAAGAAAATGTTGGCTGGGGATAGAAATTATTTCTGTTGCGATATGATATGCGATACTGCAATAAAAGTATATATGAATGGACAGCCCTACCCTGCTTTGCTTACTCAAGCCAAAGTGGATGCGGCTATAAAAGCCAACAAAGATAAGGCATTGCGCGAATATTATAACAAACCAACTTTGGACGGTGGTTCAAAACAAATTATTAAATGGGCAACAATTAGAAGAAATGAACATTTTTATTTACCTCAATTATATTGGAAGCCAAATACAAAAATCACTCTTGCATTCGACCCTGCTCGTACAATGGATAACTCAATTATATCTGCTATGAGTATATACAAAGATGAACAATATGGCTGGTGTGGAGATATTGTAAACTGTGAGAACTTTATTGATATTGCAAGTAAAAAGAAATATAAACTTGATTCAAACAGACAGATAGCAGAAATTCGTCAAATGTTATTGAATTATAATGGTCAAAATCCAGATTATGAATATTTAGATGTGTTAATGATAGACCAAGGTTCCGGTGGTGGTGGCACAAGCACCTATGCCGATAATTTATTAAACAATTGGCAAGATTCTCACGGCATGAGCCATCGTGGTTTAATCGATGCTTCGCACGAATTATATGAAGGATATTCAGAAAGATATCCTGACGCAATAGATAAACTCAGACTGGTTAGCCCAAGAAAATTTAGAACAAAAATGGTCGAAGAATTTATTGAATTAATGGAATTGGGTGTGCTGAGATTTCCTTATGAATATGGTGGACAAGATATTCTTAAGTTAGTTAAAGAAATAGACGGCGAAGAAAATGTTGTACCGTATGAATTAAATGACGAAGAACGCTTGTCATTATCTCAAATAGATATGATGAAAAATGAGATTACTTCTATTCATAAAACTACTAATGCTGAAAACACATCTGTGTCATACGCATTGTCAAAAGAAAAAGAAAGTCGTATGCATGATGACCGTTTTTATACAGCTATTATGTTGGCTCACAGATTATATGAATTGAGACGTGGCACTATTATTCGAAATGTTCCAGACGAAGAAATACCACTCCAGAACGCAACACTATGCGTATCTGCATTATAAAGGAGGTGTCAATATGCCCGATGATTTTGAAGTAAATTTTTCTGCTACAAAAGTAGACGACGATACAACCGTAGTAACAAGTTTTATGACCGCAGAACAAATTCGAGAAAATGAAGCAAAAATTCTTTCTGCGGCAATGAACAAATACGAAGCTTCCAAGCAATATTCGGTACATACTTCCGATAGTACAAATTCAAATACATTGACTATTGATTATATAGACGAGTTAGCAAATGGTATACATACTAACCTTAAAAACCTTATAGCCGCTAACCAACTCTTAGTTAAATATGTTGACGAGGACGGCAGCATGGGTTATGCCTATTCTGTTATTCGTGCCAATACTCCAACTAACTATACAATGGTTTATGATAATGCATTGTTAACAGAGGAAAATGAAAATAAAATTGCTGAAATTAAGTCTCTCGTCAATAACTTTAATAAGAGCGTAAAAATCGAGAGACTAATCCGAGAAAGCATATCTACTGCCTATTTAGAGGGTAATGTTCCGATTGTTTTGCGTATTACTAAAAACGGTTATGCAGTTGACTTCTTGCCGTTAGATATTGCTTATCCTTCAGGATATAAATTTAATGGCGACCCAATTCTTGAATTTGATGTTAATGCGCTTAAAACTAAGCTTCAAAAGACTTACAAAAAGACTCGTAAAAACAAGGCTATATATTTTGAAAACATCGCAAAGGAAATTGAAGCAAACTTTAGCAAAGAAGTTTTCGACGCATATAAAGCCAACGAGCAATATACAAGAATTGATGCCAATTACGGTGACTGTATAACAGTTAACTCTCTGGGTAGAAAATTTGGTGTCTCTCCCCTATTTCGTGCATTAAGACCTTTAGTTGTACTAAATAACATTGAAGCCGCTGACGTATCCGACAGTAAGGCTCGTTCTAAGAAAATAATTTTCCAAAAACTGAGAAAAGAATTGCTTGGACAAAACGGAGAGAAGAAAGGTTTAGCAGAGCAACAGTTGGCTCACGAAGCATTAACCCAAGCTCTAAAAACAAATTTATGCGCCTATACTGCTCCGGCTTTCGTTGAAAGCTTGGAGTTTGTTTCTTCTAAGGCAAATAATGACGATGCATCTAAACAGTTAGGTCAGTATATGACTAAATATTTACAGGCATTAGGTATTGATTTTATTGATACTGAAGTTGGCAACTACGCCGGTGTTAATGTTTCTGTAACGCAGATAATTCGTCAAATAAACTGTATTAAAAGCGATGTAGAGCGTGTATTAAACAAATTCTATGCCACCTTACTTACAAGCGCAGGTTTTGACCCGAATTTAGCACCTACCATAGAAATTGAAGACGCAGAATCAATGGAACTTAGTATGCGCATTGAACTTGCTAAGTTTGTTTATGGCACATTAAATGCTTCACGCGAGACTTCGTTTAAGTTGGCTGGACTCAATCTTAACGACGAAAAGATTAAGAGAGAAACCGAACAGGCGCAAGGTCTTGATGATATATTCACTCCAAGAAAAACTGCTTATACAACTGGTAACGATGAAGATAATTCTTCTGGTAGACCAACAAGCAACGATGATAAAGATAAGCAGGATTTTGATAAAAACTATAACAAGAACAAGTAGTAGGTAATTGCTATGATTAAAGATTATTACAAAACTACTTGTCCTTGTTGTGGACAACCACTTGAACTGTTTATAAACTCTCAGGGTGACATCGCGTTGAGATTTTATGATATTGAAGACCAAGCTGAAGTTGTTGAAATCTTAAAGAAAAACAACATTGAACTTGGTGTTAATCTTTGTAGAAAGGAGGATAAATGATGGAAAAGGATAAAATTTATCTTGCCAGTACAGCAATAGAACTTTCTGAAGAAGAAGATAAGCCGTATATTGAGCTGACTAATAGGCTTTGTTATTATGGCGAAGCAAATTTGAATGGCGTTATTTTGCCTGTTGAGGGAGCCGAAGAAAAAGCACAGACTTTAATAAATATGCCCGTTCAAGCAAAGTATAGAGTTGGTAAAGACGGCAAAACTCCTGATTTAGGTGGGCACGAAGCCTACATAGACAGAGATGGAGATTTATGTTTTGCAACAGAAAGTATCGGAACGCACATCTCTGTAGAAATTAAAGATGATACCGTTGAAGTAAATGGTGAGAAGAAAACACTACCCTGCCTCTTTTCTACCTCAAGAATTTGGAAGAGAAACAAAAATATAATTAAAGCCATCAAATCACTTTTTGATAGAGGTTTGCTTCACAGTTCTTGGGAAATCTCTACCAAGAAATATAGTTTTGACAAAGGAATAAAAACCCTTGTCGATTATGAATTTCTCGGTAATGCTTTGCTTGGCTCAACTACTCCCGGCGCATATCCTTGTGCAGTTGCATTAGATATGTCAAGTTTAGAACAGTCTGGATTAGAATTAGCCGAAGCATTTACAATAGATAAGGAGGAAAATGAATTGGCAAAGAAGACAATCGAAACAGAAGTTTCTGAAGAGATAGAAGTTACTATACCCGCTGAATCAACCGAAGAGGTTGTTGCAGAAGTTGTCGAACCCGTTGTTGAAACGCCCGAAGTAACTGAACCTGTTACAGAAACAAGTAAAACTTCTGAAGAGACACCTGAAGAGCCTACTACTGAAACATCTGCACTCACTGTTCACGATTTAAGATGTCGTATCGCAGAAGCTTGCACAAAAGCATACGGTGATTGGTGCTATGTGGCTTTCTGGTTCCCAGAGGAGCATACTGTATGGTGCGATTATTGCGGCAAAAAGTCTGACCTTGACTTCTTGTTATTTACATATGAAGTTGCCGATGACGAAGTAACCGTAAGCGAACCCGTTCCCGTATCGCTAACCGTATCTATTTCGGAAGTTAATAAAGTTATTTCTGAAAAAGACGATGCTTTAGTAAAAGCAAATGAAACCATTCAGGAACTTGAAACTCAGGTTAGTGCTCTACAGCCGTTTAAAGATGCTGCTGATAAGGCAGAATTAGAAAAGGCTGAAGCAGAAAAGGCTGAAAAGAAAAATAATCTCAAGGCTTATGCAATGAAGAGTGGCTTTATTTCTGAGGAAGAAATAAGCGAAAACGCAGAAATTGCCGAAATGGTTGAGAGCCTTAACGAAGCTGGAATTAAGGCAATTATTGCTGAAAGATTTATGGCTTCACTCAGCGGAAAAGTAGAAACCTCTTCTGTAGAGACTGCTTCCGCTGTATCTGTTGACCTTAATAGTGAGGAAGACGAAAACAATATTTCAATAAATCCTGTTCAGGCTTATCTGAACTAATTTGAACCGCAGTCAAATGACTGTGGGTTTTTTATTTTAACTGAAAAAAGGAGATAAAAACAATGTTAAGAACAATTATCGAAAACGATGGCAAACTCGTTCTTGGTGGTTTTAAGACTGCTGGTGCATATGCGACTGGTATGGGCGTTACCAAGAATGAAGCTACTGGTGTAGCAACTATTCCCTCCGCTGAGACTGGTGTAAATCTTTATGTACTTGACAAGGAGCGTATTCCTACTGGTGCTAATGCAGCAAGAGTAGATATGTCTGACTATGATCCCGATTTCAATACTTATGCTGCTGGTGAACAGTGCAAACTCCGTGCGTTTGTTGCTAATGAGAAATTTGCAGTTGACCAGTATAATGCGGAGACTTGTGTTGCCGGTGCCGCTGGAAAATATGCTGCTGTAGGTGCTGATGGTAAGTGGACTATTGCCGCTTCTAGTGTCGATTCTGAGTATGTATTCCTTGGCTTACATAACGATGCAGGTCATACTCTTGCTCTTATCGAGTGCGTTAAGGCTGTAGGCAAGAATTCTTAATCGAATTTGATCAGAACAATAAATTAAAAGGAGAAATTAATTATGACTAATATTGAAATTGCCGAAGCAATTAAAGATACGAATATGTACGAACTTGCTTGCAAGACCAATGCAGAGCTTGATTTAACTGATTCTGAAAAAGTAACAGTTTCTCAGCTCGACGCTTACTTCAAAAAGGTTGGCGAGAGAGGTACTGACCCTGAGCACGAAATTGCTGCTTTTGTTAAGAAAGCAATTAATGAAGAGATTTACAGCGCTCCCGACGAGTTGCTTGACTTCCTCTTCAACCGCGACAACATTGGTGAGTTTGATGATTTTGAGGGCGTAACTGACCCTAAGAACACTCTCGTTGCTTATGAGACCGCTAAGGGTGCTAATGTTAAGAGAAGCTTTCTTGATATTGGTGTTCTTACTCCGCAGTTTTTCAACCTTCAGATTGAGACTGACATTTCTTACAAAGACCTTCGTAAGAATGGCTGGAAATCGGTTGCAACCATTACAGAATATGCTGTTGCTACTTTTAAGAACAAGATGTTTAAAATCATCTTCGACAAGATTGACGCTGGTATTGCTAATGGTGCAGAGAATTATCTTAATGTTGGTGGTGCTGCTATGACTCAGGCCGCTGGTGACGCTCTTGCACTTTATGTAAATGACCGTGCTAATGGCGATGGTGTTATTGTCGGTAAGTCTGCTTATATTCAGCAGCTTTCTAAGCTTAACGGATTTGCTTCTGATGAAATGAGAAATGAGGTTCATCGTACAGGTCGTCTCGGCTCATATGATGGCTGCGAGATGTATCCTATTAGCGGTGCAAAGAAACTTGGCGACGGTTCTGCTATATTCCCTGACAAGAGAGTATATGGTATCGCTGGCCAGATTGGTTCTCTTAGCATGAAGGGCGAAACTTCTGTTTACGAGACTATGGACAACAACAACGAGAGCGTTCACCTTAAGTTTGCTGACTTTACTTTCGGTGTAGCTTTCAACAAAGATACTCTTGAAAAGGTATTCAAGGCTGTATTGTCTTAATTTGATTTCACAGTGGGGTGGCAAACCCGCCCCACTTTTAAGGTGTTTTTATGAAAAAATTTAATTGCTACAGTATGAGATTATATAGAGCATTAGTTGACGCAGGATTTAGGCCTATTAGTTTAAATTCTAATCCAAAAACTCAGCAAATGTATTACATTTTTGAGTTAACGGAGCAACTGGTGCATTTTAAAGATAATATTTATCAAACTGTACGAGACAAGTATTAAGGATTTTAAGGAGTAATTATGTTAGATAAAAATAAAACTTATTTAGTTTTAAACTATAGCGGAAGCTCTGTAGCCGTATCAACTCGTCACGAGAGTTATATTATTCCCAGTGGTAATTCGGAAGAACCCGCTTCTATTCCCCTTTCTGTTGATGAAATTGTTCAAATTAATAGCAATTCTCCTGTGTTTAAAATCGGTTTGCTATGGTTTGAAGAAGAATTTCAGGAAGAACTTTATAAAGAATGTCGTATTCGCAATTGGGAAAATATTCTTAGAGACAAAGAAATTGAGGATATAATTCTGCACCCAACACTTGAAAAGCTTGAAAGATTGTTATCAATCGAAAATGAGCAGTATTTTGAACGTTGTTATGGTATTTATATAGGTCTTAAAAATTCCAATCATAGCATTAAGCAGAATGTTGAAAATGTTATGCTTGCTCGTAGAAAAGAACTTCGTAACAGAAAGTATAAAACGGGTATTTTATTAACCAAAAAAGAGACCAGTGTTGTAAGCGAAGAAGTTTTAAAAGAAACTCAGGAACAGAATGTAAAACTTACAAAAGAAGTAGATGAGCTTAAGGCAATGGTTGCTCAGCTTTTGGCTGCTCAACAAAATTCTGCCTCTGCAGCAGCGGAGACAAAACCCGCTGAAGACAGCGATAAAACTGAAACAACCGATATTGTACAAGAACCTAAAAAGGCTACAAGAGGTCGCCCTAAGAAAAATTCGTAATGGAGGTGGTGAGTTATCGCAACTCCATATTCTAAAATAAAAAAAGCGTTCCTTACCCTTGTCGAAAAGGATAGGGAATTTTTTAATTATTTCAATTTAACCGATGACAAGGTTCAGGAATTAATTGACATTCGTTGCACTAATTTTTTAGACGAAGCGGTAAATCGTTTAATAATTGAAGCGAATCCATCAGTAGATTTTACTGATAGAAACGACGAACAGTTTAATTTTGATTTAACTGGATCAGAGCTTGCGATAATTCCCTCTTTGATGTATGAACAATATTTGTTTAGAGATTTTTCGTATCTCAAAACATTGAATGTTAATTATACACCTACGGAAATGCGGGTTTTTGACCCAAGTAATGCTCGTTCAACATTTTTAAATATTTATAATACTGTTTGTGCAACAAACGAAAAGTATATTGATATATATAAAAATTCCGACAGAACAACTGGTGCCTTAAAGTCAATAAACTTTGCCAACTATGACTCTGAATAAGAGGTGGTCAGCATGGATATAAATTATTTTAAAGCAATCCAAGGTGCTATCGGTGCTGATAATGCTCAAGAAGTTTTAATCAGGCAAACTAAGGAGAATTTGTCTGCTGGTATGTCAACATCTATTGGAAATGCCAGAGTTAAACGAAACGGTGAATATCAGAGTTTTATCGTCTCTCAGACTGCGGTTCGTTATAAATATCAGATAACCGCTTATCCAGATAACGAATTATATGTTGGTGACATCATTGATTACATGGATGAAAAGTGGATTGTTACAGAAATACGAGTAGGAAGTCCATTACAAAAAACAGGTATAATGTGGCTCTGCAACATAAATCTTTCATTCCAAAATGGCACACGCGATATAATTACTCGTCCAGCCGTTTTAGATAGTGGAGTTTATTCAACTACTAAAAACGGTAATGAAGAGTTGCAATATGTCGATAAGCAGTTCAAGTTATATCTGCCGTATGATGACGATACCAAAAAGATATATGTAGATAAGCGTATTGCGGTTGATACCCGATTTGACAAATACGGGCAAGAAATTCTTGAAGTATATAGTATCACAGGTATTAACAGGGCTGCAAAAAGTTATGGTAAAGGTGGACACTTACTTATTTGCGAACTGCGAAGTGACACATATTCGCCTTCAGTGGATAATTTAGAACTTATGATATGTGATTACATTGAAGATAATGACAGCGACAGTTCCGCAACAGAACAACTTCCCTGCTCTATTTTTGGCAGACCAACTATTACGCTCGGACAAACACGAACATATACTGCAACATTCTACAATGCAGAAAATCAAGAAGTTAGTGGTATTGAACCCGTATGGGATATAGTCGGAAATGTAGAAGTGACTAACCAACAGGCTGATAACACTATAAAAATCACCGTACCCGACAACGAAGATTATATCGGTGAGACGATACAAGTGATACTAACTGATACTAACGGCTTGTACAAACCGTTTACATTTGAAGTGGAGGTTGTTGCGTAATGGCTGTTAATACTCCACTTGATGAAATTATAGACTACAAGGATACTGCAATTAAAAAAATGCTTGCTTCCCAAGATATTATGAGTCTTATGTTTGACATTCCTAATATTGATATGGAAGGCGACGAGGTATATAACGCCAGAGAAAGAAACTTCTTTGATTACGGTATAAATCCTGACACTATTCAAACCGATAATGTTTCTATATTTGTTCAGTCAAGCATGGTAAATCGTCCGAACGCAAACTTTAAAGGTATGGCTATGACTATATCTATCGTTTGTAACGCGGGTTATATCGAACTTGATAAAAAGAAGTTTAAGGGTATTAAAGGAAATCGAATAGATAATATTGCTCGTCAAATTGTAGTTGCACTTGACGACGATAACCAAGAATTTGGTATAGGAGAGTTGACCTTAACTCAATGTCGTCCAGTGAATGTGCCAAAGGGTTATACGGCAGTCGAACTCGCTTACGAGGTTGACGACTTTGCTGACGATACGAGGTGGTAGTGAATGAAAATTCCACAATTCGCCTTGCTAAGCCCAGACCCTTTTGTATTACAGGGAGTGGGAACTTTAAAGTCCCCTACCCTTAAAGAAATATCCCCAAGTAATATGATGAAATATTCTTTATATGCTTTAGCAACCCAAGTTCTATTTGGGTCAAAGCAAGATATTATAGAGCTTGGTAAAAATATGGGTGAAAATAATACTTACCATAAGTTAATTGAACCCGATATTGAAATAACTTCAAAATTCAATTTAATAATTAATTCCGTTGATTTGAGAGAAGCGCTTTGCGAAGCACTTGCTCTCTTTTTTTGCAATAAAATCGTCTTTTCACCTGAAAATAAGTGTTTTTTGGTGCTTTCGGTTATAGATGATAAGGCAAGTATTGTTGGTAGTATTAACGACGATAATTACTTGTTTATAGAAGATTTGCTGAAACAACTTTTGCATTGTGAATCTGAGTATTCCGACAAGAAATTGAAGTATTCATCGGATAAAGCAAAAGAATTATGGGACAAGGTGTCTCAGGCCGAAGAAAAAGAAAAGGCAGATGTAAATGCAAGGGATTATGAAATAGGAAACATTGTTTCCAAACTATGCGTATGCGGAATTGGCTATACAGTTAAAAACATTTATGACTTAACGGTTTATCAACTATATGACCAATTCTCTGCCTATATGCAAAACAGAATTAGTCAACTTTCTGAAAATGCTTATGCTCACAATGGTGGCGAAGATTTTGATATGAATGGTTGGCTTAGAAAATAATTTAGGAGGAAATCTTAATGAACAAGACTGCTAATAGAAAAGGTGCTAACATTCAGCTGCGCAAGTATTCTGATAAGTCATTTTTCACTTACATTAATTATGCTAACTCTGTAGCTGTTAACCTTAGTTCTAATCGTGTTTATGCTACAGGCGGCGACAGCGGTGCTCGTCAGGTCGGTTTTGATGACCCGATTGAAGGCACTTTAAAAATTTCTACACAAATTGTTCCTATAGAGCTTGTTGCACTTGCTTGCTCTCCTGATGGTGTTGAATCCGGAGGTGAGATTGGCATTAGAGAAAAGCTTACTCTTGCAACCAGTAAACTCACTCTTTCAAAAACTCCTGTTGCCGGAACAATTTATGTTTTTAAGGAGGGAGATGACATTACTTCTACTCCTGCCGCAACAGAAGCTACCGGTACATCAGTAACCATTAGTGGTGGTAAAGACGGTGATGTTTATATCGCTTACTACATAGTGGCAAGTGAAGAAGCTAAATCCGCCACCTTTAGCAATGCTAAAACACCCGGATGCTATATTGTTTATGGAGATACAGTATGGAAGGACACTAACGATACCATTTCTGCCGAACACTTCAAGGCTTACAAGGCTATGCCTCAGAAAGCTTTCTCAATTACATATCAGGGTTCTGGTGACCCCTTGACCTTTGAAATGACATTTGACCTTATGGAAGACGAAGACGGAAATGTTTATACTTCCAGTCGTATCTAATTATGGCAAATAAAAAAGTAATTGAGACCGTTGAACCCGTAGAAAATGAGACCGTAGAAGTTATAGAAAGTCCAAAATGGAAATCGAAAGTATGCCGTGTTATAAATTATATTCCGTCGCGCGGCATACTTGGTTTTGATTTTGATGGTGTCGGTTGTCAAATCAGTGTTAAGAAAAATCTTAACATTGGTAGAACCATTGAGGTTCAGTATATGGGTGAAATCGGTAAAGATATAAAATTTAAAATATAAAAGGAAGAGTAGGATGACAATAGTCGTCCTACTCTGTTTTTTAAGGATGAAAATATTAGCTATCGACCAATCAAGATGTGGCGGATATGCCATATTTGATTATGAAACAAAAAAGTTAATTTCTTATGGAGCGTTTAATTTTCCGGACAGAAAATATACCTACCCTATGGCTATTTATAAGCTTAAAAAACTTGTTAAGTCTTTAGTCAAGGAAAATGATATTGGTGCTTGCTTCATTGAAGAAATTTCATACCAAAGAAATCTTAATGGATTTAAGCGTTTAGCACAAATGCAAGGTGTTCTTGAAAATTTCTTCATTGAAAATGAAATATTGTATGACATTATTCAGCCAACTATGTGGCAGAAATATGCAAATGCACGAAAACGCACTCAAAAAGAAATTAAAAATAAGGTTGTTGAAGCAAATACCGCAGGTAAAAAAGAAACTAAGGTATTATCAATTCAATTTGCACACGATGTATATAAAGTTGATACGCCCAATGACGGTATAGCAGACGCAATCGGCATAGGTCATTATGCCGTCAATAATATAAAAATTGAAACTAAGGAGGCAAACTAATTTGGCTAAAAAGATTAGTTCTGCAACTATTAAAGAAATAATTAAGGAAAACCAAAAAGAGGATAAAAAACTTATCCTAAAAACAGCAGACGCAGATATTGAGGTCATAATTAAGCCCTACATATCGTATCAGGAACGCACTCAAATGGTTAATGATATTGCTAACAACTGCTATGACGAAAATGGCGATTATCATCCTGAGTTTTTTGATGTTGCTTATAAAATTGCGTTGATTGAATATTACACAAATATCAACACAGATATTAAAGATTCTGTTAATCAAATGCACATTTTATGCGAAAATACAAATCTCATTGAAGAGATTGAAAAGCATATAGAAGGCAGTGTTGAGCAGATTTGGCTTGATGCAAAAGATATCATTGAGTGGCGTAACGAACAATCTCTTAAGTCCAATGCTTGGGATGATGTTGCTTATATGATATCTGGTCTGTTGGATAAACTCGCAGACAGGCTTGATAAAATGCCTGAAACAAGTAAAGAAGATGCAGATAAATTTGCTGCATTGACTGCTAAACTCGGCAATATGTCCGAGGACAAAATTATTGACGGAATTCTCAAATTCCATAACAAAGATAATTAATAAATAATACCCCAATTTTCGGGGGTAAGAAAGTTGGGGGGAATTATGAAATTCGTAGAACTCTTAAAAATCATAGGTGCTGCTCTAGGTGGCATTACAGGAATTTGTGCTACAATAGTAGCCATTTTTAAACCATTGCGTAGAGGTTTTGTTAATTGGGTCGTTTGCAACACAGGCTCTGCTAATATGGCAAAACAGATTTCTGAAATAGAAAAAATGATGAAAGACCATATTAGTCAAGACGCTCAAAAGGCTGAAGATATGAAAACTCTTAAAGAGACAGTTGAAAAACTTAAAGATTCTGAACGCTGTGTTTTAAGAACAAATATATTACGTATTTACAACAAATATCTGCCTACTGGCGAAATTCCTGCTTATGAATTTGAGACACTTTCTAAAGATTATCATTCATATGCAGATCTTGAGGGAAATTCTTTTGTAAAAGATATTTGGAAAATAATGTCCGAAGAGTGGAAAGTCATTCCTAACGGTAAATATAGATAAACAGAGGTAGCGTGAACTACCTCTGGGTGATCACTTGCGTAGCAAGCTGATTATGCTTACTATCGCACCAACCATATCCAACATAATGTTGGTGATTCGCAAAAACAAATCTATGGTCATATATTACCTCCTTCAAAGAAAAGATTGAGGCTTCACAGTGTGAAAAAAGTTGGAAGCCTAATAGTAAAACTATTTTTGTGTTTCAAGACACAAATTCTTTTCTATCAGAGTGTAATCACCGACATTATGTTACCATATTATTACAAATTTTTCAAGGAGGTCTATTATGATTTCCGCTAACGAAATAAATGCCTTGTTAGAAGATTATCTTAAATCGTCTGACGGACAAGATTTTTTAAAAAAGCAAGGAATTTCAATAAGCTTTTATGATGAAAGTCAATTGATACATATTGCAAATAATATTAAAAATGATATTATCAATGAATTTTTAAGAATAACAAATCACGCTTCATTGGTTGATGCCCGAGATTATTTTGGCAGTACTTATGTCAAGGTCGGAAAGGTTAGCCACACTAAAAATGGCGATAAAGTGAATATAAACTTTTCAGACCATTCGTTGTATCGTCCCTCTTTGGTAGCTCGCAATGGTAAACCAACCGGTGAGGGTATTAACGATATATTTGCTTTAATTACTAACGGAACGAGCAAACAAGCCAGAGTGTATGGCTACTGGACTTATTATTCTGAAGGAATGGGTTACGGTGCTGAAGAAACTTGGACACGAGCTTGGCTCCCAAGACAGCCGAAACCATTTATAGAAGCGATTATAAAACATTATGAAGCCGTTAATCCCGGCTTAAAAATTGAATATCCTCCGAACTGGAGGTAGACGGTCTCCGTCAAATTTGTTGTCAAGTAAATTTCTTTTTTACTTGGCTTTTTATATATAAAGGACGGTGATTAAAACAGAATGGCAAATAATAAACAAATCGGACTTTTGTTTGGTGTTGATAATACTGGATTGGATAAAGGTTCCGGCAAAACGATTGCAGACCAATTAAAAACGATATCCGATGAAATCAACAAAAAGGGTGAATATACCAAAATAAAATTTAGTGTAGACACTCAAGCCACCACTAAACAAATTCAAGACCAGCTAAATCAAATAGCAAAAGGTCTTACAATTAAAATAGGCGGATTCGACCAAAGCACAATTGATGCTAATGCCAAAAAACAAGCAGATAAATCAATGGAGCAATACCGAAAGCGGATAAAGTCTCTTCAGAGGCAGCTACAAACTGCTTCAAATAAGTTGACAACTGGCGGCTTTGGCGGAGCCTTTGATGCTAAGCGATTAAACAATTTAAACCCCGAAGAGTATAACCGCTACCTTGATGCGCTAAATAAAGCAAAAGTAGCAATATCTCAGTTCGAGGTTGTCAACGGACAATTACAGTTTGGCGACAAGACAGAATCTGAAGTTCGACAAGCTATAGAAGCAGTTAATAACTTTTTAAATGTCGAAAAGAAAGTTTCTGAAAGTTTAAACAAAAATAACAAAGTAATTGTCGATTTAGAAAAGCAAGCAAATGACGCTTCTATAAAACTTGCTGGTATGGGCGGCAATGCCGATGAAAGAACATACGGTAATGTTCAGGCTGTTGCAAGCGAATATCAAGAATATGTAAGACTTGTAAAGGAAGCTCAAAAGGTAGCGGCTATAGAAAATAAAACGCCACAGCAAATGCAAGAAGTCATTGATAAAACTAATGTGGCAGTAGAAGCACAAAAACGACTAAATGCAGCTTATGACAATGCTACAGCATTTGAAAAGCAAGAAACTGTTTATCAAAAAGTTATTGCGAGAATTACAGAGTATCAGGCCAAGTTCAAAGAAACTCTTAAAAATACGCCACAACTCGCAGCACAACTCGAAGAGTTAAGACAAAAATTAGATTCTAATACATTTGTAGGCACTGAAAACAAAGCCAATCAAATGTTTGTTTCATTAACAAACCGTATTAGACAAGCTGGTGGCGAAGCTGAAACCTTATGGCAATCGCTAAAACGTATTTTTAATGAAAAACTCGGTTACGGTGTTATAGGCGCTGCGGCAGCGATGGCAAGGCGTACGTTACAACAAATGTACAATAATGTTGTAAAAATTGATACTGCAATGACCGAGCTTAAAAAAGTCACAAACGAAACAGACGAATCATACAGAAAGTTTTTAGACGGTTCGGCAGAGCGAGCACAAAAACTTGGTGCAACTATTTCAGATGTTGTTACTGCAACTGCTGACTTTGCAAGATTGGGATATAATCTTGAAGATGCTTCTGCTTTATCGGATGCAGCCACAGTTTATAAAAATGTTGGCGACGGAATTAGTGACATTAATAGTGCAAGTGAAAGTATCATCTCGACAATGAAGGCTTTTGGTTACTCGGCCTCTGATGCTATGGGCATCATTGATAAGTTTAACGAGGTTGGTAACAACTACGCTATCTCGTCAAAGGGTGTTGGAGATGCACTTCTAAATTCTGCTTCTGCAATGGCCACTGCAAATAACACCCTTGATGAAACTATTGCGTTATCAACAGCGGCAAATACAATAGTTCAAAATCCCGAAAAAGTCGGTAGTCAGTATAATGTGCCGACTATAAAAACGGCTATATCGGTCAACATCCTGAGAAGGACAAGACCGAGCAAAGACTTTATAAGCATTTTAAACACGTCAATTAGGAAGGGCGTGTTTTTATTTAAACATAAAGGAAGTGATTATATACCAACAAAAGGTCAAAGAACAGGATATTACATTAAATGCGAGAATTGCGGCAAAGAAGTATACCAAACTCAAACGCAATATAACAAAGCCAAGCATCATTTTTGTAGCAACACATGTCAGAAGATATATCAACACAATCAAGTGTATGAAGATAGAGAATGTGAAATTTGTGGCAAAGTTTTTAATGTTGCTAAGAGGTCATCGCAACGATTTTGTTCTATTGTGTGCCAAGGAAGATGGCAATCTACTCAAACAGGCGTTTTAAATCCGAGAAATACGCAAGTAAAACGACAATGCGAATATTGTGGCAAGGAGTTCTATGTAAAAAAATATAAAACTGAAAATGGACAACATAATTTGTGCTCTACTGAATGTCGTAAAAATTGGTATGCTAACACTTGGAGTCAAAGTGAAGAGTGGAAAGAAAAGTCAAAATTAAGGGCGATAGAAATATTAGAAAAGAACCCTATAATAAAAAACACTAAACCACAAATGCTTGTTGACACAGTATTAAATAAATTAAATATTGTTTATCAGCGAGAATATAATTGTAAATATTTTGCCATAGATAATTATCTCGCAGAACATAATTTAATGATAGAAGTAATGGGAGATTTTTGGCATGCAAACCCGTTAAAATATAACAAAGAAAATTTAAGAGATATCCAAAAGAAGAGAATCCCAAGAGACAAAGCAAAGCATACATATATTAGGAATAAATACAATATAGAAATCCTGTATTTATGGGAAAATGATATTTATAATAACATTGAGTTGTGCGAACTACTAATAAAAGAATACATAAAATCAAATGGTAATTTAAAAAATTATCATTCGTTTAATTATATTATAAATGATGGGGAAATTGTTTTAAACGATGAAATTATTATCCCTTTTCAAGATAGATAGCGTTAATGCCTAATCATTTGACATATCTATATTAAAATGCTTATAAAGAATGCGTAGAGACTATAATACTTTATATGGTAACATATAGAGTTTCGCCGTTGCCCAAATGGGTAAGATATAGTCCGAACTCACACTATAATCTAATAATGAAATGTGAGAGTTAGCCAGAAATGACTAACCGCCATATAAAAATATGGTCAGTAGCTTTTAAAAAGCGAAAGTAACAGACTGACAGCCCTAAAAACAATTTCAATGTATCTTCGCGCAGCAAAAGACGATGCTGAAGATATGGGCGAATCCACCGAAGGAATGGCTGAAAGCGTTTCAGAATTACAAGGTAAACTACTTTCTCTTACTGGCGGTAAAGTAAATATTCTTCAAGCCGACGGTCAAACATATAAAAGCACATATCAGATTCTTAAAGAATTATCAGAAGTTTACGATTCATTATCCGATGTTTCGCAAGCAAATATTCTTGAATTGATTGGCGGTAAACGAAATTCAAATGTTACAGCAGCCATTCTTAGAGGATTTGATGTAGCAGAGCAATCATTGGAAACCTCAATGAATTCTGCTGGTAGTGCTTTAGAAGAAAATGAAAAATACCTCGATTCAATCAATGGTAAAGTCGCCCAATTAGAAGCAACCTTCCAAGACTTGTCTCAAAATGTAATCGACAGCGAACTTGTCAAAGGGTTCATAGACCTTGGCAATGGCGCCTTAAAGCTTGTTAATTTCCTCTCAGAAATCAAAGCTCTCCTACCTGTTATCGTAGCAGGATTTATGTCTTGGAAAAACGCCGGTAAACTCAATAGCCAGAATATGCCCGCTTACGCTCAATTGCAATTAGTAGCGTAGGATGTAAAGCGTTTCAAAAGTGGGTGGCACCCACCACGAATAATCGTGAAATGTTCCCAAACTGCTGGGATTTGTTAATGCCCTAAAACCAAAACGGAGTTGGAAACGACAAACGAAAACGGTGCCGAAAGGCAGAAAAAACTTTAGGGATGACTACAAGTTGAGATAAAAGCGTTGTTTTATCAGAACAATGTACTAAATAGTCGGTCAACAATGCAATATCAGCAACCAATTCCCTGCCCTGTTTAAAAACAGAATGGGAAAGGCTCAGAGACTTCAAGAGAACCGTACCGCAATTGTACGAAAGGAAAGTCCACTTTAATGACCTATGGTAAGCAAACATACCGAGAAAATGGTGAACGAGTATGTATAAGCTCGTTTGTTTGTGACAGTCCGATAAACTGTCTTATACAAAAAAATAAACCGTCCAAAAGGACGGTTAGATAAGGATTGATAATTATATTTGAAAAGTTGAAAAAGTTTCTTCAAAAATTAGACATTGATTGGATTTCAGTTGGAACTATAGTTTTTATGTCAGCAACTCTCGTATTAAACTTATTAAATTTATGTCAAAATAACTAAGCGTTGCAATGAAAGGATTGATAAACATATTTAAAAAAATAAGAAAATTCTTTGACGACAATGGCTTTAATGCATTGAATCGTTGGACGGTTTACTTAGGCAGTTCATCTATTGTGATAAGCCTTGTTGTTATAATTAAAAAGATTATTGTAGCATTTACGCATTAAAATCTAATATAAGGGCTATTAACGCAATCACAATTCCAGCAATACCTATTGCAAGAGAAATCCAATCCTTTAATCCCCACTTGTTTAACTGCCCTTTTAACCCATCAACTTCGTCATTAAGCGATTCAATTTGATTTAATATCTCCTTATTGTATTGAGGAACTTTAAGAGTCTTAAAGTTTGGCAAATTAGGTAATATAACAGGGTTGTTATTATAATGCTCTATTTGCTCGATAGATTGTCTTGCTTCTTTTTGCAATCTATCAATATCTTCTTGCGTTACTTTAATATCCATATTTAAACTTCCTTAAAATGTTGATTACCATTTATACCCGCAATTCTTGCACTTAAACTGACTTCTTGCGGTTTTACTAAAAAGCCCAAACATTACTGCCCCAGCCGCTTTGTCAAATGAGGATATTTTCTCTATGTTGGTTGAGGAGCAGGTGGGGCATTTAGGTACGTTTGGATTAGTTTTTAATTTTCGGTATTCTTCTTCTGATACCAATGATTTATTGCAAGTATTACACTTGCAATACTTTGATGGAAAAATTTTACCGCAGTCAGGACATCTCATAACTAATACTCCTTATATTTTATCATTTATTTATTCACCAAAATACGAGCATGGTATTCAATGCTCAAAATGGTAAAATAGGATTTAACAAGGGCTTTTTAAATCTTATAAAGCCAGAAGACTTTGATAAAATAAATAAAGCCATTCAATTATACAACCAAAGAGTCAATTCTGCAAGTGGTAATCAAGCCATTTTTGCCGAATCGATGAAAAGGTTTAACCCACAGTTAAGTAGTTACCTTACTGGTTTAAATGGCGCAAATGCATCAATGAAAGGCTACGGTATTCACCTTGTAGGAGCCACCATCAAAACCGTAGCACTCCAAGCGGCTTCGATGGCTTTAAATGCAGCACTCACTTGGGGTGTGTCGCTTGCTATACAAGGTATTATCGCTGGTGTACAAGCGTTATGGAAACTCGTTCCTACTACAGAACATCTTAAAAAATCACTCGAAGAAACTGCCCAAGCACTTGCAGATATCCGTTCTGAGAGAGAAAGTCTTAATGACGAATTAAAAACCACCGAAGAACGAATTGCCGAATTGGAAGCCAAAGGCACATTATCATTCACTGATGAAGCCGAATTAAATAGGCTTAGGCAAGAAAACGCAGAATTAGAGCGAAAACTTATTCTTCTTGATGACGAAGAGAGAAAAGAAGAAGAGAAATATCGCAAGAAGTTTAATAAGTTTATCGGCGGGGACAGAAAAACTTCCGAAGAAGGAAATTATTTCTCATTATATAAAGCTGGAGAAGAAACAACCGTACAGGGAGTCACATCACGACAAGGTGTTGTTGTATCTGATATTGAATACTTAAAAGAACTTGGCAGAGCATATCACGATGCGCAAATGGCTGAGGACGGATATTTTGTAGACGCACGAAATGGATATAAATATTCTGCTGAAGATATTCAGAAAAGAATTGATAATATGTCAGATAATATAGCAGATTATCAAAAATATCTAAGTGACTTATACGAGAACGGATTTGATTATTCTACCGCCGACGAAGAGACTAAAAAGAATGTAGATTTTGCCAACGAGATGATTGATACCTATATGGTGGTCATTGGTAAAACCGATACTCTATGGTCTCAAGTATATAATCGTGATAGATTTACTGAAGCTCGCAGTGAAATAGAAAAGTTAGCAAAAGCCGGAAATCTTTCGGCAGAGTCCTTACAAAACCTCTATAATCAAGGTGGCAATGTAAAAGAGTTTATAGACTATATGCTCAGTCTTAACACCGTTGATTGGAAGACGATACTTGGCGATGATTTTGACAGAGTTGCTAAATCTGATGTAGATGACGGTATTGTGTCAGTTACCGAAGCTCTGGGCTGGATGAATGAAAAGGGCGAAAATTCTGCTAAAGTTATGGGCTTGTTTGCCAACGAACTCAACAAAGTCGAAGATGCTGCTGACAAAGCCGAAACCTCATTCAAGTCAATTGCAAAAACCCTTTCTGACGGTCTTGACAAATTATCTGATAAAAAGGATATTTTATCTGAAGTTAAGGAACAGTTGGATTCTTTCGGAGCAATAAGTGCTGACAATATATCTAAAATTCTTGAACAATTTTCAGATAACGACGATGTTCAAAAGGCAGTTGCTTATTATCTTTCCGGTATTGGTACTGCACAGCAACTTTACGATGTTATGGCAAAAGGTTATCAAAATGACCTTAAACTTCAAGCTCAAAATCTTGCTGATAAAATGCAGAATGATGAAAATTATTTTAATGCATTAAAAAAGTTGCACGGTGGTTTTGGTAATTTTAAAGTTGGAAATTACAACATTGATTTATCCAATGAAAAAAATTTAGCTAAAGCTAAGTTAAAAATTGAAACACATTTAATTAGTTCACTAAAAGAGAAATGGTCAAAATATTATACAGTAAGTGGAAATTCATTAGAAGAAATTTTAGAGTCGTCAAGAAAAGCTGTTTTGGCAACTCCAGAATTGTCTCCAGAACGTCAAAAAGCTTATGAATTTTATAATTCAGTTAAAGAACAAATTAATGCATATAATAAGGCAGTTAGTGAATTAAATAAATTATCTAGCGATAACTTTGATTCTAGCGGCTTTAATGCGTCTTTATCTACAAATTTTGACGATAGTAGTAAATCTGGCAAAACCGAAGCCGAAAAATATTTTGAAAAACTTAAGTATCAACTTGATACCAATCAAATAACTCAAGAGCAGTATTTAAAATCGTTAGATTCTGCTTATAAGCGCTTTTATAACAAAACCGCAGATTACCTCGAGGATTACGCAAAGTATTCTCAAGAAGTCTATGACGGCTTCAAGGATATGTACAAAGAAGACCTTGAGGCTCAAAAAGACGCTTGGGAAAAGAAGAAGGACGCAGTTTCAGAATACTACGACAAACTTCGTGAAGAAATCGAAAACACTCACGATGAGGAAGATTACGAAAAAGAACAATCTGAAAAGCGTAAAGAAATCTTCGACCTCGATATGCAAATTGCAGAGCTTATGCGAGACGGTAGCGAAAAGGCTAAAGCTCGTATTGCGGAGCTTGAAGAAGAACGCTTAAAAGCCGAAGAGGAATTGCGTGATTTTGAAACCGACAAGGCTCGTGAAGACGAACTATCTCGTCTTGAGAAAGAGCAAAAAGCAGAAGAAGATAAAATTCAACAGCAGATTGACGGCATCCAAGGACAACTTGATAAGCTCGACAAGGATACTGTTTCTGTTCGCAACGCAATTATTGCTTACGCCAAAGAAAAAGGCGTTACTTTAAACTTCGCCTATGCTTCAGGCACTCGTTCTTCAGTTGGTGGATTTGGTCGCATAAACGAAAAAGGCATTGAGATGATTTCCGCACCTGACGGAAATGGCAATTATGTTAATTTAATGCCCAACTCATATGTCTTCTCTGCTAAAGCAACCGAGTTCCTATGGAAGCTTGCAACTGAGCATTCGTTGCCACAAGCAATGTATAACAGTATCGCTAAAAGTATCAAAACTCAAAGCAGTACGCCTTCGGTTAATATTGCTCTGCCGATTACAATTACTATGGGTGATATAATTATCAAGGGCAATGCTGATAAGCAAACTGTTGCTGATATTAAGAAAGAACAAGAAAATACCGTGAGAATGGTATTACAGAAAATTAAAGAACTACAAAAGTAAAATGTCGGCAAATGGTACTTGACACCAGAAAAAACATATATTATAATAAGGGTGTGGAAACCAGACGGTTGCCACGATTGATAACTAATTAAGTAGTACGAGGTTTTACCTCATAATCCTCAGTGAGTCATCTGTTGCAGCAGACGGCTCACTTCTTCTTTATGTTGCGGAACATATTCCACGCTTGAATTAAAATCCAAGCGATTGAAACAGTCCAAAACACTTCTTGAATAGTGATAGTACCAAGCCTCCCTTCGAGAATTATTCCCGTAAGAGCTGTGATACACGCCTCCATTCCGCTCTTGCGGGATGACAGGCAACCGTCTTTTTTTAACCGTACACCGTTTACAAAAGGAGAGCCTATGGCTAAGGCAGAGAAAACTCGACAGCAAACGGTGGTTTCCACAAACTATATTATACTATAAACAAATAAATATTGCAAGACCGCTTTCCAACTTTTAGGAAGGCGGTCTTTATTATGCTCAAAAAGGATGTGATACGAAATGTTATTCGTCAATAATTTTGAGTACGACGGTATCAAGTCTGCGAAATACGGTTTATTTTTCGGACACGTAAATACCGAGCGTTTAAAACAGATATGCGGAAATCTTGAGTACAATCAAGTTTATTACCCGTCTTTGAACCGTCAAGAAATACACGGTGTAAATAAAGACGAATTTCCCTTATCATTCGATTTAGAAATTATAAGTGCAGAACCTATTTCATATTGGTCTGCTAAAGAAATAAAAAAGTGGCTCTTTAATTCGCCTACATATAAGAAACTATATGCAAGTAGAATTAAAGACAAAACCATTGAAAAGATTAATGGAGAAGAAAAACGCAGATATGTAGAATGTATATTTACCAATCCCGAAGCGATGTTTTATGCAGATGGTTTGCACGGTTGGAAATGCACCTGCACCCTTTCTTCCGGTTGGGCTTTTCAAGATGAAATTAAAATCACCTATACTGATTTCACAGAGAATATTACCGTTCCTGTAGATTCAGATAACGGAGATTATATTTATCCGACATTTACATTCTCAGCAGCCGCAACAACTAATCCTATCTCCCCTATTATTGTTAATACATCTGATAACAATAGAGAAATGAAGCTAAAAGATATTCCTGCTCAAACAGAAGTATATGTTGATTCTGCGGTTGGAACTATCACCGATAACACTGGGACAAGTCTTTATCCTAAACTTGTAGACCAAAAGTTCTTGAGATTAGTTAATGGAGATAACGTGTTAAGTATTTCAGGAATTAGTGAATTGACAATTAAATATCAGAACGTGAGGTATGTACTGTGATTTTAAGTTTTGATAAATTTGAACGATATGAAATACCTCAAGTAACGCTTTGCAATCCAAATAGCAGAGCTACAGAAGTGAAAGGGAAAATAACGATAACAGATACCGTTGGTGTCTTAACGAATCCTAAAGGAATGAGTTTAAAACTCAATTTCAATGCACCGCACGAATTATCTTTCGATTACTATCGCCATAAAAGCACCGACCCAATAAAACAGTCGTTTTATGATAATATTTATGAAGCAATTCAAACTGATAGATATGTCTATTTGACAGATATTGGCTATTTTATAATTTCAAATGTAACCGATAGCGACGAAGATAATATTGATAAAAAATCAATCTCTCTTAAATCGTGTGAAGAAAACGAACTTGCAACCGCTGAAGGATTGCATCTTAAAGAAGGAACTTATTATTTACATACCGAAAATAATGACGGTCTGTTAGATTTGTTTCTTCCAAAAACAGCGGGTTGGACTATGGGTTATATTGACCCGTCTTTGCTTGCAAAACCTTATTATGTTGAAGACACAGAGGTAGATAACGGATACAATTTCCTTTATACTACAGTACAAGATATGTTTGAGTGTATCGTTGAGCCGGACATTATTAAAAGGACTATCAGTGTTTATTCAAGAGTATATTATGCCGAGCATCATTTAACCGATATTCATATAGCAAAATATAATTTGTTAAAACATAGAATTGTAGAGGAAAATGATGAGGACAAATATACCGCTCTTAATGTTCAAGGCAAAGATGAAAATCTTGAAATTCGTGCTGTTAATCCAACTGGTAAAAATGTTATTTACAACTTTGAACCGAGATATTCTTGGATGTCCTCTGCACTTCAGCAAGCTATTGAAAAATGGCAAGAAAAATGCGAGTCTGTTGAAGATGAGTATTTAACTCTTCAGCAAGGTTATTATGCCGAGCTTGAAACCTTATTTAACGAGGAGCAAAATATTGAAGTACTAAAAGGCGAGTTAAAAACCTTAGAGGAAACAAGAGATGCTGTAATAATCACAGTTGGAGACCAGCAGTCTACGGCATTAAATAATGTCAATGCTCAAATTTCAGCAAAGCAAGCGGAAATAAATACGGCAACTTCAGATTATAACTTACATAAAAATACAGTTCAAGCGAATTATAAAGTTCCTATTAGTCAAATCAACGCAGATTGCGCCTTAGATTTAACTGCGAAAGATATTAACGGCAATATAATTTTTACCGCCGACCTACTTAATGAGCTTATGACACATATCAAGCCAACAGACTATGTTGATGAATATATGCTCGTTACCGAATCTATGACTTATCCTCAAAGATTTGAGAAAGCAAAAGAGTTAATGGATAGAGCCAAATCGCAGTTGGTAAAGATTTCATCGGGTCAAAAGACTTATTCTGTTGATACAAGAAGTTTTTTGTTTAATAAGCATTTTAAACATTTTTCAGAGCAACTTTGTGCCGGTGCAATAATTTATGTTGAAACTAAAAAAGACATAATGGAGCAATTACATTTAACCGGTATTGATATAAATTTTGATGACAAATCTGCGAATTTGACTTTAGGCAATAAATATGATAGGTCAGATTTAAAGGCGTTATACGACGAAGCACTTGGGCAAAATTCAAAGAGTTTCAGTGAATTAAAGTATATTGCAGGTATTATTGAAGAACAGCAAAAACAATTAGATTACCAAAGAAATTGGGTTGCAGATTTACGAACTCTTACACTTGATAATGTTTTAACCTCTGAAGACCAAGCGATTGAGATTAATAATCGAGGTTTAATTGGTCGAAAAAGACAGTTAAACGAGGATGGCAGTTGGAAAGAAGATGAAAACGGTAATCCATTATTTGAGTCAGAACAGGTTAAACTAATAAACAATACTCTTGTCTTTACCAAAGATAATTGGAATAGTGCTGCAACTGCTGTCGGTAAAATCGCAGTTGGATATGACGCTAAAGGTAATGTTAAATATTCTTATGGCATAAACGGACAGGTGCTCATTGGTGAATTAATACTTGGCAATAATCTTGTTTTAACCGGAACGGGTGCAGGTATTAAAATCACCAATAGTAGTGGAGATAATGTTTTTTATGCCGACCAAAACGGCGACCTGCATTTGTCAGGCATAATCAATGCTGGCGGCGGAAGCATTGCCGGATGGTCTATTGGCACAGATAAGATTTCTTCCGAAGACGGTTCCGTTTACTTGGCGCCAACAGGCGATTATTCGGTCTACATCAACAACCGGTTCACTGTTAAGCCTGACGGACACATGACGTGCACCGATGCAGAAATTCAGAACGGCTGTCGGATAGGTGACCTGTACATCAGAAACGGGGGCATATGGTCAACGCCGGACGGTAGTGATGCCGGAGGAATACGGTTTACGGGAGCGAGCTCAGCTGGAGGATGGGTCTTAGGTTCAAGCAACAACACTTTCTATGTCACCAATTCCGGACATTTGCACGCGGAAAGCGCGGATATAACCGGCACAATTACTGCTATAAATGGCAGTATTGGTGGTTGGAATATTAATAATACTTATATACAATCATCATCTGGTATAGGTGCTTCTTCTACAATATGGAGCATCACTTATTGGAGTGATGATTATAGTGTTAAACATATGAATCAACTGTTTACTGGAACTTTGAAAACAAAAATGAAACCTACAGGTTTTTATTATGTTATTGGTTCCAACGAGTTTGAATTAACTCATGTAATTACTATTGAGCCAACACAGTTCCAACAACTTTAACCGCAGGTTAACCCCTGCGGTTTTATTATTTAAAAATCTTAATGAAAGAAGTTTTTTATATAAATATGAAGTTAATCAACTTAGTTAAAATAAACAACATTTTTAAACCAGATATGAAATTTAAGGATATTCAAGTCGGCTATAAAGTTATGAAATTTTTAAAATCAATAGAAAATGATGTTAGTTTCTATAACAGTAAACTGACCGAAATAGCTCAAGATTGTGCTGAAAAAGATGGAGATAAAATTAAAACAACGGATAACGGTAAGCTCGTTTTAGCAAAAGATAAGATTACAGAATGGAACGACAAAATTGAGGACTTAGCAGATATAGATATCGAAGTCACTCTCCCCTCTTTTAAACTTAAAGATTTTAACGAATGCAATTTTACTCTTGAGGAGCTAAGCATACTTGAATCCTTAATTACAGAATAAACAGAAAGGAGTTTCTTTAATGCGTACAATCAATATAGATCTGTCCTCCGATCAGCATATTCCTCAGAAAATATTCGGTGGTTATGCAGGAGAACATAACGAGTCAAAACTTGCAGTTACTCTGCCAGACAGAATGATAAGCGAGGACATTTATTGTTATTATTTTGAATTTCAGACCACAGCTGGAGAACATATCGTATCGCCCGATATATTTCCCAATAAACTGTCTGACGGCAGTAAAATCTCTATAAATCTTTGGGAACAGCTTATCCCCTTTTCTGGAGACCTAAGATTTTGCATTACCGCCGTTCTTCATGATGCCGACGGCAGCATTGCAGTAAAAGGGAAAACGACAACATGCACATTGCAGATATTTAAAAGTCCTGTGGGAGAAGACACTCTTTTAGATGTCGAAAGTAATAAAGAATTACTTGAAGCTATGGTGCTTGAAGCCATGCCTAATGTCACAGTTACCGAAACTGAAAGCGGTGCCAGAGTCACGGTAAAGACCAAAACCAGCACTACCACAGCCGACATAGAGAACGGTGAGAAAGGTGATAAAGGCGATAAGGGAGATAAAGGAGACAGTGGTGCTGACGGCAGAGGTATCACAGGGTCAGCGATCAATGCATCCGGTGAGCTTATTATTTCCTACACTGACGGCAGCGCAGAAAATCTCGGCAGTGCTTTGGATCTTGTTTCCGTGTCAAATGCCGTAAAGGAGACAGTCAACGGCACCAGTCTTTTGATACGCGATGTATCACCTCTGAAGCACAGTCTGAAGATAAAGTGTTCTATGCCGACATCGGGAACAGAAAACAAGACAGTCATCAACGAGACCTTCAGCTCTGACGGTGAGTTTTCTTTGCCTGCATCTTCAGACAGCTTCCATCTTCATGCTGGGGTAGGCGATTCACGCAACAGTTCAAATTCGGTATTTGTGCCTGTTGTTGACGGTGTACCTCTGACTGCGGCATCTGTTCCGACAAATGCAAATTTCGAGGTATATATAACTCACGACATCGACTATTCGATAAGCGGCACGACGTTGACGGTTTCTGGTAGTTGGTCGTATGAGCAAGACGGTACGCACACCACCGCTGTCAATAAAACTGTGACTGTTGTTGCAGGTTCAAAACTTACAGGAATAGCTTTGAACGGTATGTCGGCTGGAGGCACCGAGACCTGCACTCTGACCGTCAGTACCGTACAGGCTATACCCACCGTCGTCACGGTCACGGCGCCGGACGGCACGGTATCTACAGGCTCTGCTTCTGCCGACGGCACGGTCACGGGACTTAATTCCACCGCGTCGCCCATGACCGTCTCGGTTTCAGCCGGCACCGTCAGCGTGACCTACAACAGGGACATTAGCTCCTGTCTCGGTGAAAGAGCAAACGCGCTGGTGTCACAAAAATCGGGCAGTATGCTGAGGATTGACGACGTTTCTCCCTGCGATAATACCGT
>ULTY01033027.1_pt1 | contig 55344 bp, 27 predicted proteins | sample 1958021 | NCBI WGS metagenome assembly ULTY01 (sample SAMEA4835746, study PRJEB28245) | human gut metagenome | biome: gut microbiome; material: fecal sample | place: Denmark | collected 2008 | reverse complement strand
GACGAATAAGTTTTAGTAAGCAAGAATTTAAAATGCAGTATTGCAGGAATTGTTGCTTAAATAGGGAATGTAGTAAATGGGAGACAACTGTTGCTCATCCTTGTTGGGATCGCATGAACAAGGTTTTCAAGAAGATAAAGGGCGTTTCGCCGAGTGAATATGTACTTTTGTAAGGGAAAAGGGGAAAGATACGAAAGGTATGGGCATAAAAAAAGGAGTACCGCTGTACTCCAACCTTTGTTAACCTTAAATCTAATACTATGAAAAACACATTGCAAAGGTACGAACTTTTTGCTTATCTCCAAATAAAGCAAATAAAAAAGGCTGTTTTATAACATGTTTTAGGAAAATACGTCTCTTTGTTAAGGCTTGCTAAGGTTTTGAAGCCTCTACGCAGCTGTTTTCTAAAAAAGAATTATCTTTGTCACATTAAGTTTTGGGCCTTACTTGACGATTTTCTGCTCTCTTGGCTCAAAATCCTGGAAATTAAAAATTAAAGACTTGTATGCACGAAGATATTGTCCTTACCCCGATGATGAAACAGTTCCTCGACTTGAAGGCAAAGCATCCCGATGCTGTCATGCTGTTTCGTTGTGGTGACTTCTATGAAACCTATTCCACCGATGCCGTCGTCGCGTCCGAAATCCTCGGTATTACCTTGACCAAACGTGCCAACGGCAAGGGGAAAACCATCGAAATGGCGGGCTTTCCGCATCATGCACTCGACACCTATCTGCCCAAGCTGATACGTGCCGGCAAGCGCGTGGCCATCTGCGACCAGTTGGAGGACCCGAAGTTGACAAAGAAACTCGTAAAGCGGGGCATCACGGAGCTGGTGACGCCGGGAGTCTCCATCAACGACAATGTGCTGAACTACCGGGAGAACAACTTTCTGGCTGCCGTACACTTCGGCAAGGGTGCCTGCGGTGTGGCTTTCCTGGACATATCTACGGGCGAATTTCTGACGGCGGAAGGCCCTTTCGACTATGTGGACAAGTTGCTGAACAACTTTGCCCCCAAAGAGGTGCTTTTCGAGCGTGGCAAGCGGTTGATGTTCGAAGGGAACTTCGGTAGCAAGTTCTTCACTTTCGAGCTGGACGACTGGGTGTTTACCGAGACTTCCGCCCGCGAGAAGCTGCTGAAGCATTTCGAGGTGAAGAACCTGAAAGGTTTCGGTGTGGAGCATCTCAAGAACGGTATCATCGCTTCGGGAGCTATCCTGCAATACCTCATCATGACGCAGCATACGCAGATAGGGCATGTCACTTCGCTGGCACGCATCGAGGAGGATAAGTACGTCCGTCTGGATAAGTTCACAGTGCGCAGCCTGGAGCTGATGGGGTCGATGAACGACGGCGGTAGCAGTCTGCTGAATGTGATAGACAAGACCATCAGCCCGATGGGTGCCCGCCTGCTGAAACGCTGGCTGGTATTCCCGTTGAAGGACGTGCAGCCGATTAACGAACGGCTGAATGTAGTGGAATACTTCTTCCGCCAGCCCGATTTCAAGGAGTTGATAGAGGAGCAACTGCATTTGATAGGTGACTTGGAGCGCATCATCTCCAAAGTGGCGGTAGGCCGTGTCTCTCCGCGTGAGGTAGTGGCGCTGAAGGTGGCTTTGCAGGCGATAGAACCCATCAAAGCGGCTTGCATGGATGCCGATAATGCCAGCTTGAATCATATAGGCGAGCAGTTGAACATCTGCCAATCCATCCGCGACCGCATAGACCGGGAGATAGACAATGACCCGCCGTTGCTGATTAATAAGGGCGGTGTCATCAAGTCCGGTGTTAGTGCCGAGTTGGACGAGTTGCGCCAGATAGCCTACTCCGGTAAGGATTATCTGTTGCAGATACAGCAGCGCGAGAGTGAGCTGACGGAGATTCCCAGCTTGAAGATAGGCTACAACAATGTCTTCGGTTATTACATCGAAGTGCGCAACACGCATAAGGACAAAGTGCCGGCAGAGTGGATACGCAAGCAGACCCTTGCCAATGCCGAACGCTACATTACCCAGGAATTGAAGGAGTACGAGGAGAAGATTCTCGGTGCGGAGGACAAGATACTGGTACTGGAAACACAACTCTATGCAGAATTGGTGCAATCATTGAGCGAGTTCATCCCCGCCATTCAAATCAATGCGAACCAGATAGCGCGTCTGGACTGCCTACTCTCCTTTGCCACGGCAGCGCGCGAGAACAACTATATACGCCCCGTCATTGCCGACGACGATGTGCTGGAAATCTGCCAGGGACGCCATCCGGTGATTGAGAAGCAGCTCCCCATCGGCGAGAAGTATATTGCCAATGATGTGATGCTGGATAGCCAGACGCAGCAGATTATCATCATTACGGGTCCCAACATGGCGGGTAAGTCTGCTTTGCTGAGGCAGACGGCGCTGATTACGCTGCTGGCTCAAATCGGCAGTTTTGTGCCTGCGGAGAGTGCCCATATCGGGTTGGTGGATAAGATATTCACCCGTGTGGGTGCCAGCGATAATATTTCCGTGGGCGAGTCTACCTTTATGGTGGAGATGAACGAGGCGGCGGATATCCTGAACAACCTTTCTCCCCGCAGCCTGGTGCTGTTCGACGAGCTGGGGCGCGGTACTTCTACATATGATGGTATTTCCATCGCCTGGGCGATTGTGGAGCATATCCATGAGCATCCAAAGGCGAAGGCACGCACCTTGTTTGCCACGCACTACCATGAGTTGAACGAGATGGAGAAAAGCTTCAAGCGTATTAAGAACTACAACGTTTCGGTGAAGGAGATAGATAACAAAGTCATCTTCCTGCGCAAATTGGAGCGCGGTGGCAGCGAACACTCCTTCGGTATTCATGTAGCCAAAATGGCGGGTATGCCCAAAAGCATCGTGAAGCGTGCCAATGACATTCTGAAACAACTGGAAACAGACAACCGCCAGCAGGGGATTTCCAGCAAACCGATGGTGGAAGTGGGAGAGACACGCGGTGGTATGCAGCTCAGCTTCTTTCAGCTCGACGACCCGGTGCTGTGCCAGATACGCGATGAGATACTGAATCTGGATGTGAATAACTTGACGCCGCTGGAGGCGCTGAACAAGCTGAATGATATTAAGCGGATAGTGAAGGGAAAGTGATTTTTACTTATAGGAGAAAACGTGGAATTTCAGGACTTGTACAAGTTTTTGCACAAGCCCTGAAACTCCATGGTTAATAGTTTTTCCTCTAAAATTATTCTTCCAAGATTATCTCTAATTCTGCTATGGCAGCTTTCTTTCCTTTGTCATGGGCCGATAATCCCAATAGTTTCACATAACGTGCCCGGCAAGGAGTAAATTCTATAGTTTGCGTTGCTGTACCTATATGGAAGGTGCCATAGATAATGGGCTACCCCCAATTTTTTCCATCTTTGCTTGCATATACTTCATAGGAAGCTATCCGTCCTTCTTCGCTATCTTGTCGCGGAGTGTAGCGGATACCCTTTATAGTGGCCTCTTTGGATAGGGAAAGATGTATCTCATGAGGGTAGGGAGCTATGTAGAATTGGTTGTGTACCGTGTGCCAATAGGTGTTTATGTTACCGTCTGCCGCCAGCTTCATGCTGTTGTCTGCATCGCTGTCTACGGAGACCACTATTTGTCTCTGGGATGCTCCGCTGATGTTTTTCAGGATGCTCACATTCAGTTCGGCTGCCGAAGCCCATTTCCTGCCGTGCATTTCGGACAAGGGAACGAATTTGAAGTAACGGGCAGTGACGGGTGTTTCCAATGTTATGGTTTGGGCAGACGTCAGATTGGAGAATGTACCTTTGACGGTGCTTTCCCAATTTTTTCCGTCTTTGCTGAAGCTTAGCTCGTAGTCTTTGACGTGTCCGTTATCATTGGAATGTCGTGCTGTGTAGATGAATTTGTCCACTACCAGTAGGGAAGCCATGTCTACCACAATGCTGTGTGGAAACTCTGGAATGGGTTCGTGCCAACGGGTGTGCCAATACGTGGAAGGGTCTCCGTCGATGGCGTTTTGCGCCTCTTCTCCTTGGCTGTCGCTGCTGGAGGAGACCACCTTCCATGCCGAGTGGTCTACGAATATGGGTAGTTCCATAGTAGTGACCAGGCTCTTGCCTAATTTTCCGGAAACAGCGTATGTTTGTATCTTTCCACCGTCAATGAACTCGAATGGAGCTGTGTATTCCCGGTATTCGTTACCGTTAAGGCTGTAGAAGATGGTCGCGTCCGGAGTTCCAGTACTCATTTGCAGGTAACCGTTGTTATCGCGTTCTACCATTACGGGCATGCATGCAGGCATCTGTACGCGTGCTTTCTTGGTAAGCTCACTTTGCGTGTAGCTTCTTTCCAAAGGCATCATGATGAAGCTGAATGCTACGGGAGTTGCTTGCAGTTCGTATTTTTTCATCGGGCCCGGACCGCAGCTTGCGTTGCCCAGAGGACGATTGTGGGCATCAAGACAAAGAACTGTCTCCTTGCGCATCGGGATGTCGTATTTGTGAATCAGTTTTTGCAGATGGTCGGGATCTGCCATGTCTTGTGCTCTGACATGCAGGGCAGAAGCCGCCATTTGGTCGCCTGCCACGAAAACGAAGCCCATACCGTCGGCGTTGGTGATGGAAATCCAGCGTACCTCTTCATGGTTACCCATCTCCTGAGGCTTTACATAGTTCACCCATTGGTCGGATACTATACTTTCGTATACGCCTATTGGGGTGGCATCCTTGCGGTCTACGTAGTTTTCCCATGGGCCACGTCCATACCAACGCATACGCTCGAAGCCTTCGGGCAGTTCCATTCGATAGCCCACACGTGGAATGATTTCGCTGTCGGATACCGGGATGATGACACTGTTCACCATGATGGAACCATCGGCATTTACGGTGTATTCTATTTCTGTGCGATACTCAAAACCGAGTTTACCTTTGTGGCAGTTCCGGATGTGCAGGGTTATTCTGTCCTCTTCTTGGTGGGTTTCCCATTTGCCGGTTTCCGCTTGCAGCTGGTAAAGGCCTTTGCGTTGCCAATCGCCACTTACCTGTTTATCGTTGTCGGTGGGAGCACGGAAGAGGTTCAGTTCGAGTCCTTTACTTATCAGGGGGATATTATTCAATGTATATGCCGATAAAGTTCCTTCTTCCTTGGAGAAGACAGCTTCAAAACGTTCACCTTTCACCACCAATGCGTCGGCAGTTTCGTTTAGATTGATGTTTCCTTTTTCGGGTACGAATATAGGTTTCTCGCTGCTTGATAGCTTGAATTGTTCGGTGGCTACCTCGTAGTCGGCTTTTGCCCATTCGGTATCTCTTTTTTGGCAGAAACTGAAATTGATAAAGTATTCTGCTCCGGGTACCTTCGTTGCGGGTATGTCTGGCAGGGTGATGACTTTGCTTGCCTGTGCTTCCAGCTTCAAATCTTCCAGATTGCCTGAGCAGACGGTCCTTCCATCTTCCGTTATTTCGTATCTCCCGTAGAGGTCTTCCATATTGGCATGGAATCGCTTGTTGCTGATTCTATATTTGCCATTCCCTAATGCTTCTATGCGGATGGGTTGATGTATCTTCTTCATTTCATAGGATTTGGCAGATAATGTACGGTCGGAGAAGATGACGCCGTTGGTACAGAAGTTACCGTCGTTGGGCTTGTCACCAAAGTCACCGCCTACGGCCATGTAGAAGCCTTTGCCGTCGGGAGTGGGCATACGCAGGCTTTGGTCCACCCAATCCCAAATGAAACCTCCGATGAGTGCCGGATAGCGTTCGTAGGTTTCCCAGTATTCCTTGAAGTTTCCTATGGAATTTCCCATGGCATGGGCATACTCGCATACTACGTGAGGTTTCACGATCTCGCCCTTTTGTATTTTCTCCAATCGTTCACGGCCTACGTTTTCCAGCCAGTCCACACTTGGGTACATGCAACTGGTCACGTCGCAGAAGGAACTGTTTCCCTCGTAGTGGGTGGGGCGGGTAGTATCCAAACGTTTGATGGCCTTTTCAGCAGTGGAGAAGTTGTTTCCGTTTCCCGATTCGTTGCCCATGGACCACATTACGATGGAAGCGTGGTTACGGAAACGTTTCACTTGGTTCTCGTTGCGCTCGGTGAATGATTTTTCCCACTGTGGCTCGTGTGAGAGACGCATTTCGCCGTGGCACTCTACATTGGCTTCTGCCAATACATAGATGCCATAGCGGTCGCATAGGTCGTAAAAGTAAGGGTTGTTGGGGTAATGGGAGGTACGGACAGCATTTACGTTCAGCGCTTTCATTAGTTGTACGTCCTTTTCCATCTCTTCTTTGGAGACGGTACGGCCATTCAATGGGCTGTGATCGTGGCGGTTGACACCTTTGAAAAGAGTGGGTTTGCCGTTAATCAGCAGTTGTCCGTTTTTGGCAAACTCTATTTCGCGGAAGCCTACCTTTACACTACGTAGGTCTGTCACTTTTCCTTTCTGTTTTAGGGTCAGGGTCAGGTTGTAGAGGCTGGGTGTTTCGGCTGTCCATTTCAGTGGGTTCTTCACATCGAATTCCAGATGGGTACTACCTATTTTTGTGGCGTGGATAGTGCGTGATAGCACTTCCTTTCCTTCTGTGTCGGAGAGCTTCACTATGAGTTCGGCAGAACTTTTCTTACCGGTGATTTCCACGTCCAAAAAAACTGTAGCATTACGATAATCTCCGTCCAAGTCGGTTCGGAAGAAGAAGTCCCTAATTTGCGTGCGTGGTGCTGACCATAGGAATACATCGCGGAAGATACCGCTGAACCGCCAGAAATCTTGACATTCAAGAAAACTTCCATCGGTGAAACGGTACACTTCAACTGCCAATGTGTTTTTTCCTTCTTGTAAATAGGGAGTCAGATTGAACTCGGCAGGTAAGTAGCTGTCTTCTGAATAGCCCACTTTTTTACCGTTCAACCAAAGATAGAAACCTGCTTCCACTCCATTGAAGCGAATAAATACATCTCTGCCCTTCCAAGATGTGGGCAAAGTGAATTCACGTCGGTAACTGCCTACGGGATTGGGCATGTTGGCAAAAGTATAGTCTGCCGGGCGAGGTTGGATGACGTTGGGCCATTGTACTCCTTTACTGTAATCACAGAAAGGGTAAATGGTATTACAATACAAAGGCTTGTCCCAGGGCTTGTTATGGCGTACAGCCTCTATCTGCCATGTGGCGGGCACTTTGATGTTATCCCAGTCACTTACGTCGTAGTCGGGCTTGAAGAAATCCTTCGGCCGTTTTTCGGGGTCGGCCACCCAATGGAATTTCCATGTACCGTTCAGAGTTTGATAATAGGGGGATTCCTCGATGCTCAGGCGTAGGGCTTGTCCTTCGTCGGCAAAGGGAATGGCGGTTTGGCATGCCGTTTCTTTGTTCACTCCCGAAATGTTCAGGTCATTCCATTCGGGCTGTTCGTGAGTTTGTGCTGTTGCGGCTGCGGTAGCAAGCAGCCCGGTGAATGCGATACTCAAAAAAGAGCTTCTTTTCATAAATGCAGATGGTATAAGATGATTAAGTATTAGTGATTTCCTGTCCTTCCCTCACGTTCTTCTTTTGCCGTTCGCAGTATTGACGGGGCGGCATTCCGTAACGTTGTGAAAAAGCTTTATAGAAAGTGCTTCGGTTGGTGAATCCCGTGCGGTCCATCAGCTCTTCGATGGTGAAGTTGCTGGAGACTAACAAGCGTTCCGCCGTGGAGAGGCGGTATTCTTTGATGATGTCGGCAGGCGATTTGTCAGTAAGTGGTTTCAGTTTGCGGTAGAACTGCCGGCTGCTGTAGCCCATTTCCTTACTCAAAAGTTCTACTTGCAGGTCTGGATTGGCTAAGTTCTTTTCAATGACTTCTGTCATTTTCTCTAAGAATTCTTGTTCTTCTTTGTGCAAGCAGCTTCCTTCTTTCCAGGTAAAGGTGCTGAGTGCCGAACTATAATATTCCTTCAGGTTTTCTTCGCGGCGGATGAGATGATAGACCATCTTTTCCAAATATTTCACATTGAAAGGCTTGGTGACATAGGCATCCGCCCCCGATTCCAGTCCTTTTACTTGGTCGTCTTCGTGATGCAGTGCTGAGAGCAGGATTAGGGGAATATGGCTCCACAGCTTGTGTTGCTTGATGGTGGAGGTGAAGGATAACCCATCTATATCGGGCATCATCACGTCTGAGATGATGAGATCTGGCTGTCGTTGCTCCAGGCTGTCTAATGCCTTTTGGGCATTATTGAAAGAGAGTACGTTGTATTTCTCTGTGAATATTTCGGATACGAACCACAGCATGGAAGGGTCATCATCTATCACCATGACCGTCTGCTTGTTTGCGTCGAATTCTTGGGTGTATTTTTCGGGCAATTCTTGCACTTCTTCGGTGGGAATGCTTGGAGAAGCCGCTTCGTATGCAGTTTGCGGTACTTCTTGTCCGTTTGGGGGGAGCGAGGGAAGGCTTACAGTGAAGGTGGTCAGTTCGCCCGGTGTGCTTTCGATGTTTATGTCTCCTTCCAACAGGGTCACCATGTTTTTGCAGATGGCCAACCCCAGTCCGTTTCTTGAGTTTTTGCCGTTCATCTCCACGGAGTCGAGAATCTTATAGCGGTCGAATATCTTTCCGAGATTTTCCGGTGTGATGCCTTTGCCGGTATTGGCTATCTTCAAAATAAGACGTTCGTTTTTCGTGTACAATGTTACGCTGATGTTCCCCTTGTCGGGTGTGTACTTGAAAGCGTTGGATATGAGGTTTCCGGCTATTTTGTTGAAGCAGCTCAGGTCGGTGTTCCATGTCAGTTCGGGGGCTATGTCAAGGCAGTAGTTCATTTCTCTGTTTTCCGCCATGTCACCGAAGGATTCGGCGATGTCCCTTAACTTTTCGGAAACAGGTTGCGGCTGTATGGAGAGCATTTTGTTTTCCGTTTCCAGTCTTCTGAACTCCAGCAATTCCACAATGAGACCATTCAGCTTTTCCACATTTTGCTGAATCATCTTGGCGTAGCGGTGCGTGTAGATATCTGTCTCCTTGTGGGTGAGTATCTTCTCGCACGGTCCCTGAATCAGGGTGAGGGGGGTGCAAAACTCGTGGGTGATGTTGGTGAAGAAGCGTAGTTTTGATTCATAGACTTCCTCTTTTTTCTGTCGTTCCATTTTCTTCATCATGTGCTGCCGCTTCAGGCGGTAGGTATAGAATGCATAGGCGACTATGCCTGTACATAATAGTAACCCTAACAAAAAGTAGCCCACATAGGCCCAGGTACTGAGATACCAGGGAGGAGCGATGTAAATGGTGAAGGCTTGCGGATGGCTTTCTTTACCGTTGATGTTGTTGCGGTATTTCACAAACAGAGTATATTCTCCGGGGGAAAGGTTGGAGAAGATGGCATTGGGTGAAACTCCGTTTTCTATCCATTGGTCGCTTGCTTCCTTTAGTTTATAGGAGTAGAAATAGTCGTTTCCGTTAATGTAGTCTGTTATCCGGAAGTTGAGCTGGAAGAAGTTGTGTTTGTAGTCCAGTTGTAGCACGGGCTTCCCGTCTTTGTAATGTAAAAAGTCATGCAGGTTGTATTCCTTACCGAAGATGGAAAGTCCTTTCAGGCTGATTTCGGGCATATAGTCCGTGGTGATGTAAGAATCGGGCTTCACGGTGACGAAGCCGTTTACACCTCCAAAGAAAAGGATTCCCGTAGCATTGTCTTTGTAGAAGGCTCCATCACTAAATTCGGTCACGGCCAGTCCGTTTCCGTTGTTGTAGGTCTGCTTGGTCTGTTCTTGGGGATTGAGTCTCATTAATCCTTGATTGGTACTCACCCAGAGATTGCCTCGGTTGTCCTCCAAGATACCATGTACGGTGCTGTTGGTGTAGAGCTTTGCACTGATGCTGTCTGGGTTTCCGTCTTCGTTTGAGTAGAAGCGGAGAAGCCCTGATCCAGTGCCCAGCCAGTAGCCTTGTTCGTTTTTGTGTATGGCGAACACATCGTTGGCGGTTTGGCTGTTTACCAAGTTGTTGAAGCGGAACTGTGCCATTTCTCCAGTACGTACATCAATGCGGTAGGCTCCGAGCCCTCTGTTCCCGAACCACAGCGCAGAGCTGCTTTCACGGTAGGAGGTGAAAAAATAGTTTGATGCCATATGTCCGTTACTCACCAAAGTCCGTGTAGCATGCTTCACAATAGGATCTTTTCTCTGATTTTCTAGTGTCACCTTTACGATTCCTTCGCCCACGGTGGAAATCCACAGTGTACTGTCATTGGTTTGGTCAATGGAGTGCACATATTTCACTTTGGTTCCATTGGCTTGTACCGCCAGTTCTTTCAATTGGTGGGTAGAGTAGGAATAATAATTGATTCCGTTTTCCGTACCTATCCAAAGTCGGTCTTTTCCACCGGGTGCAAAACAGTAGACGGAGTTGTCAGTCAATGTGCTGTTACCGGTGATGAGACGATCATGTTTTTCGGGTGTATTGTTGACAAGATAATTCGGTATACGCAATATGCCACTGCCTTTGGTTCCTATCCATAAGGTCTGCTGTGGGTCGAGGTAAAGGCTGCGTACCGGGTTGTTCACCTGATATGCTGGAGTGTTGAGTAGGGTGTTGGTCATGGTGAATGTGTCATTGTAAAGCATGTATAACCCTTCTCCGTCGGTAGCTACCCATACGATATCTTGAAATTTGTCTTTCATCAGGCAGAAGATGCCCGACTGTATTTCAGTGTATTCTATACGGTATTTAATCTTTTGGTTTGCTTCATATTTCAGTACTATCAAGCCGCTGCTTTTGAAACCGATACAGAAGTCATTTTCTCGTTTGATGATGGAAGATACTTCACCTCGTTTTTCTATTTCGTCTTTCAGGTCGGCAATGTAGTAACACTGTCGGTTGCTGAAACTATATTCGTAGAGGGCATAGGTTTCATCAATGAAGTAGGCTGAATCTTCTCCGATGAAGGCATGCTTCAAGCCGTGATGTCCAAATGGCTTTTCCGGAATCAGTGTCACGCTTTTTCCCGTGTGGTTCAGACGATAGCAACGAGTGTTGTTTCCAGTTGCGAATATCCAAAGCAGGTTGTTGGAATCGATGGTCATGGACAGTACTTTATTAAAATCCATGGAAGGGGTGTTTAACTGGAGAAATTTCTGGTTCTCTTGTTGGTAGTGATACAGATTTCCGTCATCTTTCAGCACTAACATGCACTTATTGTTGCTTCGTGCCAAGAAGATGTTGTCCTTGAATTCGGTAAAGGTCCGGCAGGTCTGTCGGTATGTATCCAATCTGTCTAACCCGTAGTTGGTTTGTAACCACAGTATGCCTGGCTCTGATTCTACGATCTGGCTGATAATGTTGCCTGACAATAGGTTACGTGACACATCAACGGGCGTATATAGGTGGATATTGTTGCCGTCAAACACGTTCAGTCCGTCGCATGTTCCTATCCATAGTACACCTTGGCTATCTTGGTAAAGGGATTGGATGGCACTATTGGAAAGACCGTTTTTATTGGAGAATTGCCGTAGGCTGTAAGCGTACACAAAATCCGGAAAACAGCATAAGAGGCTGATGAGCAATAAAATCGTATGGCCTTTCCAGTATATGTCTTTCATGTGGCTTGTTGTATTGATTTTGAGTTGCAAAGATATATTTTAAGGTGGAAACAGTCAATTTTTGCAATATATTTCTTTAGTTGTAGGCTTACAGTTTGCTTTGTATCTGCTCCGTATCCTTAGAAATGTATTTGTACGGAGCAGATAGGTATGGATATGATTAGCGAATGACCGCAGCGAATCCACCGTTGCGTGCCAAACGGACTGTGATATGGTCGCCTTTCTTCAAGGATTGTTCTTGCTTGCGGTAGTCCATGGCTTGGTGGTCAGCGTTGATGCCGTCTTCAAAAGAGGTCATGAGATAATTTTTTCCTTCTTGCAGGAAATCGAGGGAGATGTTGAAGACCCGTTCGTGTTCGCGGTTGTTGGTCATGCCTCCTATATACCATTGATTTCCTTTACGTTTGGCTACGATGGCATACTCTCCCGCTTCGGCTTCGAGGGCGATGGTCTCGTCCCATGTTTGGGGCACTTGGGTGATGAAGCGTGTACATTCGTCGTTGCGATAGTAGAGGGTGGGATTGTCTGCCATCATCTGCAGGCCTGTTTCAAAGAGGACGAAGAGTGCCATCTGGTAAGCACGTGTGCCGATGCTGGCTGAATTGGGGCGTTCGGAACGGTAAACCTCGGGCTGCATGCTGAGCATGGCACCGGGAGTATAGTCCATGGGCCCTACCGCGTTGCGTATAAAGGGGAAGTAGACACTGTTGTCGGGGCGGCATCCGCCCATTTGCTCCATGCCTCTCACACCTTCGTAGGAGAGCACGTTGGGGTATTTGTATTCTAATCCGGCAGGTTTGAAGGAGCCGTGGAAGTCGACGAAGAGGTGGTGCTCGGCGGCTTCGCGTGCCACACGTTCGTAGAAGTTTACCATCCATTGGTCGCTGCGATCCATGAAGTCTATCTTCACGCCTTTCACGCCCCACTTTTCGAAGGTCTCGAACAGATCGAAGTGGTTTTCCACCGTGAGCCAGGTGAGCCACAGTACAATGCCTACGTTTTTCTCCTTACCGTAGCGGATGAGTTCGTGTACGTCTACCGTGGGATTGGGCGTGTAGGGGTCGCGGGTGCTCATCGCCCAGCCTTCGTCCATTACGATATATTCTATGCCGTAGCGGGATGCGAAGTCAATGAAGTACTTGTAGGTGTCGAGGTTGCAGCCTGCTTTGAAGTTCACGTCGAGACCGTAGGGTGTGGCTCCGTTCCACCATTCCCAGCTGGCCAGCCCGGGCTTGATCCAAGAGGTGTCTTCTATGGCATTCTTTTCTGCAAGACGGTAGGAGAGGGTGTTTTCTATAAGTTTGCGGTCGTCGTCGGTAATGACAAAGTAACGCCACGGATAGCTGCGCTTTCCTGCGGTGCGTGCCATGCAGTCGGCTTCCTTCAGAATCTTGAGGCTGCGGTCGCCGTCTTCGCCGAACTCAAGGGGCAGGCGGGGAAAGGCGGAGGTGATGCCGCCTTTCCCGTCACTTTTCAGGAACATGGCGGGATAGTCTGTCAGGTCGGTTTCGCTGATAAGGATTTTGGTACCTTTTCGTGTGTCGGCTAAGAGAGGAAGCAAGGCCATGCGGTTGGAGGCTTTCCACTCGCTGCTGGTCTGGTGACGGTACTCTTCTTCGTAGGCGGTCTTGAAACCGCCGGGTTGCTGGAGGTGCAGCAGGCAGTCGTCCGCAAGGTTCAGGCAGAAAGTTTCGTTCATTATCTCTTGCTCGCCTTTCAGGTCGGTGAGGAAGCGGTAGGCGAATCCGTCGTCAAAGGCACGGAACTCTACCGAATAGCCTCCTTTGAACTTCAGCAGCAATTGGTTGTAGCGGTTGGTTACGGTAGAGAATTTCAGGGGCACCACTGGAGTCAGCTTTTCGTCTATGCTTTGGCGCACCGCTTTGCTCAGTCTGGGGCGGAAGCCCAACTGGCGGTTGGCAGTTTCCAAACCGATGGCACAGCCATCCATCAGTGTTTGGTCTCCTTGGGTCACGTCATATCGGATTTGATCGGTCAGCTCCACCGAGATGCGGATGTTTCCATTGGGTGAAGCCAGTTGATGTGTTTTCTGTCCGAAAGTGGCCAGTGAGAAGCAGAGGACTGCCGTGAGTAGGAATTGTTTCTTCATGTTCTTAGCTTTTGGGTTTTATGGTATGCAAAGATAGTCGGTGCCTCGCAAGAAGTGTGTCTCATTTGTGACATAAGTGTATAAAATTTCGCCACGAACGGCTTTTTACACATCTATGTCGTGAATTTGTACAGCATGGGAGTGGAGGACGGGCTATCTTTGTGTTGAAGACGAAGAATCGGATTCTTGTACTTTGTACCTTTGGAACAGACACTTTTTAAATGAAAAACAATAATAACTGAACCATGAAAATGAAACGAATGTTGACGGGGAAGGCTCGTCTGATTGCGGGAGCCATGATGCTGGCCGTTGTAGGCGGGCAAGTGTCGGCTCAGACCGTTGCGCCGAAGAAGGCGAAAGCGTATATGGTGGCGGATGCCCACCTGGACACGCAGTGGAACTGGGACATCCAGACCACTATCAAGGAGTATGTTTGGAACACTCTGAACCAAAATCTTTTCCTTTTGAACCAGTATCCCGATTACATCTTCAATTTTGAGGGTGGTGTGAAATACGCTTGGATGAAGGAGTATTATCCCCGTGAATACGAATTGATGAAAGCCTTTGTAAAGGCAGGCCGTTGGCACGTAAGTGGAGCCAGTTGGGACGCTACCGACACGCTGGTACCTTCCATCGAATCATTCATCCGCAACATCATGTTGGGACAGGAGTTCTATCGCAAGGAGTTGGGTGTGGAAAGCACAGACATCTTCCTGCCCGATTGCTTCGGATTCGGTTGGACATTGCCTACCGTTGCCGCTCATTGCGGACTGATAGGCTTCTCTTCGCAGAAACTGGACTGGCGTAGCAATCCTTTCTACGGCAAGAGCAAGCATCCCTTTACCATCGGATTGTGGAAAGGTGTGGATGGGGCATCCATCATGCTGGCTCATGGATACGATTACGGTCGCCGCTGGAATAACGAAGACCTTTCACAGAGCAAAGATTTGATGGAACTCTCCAAACGTACTCCATTGAATACCGTTTACCGCTACTACGGCACAGGTGATGTGGGCGGTTCACCTACCATCGCTTCCGTGGCTTCCGTGGAGAAAGGCATCAAGGGAGACGGGCCGTTGAAAATTATCAGTGCGACCAGTGACCGACTGTTTAAGGATTACCAACCATATAACGCTCATTCCGAGCTTCCCGTATTCGACGGCGAACTGCTGATGGACGTTCACGGCACCGGCTGCTACACTTCACAGGCAGCCATGAAGCTTTATAATCGCCAGAATGAACTTTTGGGCGATGCAGCCGAACGCGCTTCTGTGGCTGCCGCTCTTTTAGGGACTGCCGAATATCCCGGAAAGAGTTTGTCGGAATCTTGGCAACGCTTCATTTTCCACCAGTTCCACGATGACCTGACGGGTACCAGCATTCCTCGTGCCTACGAATTCTCCTGGAACGATGAATTGCTCTCTCTGAAGCAATTCTCCGGCATCCTGACTCATGCCGTGGAGAGTGTGGCGGGCAAGCTTGACACCCGTGTCAAGGGGACTCCCGTAGTGCTTTATAACGCTTCGGGCTTCAAGGCTACCGATGTGGTGAGCATGGAAGTGGAAGCTTCCCGTTTCCCCAAAGGCGTGACAGTGTACGATGAACAAGGCAAGCAGGTGGCTTCTCAGTTGGTTTCATACACCGATGGAAAGGTCCGCTTGTTGGTAGAAGCCACTGTACCAGCCAACGGATATGCGGTTTACGATGTCCGTCTCTCCGGAGAGGGTAAAAAGGCATCTGTTGTTGAAGCTGCAAGTATCGAGAATTCGCTCTACAAATTGACACTGAATGAGAACGGTGACATCACTTCGCTGCTCGACAAGAAAAACAACAAGGAGCTGGTGAAAGCCGGCAAGGCTATCCGTCTGGCCCTCTTCACTGAAAACGAGTCGTTCGAATGGCCGGCATGGGAGATATTGAAAAAGACCGTGGATGCTACTCCTGTCTCCATCACCGAGGATGTGAAAATGACTCTCTGCGAAAACGGCGCATTACGCAAGACTCTGTGCGTGGAGAAACGTCACGGCGACTCTTTCTTCCGTCAGTACATCCATCTGTATGAAGGCGCATTGGCCCACCGCATTGACTTCACCAACGAAGTGGACTGGCAGTCTGCCAACGCCCTGCTGAAGGCCGAGTTCCCCCTCAACCTGAACAACGAGAAAGCTACTTACGACTTGGGCGTGGGTAGCGTGCAGAGAGGAAATAACATCTTGACCGCTTACGAAGTATATGCCCAATACTGGGCGGACCTGACAGAAGCGAACGGTTCTTACGGCGTTTCCATCATGAACGACAGCAAATACGGCTGGGACAAGCCCGACAACAATACCCTGCGTCTCACTTTGCTGCACACTCCGAAGACAAAAAGGAACTATGCTTACCAAGACCGTCAGGACTTCGGTCGTCATATCTTTACTTACAGTTTGGTAGGTCATGCAGGCGCTTTGGACGTAGTTCAGACCCGCGAGAATGCCGAACTGCTGAACCAGCGCATCAAGGCGTTCGCAACCGGAAAGCATCGCGGTGAATTGGGCAAGAGCTATTCATTGGCTTCTTCCGACAACCGCAATGTCCTTATTAAAGCCTTGAAGAAAGCCGAAAGCTCGGATGAGTATGTGGTACGCGTGTACGAAGCCGCAGGCAAGCAGGCACAGAAAGCCTCGATTGTCTTTGCCGACGACCTTGTGGCTGCTGTAGAGGCAGATGGTACGGAAAAGACCATCGGTAAGGCTACATTCAGTGGAAACCGCTTGGAAGTGTCAGTCAGTCCAAACAGCATTAAGACCTATAAGGTGCGTTTCGCTTCCGGTAAGAAGGTGCAGGCGGTTGGTGAATCATTGCCGCTTGCTTATGACAAGAAGTGCTTCAGTTGGAACGAGTTCAAGGCTGCTGCCGATTTTGAGTCCGGTTATTCTTACGCTGCCGAATTGATACCTGCTGAGATGAATGTGCATGGAGTGCCCTTCAAACTGGAGACACGCGAGGAACTGAACGGCATGGCTTGCAAGGGCAATGTACTGAAACTGCCTGCCGACCGTGCTTATAACCGCCTCTATATCCTTGCTGCCGCTGCTTCCGATAAAGATGTAAAGGGAATATTCCGTGCGGGCAGGTCTGAGCAGGAAATCATCGTGCCTTCTTATACGGGATTCATCGGTCAGTGGGGACACACCGGACATACGGAAGGCTATCTGAAAGACGCTGAAGTGGCCTACGTGGGTACGCACCGTCATTCCGGCGAAGGCGACCAGCCGTATGAGTTCACCTACATGTTCAAGTTCGCCATCGACCTGCCCGAAAAGACTACCGAGGTGGTGTTACCCGATAACAAGGATATTGTTATCTTTGCCGCTACTTTGACTGATGCCGCCACTACCCCCGTTTGTCCTGCTTCCGAACTGTTCCGCACGGCAAACAAGCGAGATGACTATCAGGTGGAAAACTCCGTGCAGAGAGTGAACTTACTGAAGGAGGACATGATAATGGGATGTTCGAGCTACGTGAACGAGAAAGAGAAACCGGCTTTCATGGTAGACGGTGACGAAGACACCAAGTGGTGTGCCATTGCCGGAATGCCCCATTACGTAGACTTTGACCTGGGCAGTGAGAGAAGCATCAACGGCTGGAGGTTGCTGAACGCTGCCGGCGAAAGCCATTCCTACGTCACTTCCACCTGCTTCCTGCAAGGCAAGAGCGACAAGAACGGCGAATGGCGTACACTGGATTTTGTTTCAGGCAACAGCAAGAATGTGGTGAACCGTACGCTGGGCAAGCCCGAAAGTGTCCGCTACCTGCGTCTCTTGGTGACGCAACCCATGCAGTCGGCTTCCGGTAAGGATGCGCGCATCTACGAAATGGAAGTGTACGAATAAACAGTCATTATAGCCCCATTCTTCAGGTACTTGTGTCTGTGGTGACAGGCACAAGTATCTGAAGAATCAGATGTAAGCATTTGATAAACAGATGATGATATATGGGTGGCTGTAAGTTAACAACTCTCGGAAGGCAGCTGACAAAATCAAAACAGTTTTTAATAAATACCTTGAAAAATGAGAATTAGAATATTTGCCGTTGCATGTTTATTAGCTACTAATCTCTTTACAGTATCTGCTCAAAAGTGGTTTACGCCTGAGGCAGAGAAACGAACGGATGCTCTTTTGAGCCGGGTGGTAGAAGGAAACTACAAGAATAATCGCTATCCTCTACTCCGTAAGCCCTTGATGGAACTTCCTTTAGGCAGCATCAAGCCTAAAGGCTGGTTGCACGAAATGCTGGTTCGCCAGAAAAATGGTGCCAGCGGTCAGATGGACGTTCTTTACCCTTCGGTTATGGGCAAACGCAATGGCTGGTTAGGCGGTGATGGCGACCAGTGGGAACGCGGCCCGTACTGGATTGACGGCCTGCTTCCTTTGGCATATATACTGGATGATGAAGCCTTGAAAGCCAAAGTGCAACCTTGGATAGAATGGGCTTTGCAGAGCCAGCGCGAGGACGGATTTTTCGGTCCGGAAAAAGATTATCCGGGAGAGCCGGGGCTGCAACGTGATAACTCGCACGACTGGTGGCCGCGTATGGTCATGCTGAAAATCCTGCAGCAGTATTATTCGGCAACGAACGATAAGAGAGTCGTCGCTTTTATGACCAAATATTTCCGTTATCAACTGAACACCTTGCCGCAAAAACCTTTAGGACACTGGAGCAGTTGGGCCGAATTCCGTGCTTGTGACAATCTGCAAGCTGTATATTGGCTCTATAATCTTACGGGAGAGGACTTCTTGCTTGAATTGGGGCATTTGCTGCACCGGCAGAGTTTCAGCTTCACTGATATGGTAGACAGGGGAGATTTACGCAAAACCTGCACTATACTATACACTGTGTCAATCTGGCGCAAGGCATCAAAGAACCGATTATTTATTATCAACAAGATACCGACCGGAAATATATTGATGCCGTCAAGGAAGGTTTTCGGGATATTCGCCGGTTCCACGGGCAGCCGCAAGGCATGTATGGAGGCGATGAGACTTTGCATGGAAACAATCCTACACAAGGCTCGGAGTTGTGTTCGACCGTAGAGCTGATGTACTCGCTGGAGAAAATGGTGGAGATTACGGGAGACATAGACTTTGCCGACCATTTGGAACGCATTGCCTTTAATGCTTTACCGACCCAAATATCCGATGACTTTATGGCCAAGCAATACTTCCAGCAACCGAATCAGGTGATGGTAACGCGCCACCGCCGCAACTTCGACCAGGATCATGAAGGGACAGACCTTGCTTTCGGCACTCTGACCGGATACCCGTGTTGTTTTTCGAATATGCACCAAGGTTGGCCAAAGTTTACACAGCACCTATGGTATGCCACACCTGATAACGGCATTGCAGCCATTGTCTATTCTCCGTCGGAAGTAACAGCCAACGTGGGTGATAATGTATCGGTGGTTATCAGTGAAGATACTTACTATCCGATGGATCATCAGATAACTTTTACCATCAAAGAGGTGAAGAATAAGGTGAAACAAGTGAAATTTCCGTTCCACCTGCGTGTCCCGAAGTGGTGCAAGCAAGCTGAAATACGGGTAAATGGAAAGATGGAACAAACTGTCGAAGGCGGGAAAACAGCCATCGTAGACCGTACATGGAAGCGGAATGACAAGATTGAACTGTATCTGCCCATGGAGGTCTCTACCGGCACATGGTATGAAAACGCAGTATCTATTGAAAGAGGTCCGTTGGTATATGCCCTGAAAATGGAAGAAAACTGGGAAAAGAAAGAGCTTAAGGATAGTTGGTATGGTCCTTATTATTACCAGGTGACTTCCTCCGACCCATGGAACTACGGATTGGTGGACTTTGACCGTAACCGAATGGACGAGGCGGCCCAAGTGAGCATCAATAGCGAAAAACTGCAATCAGACTTTCCTTGGAATCAGGAAAATGCGCCGATTGAAATAAAGATGAAGGCTCGTCTTATCCCTACCTGGACAGTATATAATGAGATGGCAGGGCCTCAGCCCTTCTCTTTCTGTAGCGGTGCCGAAGGAGGAGAACAAGAAATCACGCTGATACCCTACGGTTGTACAACCTTGCGTATTTCGGAATTCCCGATCGTTGGGAAATGATGTTTCCGAGATATGTGGGAAGCAGTGTATTTGTTTTGTGACAAACTTGTTTCAAAATCCTGCCATGTCCGGAATATGGACGGTTATGTCACGGATTTATAGTTGGCTTTTAAGCCTACTGCCTATTTTTGCAATCGTTTTTAATAGGATTTATATATAAAAAGGAAGGCTCCTTACGATGGAGTGAAGAAAAACAAGTAGAACAATTTAATGCCATTGAAAAAGATGAAAAAATCCAAGAAAGTACTCCTCTGCCTGCTGGCATGCGCCTTGGCAGTGACGGGATGCAAAACACAGAAAGAACCGGCCGCAGCGGACAACGCCATGCTGGCCAAATCTACACAAACACTTGATTCTTTATATGCTCACTATTCTGCACCGGGTACCTGCCTGTTGCGTGAGAACTATCCCTCGGATGTGGAAGGATACACTGCCACTTATCTGGCTTCCGAGGAACAGAAAAATCGCCCTAATCTTTATTCTTATCTGTGGCCCTATTCCGGCACCTTCTCTGCCGTGAATGCACTGATGGAGGCTACGAAAGAGAATAAGAAAGATTTCGGGAACTATCAGAAGCTGCTTGATGTGAAAGTGCTGCCGGGACTTGCCGAATACTTCGACACCCGTCGCATGCCCGAAGCGTATGCTTCTTACATCAAGGATGCTCCGCTGTCCGACCGCTTTTACGATGACAACGTGTGGCTCGGCATTGACTTCACGGATGTCTACCTGATGACTCGCCAAGCCAACTACCTGCAAAGCGCCAAGCTTATCTGGAAGTTTATAGAAAGCGGTATGGATGATTGCCTGGGAGGCGGCATCTACTGGTGCGAACAGAAGAAAGAGTCGAAGAATACCTGTTCCAACGCTCCCGGCTCTGTTTTTGCCCTGAAACTTTTTAAGGCTACACAAGACAGTTCTTATTTTGATAAAGGAAAGGGCTTGTACGAATGGACCAAGGCAACGTTGCAAGACACTACCGATTGCCTCTACTTCGACAACATGCGTTTGGACGGCGAGATAGGTCGTGCCAAATTTGCCTACAACAGTGGGCAGATGATGCAGTCGGCCACCTTGCTCTATCAGCTTACCGGCAATGTACAGTATTTGGAGGATGCGCAGGCGATTGCTGCCGCTTGTCACAATTACTTCTTCACGGAATTCACGCCCGAACAGGGAGAACCGTTTCATATGCTGAAGAAAGGTGATGTATGGTTCACTGCTGTTATGCTGCGCGGTTTCGTTGAACTTTATCAGACAGACAGTAACAAGACTTACCTTGATTCCTTTGCCCGGAGCTTGGATTACGCCTGGGCACATGCCCGTGAAGAAAACGGTCTTTTCAATACCGACTTCACCGGCAAGGATCGCGACAAGCGTAAATGGCTGCTGACACAAGCCGCCATGGTAGAGATGTACGCACGTTTGGCGACAGTCCGCTAATATCAGCCTTTTACAATTAAAAACGAATAAGACAATGAAAAAGAGAAACATTGCCCTATGCGCTACAGCCTTGCTCTGTATGCAAGGTTATGCCAAGACAGAGACTTTCACCTTGAAAGGTGACAATACCCATGTGGAGAACTACGCTCTGATGACTGCCGCTTATAAAAGCAATCGTCCGAAAATGAAGAAACGCCTCTTTACTTCAAAAGTCGTGGAAGCCGAGATTGTTCGCGTGAAGCAGCTGCTTACCAATCCCAAATTGGCTTGGATGTTCGAAAACTGCTTCCCCAACACGCTCGACACTACCGTACACTTCCGTATGCTGGATGGTAAGCCCGACACTTTTGTGTACACCGGTGACATCCATGCCATGTGGCTGCGCGACTCCGGTGCACAGGTGTGGCCGTATGTACAGTTGGCCAATGATGATGCCGAGTTGAAAGAGATGCTCGAAGGCGTTATCCGTCGTCAGTTCCTTTGCATCAACATCGACCCATACGCTAACGCTTTCAACGATGGGCCTACAGGAGGTAGCTGGATGTCAGACCTGACAGACATGAAGCCCGAACTGCACGAGCGCAAATGGGAAATCGACTCCCTCTGCTATCCGCTTCGTCTGGCCTACCAGTATTGGAAAGTGACTGGTGACAGCAGCATCTTCGACGGTGAATGGATGAAAGCGATTACTGCCATCCTGAAGACTTTCAAGGAACAGCAGCGTAAGGACGGTGTAGGCCCTTATCATTTTCAACGCAAGACAGAGCGTGCCCTTGACACCTTGAACAATGATGGTCTGGGTGCTCCGGTCAATCCCGTGGGGCTGATTGTTTCTGCTTTCCGCCCGTCGGACGATGCCACTACGCTTCAATACTTGGTTCCTTCCAACTTCTTCGCCGTTTCTTCTTTGAGAAAGGCTGCCGAAATCCTGACGGAAGTGAACAAGGAGAACACCTTGGCTAAGGAATGCACTGAGCTGGCTGCCGAGGTAGAGACAGCTTTGAAGAAATACGCTACTTACAATCATCCCAAGTTTGGAACCATCTATGCGTTTGAAGTAGACGGATTCGGCAACCATTTGTTAATGGACGATGCCAATGTACCTAGTCTCCTCGCCATGGCTTACTTGGGTGATGTGGATGTAAACGACCCTATCTATCAGAATACACGCCGTTTTGTGTGGAGCGATAGTAACCCTTACTTCTTCAAAGGCAAAGCCGGCGAAGGTATCGGGGGGCCGCACATCGGTTATGATATGGTATGGCCCATGAGTATTATGATGAAGGCATTTACCAGCCAGAATGATGAGGAGATAAAGACCTGTATCAGGATGCTGATGGATACGGATGCCGGTACGGGATTCATGCACGAGTCTTTCCACAAGGATGACCCCGCTAACTTTACCCGCGCATGGTTTGCTTGGCAGAACACGCTGTTTGGAGAGCTGATTCTGAAATTGGTGAACGAGGGTAAAGTGGATTTGCTGAACAGTCTGTAAAAACAGAAATCATTTAAAATCAATAAAGTGCGTTAGGATAAGGATCGGAACACGGATTGCATGAATCGGTTGTTTATTGGTGCTGTTTGTGTTCTTTTTCCTTTTTTATCGCAGTTTATTATAATGTTTAATCTTAAATAATATGAAAAAGAATCGAGTGTACACAGTAAGTTCATTGCTGGCTCGGATAGGCGGGAACTGTAAGTTCTGGCTTATTGCCTTGCCTGCCGTGACTATGCTGGCGCAAGCTCCCGTGGCTTATGCCCATGCGGAGAGTGTTGCCGTGGTGCAGCAAAGCAATGCCGCGGTGAAAGGTTCCGTCAAGGATGCCACAGGCGAAAGCCTGATTGGAGTAAGTGTTACTGTCAAAGGTAAAGAAGGTGTGGGTACCATTACGGACGTGGATGGAAACTATTTCATTGTTTGCAGTGCCCAAGACATTCTTGTCTTCTCCTATGTAGGTTATGCTACTCAGGAAGTTGCAGTGAAAAATCAGAAACAGCTGAATGTTATCTTGAAAGAGGACACCAAGGTACTGGATGAGGTCATTGTCATTGGTTATGGTACCACTACCCGCAAGAGTGCCGTGGGTGCCGTGGACCAGGTAAAGGCTTCCATGATCGAAGACCGTCCCGTGGCCAATATGACAGACGCTTTGCAAGGAGCCGCGCCCAACGTGGTTATCCAGCAGCGCAGCAGTAACCCCAATGACCGCAAGACTAACTTTAATATCCGTGGTATCAGTACGGTGAACGACAACAGTCCGCTTTTCGTCATCGACGGATTGGTAGCCGATGGCGGCAGCTTCGATAAACTGAATCCCAACGACATAGAAAACATTTCCATCCTGAAAGATGCCGGCGCGGCAGCCATTTACGGTTCACGCTCCTCCAACGGTGTGGTGTTGGTTACTACCAAGAAGGGTAAGAAGAACCAGCGTGCGACAGTCCGCTTGAGTGGCATGATGGGATGGCAGAATCCGGACATCTTGTTCTCTCCGGTGAAAGGTTATCAGAATGCTACCCTACGTAACCTGGCTGCCACCAATGCGGGAGAGGCCCCCAAATATACGCCCGACCAGATTCGTGACTTGGCTGCCCATCAAAACGAGGAGAGCTGGTTTTTCGACCAGATTATGCGCACGGCTCTTCAGCAAAACTACAACCTGAGTGTATCGGGAGGTAGTGACAAGACTACTTACATGGTGTCTTTGGGCTATTATGACCAGGAAAGCAACTACGTGGGAAACAATGATTTTGGTGTGCAACGCTATAACTTCCGTACTAACATTACCACAGAAGTGGGCCGCTTGAAGCTGAATGCTATTTTGGCCTATACACGCAACAACAGCGTAAGTACCACCGGTGGAAGCTTGGAGGTGGATGCTGCCCGTGTACCGACTTACTATTATTACAAAATGAAATCGGCAGACGGAAGATACCTGCTGAACGATGTGTTGAGTGAATTCAATCCATTGGGTTCTTTGGAAGCCGGTGGCCGCAACAAGTATCGCAACAACTACCTGAACGCTAACGTAAATGCCGAATTCCGCCTTATCGACGGATTGAAGCTGCGTGGAGTATTGGGTGCGGACGTGATAAACGACATGCGCTCCACCCGCAATCTGGGTGTGGCCTATTACCTGAATGAAGAGGCTACCGAACCGCGTCCGGTGAAAGATACCGACTATAGGACCAGTAACTGGAACCATACGGCTTACCTCATCAATACCCAACTTTTGCTGGACTACAACAAGACATTCGGCAAGCACAATGTCACCGGACTTTTCGGAGTAACCAATGAATCGTTCACTTCATCCAGCAATGAGATTGAAAAGAAGGGTGTAGATCCCGACTTGGGCATTGGTACAGACATTACCAACAGTACTGTGGGAAATATCACAGGAAAAACGTTTGTAGATGAATCCAACCGTACCAGTCTGACTTCTCTGTTGGGACGTGTGGGGTATTCTTATGCTGACAGATATTATACGGAGTTCAGTTTCCGCTATGACGCTTCTTCCAAGTTCCATAAGGACTACCGTTGGGGTTTCTTCCCTTCCGTCTCATTGGGTTGGCGCTTGAGCGAGGAGAGCTTCATGCAGACTTACAAGGAACGTGTGGGCGACTTGAAACTGCGTACTTCTTTCGGTATCTTGGGTAACCAGTCTATCGGTACTTATGACCGCTTCACTGTTTACGAACTGCACAACAACTCTTACGCATACAACAACCAGACGGTATCGGGCGCAGGTTTCAAGTTGGGCAAGAACAACCTGACTTGGGAAAAGACCAAGACCTTCAACGTGGGTGTGGACGCTTCGTTCTTCAACAATGCTTTGAATGTGACGTTCGACTATTTCTACAAGCGTACGAGCGACATTTTGATGAAGCCCCTCGTACCCTCGGTGTTCGGTACGGATATGGCGATGGACAACATTGGCGAGATGCAGAACCAAGGTTGGGATCTCTCCATTAACTATCGTTTGAAGACGGGCGGTGCAAATCATAACTTCAACTTCAATCTTGGTGACTCTTGGAACGAAGTGCTGAAGTACCCTGGTCACGAAAGAATCTCACAAATAGAAGAGTTGAGCCGCATCACCCGTGAAGGATGTCCGTTAGAGTCTTACTACGGTTACAAGATGGACGGTTTTTTCCAAAGCTACGAAGAGATTGAGGCATCGGCTATTCCCGTAGGTGGAAAGGTACAGCCGGGTGACGTGAAGTTCGTGGACCGTAACGGAGACGGTGTCATCGACTCGAAGGATAAGTTTATCTTGGGTAACGCCTTCCCTCGCCTGACTTTCGGTTTCAACTACAATGTGGAATGGAAAGGATTCGATTTCGGTATGTTCTGGCAGGGTGTGGGCAAACGTGAAATGATGCTCCGTGGTGAATTGATTGAGCCGTTCCACGCCAACTACTCTTATAACATCTATAAGCATCAGTTGGATTTCTGGACTCCCACCAATACCGATGCACGTTGGCCGAGACTGACTGCTCCGGGTTCTACTTCCAACAGAAACAACTACGGTAACGGACAAGGTTCCGACCTCTTCTTGATGGATGGAAAGTACTTGCGTCTGAAGAACTTGCAGATTGGTTATACATTCCCCAAAACGTGGAGCCGCAAGGTGGGCATGGAAAAGGCACGTATCTATGTCAACGGACAGAACTTGCTGACCTTCAGCAACAACTCGTTCATTGACCCCGAATCTTCCGAGTTCGACTCTAAGATGGGTAACAGTGGTGCCAACTCCGGTAGAAACTACCCGACGCTCCGTTACTATGGTTTCGGTATAGACATTGAATTCTAAAAACAACAGATAACTATGAAACTAAGAAAATACATAGCTTTTGCCGGGATGGCTGTTCTGATGCTTTGCAGTTGCAACGAGATGGAGAACGCACCGACAAACAAATTTACGGATAACTCCTATTGGACTTCCACCACCAAAGCCCAGTATGTGGTGAACATGGCCTACAGCCAGATGTACAATGCAGGCCGTATGTGGAGCGATGAAAGTTTGAGTGACAACGCTTACGACGGTCGCAGTGTGGACGACCAACGTGCCATCCGCAAGGGTATGGCCACTCCCTCGCTCGACATCTTCAAGAACGAATGGAAAGACCTTTACGGAGGTATCAAGACCTGCCACGTGTTCCTTGAAAAGGTGAACCTGGTATCCAATATGGATGCGTCAGTTAAAGCGCGCATGGTTGCTGAGATACGCTATATCCGTGCAAGCCTCTACTTCCGTCTGACCAACCTCTATGGTGCAGTACCTTTCTTTACGGAAGACATCACGCTGGAAGAATCACGGAGTGTAAGCCGTACAGACCGCGAAACCATCATCAGCTTCATTCACCAAGAGCTGGAAGACATCAAGGATGCGCTCCCCACGCGTGATCAGTTGCCCGAAGAAGAAAGAGGCAAGATTACCAAAGGCGCCGTTTGTGCTTTGCAGGCCCGCGTCTACCTGATGGACAGCGATTGGAGCAACGTGATGCTTTATTGCGACAACCTGATGAACAAGCAAGGCGAATATGGTACTTATGCCTTGTTTCCTGATTATGCCGGACTTTTTGATGAAGCCAATGAGTATAATGAAGAGATTATCATGGACCGTTCCTATGTACCCAATTTGATTACTTGGGGTGAGATGGTAGACATGATTCCTTTGTCAAGAGGCGGACGTGCCGTGAGCCGTGTGCCGCAACAATCGTTGGTAGACACCTATCTGATGCTTAGTGGAAAGACTATCAGCGAAGCCGGGACAGATTATAACGCTGCTTATCCTTACAACAACCGTGACCCACGTCTCACAGCCACCATCATTTATGATGGTTATGACTGGAGCGGCAATGTGGACGATGGCAGCAAGGACGTAGTCATCAACATCCGTCCGGGTTCGGGAACCGATGCCTACGATGGTGGCGGAAACGGTACTTCTACCGGTTATTTCACCCGCAAGTACTATAATCCGCAGGCTCCCGGTGACCAGAATTCCGGTATGAATATCATCACTATGCGCTATGCTGACATCTTGCTGATGTATGCTGAGGCTGTTCACGAAACAAGCGGTATGACTGAAGAAGTATGGAACAAGACCATCCGTCCCATCCGCGAGCGTGCCGGATTCACCGCCGATGCAGCCTTGAACTTTCCTGCCGGAAAGAGCAAGGAAGAGATGAGGCAGATTATCCGTGACGAACGCCGTGTGGAAATGGCGATGGAAGGTTTGCGCTGGTATGACATCAAGCGTTGGAAGGCCGGTAACGAATACTTGTCGGGAAAGGTGCGCGGCGCAAGCTTTGTGGACGAGAACAAGCTTGACACCCGCAAGTTTGAGGAGGCGAGAGATTACCTTTGGGCAGTTCCCATCAGTGAAATCAATTTGAATCCCAACCTGGCACCTAACAATCCGGGATATGGAAATTAACGTGTATCTAAACTCATTAAAAATAAAAGAACAATGAAAACAATATTCTCAACAATAGCTCTTTTTTCGGCAGTCCTCTTTGCTACCTCCTGTACGGAAGACATGGAATATAAGGACTCCAAAGTTTCCTCAGTAAATCAGTTATATGAACCTACTGACGGCAAGGAAGTAGCCTTGCAGTCGTCGGCCAGCGCCAGCCTGTTCTTTGAATGGGAATCAGCTAAGGCAGAAGACAGCGGCTCCCCGCTCTATGAAGTAGTGTTCGATAAAGAAGGCGGAGATTTCTCCAAACCCATTTACAAAGTGCTTTCCGACAATGGCGGTTCTCTGAACTATGCTACTATAAGCCACAAGACACTGAACAAGATTGGTGCGGCTGCCGGATTGAACAGTGGTGAGACGGGTACACTCGTTTGGACAGTAATGGCTTCCAGAGGTTTGAATTATGCCATGGCAAAGGAAAGCAAGAGCCTCACCATCACTCGCTTGGTAGGATTTGAAGAGATTCCGGCACAGCTTTACCTGACTGGAAATGCTACTGAAGGTGGTGTGGATGCTTCTAAGGCTGTGGCTTGTGCTTCACCCGAAAAGGATAAGTTCGAAGTATTTACGAAGTTGGAAGGTGGTAAGACCTATAAGTTGGTAGATAGGGCAGCCGAAGGTGCCAAGACATTCTACATAAGTGGCAACAGGATTATGGAAGGTGAAGGTGAGACAACCGTAGAAAAGACGGGTGTTTATCGCATCGAAATGGATTTCTCTATTGCATCTGTAACCATTAAGGAAGTAAGTAAGATGGAATTCTATTTCTGTCCGAGTGGTGCCACTACCTTTGAATTGCCTTATGTCGGAAACGGTGTGTTCTGTGGTCAGGACAAGGTGGAATTCAAGCAGGAAGGCTGGGGACGCGACCAACGCTATAAGTTCCTGATGACTTATGCCGATGGCAGCATACAATATTGGGGAACCAAGAATACCACAGATTCCAATCCGGGTGCGGCTACTCCCGAAGATCCTTACTTCTACATTATGGAGACTCCCGATAATCAATGGGATCAAAAGTGGAAACTGAACAACGAGTTCGATGGTGCGGCCGACGGTTACAATCCGGGTGCCATCACCAAGATTAGCGTGATATTCAACGTAGAGAACTATACTCACAAAGTAGAATTGGCTGACTAATTTAAAGAGAGATTATGAAAAAAATATTATTCTGCCTGCCCCTGCTTCTTCTCGCGCTTCAGTCGTGCGAGATAGAAGACGAGTACATGTACGACAAGGGGCTTTATACCATAGATTGGGAAGCGGCTGCCGACAGCAGTTCCGTGACACTGATAGACCGTTTCTGGAATGCGGAGGGAAACTACTTCAACTACGGAAACGACGGCTCAATCAAGGATTTCCATTACTGGCCGCAGGCTCATGCCATGGACGTAATGATAGATGCCTATAACCGTACGGGTGACACTAAGTATAGCGACTTGTTCGATAAATGGTACACCGGTATCAAGGCAAAAAACGGAGGTCGTTATTGGAATAACTTCTACGATGATATGGAGTGGATTGCCCTCACTATGATTCGTTTGTACGAGGCTACCGATGACAGCAAGTACTTACAAACCGCTCAAGAGATGTGGGATGAAATCAAGACCGGTTGGAATGATTACGCAGACGGTGGTATTGCTTGGACTCACGACCAGCCTTGGAGCAAGAATGCTTGCTCCAACGGTCCTGCCAGCTTGATTGCTGCTCGACTTTACAATATCAACGGAAGTGAGGAAGATTTGCAGTGGGGTATCAAAATCTATAATTGGGAGCGTGAGAAGTTATTCAATCCTGCTACCGGTGCTATCTACGATAATGTGAACGGCGAAACGGGTGAGTTGAATACGCTTTCCCTGTCCTATAACCAAGGTACATTCTTGGGTACTGCTTACGAACTGTATAAGATTACCGGAGAGGAGTCTTACTTGAAAGATGCTCGTAAGGCTGCCAATTTCGGTATCAGTAACAGTGGTATGATAGATACCGGAAACAACTTGCTCCGTGATGAAGGTGACGGTGACGGAGGCTTGTTCAAGGGCATCTTCATGCGCTACTATGTACACTTGATTATGGAGCCTGATTTGGAACCCGCGTATAAGAAGAAATTCATCACCTTCTTTAACAACAACGCCGAGACTTTGTGGCGCAAGGGTATCAACAAGCTTGACCTGCTGTATAATACCAACTGGGCAATGAACAACAGTGGTAACAACCATCTGACTACACAAACAAGTGGCTGTACTTTGATTGAAGCCAAAGCTCTCTTTGACAAGAGCTTGAAATAAATCTGTAATCAAAGATGTGTCGAAACTCAATCAGGTTGTTGGGTTTCGGCACATTTCTTTTTAAATAGCCTTTCCCTTAATTTTCTTCTTGAAAGAAGAGATTCCAATAATGTATAAAATAAACATAGAAGATGAAACATAACCGATATTTATTCCTGCTGTTCGCCTTGATGGCTTTGACGGGCTGTGGCGGTGCGCAAAAGAAACTGACCGAATATGTCAATCCTTTCTTGGGCACGGCCACTTTGTGGGAGCCTGAGGATTTGGGATATGTACGCAAAATAAAGTCGCGCACATGGGGTGCGGAAACTTATCCGGGCGCTACTCTGCCCAATGCAATGGTGCAGCTCAGCCCCGTCACCCAGTTTCGTAGTGGTGCGGGCTATCAATACGAGGATACAGTGATTTATGGCTTCTCGCACACCGCTAAGGGACATTGGAACTTGTTGCATGTACCCATGTTGCCCGTGGTGGGGACCATCGCTCCGAGTGATTATTGCTCCGGGTTCAGTCACGAGAACGAGTCCGCGCATCCGGGTTACTACCAAGTTTATCTGGAACGCTATAAGGTGAATGCCGAGCTGACCAGCACCTTGCGTTGTGCCTACCACAAATATACCTTTGCCAAGGAAGATGACAAGTCACTGTTAGTGGATATTCGCCGTTCCAACAATCACGTTCGCGATTGGAAGATTGAGAAGACCGACGACAATACCTTTACGGGCTATCAGGATGGCGACGGCAAAATATATTTCTACGCTAAGACCAACTATAAAATAGCCCAAGTGGAGATGGTAAAAGACGACAAGCATGAAGTGGCTGTGGTGCGTTTTATCGGCAGTAAAGGTGCCGAACCCTTGGAAGTGAAAGCAGGTTTCTCGTTTGTGAGTGTAGAGAACGCCCAAATGAACCTAAAGGCCGAAATGTTAGACAAGAGCTTTGCCCAGGTGGCAGAGGAAGCTGATGCCGCTTGGGAGGCGCTCCTCTCCAAAATTCAAGTTTCAGGCGGTACGGAACGTGAAAAAGGACTGTTTTACTCTACTTTCTTCCATGCCTTTAAGTGGCCGGCTCTGCGCAGCGACGTGAATCACGAATATACCGACGTGCGCGGCGAGGTGGTGAACAACGGCTTCCACTACTACACCGATCCCTCTTTCTGGGACGATTACCGCAACAAGCTGGTACTCATCGGTATGGTTTCTCCCGAAGTGACTACCGACATCATTAAGTCCATTATTGACAAAGGCGAGAAGCGCGACGGTTATATGCCCACCTTCTTCCACGGTGATCATGCTTCCACTTTCATCTCCGGTTCTTGGTTGCGCGGTTTGCGTGACTTCGATTTGGAGCGCGCTTATAAGCTGATTCTGAAAAATGCCACGGTACCCGGCAAAGGAGGCCGCCGCTATTTGGACGAGTATATGGAGAGAGGCTGGATTGCCGAAAAAGACACGGTGAACGTGCCCACGTGGGACGAGTATAAGGGGGCCGTAACCAAGACTCAGGAATATGCTTACGATGACTATGCCGTAGCCTTGGTAGCCAAGGAGCTGGGAGATGAAGCCAACTACAAACTGATGATGGAACGCTCCAACAACTACAAGACGCTATTCGACCCCTCTACCGGCTTTTGGAGAGGTAAGATTGACGACGGTAGCTGGATTCAGGATTTCGATCCCTATTATCCCTATTACCAGTACATGTACCGTGAGGCCAACGCATGGAACGCCCTCTTCTTCGCACCCCACGATCCCGAAGGCATGATTAAGCTCTATCCCAGTAAAGAGGCGGTGGATGCTAAACTGGATTCCCTATTCAGCGAACCGTGGAGAGGTTACGAGGCCCACAACCTGACCGGATTCATCGGGAACTATTGCCACGGAAATCAGCCGGGGCACAGCATCCCCTACACCTATTATTTCATAGACAAACAGGAGAAGGCCCAGTGTGTGCTCGATAGCCTGATGAACCACTACTATGATATGGGTGCCGACAAGCTGGCGTACGCGGGCATGGACGATGCCGGCGAAATGTCTTCCTGGTATGTGTTCAATGCCATCGGTCTTTATACCTACTCGCCTGCCGACCCGGAATACATTGTTACCGTTCCCTTATTCGATAAAGTGACGTTCAACCTGGATGGTCGTCCTTTCACCATTGTGAAGAAAGGAACAGGCAAGAAGATTACCGACATCACTTACGACGGTAAAAAGATTGACGGCTACTTCATCACCCACGACCAACTAAAGGAGGGCAAGGAGCTGGTGATTACCACGGAATAAATAAACCATAAGTCCATGAAAAGAAACATACTGATTTTATTTGCATTCCTTGCTTGTATTGCCGTTCAAGGGCAGACTTCGGTTTGCTTGACAGATTTGAGGAGCGAGCATCTTGACAGTCCTATAGGTGTCGACAATCCTACCCCACGCCTTTCCTGGCGGATGGAGGACAGCAGGCAGGGAGCTGTGCAGACTTCCTGGCGGATTGTAGTAGACGAGGACTCGCTGAACGTGGTCAACGGTTGCGGCAGGATGTGGGATAGCGGCAGGAACACTTCCCGTAATCTGCTTGTGACCTATGCAGGCAAGGGACTGCGACCTTTCACTAAATATTACTGGAAGGTAATCTGCGGTGACATGGAACATAAGGAAATTGTTTCTCCCGTCTCCTGTTTTGAAACGGGTATGATGGGGATGCAGCATTGGCAGGGAGCTTGGATTGGCGATGGCAAGGATATTCATCACGAGCCTGCACCTTATTTCCGTAAGAAATTCGAGGCAGGCAAAGAGATAAAGTCGGCGCGTGCCTACATTGCCGCCGCCGGATTGTATGAACTCTACATCAACGGAGAGAAGATAGGGAACCACCGTCTTGACCCTCTTTATACCCGCTTTGACCGCCGCAACCTGTATGTGGTCTATGATGTGACTTCGCAATTACGAAATGGCGACAACGCCATTGGCGTGCTATTGGGCAACGGATGGTACAACCATCAGTCCAAAGCTGTGTGGGACTTCGACCGTGCCCCCTGGCGCAACCGTCCCGCTTTCTGTCTGGACTTGCGCATCACCTACGCCGACGGAAGTGTAGAAACTATTCCTACCGACCTCAGTTGGCGGACATCATCGGGTGCGATAACCTTCAACAGTATCTATACCGGCGAGCACTACGACGCACGTCTGGAGCAGAAAGGCTGGAGTACTCCGGAATTTGACGACTCTAAGTGGCACGGAGTGGGCTACCGCAGTGTCCCTTCGTCCAATGTTACTGCCCAGCAGGCGCGTCCTATCCGTAATGTGGAGACCTTCCCTGCCGTTTCTTTCCGCAAGGTAGACGGGAAGACATACATCTACGATTTCGGACAGAACATGGCAGGTGTCACTCGCATCCGCCTTTCGGGTGAACGGGGAACAGAAGTCAGAATCAAGCATGGCGAACGTTTACATCCGGACGGTCGCCTCGACCTCTCGAACATTGATGTCTACTTCCGAGGCGATAAGGAGAAAGACCCTTTCCAGACAGATATCCTCATTCTGAGTGGGGAGGAGGACGAGTTTATGCCCCGCTTCAATTACAAGGGATTCCGTTACGTAGAAGTAGTGGCTGATAAGCCCATTGAGCTTGACCAGAACAGCCTGACTGCTTACTTCATGCACAGCGATGTGCCTGCTGCGGGAAGCTTGGAAGCTTCGGCTCCACTGATAGGCAAGCTGCTTCATGCCGCCAACCATTCTTATCTCTCTAACTTGATGGGTTATCCCACCGACTGTCCCCAACGTGAAAAGAATGGTTGGACCGGTGACGGGCATTTCGCCATTGAAGCGGCACTCTATAACTTCGACGGAATCACCGTTTACGAGAAATGGCTGGCCGACCACCGCGACGAGCAGCAGCCCAACGGAGTGCTGCCCGATATTATTCCCACCGGTGGATGGGGCTACGGCACGGACAACGGACTGGACTGGACCAGTACCATCGCCATCATCCCTTGGAACCTCTATCTTTTCTATGGTGACAGCAAGCCCCTGAGCGATTGCTACGAGAATATCAAGCGCTATGTGGACTATGTGGAGCGTACCTCGAACAATCACCTCACCACGTGGGGGCGCGGCGATTGGGTTCCCGTGAAGTCGCACTCCAACAAAGAGCTTACTTCTTCGGTCTACTTTTATGTAGATACCAAGATTTTGGCCGCTGCTGCCAAGCTTTTCGGCAAACAAGCCGATTACGAGTATTATGACGCTTTGGCGAAGGAGATAAAGCAGGCTGTCAACGACAAGTTCCTGAACCGCGAGACGGGTATCTATGCCGGAGGTTCGCAGACCGAACAGAGCGTTCCCTTGCAGTGGAAGATCGTGCCCGAAGAGCTGATAGGAAAAGTGGCCGCTAACCTGGCCCGCAAGGTAGAGGAGAGCGATTTCCATCTGGATGTGGGCGTATTGGGTGCCAAGGCTATCCTGAATGCACTCAGCGAGAACGGCTATGCCGAGACAGCCTATAAAGTGGCGGTGCAGGACACTTATCCCTCATGGGGCTGGTGGGTGGCGAACGGTGCCACTACGTTGCTCGAAAACTGGGACTTGCAGGCCACACGCGACATCTCGGACAATCACATGATGTTCGGTGAAATAGGCGCTTGGTTTTACAAGGGATTGGGCGGCATCTTCCCTGACCCTGCGCAGCCGGGCTTTCGCAATATCTTGCTCCGTCCTTACTTCATGAAGGGATTGAAGCGGTTTGAGGCCCGTCACCGGTCGCCTTACGGTGAAATCATCTCCCGTTGGGAATGGAAAGGAAAGCGTGTGTGCTATGAAGTGACAGTACCTGCCAACAGCACCGCTACGCTCACCTTACCTGATGAAACCAAGGGAGAACGGGTAGTGGAATTGACGGCAGGCAGACATGAGTTTATTGTGAAGTAACCTCTTGTTTCGTTTACAGATATGTAGTGGGCGGGTTGTATCATGTTACTGTGGTACAACTCGCCCAATCTGTTTCACTTATTCATTCTCGTTGCCAACTTGGCGGGAGATGACTTCTCATAACCTGATGTTTTCTTTCAACCGTATATCTTCCGATGAAGCCCCTATCAGCAGCTTCACCGTTCCGGGTTCTACAACGAACATCTGCTTTTCTTCGTTCCAATAGCCGAGCTCCTCTTTGGGAACGGTGAGCGTCACTTCCCGGGTTTCGCCGGCCTTGATGGGGATACGCTTGAAGGCGCGCAACTGCTTGGAGGGACGTTCCACTTTGGAGTCCGGATAGCTGGCATAGAGCTGTACGACTTCTTCCCCGTCGCGTCCGCTGGCATTCTTCACTGATACCGTCACGCGGATGTTCTTCTTGTCCTGTTTGACGGATTCAATCTTCTCATATACAAAATCGGAATAGCTCAGACCATAGCCGAAAGGATAAAGCACAGGGCCTTGGTGGTACATATACGTGCGTCCGTTGCGGATGTCGTAGTCCATCATGTCGGGCAGGTCGGTGATGTCTTTCACCCACGTCTGTACGGTACGTCCGGCGGGATTCACCTTGCCGAAGAGTACATCGGCCAGTCCGTTGCCCTGCTCCTGGCTGCAGTGAGTGATGTGGACGATGGCAGGTACGTGCTCTTGGCTCCAGTTGATGGTATAGGGGAAGCTGCTGACGAGCACCAGTATGGTATTGGGATTGGCCTTGAGCACCAGCTTCACCAAGTCTTCATCGGGCAGCATCAGCGATTTGCGGTCCACGGCTTCGCGGCCGTCACTGGGGACGGGAGAGAACTTCCAGTCCGCACGTGTACCGTAAGGATGGTTTCCTACACATACAATGGCGATGTCGGCGGCTGCGGCGGCCTTTTCCGCCTGGCCCATGCGGTTGTCTTCGGCGTGGATGATTTCGGTTCCTTCTTTCACAGCATTGCGTATGCCGCTCAGAATCGTTGTTTCGTAAGGTGGGGTACCACTATACCAGTCTTGCACGATTTTGTTCGAATACGGGCCTATAACGGCTATTTTACGCAGCTTTCCGGCATCGAGAGGCAGGAGGTTCTTGTTTTTCAATAACACCACGGACTTGGCGGTGACTTCCCGTGCCAGCCTGCGGGCTTCTGCTGTCATGAAAGGCGGTGCCTGCGTACTGTCCTTTCCGATGGAGAGATAAGGGTTACGGGAGTTGTCCCCGTCGAGCAAGCCAAGCTTGAGGGCGACGAAGATGTTCCCGCGGATGGCTTTGTCAATGTCGGCTTCGGTCAGCAATCCCTTTTCCAGCGCTTCCCTGACGTAGGGAACGTATGCGTCGAGAAACTGTCCTGTGGTGGCTTTCACTACGGCAGCGGCACCCTCCGCAAAGCTCGGAAAACTCTTGTGCGCTTCAATCAGCAGTTTCAGGGCGCCGCCGTCCGTACAGATGATGCCGTTGTTGCCCCACTGCTTGCGGGTAATCTTTTCGAGGCAGGGATGGATGGACATGGGGATGCCGTTCCAGCTGTTGTAGGCGGCCATGAAGGCGCGGCTGCCTCCCTCGGTGATGCCTTTATAGAAAGGATAAGCATAGTATTCGTGGAACAGCCGCGTGTCGAAGTCGGAGGAAGTGCTGTCCCGTCCGTCCTCGTTGCTGTTGGCAAGGAAATGCTTCATCAGGGAGGCGGTCCGCCAGTAGCGGGGATGATTGCCTTGCAGGCCGCGTACGCTGGCAATGGTAAGCTGGGCAGTGAGGAAAGCATCTTCTCCGAAACTCTCCTCGGTACGCCCCCAGCGCGGGTCGCGGGCAAGGTCGGCATTCGGAGCGCGCATCACGAGGGCATGACGCTTGTTGCCGGTGGTCTGCATGTAGTAACGGGCTTCTTCAGAGGCTTGTTCCGCTACTTTCCGCACCAGGTCGGTGTCCCATGTGGAGCCCAGACCGTAGGATTGGGGGAATATGGTGGTGGGGCAGTCTGTGGGGACTACTTTCCCGTCTTCCGTTCTTTGGCGTCCGCCCCACATGGCAGGACCGCCGAGGGTCAGCCCGTGCAGTCCTTCATAGTGGCCGCAACGGGGAATGTTGAACCGGGGGACACCCAGGTCGGTGGAAAGAAGGTTTATCTTTTCATCCAATGTCAGGATGGAGAGAAGATGTTCCACGCGCTGTTCGTCACTGAGCGTGGTATCTTGAAAGGCTTGTGTGTGTTGCGCGCTTGCCTGCAAGCCGAATAGCAGGGGCAAGGCGAGGAACAATAACTTGTTTCGCATGGGGTATTAGAGTTTAATGTGTTTGATATACCGGTTATGGGATTGATATCCGTTGTAACTGTCCGTCCTGCGGCAGGCAGAGTAACCCTTCGGCTTTCTTTTCGTCTGCCAGATACTTCTTCCACGTAATCTTGTCCCACTTCATCCGGTCCGTGCATTGTGCCACGGGGATATGGGGGATGGCTGACCCGTCCTTTACAAGAATGACGATGGGCAGGGTGCCGCATTCGATATGGTTCCATCCCGGAGCATACACCTTTCCGGTCTGGTAGTCTATCCACTTCTGTCGTCCGGGGAGGTAGACATCCCGTCCGCTGCCCTCTTCGAGCATGGGGGCCACGAGGAGATTGGAGCCGAACATGTACTCGTCCTCTACCAGCCATGCGCCCGGGTCGTCGGGATACTCCAGCAGCAGTGCGCGGAGCATCGGCCAGCCGTTCTCGGTGCACTCTTTGGATTGTGCATATACGTAGGGCATCAGTTTGTACTTCAGTTCGGCGCAACGGCGGAAGTAGTCTGTGAACTCTTTCCCGTAGTACCACGGCTCGGTGGGAGGTGCTCCGTGCACGCGGCTGTGGCTGGTGAGGAAGCCGAAGGGCAACCAGCGGCGGTAGAGGCTTTCGGGGCTTTGGGTCACGAAGCCGCCTATGTCGTTGCTCCAGAAGCAGAATCCGCTCAGTCCGATGGAGAGGCCGCTGCGGATGGTTCCCTCGAAACCGGTTTCGGTAGTGGCGGCATCACCGCCCCAGTGCAATGGATAGCGCTGTGAGCCTGCCCATGCGGAACGTGCCCAGATAATGTTTTCGCCGTGTATCTTCTTGATTACCTCGGCCACGGTCTTGTTGTAGCGCAGGGGATAGAGGTTGTGTTCGTACAGTCCGCTACGGCCGTTGGCATAGATGGCATCCAGCGGAGCGCCTTCGCCGAAGTCTACTTTGATGGCACCTACACCCATTTCAATCAGGTTGCCGAGCTTCTCTTGATACCACTGTACGGTTTCGGGGTTGGTGAAGTCCAGCACCACGTCCTCGTAGGGGAGCTGTCCCTTGCCGTTGCGTACGTACAGACCGCGTTCCACCAGCTCGGGGAAGAACTTGTTTTTCGGGGTGAAGTAGGGGAGTTGCCAGAGGCAGGTGCGGAAGCCTTGCGACCTCAGGTCGGTGAGCATCTGCCGGGGATTGTCGAAGCGGTCGGCGGCAAAGGCGTAGTCGCATTGCCAGTCCACGCCGAACCAACCGGTATCGAAGTGGATGACGTCGCTCGGTATCTTGTTCTCACGCAGTTTCCGGGCTACATCGCGGCCCTCTGCTTCGCTGAAGTAGGTGATGCGGCTCATCCAGGTGCCGAAGCTCCACAAGGGGGGCATTTCGGGCCGTCCTACCAGTGCGGTGTATTCGCTCAGCATCTCCTTCGGCGAACCCAGGAAGAGGAAGATGTCCATCGCTTCGTCTGCCATGAAGAGTTTGGTGGCTCCGATGTAGGAACAGCCGAAGTCGCAGGTCACGGGGGCGGAAGTGTGCATGAACATGCCATAGCCGCGGTTACTGAAGAAGAAGGGGATAGGCTTGTACATGTCCGGGGTTTCGGGGCCCTGCGGGTCGGTGACAAAGAGGTTGACCTTCTGTCCGGCCTTGTTCAGTGCGGTGGCAGACTCGCCGCAACCGTAGATTTTCTCGTTCGGCGCGAGGCTGAATACGGGATTGATGCTGCGTGAGTTGTCCGAGCCGCGCTTGATGAAGCTGAATGGAGGTACCTTGACCTGCGTGGAGTCGTTGTCGCTCCAGCAACGGGTCTGTGTCAGCAGGCGTCCGTCGGCATCTTTCAGTACCAGGCGCCAGGGATAGTTCTGGATGAGCAGGCTGCCGTATCGGGAGGTGTACAGCGTACCTTTGTCCGTTTTCTCGGCTTTCCAGAAGGAGCGTCCGTCGGCGGGCTTTCCTATGAGCATGGGGTCATCGGCATCTTCTTTCGGTACGATGGGCGAGGTGAGCATACGGATGCGGAGGGTACGTTCGCTGACCGGTTCGACGGTGAACGTCAGTTGCGGGTTGTTGTCGTAGGCGGTCTCCGGGAAGTCCAGCGACTGGAGGGGCTGGTGCAGGTAGGTGTTTGCATTGAATGCCTGGCGAGGCATCAGTTGCTGGCGTTTCCATTGGACAGTCCCTTTACCGGTAGAGGTGTCGAACGATACCAGGCTGTCGGCAAAGAAGTAGGTGTTGCTGAGGTCCAGAAAATCCTGGCTCATGTCTTTCGACTGGGAAAGCAGGTATTGCACGCCGGCATTTGTTTTCAGTTGGGCAGGCGCGGGCAGGGTGGCAGTTGCTGCCAGCAGCATAAAAGCTGCCCCTTTCATCAGTTGTCTCTCTTTCATGATAAATATATGATTTACGGTTACTGTTTCGATGCCGTAAAAGTAGAGAAATCCACACAGATGAAAGGGGCAGGTATGTTGCTTATGTGGGGCCTAAATGTTTATTTGGAAGCTTTCTTTCCGTAGAAACACATAAAATACACCCCGATAATGACAAATGGGATGCTGAGCCATTGGCCCATGTTCAGCGACATGCTGTCTTCAAAGTTCACCTGGTTTTCTTTCAGGAACTCGATGAAGAAACGGAAGAGGAAGATTTCCGTCAGGCAGAGGCCGAAGAAGAAACCGCGGTGATAGGGTAGGGAAGCCTCGGCTTGCACGGCGGTTGATTTCCGCTTGGTGGTGCTGAAGTCTGTTTCGAGCTTGGTTTCTTGTTTTTTCTGTCCGCGTTTGTATAGCCAGACCATCCCTAAGAAGAAGATGAAGTAGGCGATGGCTTCGTAGAGCTGTGCCGGATGGCGGGGCAGCATGTCTTCCCGTTCAAAGATGAATGCCCAGGGCATGTCGGTCGGTTTGCCGATGATTTCGGAGTTCATCAGGTTGGCAAGGCGGATGCAGCAGGCGGTGATGGGAGTGGCAACAGCTATCATGTCGAGCACGTCCATGTAGTGCATCTTCGTCTTGCGGCAGTACATCCAAAGGGCGATAATCAGGCCCAGCGTGCCGCCGTGGCTGGCAAGGCCGGTGTAGCCCGTCATCTTCCAACTGCCGTCCGGCAGGATTTTTATGGGGAGAATCATCTCGAGGAAATGGTCCTGGTAGTAGGCCCAGTCGTAGAATATGCAGTGGCCCAGTCGTGCGCCTATCAGTATGCCGAAGAAGCAATAGAAGAAGAGAGGTTCGAATTTCTTTTCGTCTATTCTGCGGTCGCTATACTGGCGTTGCACGATGAAGTAGGCAAGAGCAAGACCGATAATCCATAACAGTCCGTAGTAGCGGATGGATATGCCGAAGAACTTGAACAGTTCGGGGTCGGGATTCCAGTTGATGGTGAGTAATGATAACATATTTATTGAAGAATTAAATTACCGAATTACGGGGTTGTCCGGGACAAAGGTATGAAAATATCTTATTGGGTGATTCTTTGTGACGGTTTATTTGAAGCCTATCTTGTTACGGGGCTTGTCGGACTGCCGTTTGGAAGATTGCATTTCAGCAAGAGTCCGGTTGATGAGTTCGAGCTGGATACGAGTGTCTTCGTTGATGTCGTTCAGGTCGGTGAAGACTTCTTCGATATAGGCTTTGAGGTTTTGTACTTCTTGTTCCAGGCTGTCAAGGCAGTTGGCGGGAGAAGTGGTTATCAGTTGGCGGACGGCTACGAAGGCACGCATGATGGCGATGTTGACTTCGATGGCGGTGTCGCTGTTCAGCACTCCGGAGAGCATGGCAAGCCCTTGTTCGGTGAAAGCATAGGGGAGTTTACGGGTTCCTCCCCAACTTGATGTTCCATTTTGGAATATCAAGTCTGATTTCATTTTCTCAAATTCCTCTTTGGTCAGTTGAAACATGAAGTCCGATGGGAATCTTTTTATGTTTCTTTTGACAGCTTTGTTTAGATTGCCGGTGGTGACTTAATAAAGTGCAGCCAGAGCGAAATCAAGCATCACTCTTTGTCCTCTTAGTTCATATATTTTTTGTTGTACAATGATTGTTAATTCCATCATTACCTATGATTAGTCTATTTACTATTCTGAAAGTCATTTGTATATTGGGGAGGTTACGATTTGTGGCGGTTTATTTGAACTTCTCCGCCACCATCCTATACGTCGGCACCTCAATTCCTTGCTCCTCTGCAGCTGTAATCATGTCGAAAAGCAAGCCTTGTACTTCGCTCTGATGTCCTTTTGCCATATCTTTCTGCATGGAGGCGGTGCTTTCGGGGGCGAGTTTGTCTATTACTTTGAGGTTGTACTCCACAATGTCTTCCTTGAAGGCTATGCCCAGTTTCCTGCCCAGGGCTGCACTTTCTTGGGACAGTCCGATGAAGGTGTTGCGCACCTCGCCCGGTTTCTGTACTTCGCCCATAGGCACGTCATAGTAGGCTCCGGTGACTGCCATAGCGGAGATGAACGACCACTTGACGAATGTGTCCCGGTCGATGTCGTCGGAGATGTCGGCTTTGATGCCGCTCTCCTGCAAATCACGTTGCACGGCTTCCAATGTTTCACGGGAAACAATCGTGCTGCGGTGTGCCCCATAGACGAGGCGGAAAATCTTTCCCATCTGCGTGATTTCTCCCCGTCCCGATACAAAGCCTACGATGTAGATGCAGCCGTCGAGCACCGTGACGCCGGGGACCAGACGCTGGATGCGGGGGCCGGTGCCGTAGACATTCAGAATAGGGATGACTACCGTATGTTCGTGTGCGGCGCTTTTGATGAGTTCCGTAATGGAGTCTACGGAATAGCCTTTGACGCAGACGAAGATGACATCTGCCTTGTAGTCCGCAGATGTTGATACGAGAGCAGTGTATTCTTCTGCCGTATAGGCGGGTACTCTCAGTGCATATTCACCTTTCAGGTCGGAGTGCAGTTGCAGGCCGTTTTCGCGTATGGCGGCAAGGTGTTCGCCACGGGCAATGCAGGTGACGTCTTTGCCGGCAAGTGCGAGGAAGGCGGCGATGCTTCCGCCTACGCCGCCAGTACCGGCGATGAGGTATTTCAGAGGATGGGTTGTCATAACTGTAGTGTGTATGGTTAATGTTATTGAACGTAATTTTCTTTATTCCAGTTGCAATTGTTTGTTGAGTTTGGCGGTATATAGGGTGGTTTTCATTCCTTCGTTACGTTTGCTGAGCATCAGGAGGGTATTCTCGTCTACGTAGTTATCAATGAGAATAATTGTCTTTCGGGCTGATTTTATCAGATTGGTGGTAAAGACGTAGGCATCGAATATCTGCCCTTCAAAGAAGATGCCTTCTGCCGGGGGCAGGGGGTGCGGACAAAGAAATCTATCTTTTCTTCTGTCTTTGCAACACGTTGTTCCAATTGCTCCATGCGTTGGTTGACGGCGTAGCCTTTGAGGAGATATTCTTTGAGGACTTTTGTTGCCCATATTCTGAAGTCAGTACCTCTTTGAGACTTTACCCGGTAGCCTACAGATATAATAACGTCAAGATTGTAATATGCTATATTACGTTTTACTTTACGGTTACCTTCTTGCTGAACTGTCAAGGAATACTTGACAGTTGAAATTTCCTGTAGTTCCTTTTCTTTGAATACGTTATTGGTATGCAAACTTATATTTTGCTTACTTGTCTGAAAGAGTTCTGCCATCTGTTGTTGTTTCAGCCAAACTGTGTCGCTTTCTAATCGGACTTCGAGCTTGAAAGTTTCTTCTGGTTGATAGAGTATTATTTCGCTTTTATCTTCCATGGTTTTTATTGGACTTTTCTGATTCTTTACTGCTTTCTTATGCAAACTTGTAAGTGTTTCTTACAAGTTTGCATCCTACTCAATTGTACTTTCAACCCTTAGTCGTCTGAGGTTTGTTACATGGGGAATTTGACTATCAATATACGCTGATCGGTTTCAATCGGCAATTCTTTATGTACGTTACACATTGAACCGGAAGTGCATAATGTCCCCATCCTGCACCACATACTCCTTGCCTTCCACGCCCAGCTTTCCGGCTTCGCGCACAGCGGCTTCGCTGCCATACTTGATATAATCCTCATACTTGATGACCTCTGCCCGGATGAATCCCTTTTCAAAATCCGTATGGATAACGCCGGCGCATTGTGGAGCCTTCCAGCCCTTGCGATAGGTCCATGCTTTTACTTCCATCTCTCCGGCAGTGATGAAGGTTTCGAGGTTCAGCAGGCTGTAGATAGCTTTAATCAAACGGTTGCAGCCGCTTTCTTTCAGTCCCAGGTCTTCGAGGAACATCTGCTTTTCTTCGTATGTCTCCAGTTCGGCGATGTCGGCCTCGGTCTGGGCGGAGATGATGATGAGTTCCGCATCCTCGCCCTTGATGGCTTCACGCACCTGCTCTACGTACTGGTTGCCGCTGGCGGCACTGACGTCATCCACGTTGCAGACGTAGAGCACAGGCTTGGTAGTAAGCAGGAACATCTGCTTGGCGCATTGTTCCTCGTCGTCGTTCTGCGGAATGACGGTGCGGGCGCTTTGTCCTTGTTCCAGGGCATCCTTGTAGCGGAGCAGGAGTTCGTACTCTATCTTTGCCGCCTTGTCGCCACCCACTTTGGCAATCTTCTCTACACGCTTGATGCGGTTTTCCACCGTGTCGAGGTCCTTCAGTTGCAGCTCTGTGTCGATGATTTCCTTGTCGCGTACGGGGTTCACCGAGCCGTCCACGTGGACGATGTTGCCGTTGTCGAAGCAGCGCAGCACGTGGATGATGGCGTCGCACTCGCGGATGTTGCCCAAGAACTGGTTGCCGAGTCCTTCACCTTTGCTGGCGCCCTTCACCAGTCCGGCAATGTCGACGATGTCGCACACGGCGGGTACGATACGCCCCGGGTGAACCAGCTCGGCGAGCTTCGTCAGTCGTTCGTCGGGTACGGACACTTGTCCCATTTGGGCGTCGATTGTACAGAACGGGAAGTTTGCCGCTTGTGCCTTTGCGCTGCTCAAGCAGTTGAAAAGAGTGGATTTTCCTACGTTGGGAAGGCCCACGATACCAGCTTTTAATGCCATAGTGTTATCTTGTTTTTTTAGTTATTGTTCAGTTAATTGGATGCAAAGATAGTGCAAACCGAATGCAGAATAAAATGAACTCGTTCATTTTTTATGCTGAGGTGCAGCCTATCTTCGCTTTTTTAAGTAAAGATAGTGCAAACTTACTGAAAAATAGCTGATTTTTGCATATACCAACGAAGAAGGGAGGACATGGGAGAGTCACCGGAACGATATTTACGTATTTAGAAATTCGTATTGAACGTGTTAATTTGCATTAAAAGCATGACGATGAAACGATAAATTGATAGTTTTGTCGCAATTATAATTTAAGTATCATTCTATAAATCAATGCGATTATGAAAAACAAAGTAAGAAAAATTCTGATGATTTTATCATGTCTCATCAGCTTGTCTTTTACATTATCTGCACAGAATCCTTATCTGCCGCTTTGGGAATTTATTCCTGATGGTGAGCCCTATGTGTTTGAGGATCCTGACTGTCCCGGCAAGTACCGTGTCTATATTTATGGTTCGCACGACAATCTCAAGTGGATGTATTGCGGACGTGACCAGGTGGTGTGGTCGGCACCCGTAGAGGACCTGACCCGTTGGAGATATGACGGCGTGATATTTAAAGTCAATGAGTCGCCCGAACTGTATAAACTGAATGCTGATGGAACCGACGACGTGCTTTTTGCCCCTGACGTGACAGTAACTACCGATGCCGATGGTAAGAAAACTTACTACCTCTTTCCGAATAATCAAGGTGGTGGACGCAATTCCATGATTGCCAAAAGCGACCGTCCCGATGGCCCGTTTACGGTATGCAACTGGCATAAGGAGCGTCCTCGCGAGACTTTCGGTTGTTTGGGATTCGACCCCGCAGTGTTTGTCGATGATGATGGACGTGTGTATGGTTATTGGGGATTTGGCATTTCGCATGGCGCGGAGTTGGACCCTGCTACCATGTGCACGGTAAAGCCGGGTACCGAAGTGGTGGAGAACATGATTTCAGGCTATCGGCAGGAAGGTATATTCCGCTTCTTTGAGGCATCCTCCATCCGCAAGATTGAGGATAAGTATGTGTTTATCTATAGCCGTACTACCGCTGAGGGTGAAGATGGCCTGCCAAACGCCAGCAACTATACGTTGGCCTATGCCTACAGCGAGCATCCCTTGGGCCCGTGGACCTATGGTGGGACAATCATCGATGCGCGGGCGCGCGAATATGATGAAAAAGGCAATGTGATAGCTTCGGCTATGCCCGGTGGAAATACGCATGGCAGTATCTGCAAGATAGGTGAGCAATGGTACGTGTTCTATCATCGCCAGATAGGTACCGATTGCTATGCACGCCAAGCTATGGTGTCGGCCATTGATGTAAAGGTGGAAAAAGGAAAAGGCGGGAAAGTCGTGATTTCACGCGGAGAGTTCAACTCTGAAGGTTTCCTTCTTGAAGGGCTCAATCCTATGCAGCGCATCTCGGCCGGGCTGGCTTGTTGGCACACCAATCCCGGAGGAATCAAAGAGGTCTATCCCCATTATGTGTATACGGGGTCTTATATCCGGCCTGTGTACCGGGATAATAATCCCTATGCCGGCGATAACAACCACAAAATCCCGTTCGCTCCGGTGGTGAATAACACAAGTGGGTCGATTGTAGGATATAAATACCTGAATATGAATGCCGTTCCGCGAGATAAGTCTTTGCAGATGCAGTTAAGGTTGAAGGCTGAAGATACCGACGGACGCATCCGCATCATGCTGGGTAGCCCTTGGACAACAAAAGGCGGTGTAGAGATAGGACTTGTGAATGTGAAGGCTGGCAGCACTTGCAGGGAGTTCTATGCTTCGCTCTCTATTCCGGCAAAGCTGCATAAGGGAAAGCAGCCGCTCTTCTTTGTCTTCGAATCAGAGACCGAAGGCCAGTCCATCTGTGAGTTTTATGATTTCCTCATGTTGGCACGCCCATAAGTCTTTATACTTATGGAGGCGGATACTTATCTTGTAAGACCTTCTAAATAGAGCTATTGTATTAGTTCACAGCACTGAACACTTTGTTACACCCAGTCGGAACAGATTGTTTCTCTTGTATGAAACGACTTGTTTCGACGGGATAAAACGATTTGTTCCGTTATAGGAAACACTTTGTTTCCTTATAGAGAACACTCTGTTCCATTATAGGAAACAAACCGTTTCCATAGTCGGAAATGAAATGGGGCATATGCTTCATTGATACCGCTATTACTTTTCCTCCTCGAATATTCGGTTGAAAACTTGCCGCAGCTGTCCTTCGTCTGCGATAATGGCTTGGAGCTTCTTCAGCTGTTCCGCATTCTTGCCCTCGGGAAACCAGAGCTTCAGATAACCGCCGGGTGCATATTTTGCCATGAGATGCTGATGGAACCGCTGGTAGTGCCACTCCTTGTCGGCGGCAGGATTCTGTTTCAATCCGTACTGCACGGTGCGGCGCAGGGTGATGTCCGGGTCGATGATACGGTCCGCTTCGGCAACAATCTTGCCGTAGATGCTACGAGGTTCGTGGTCTGTAGAGGCCCGGTGGTCCTCTACGGCTTCTTTCATGAGGAGGATTTCCGTGTCGGAGAACCATTGCCGCAGGGTGTCGTCTACCATCAGTATCTCGCCGGAGACAAGGTGGTGGGTGGCGCGGTCGCGGCATAGTCCCGTGTCATGGTAAGCGGCAATGACGTATGCCAGGCGTTCGTCCGCTTCGGGATATTGCCGGGCGAGGGCAAGGCTTTCTTCGATGACGGTGCGGACGTGTGAGAGGTTGTGTGCCTTGTCAAACTCCTTGTAACGGGGGATGATTGCTGTCTCGATGTAGGTAATGAGGGGCTTGGGTATCATGTGGCATTCCTTTTTCGGGTAAAGGTACGAATAATAACCGATAGCTGAATAACGAGGAGCAGGGAATGGCTCATAATCAGGTACCGATTACTATCTGTCTGTTTACTTAATGTTCCAAAGACTGCTCGTAGCTTTTCCCGTTGGCGTCAGTCACCACGATTTTTATTTTCTTTGCTTTATCGCTCGGTTTTGTAGAGAAAAAGAAATAAGCATTCTTGTTAGCTTGGCGACCACGTTCCTTCATATCCTTTCCCTCTGTGACAGCTTTGCGCTGCAGGAAGAAATCATAATCAGGATCCATGCCTTTATACTGCTTCATTTCGCCTTTCAACTTCCCGTCTTCGTAGTATTCCACTTTCCAGCGGTTATCCCAATTCCATACCTTGACGCAGAGTTCGTCTTCATGGCCGGGTACTGTACCCACGGGATAGTAACGGAACTGATAGTCACGGTCATGTCCTAATGACTTGAAATAATTTGCAATTCCGTTCTTGCCGGATTCGAATACTTGGTAGCCAATAGGGGTACCGTCTTTGCTATAGATGCCGTCCCATAACCACCACGCGCCTCCGATGGAGGCGATATTGTACTCACGAATGTTGTTTCTGATTTGTGTGTTGCATTGTACATGGGTGTGACCACTGAGAATATCTACCTTATAACCCTCGAAAAGGTCGAGTAACTCGGCTACGCGTCCCAACTTGTAGTTCTCGTTATAGAAGTATGCCGGAGCATGCATGCAAACAAACAGATGAGCCCCTTTGGGGACGTACTGCAGATAGCTCTTCACCCAATTGAGCTGCTGATCATTGAGCCCCACCTCATACTTCTTGTTTCCTTTATAAAGGATATTGTCCAAAACGATATAATAGTCTTTTCCAGCATTGAACGCATAGTAAGTGGGTCCAAAGAAATGCCGATAAAGATGTGCACTGGCATCATCGTCGCTCACCTCCTTGTCGTGGTCGTGGTTGCCGATAACCGGATAGATGGGAATTTGGATCTTTGCTATCTCTTGCTTGATGTGGGGAAACATTTCCAGGTTATCCCATAAGATGTCGCCCAAGAAGATGGCGAAAGCAGGAATATTCTGGCTCATATATTCAAAGCCCACTTGCTTGAGGTCGGGGAAAGCTTCCGTTTCAAGCCGATGGAATGCGTTCTCTCCGCGCGGTTGTGTATCGGCTGCTGCCATCATGGCGTATTTGCCTCCTACTGTTCCCCAGCGATGGAGCTGGAAATCGTGGCTGTTCTCGTTCAGAGTCTTATAGAAGACGGGAGTACCCCCGTTGCAAGGAGCCATATAGCCTGAAGGTGTCACTACATAGATAAAGTGGGCCTTCTCATCAGCATCAATCATATAGCTTCCGTCTTCACTGGTAAGAGCGAATGCGGTGCCATCGGTTACTACAACTTTGGCCAGCCCCTTGCCGTCGGCCATGACTTTGCCTTTAATCTCTTTAGCTTCTGCCCCTATTGCCATAAGCAGCAATGCGGCGTAAAAAATGTTCTTTTTGTTCATTGCTTTTCTCTTTCAATTATTTGTTGTTTGAATTGAGAGCAAAAATAGGTGAGTGAAATTACTTCGTCGTTTCTATGGGGTTACGTTCAAGTTACATATGTCGGGCTCTCATCCGGTGTCATATCAAAATCACAGAAGTGACACAAGTCTGTAATACAGCATCCATTCTTTTGCAGCCGAAATTAAAATCATCATAGAAACTAATGAAAACAAGAATGATTAAATCCTTTGTGTGTGTCTGTGGGCTGCTTGTTTCGTTGAATGTAGTCGCAGCTTCACTGAAACCCGTCAAAGGTAAAGTGGTGGACCGGTTCAATAATCCACTTCCCGGTGCTACAATTCAAGTGACCCATTCTCCCGAGAAAACCATTACCGATGTGGACGGCAACTTCAATTTTGAAACCATCGAAGACGCGGAACTCATCGTATCCTACATCGGCTTCCGTACCCTCAAGCTGAAGACTGCAGGGGAGAACTTCATTCATGTGGTACTGGATGAAGACTCACAATTGCTTAACGACGTGGTAGTGGTAGGTTATAGCACTAACAAGAAGGTTAATCTGTCAGGCTCGGTTTCTTCGCTTAACAGCGAGAAGCTTGCAAACCGTCGAGTATCAAACGTATCTTCGGCTCTGCAAGGCATGGCTGCAGGTGTAACTGTCACTACACAGAGCGGTGAGCCAGGCGGCAATGGCGGTCATATACGTATACGTGGTATCGGAACCTTCGGTGGTGATAGTGCCGCCCCGTTGGTGTTGGTCGATGGCGTAGAAGGAACCATAGATGAAGTGGATCCTAACATCATCGAGTCAGTGTCCGTCTTGAAAGATGCTGCATCTGCATCCATCTATGGTTCACGTGCTGCTAATGGTGTCATTCTGGTGACTACCAAACGGGGTGGCAGTCAAGACAAGTTCAGCATATCCTATAAAGGATATTTTGGATTCCAAGGCGCAACGATGCTTCCTCAAAAAGTGGATGCATTGGAATATATGCAATTGGAAAATGTGGCAGCAGGTAACGACGGATCCGACCTGCCCTATAGTGATGAATATATAAGGGAATATGTGGCTGGCATGGCTACTGACCCGGACATCTATCCTAATACAGACTGGCAGGACTTGATTCTTACAGAAAACGGATTCAACCATGGGCATACGCTTACTCTGACTTCTTCATCAGAACGTATCAAGACACTTACTTCTATAGGGTATCTGGACCAGACGGGTATAGTGGTCAATTCCTCTTACCGTAAAATCTCTGTACGCAACAATATGGACATCAAGCTTAGCGACCGTCTGGACATGAAGTTTGACATACAAGTAAGCAATGCCAATAAAAATAGTTCTCCCTACGAAGGACATGCCTTCAATTATATGAACACCCGAACCCCGAACATTGTCAATCAATTTACTACTGGTCTTTATAATGGGGCAAATGGTCTGATGGGCAATAACCCCGTGCTGTTGTTGCGTGAAGGCGGTATTGTGAAAAACAATGTTATCCGTGCTACCATGGCGATGGCTCTGACCTATAAGATTCTCGATGGATGGAATGTGTCAGTTCAAGCCACTCCACGTTATATCACCAAGAATAACCATAACTATAAGAATTCTGTCACCACGTATGGTGACCCGGAAGGTACTACCAGCTTCAAGAGCGGCGAAACCTACAACTCGCTTACAGAATCGGCCTACCGTTACTTCTACTGGAACACACAGGCACTGACCAACTATGAGAAACAGCTGGATGACCACTACTTCAAAGTAATGGCAGGTATGGAGTGTCAGACCTATACAGAAAAGACTCTTTCTGCCTATCGTCAAGTATTCAACTTCCCTCAATATGACCAAATTGATGCCGGTAACATTGAGAACATGAACAATGGAGGAGGGGAGTACCAATGGGCCATCAACTCCTTCTTTGGCCGCTTGAATTACAACTACAAGGAACGCTACCTTGTGGAGGCCAATATCCGTACCGACGGTTCTTCCAGATTTGCAGAGGGTAACCGATATGGCGTGTTCCCTTCATTCTCTGCAGCATGGCGCATCAGCGAGGAACCCTTTATGGAATCTATACGCGATAGAGTGGATAATCTGAAATTACGTGCCTCTTGGGGCAAACTGGGCAACCAGAATATCGGAAGTTCCTATTATCCCACTACTCAGCAACTCTCTACGGGCTCTATATCTATGGGAGGTAATCTTTACACGACCTCTGCTGTTACCTCGCTCTCCAATAGGGACCTTACATGGGAGACTTCTACCATGACTGACTTAGGCATAGATCTTTCACTGTTCGGCTGTATCAACATCACTGCCGACTGGTATAGGAAGATAACGGATGGTATCCTGATGAAGCTGGACATCCCCAACCACATTGGTATGGGTGCTCCCTTCCAGAATGCCGGCAAGGTAAGAAACCAGGGATGGGAGCTAAGCGTAGGCTACAGCAAGAAGCTGACGAGGGACTTTTCGCTGGATGCCGCCCTTACGCTGAGCGACGTGAAAAACACCATCACCGACATGCGGGGCACAAGCAGCACAAGCGGTGATATTCGTAACCAAGAGGGGTCTTCCATTAACTCCATTTACGGATTGATATGCGACGGTTTCATCAATTCACAAGAAGAAGCGGACGAAATCAATGCCAACTGTCCCCAATTCGGTACAACCGTATATCCCGGTGACCTGAAATACCGGAATGTCAGCGGAGACAACAAAATTACTACAGATGACAAGACGATTATCGGAAGTACAGTTCCACGCTATAGTTATAGCTTTAATTTAGGAGTAGGATACAAAGGAATTCGTCTTTCGGCTTTCTTGCAAGGAGTTGGCAAGGCCGACGGTTATCTCAATTCCTACTACGTGATGCCTTGCTATCAGGGAGGAACCTACCGCAAGGAACACCTTGACTATTGGACGGAGCAGAATCATGATGCATCCACGCCTCGCCTCTCCTATAAGAGCAGTAACAACACCTATACATCATCCTTCTGGATGAAGAGTGCCGCTTACCTGCGTCTGAAGAACCTGCAGCTGGGTTACGACCTGCCCTCCAAATGGATGAAAGCCATCGGACTGAAGTCTGCCTACATTTATGCCAATGCTGAGAATCTCTTGACTTTTACTGACTTTTGGGATGGCTATGACCCCGAAGTCAACTATAACGCATCAGCAACAGATGGGGTATCTCTGGGTGCGGCAAACAATTATCCCCAGACGAAAGCCTTCACTTTTGGCGTTGACATCAAATTCTGATTAGTCGGAATAGGGAAACCGTCTGTATTCAAGAAGACATAAAAAGAAAAAATGATATGAAACGAAACAATATTTATACAGCACTCCTTTCGCTGTTTCTATTAGGCCTCGGTGCTTGTTCACTCGGCCTTGAACCACTCACTTCACCGTCTTCTGCCTCTTATCCTTCGAGTATGGAAGAGGCGAATTTCGGTTTGAACGCTGTTTACTCATCTCTGACAGCTTATAGTGCCAGCACCACCACCTGGTGGAAGGTGACAGACAATATTACAGATATTGGTGCTACACGTGTCAACACGGCTATGTATACGGAATTAATCACCTCCGGAGCTTCTGCTGAAAACGCGGTGGCAAACAAGCTTTATAATTGCGTGTATAAGACCGTGGCACGTATCAACCAGCTTCTCGATGCGCTGGATAATCTGCATGGCACAGCCTCTGATACGGATATAGAGAGTATACGGGCAGAGCTGCTGTGCATACGGGCATTCTGTTATGATCAAGCTTGCCAGCACTATGGAGACTTGCCGTATGTGGTCCACACAGCGGGTATAAATGACAGCCAGACCCCACGTACACCGAGAGAGACCATTGTAGAGAATCTGCTTTCGGATCTTAGCGACGAGTGTTTGGCTAACCTTCCACTCCGCCATAAAGCAGAAAGCTATGGCAGTGCACGCATCGGACGGGTAGCAGCGTATGCGTTACGTGCCCGTATTGCCTTGAATTGGAAAAAGTATGACTTGGCTGCCAGTTCGGCCAAACAAGCCTTGAATTTGGCTAAGGAGGCAGGCTTTGAATTGGAATCCATCAATACACAGTATTGTGGAGAAAGTCATGAGGCAGGAGAGCCAACCGGTCAGACGGCTCTGTTTGGTTATGACGGTGAGGCAAGCAATGAGTGGCTCTGGTCCGTGCAGTATGATGCGGTAATATCCAGTAATAAAACCAAGGAGGCATATTACATGGCTCCACGTACACTGGGAGGATGCGCCTATTTTGGTCCTACACAAACATTTGTTGATATGTTTCAATGCAAGGATGGCAAATCGATTACGGAATCTTCTCTGTATGACTGGCAGAACCCTTGGCAAAACCGGGACCCTCGTCTGGATCTTTTCTGTTTGCGACCTGGTTCACGCATATTCAATCTGGAATTCCAGACTTCCACTACCAGTAAAAAGATTCACGACTATAGCACGGGTAAGGACGTGACAAACATGGAGTCACAGGGTACCAAGGGCGTATACGGTGCCAATGGCACTAAAGGTCCTGCTGGATATCTCTGGAGGAAATATTTGGATATAGCCGAGTTGGAAAGAGCTGCAATCTCCAACCATGAAACCAGTGATCTTAATTGCGGCTTGATGCGTTTAGCAGAGGTTTATCTAATAGAGGCAGAAGCCAATATTGAAATGGCTGATGGCAATCTGGAGTTAGCACGAACGGACATCAATATAATTCGTAATCGTGTAGGAATGCCCGATGTGGTAGTTACTTCGCAGAGCGGACTCCGAAAGGCATTACGTTACGAACGTACTGTTGAACTTTGTAATGAAGGTTTTCGTTGGTTTGATCTCCGTCGTTGGGGTATGGCTTCTACAGTGATGACAGGTAAGATTTATGCTCCCAATCAAAAAGGGCTTATGTCCAATGCCAAGCCTTCATTTGATGACAACTGGCATCCGGCATATTCAGAAGGTAGTTCTTGGGATGGGAAAGCACTGAATCTCCGTGTGTATAACACGATGAAGTATATCGAAGGAAAGGATGAACTTTGGCCGCTTCCCCAAAGTGAGATTGATACAAACAGTGCCATTATAGAAAACAATCCAGGATACTAATCGTGTAAGGTTATTGGTATCTGACGGAAAGGATTTGTTTTTCAAGATATAATAAAAGAGCCGGAATGTGCGAATCATTCCGGCTCTTTTATGAAAGGTTTCGGTTATTGTTGTTAGGAATAAGATTTCTTACTTTAAGAGAGAGTTTGTCAATTACATGTTAGGGTTGTCCATGATTACTGTCATCTCGGGAACCAGTATGTATTCGCCTTTCTTGTTGTTCCATTTGTAGTATGTGGTAGTCATCGTCTTGCCTTGGTATGCATAGCGGATGCACATGTCCTTGCCCCATGTATTCTTGGTGCTGTTCCATTTCAGGGCTTCGCTTTCCGTCATGCGGTTCTGGTCGTCGTACTTATAATTGTACTTCATATAGTTGGCAAGCGTGTTTCCGTCCATCTTGTATACGGTCTCTGCCACTTTCATGCCATTTACTTCTTCCGAATTGTAAATGAGGTTGCTCTTATTGTCGGCTGAGGCATTTAATCCGCAAACTAAGAGAAGTGCTGAAACAATCACTGTTTTTAAAGATACTTTTGCTTTCATGGTTTTATGTCTTTTTTAGTTTAACTTTCTATTTTCTATCAATATGTCATTGATTTCGCTGCAAAGGTACGTATTAAATTGACATAAATATAAATATCGGATTAAATTTTATCAATATGTCAGTAGTGAGGGTTTCGGTATGCTTTCCTTTTGGCAAGATTGGTGAATAAAAAATATCCGGCAGCGAGGTTGCCGGATATTCTGATGAGCAAACTGTATTTGGAAAGGATTGCTTCTGTTGCTTTCTGATTGTAAGTTAAATAAAGTTATTGGGCTGTTTAGTGTGCCTGTAACCAGTTGTTTCCCCACCCACAATCGGCTTTCAGGGGTACGTACATGCGATATGCCTGCTCCATCTCTTCGATTACGATTTTCTGTACAAGCTCTTTTTCTGCCTCTGGAACGCTGAAATTTAGTTCGTCATGGACCTGTAAAATCATCTTTGCTTTCAGATTGTAAGCTTGGAAGCGCTGATAGATGTGTGCCATGGCTACTTTTATGATGTCGGCGGCACTTCCCTGGATGGGAGCGTTGATGGCATTCCGTTCGGCATAGCCCCGTACCACCCCGTTTCTTGAGTTGATGTCCGGCAGGAAGCGCTTGCGGTGGAAGATGGTTTCCACATAGCCGTTCTCGCGTGCCACCTGGATGCTTTTGTCCATATACTCCTTCACTTGTGGGTAGGTTTCAAAGTAGCCGTCTATCAGCTCTTTGGCTTCTTGGCGGGAAACGCCCATGCGTTCGGCAAGCCCGAAGACGGAGATGCCGTAGATGATGCCGAAGTTTGCCGTTTTTGCCTTGCGGCGCATGTCGGCGGTTACGTCGTTTATGTCTATCTTATATATCTTGGCAGCGGTGGCGGCGTGGATGTCGTGTCCGCTGAGGAAGGCGTCTATCATGTTCTTATCTTCGCTGAGGTGTGCCATGATGCGCAGCTCTATCTGCGAGTAGTCGGCAGAGAAGAACTCGCAGCCGGTGTCGGGGATGAACGCCTTGCGGATTTCCTTTCCGTCTTCGTCGCGGATGGGGATGTTCTGCAGGTTGGGATTG
>ULTY01075787.1_pt1 | contig 55810 bp, 56 predicted proteins | sample 1958021 | NCBI WGS metagenome assembly ULTY01 (sample SAMEA4835746, study PRJEB28245) | human gut metagenome | biome: gut microbiome; material: fecal sample | place: Denmark | collected 2008 | reverse complement strand
GCGTAATGAAATATTGACAGACTGAGCCGAACGAGCCCCCAGTGTCGTTCCGTGCGGTCTCAATGAACTTTTTAAGGAACGAAACTAGGGGCTCGTTCCCTACAAAAATTCAATTAGCAATTTGTTTTTTTGTACACCTATAAGCTAAAATTTATTATAACAATATTCTCCAAAAACAAAACCGGCAAAGGTCAGTGTTGACGCTCCTGCCGGTTTTGTATGCTTATTATCGGTTTACATCTTTTGTTTTAACTATACCGAAGCCTTTTTCTTGAAATAGAATTTGCTTTCCTCGTGATTTAACAGCCGTATGATGTTGGCTTTATGGCGCCATACAAGGAGTGCCGCCGAAAGTACCGAAAAAACAAGTACGAACGGCGTTGAAAAGCCAAAAATGCAAAGCGATACAGGATTCAGCACCGCAGATACTATAGAGGCGACCGACATGTAATGCAGCGTAAATAGAAGTATCAGAAACACAGCTGTTACAACTATCCCGACGCGCCAGTCAACAAACCACACGACCGTTTCGCCGGTTATAAACGCTTTGCCGCCCTTGAATTTGTAAAGCAGGGGATATGCATGACCGAGCATTGCAAAAAATCCGCACATTGCGGCGGCAAATTGCCACATGTCATAAAGCGCGTCAAAGGTAATACATGCCGCAAGCAGCGGAACAACAGTCTTTAAGCTGTCTATAAGCATAACAAACCACGCCGACGCTCCGCCGTAAACACGCTTGAAATTGGTAAAACCGGGATTGCCGCTGCCTTTTTCTCTTATATCCTCACCGTAAAGCGCTTTTGACAGCATTATTGCACCGTTCAGACCGCCCGAAAGGTATGATAAAGCCGAAAAGGCAATACAAAGGACATAAAACATAAGGTGACACTAATTCCTTTCGTCGCCAAGCACGGCAAACAGGCTGCGAAGCCTTATCTTTACAGCGCCGGTGTTGGTAATCTCATCTATTTTTATAAGGGTGTATATTTTTCCGCTGCGCTCGATTATAGCTCTTGTTTCATCAGATGTCACGGCGTCGACACCGCAGCCGAACGATACGAGCTGTACGAGATTTATGCTGCAGTCACCGGGAGCTTCTGAAACAAATTTCGCAGCCGCATACAGCCTCGAATGGTAGGTCCACTGATTGAGCACGGTCGTTTTGAATTTTGTTTCGTTTGCGCTTACGCTGTCCTCGGTCACAACCACCGCGCCGAGATCGCATATAAGATCGTCGATACCGTGGTTTATCTCGGGATCGACATGATACGGTCTGCCGGAAAGGACGATAACAGGCATTTTGCGCTGCTTGGCGATTTCGATATATTCAGCGCCCTTACGTCTTATATCAGCCATGTGACCCTCATATTCGGCATACGCAGCATCAGCAGCGGCTTTGATCGCCGACTGCGGATATTTGCCGAAATATTTTTCGAGTATCTGACCGAAGCGTTTGGGGAAATATTTGCGGTTGTTTAGTCCTATAAAGTCATAAATAAATTTAATGCTGCCAAGATCCCTCACATTTGCCTTGATAACCTCAGGATAATAGGCAACAACAGGGCAGTTATAGTGGTTATCTCCGAGATGCTCGTCAACATTGTAGCTCATGCTCGGATAAAAAATGGCGTCGACATCTTCCTTTATCAATGCTTCCACATGCCCATGCACCATTTTTGCAGGATAGCATACTGTGTCCGACGGAATGGTATGCTGACCTTCAAGGTAGAGCTTTCTTGTTGAAACAGGGGAGACTATAACATTGAAACCGAGCTTTTTAAACAGCGTGTACCAGAATGGCAGCAGCTCATACATATTGAGCGCCATCGGTATTCCGATAGTCGGTTTGCCTTCAACGCGCTCGTTGGTCCTGTATTTGCCGAGCAGCTCATTTTTATATTTGAACAGATTGAACTTTTCCTTTTGCTTCGGCAGTCCCAGCGGTTTTTCACAGCGGTTTCCGGCTATGTAGCGTCCTTTGTCGCCAAAGGTATTTACAGTCAGCCGGCAGTGGTTGCTGCAGCCGTTGCAGACTATCGCCTTGACGCTGTGTGAAAAACTCTTTAAGCCGTCGGCTGTAATAAGTCCGCTTTTATCAGATGCTTTGCTTTTCTTTATTGCATAAAGCGCGGCACCGTATGCTCCCATAAGTCCCGATATCGACGGTCTTATAACGTTTCTTCCGGTCTCTTTTTCAAATGCGCGGAGCACGGCATCGTTCAAAAACGTGCCGCCCTGTACGACTATATTTTTGCCGAGAGAATCGGGATTATCGCAGCGAATGACTTTGTACAGCGCGTTTTTGACAACGCTTATTGAAAGACCGGCTGAAATATTGCTGACCGATGCGCCGTCCTTCTGCGCCTGCTTGACCGAGCTGTTCATAAACACGGTGCAGCGCGAGCCGAGATCGACCGGACGATCGGCAAAAAGACCTTCCTTTGAAAAATCGGCTATACTGTAGCCGAGAGCGGCGGCAAATGTCTGCAAAAACGATCCGCAGCCCGACGAACATGCCTCGTTGAGGAATATGTTATCTATCGCTCCGTTGCGTATTTTGAAGCATTTTATGTCCTGTCCGCCGATGTCTATGATAAAATCAACATCCTTACGGAATTTTTCCGCTGCGGTGTAGTGTGCAATGGTCTCAACAACGCCGTTGTCGATATGAAACGCGTTGCGGATGATATCTTCACCATATCCTGTAACAGCCGATGATACGATGTTTATATCGGGATACTCCGCATACATTTCCTCTAAAAACGCCTTGACGATAGGTACGGAGTTGCCGTTGTTGCTTGAATAGCTGCTTTTTAAAATATTACCGTTTTTGTCGCACAGCACAGCCTTGACGGTGGTGGAGCCGGCGTCTATTCCTAAGTACATTTCACCTGCCGGCTTATCTATATATCCTATATTGTCTGAGTCGTGATTGTGGCGTTTTTTGAACGCGTCATAATCCTCCTTCGACGAAAACAGGGGAGGGCAGCTTTTATAACCGCCTGATGACGAATACACGGCAGTCGTTTCTGCAAGCTCTCTGACATTGAACGGCTTGCCTGACGGCGACATTGCGGCGCCCATTGCAACAAAATACAGCGAATTTTCGGGACATAAGCCATTGCACTTCAGAACATCGTCAAAAGCCTCGCGAAGCCCCGACATAAATGTCAGCGGACCGCCGAGATAAAGGATGTTGCCTTTAATCTCACGTCCCTGTGCAAGACCTGCTATGGTCTGGTTGACGACCGCATAAAAAATGCTGGCAGCTATATCCTCCTTGCGCGCGCCCTGGTTGATAAGAGGCTGAATATCGGACTTAGCAAAAACTCCGCAGCGTGAGGCAATGGTATATACCTTTTCATGCTGCTTTGAGAGCTCGTTCAGCTTGGTAGGTGTGACGTTCATCAAAGACGCCATCTGGTCGATAAACGCACCGGTACCACCGGCACAAGTGCCGTTCATACGCACCTCAAGCCCGCCGGAAAGGAAAAGTATCTTTGCGTCCTCTCCGCCAAGCTCAATTACGGTATCGGTATCGGGGAACAGTCTGCTTACCGCTGTTTTAGTAGCATAGACCTCTTGTATGAAGGGTATTGAAAGGTCCTCAGCCATGCCCATTCCGGCAGAGCCCGAGACCGAGATTATCATTTCACTATCCGGTATTTTTTCGCATATTGTGTTAAGCAGCTCGAATGTCATTTCGGAAATTTTGGAAAGGTGGCGTTTATAATCCGAAAACAGTATGTTACCGCTTTCGTCGGTAACAACGCACTTGATGGTAGTTGAACCGACATCAAGTCCTATTCTCTTCATGCTAACGTCTCCTCTCTGTCTACTGACAGCATAAGCTTTATGCGGTTTTCCTGATTTACCTTTGATGCGCCGGAATCGTAATCAACAGGGCAGATGTTGGCGCCCGGATACATGCTCTTGAGCGTTCTTATAACACCCTTACCGACTATATGGTTCGGCAGGCAGCCGAAAGGCTGTGCACATATTATATTGTTGTAGCCCTTTTCTATAAGCTCAGCCATTTCAGCCGTAAGAAGCCAGCCCTCACCCATTTTTACGCCGCGGTCTATGACCTTATCGGCAAGAGCTTCAGTTTCCTTGAACGGTGTGGGGGATATAATGTCAGGGTACGGCTTTAATGCGTCAAGAAGATGCTTTTCAAGTCCAGCTATGACGCTTCCCAACAAATTATTGATGAACACCTTTTTAAGACCGCCGCCGTAGTATATATGGTCAACCGATGCGTCGGAAAAGCAGTATTCGATAAAGCTCAGAACACCGGGAACCATGAATTCACAGCCCTCTGAGGCTAAAAATGCTTCAAGACCGTTGTTGCCGAACTGTGAGTATTTTACATATATCTCGCCGACGATACCGACCTTTGTCTTTTTTGTCCTTTTAATTGGCACAGCCCTGAAATCGCTTACCATTGCGGAAAGATTTTTACTGATACCGCGACCGAAAAGCCCACGGTTGTGGCTGAATTGGCGGATAAGCTCTTTATTCCAGCGGTCGACAACCTTGTCTGTGCTGCCGGGCGTTATCTCATAAGGCTTTATCTGATTGCGGAGCAGCATTATCATGTCACCGTACATGACGGCAACGATGCCCTTTATGATCATCATTGGCGTTATTTTAAAGCCCGGTGACTTTTCCACCTTGCCGAAGCTCAGAGACAGAACGGGAACATAGTCCATGTCCATATTTTTGAGCGCTTTTCTCAGCAGCCATATGTAGTTTGACGCCCTGCATCCGCCGCCGGTCTGGAACTGCATCAAAGCGACCTTGTGGGTGTCGTAATCCCCACATTCAAGCGCGTACAACAGCTGACCGAGCGAGCATATGGCAGGGTAGCACATGTCGTTATGAAGATGCTTCAGACCGGTATCTATGACCTGCTGACCTTCATAATGCAGTACCTCCACTTTATAGCCGTACATTTTGAATATCTCTTTTATAAGATCCATGTGGACGGGGAATATGTCGGGAATAAGTATGGTATAATCCTTCTTCATTTCCTTTGTAAAAACAGCCGGCATTTTCTCCACCTCGCAAAATTTATTCAAATATCAGTATAAGATCATAAACATCCTGACCGCCGTAAATGCCGTAAAATTCAAGGCTCGGATGCTTCTTCTCCATTTGTTCCTTTAACATCTCGATTTCATCATTATACGACTTTTTGCCGTATATTGCAACAATAAATTCACAGTTTTCGGCGTCGCCGTTCAGCAGCTCATCGGCAGTAATAAGGGCAGCGTCTATCTTGCTGTCGGCAGCGGCAATTATTTTCTTGCCTGAAATACCTATAAACTGATCCTTTTTGACATCAACTTTTCCGATCCTCGCATCTCTCACCGATCTTGATATCATTCCGGTCGTTATCCCTGTCATGGCATCCTTGAAGTTCTGCTCTATTACGTCCTTGTCGCCACTTGTAAAATCTATCATCGAAAGTGCCGCATAGCCTTCACCGATGTTTTTGCTTTCAATAACTCGGATCTCAGAGTCCTTGTAAAGCTCGGCTGCCTGACGCGCCGCCAAAATTATGTTGGAATTGTCGGGAAAGACAAAGCAAACCTCTGCATTGACCTTATCAAATGCCTTGATAAAATCGTCGGATGAGGGATTCATTGTCTGTCCGCCGTCTATTACAACATCTGCGCCGAATTCGGAAAACGTGTTTTTAAGACCATCGCCGCTTGCAACGGCGACTATCCCGAATTTTTTGCGGTCAGACTTTTCCGGTGCCGGCTTTATGTCATCAGACTTATGCTCTTCTGCTGCCTTGACCCCGTTGTGCTGGAGCGACATGTTCTCGATCTTGAGCGTCAGAAATTCACCGAACTGCTGGCAGTAATTGAGAACCTTACCTGGTTCCATAGTATGTACATGCACCTTTACAATAGTACCGTTCTGCAGTGCGACTATTGAATTGCCGACGGTTTCAAGATAACCCTTAATTGTACTCAGCTCAAAGCTTTCTATATCGGTTTTGCATTTTTGCAGCCGCAGTAAAAATTCGGTGCAATATCCGAACTCCATAACGCTGTCCTCGGTAAATAGATCGAGATCAGGCGCCGATGTCGCACTGTGCGTATCGGAAATTTGAGTTTCGGAAATATTGTCGCCCGACAATGAAGATATCATTCCCTCTGTTATGGCAACAAGACCGGCGCCGCCGCTGTCAACGACTCCTGCCTCCTTTAAAACATTGAGCAGTTCGGGCGTTCTTTCAAGTGAACGCTTCATTTCTGCGGCATAATCGTTCATGAACGACTCAAGTGTGCAGCCGTCGTTTATCCTGCTGCACGCATAATCGGCAGCTTCTCTTGAAACGGTCAGTATCGTGCCCTCGGTAGGGGTGAGCACCGCGTCGTATGCCTGCCGGACGCCGCATTTGAAGGCTGAGCCTATCTCATTTATATTTGCCGTTTCAAGATCCTTGAAGCCCTTTGCTATACCTTCAAACAGCTGCGACAGTATAACTCCGGAATTGCCTCTGGCACTCAGCAGCATGCCTTTTGCTACGCTCCGGGAAACTCCGCCGAGCGAGTCAAATGAATTGCCGTCAAGAGCCTTTATGCCGCCCTCAAAGGTCATCTGCATGTTGCTGCCGGTGTCGCCGTCCGGAATAGGAAATATGTTAAGGTCGTTGATCCTCGCTGCGTTCTGTTTTAAATTTTCATATCCGCCCCTCAGCATGTTTGCAAACTGCGCTGAGTCAAGTTCAGTTACGGGCATGTTTATCTCCTCACATTTTTATCGGTCAGACCGCATATGTCACTTCGGTACCGAAGGCAAAAAGACCTATTGCGTCGGGACCTACCGACGCTCCGATTATCGGTCCTATATAAAGCGGCAAAACGTCCTTGCATTTGATTTTGGAAAGAGTCTCGTTTTTGAGTGCTTCTATCTCTGCCGGATCGCAGTCGGCATGAACAAGGTATATCGTCTGGTTCTCTGAGTCTGTAATGTTTTCCTTCATAAGATTAACTATCTCGGCAAAGGAATTTTTTCTGCCCTTGACCTTCTTTACAGGGGTCTGAACACCGTTGGCATCTGATATCAGAATAGGCTTTACACCCATCAGATTGCCGAAAAACGCAGCCGTAGCCTTGACTCTGCCGCATCTTCTTAAGTATTCGAGGGTATGCACCGTAATAAATTCACGGACATTGTTTCTCATAGCGCTTACACTGTCAAAAATTTCTTTTGCGGATTTGCCTTCATCACGCATTTCGGCTGCCTTTATGGCGAGCATGCCTTCGCCGATGCTGGCGTTGAGCGAATCGATGCAATATATCGAAGAATCCGGATACTTTTCCTTGTACTGCTTTGCAATGACAGCAGCAGTGTTTACAGAGCCAGACTGCTTGGTAGAGCAGCCTATGTAAACAATGTCATAATCATTTATGTAAAGATCAAATATCCTTGTAAACTCCTCGGGCGGAACCTGCGTTGTGGTCACTCTTATGCCGTTTCTTATTTTGTCATACAGCTCCTTAGGGCTGTAATATTCCCAAAGCAGGGAAGCCTCCTGCTGAACGCCCTCGCAGACGGTCGTCATTTTAGCATAATCTATGTCGTATTTTGTCAGAAGCTCTCCGCTGAGATCGGAACAGGAATCGGTAATAATTTTCACTTTATTCATGAGTCATACCTCTGGTCATTTTTATACTATAATATATTGCCGATAGATTTATGTCCATAGACAAAGCGTGCCGTCGTATCCAAAAAGTGAACACGGCGGCATCGATTGTACGAAAACATGACTTTTTTCGGCAATTGTATGACTTGTTAATATTTTTAACGATTTTTAACGCTGCTTTCTATCGTTGATCTTACCTGACCTGCAAATATCTTTTCAACACGCTCCATAACATAGCCTAAATCGTCCGGCAGCTCGTTTTTCAGCCACTTAATAAGCACTCCGAGTATAGCCTGCTCATAAAAGATCGATATTATCTGAAGGTCTGACTCTGTTGCGTTAAGCCCGGCAGCCTCGCGGCGGACAAGGGTCAGAACGGTCGATCTCAGGCGATCTGACAGATATTTTTCGGTCTTTTCATGACCTATTGAATTGTAAAGATTCACAAGCGTCTTTTTGTGGTCGTATATAAACTGTGTCAGTCCGGAAAAGGCCTGCTCATATTCGGCATAGCTGCCGTTTGCAATATCAAGCTTTCCGACCTCGGCATTGAGCACGCTCTCGAGCACATCATATATATCGCGGAAATAATAGTAAAATGTATTCCTTGTAATGCCGCAGTCGTTCACAACATCCTTTACCGTCACCTTGTTTATCGGCTTTTCTGCACCGAGCCGCAATACTGAATCAATTATTGCTTTTTTAGTGAACTGTGGCATTTTAATTCTCCTAAATTATGCTTTAGTGTGTCCGTCAAAATAAACCGTTTTATCGGTAGAAAAAAACTCTGCCTTAGTGATAAAACCGGTTTCATTAATATACAGTCTGTAGTCTCCGCATTTGCAGGTACCTTCAATATAATATCCGCTGCGGTCAGACATTACCTGCCTTTCTTCGGCATCGGGAACTGAAAGATACAAATACTGAACAGTTGATATTTCAGGCAAATTACCCGGAGGATATTTCCTGTAAAAATCGGAAAATTCGAGCGATACGCCATCCTCTGAGCAGATAAGCTTACCTCCGGTCAGAAACGACGGCTCCGATATGGTAACGGTGAGATCACGGTCGCCATCATAGGATAATGTGCCGCAAAAATCGGTATCTTCAATATTGAAATTGCAGGAAAAGTTTTTAAGAATGGGGGAGGGAGCGCTAATTGAATTTGAACATCCGGCAGCCGTAAAAATAACGGCAAAAACTAAAATGTACCGGACAAATCTCGTAATACCACCTTATTTCTTTAAGTACATTCGGCAGTATATATCGGAAAGCGCATTTATCATATCGGTAGGAGTAAGAGACAAAACAGAGGTGTCGCATACGGCAAGATCACCTGACAAAGCGTGCAGCTTACAGGCGCACACGGCTGCATTTTCGGCAGACATACCCTGCGCTAAAAACGCTGCCGTCATTCCGGCGAGCATATCACCTGTGCCGGCTGTTGCCATCCCGGGATTGCCGTCGGTCACAACATAAGTTTTACCTGAAGGAGCCGAGATTATGGTTTTAGCACCCTTCAATACTGCAACCGCTCCGGTAATGCTGCAAAGTCTTTTTGCGGAACCCAGTCTGTCGTTTTGTATATCCGATACAGTACATCCCAGTAAACGCGACGCTTCCTTCGGGTGCGGAGTAATTATAACATCGTTTTTATACTGCCTTATCAAATCTATGCGGTCGGCAAGTACATTTATACCGTCGGCGTCTATAACTAGCGGTATAGATATGCTCTGCATGATTTCTTCCACGGCATGCTTTACATGATAGCTTTGTCCGAGACCGCATCCCAAAAGCCCTGCGGTGCATGAGGACAAAGCCTCCTTTATTCTTTCCGTATCGTTAAAATGTATGCAGCCTGTGCTGTCGCCGTCAAGAACGGTACAGACCGCCTCAGGCAAAGAGGTCCCGACTATCGTATATATGCTTTCCGGTATTATCATGTTCACGATACCGGCTCCGCTTTTGACGGCTGCTTTGCCGGCTATCACGGCAGCACCGGAATAGCCTTTGTTGCCGACAAAAAGACCTGCCGTTCCGCAGATGCCCTTGTGGCAGTCTACCGCACGCTGCGGCAGCAGTCCGCTTACATATTCATTGCTAACCACACGCATCGCAGGCTCAAGCCCTGCAAAAGCCGCATCGGGCATGCCGATAGTCGCAGGTATTACCCTGCCGCAGTAGTTGCAGGAGGGGAAAAGCAGATGGCACGGCTTATATGCCGCAAAGGTTACGGTGATATCAGCCTTTACGCACAGTCCGTCCACGGTACCCTTGTCGCCCGAAATTCCGCTCGGCACATCTACCGCCACTACAGGAGCGGAAGAATAGTTGATCGCCGAGATCGCGGCAGCATAGATGCCGCCGGCAACACCCGAAAAGCCGGTGCCGAATATTGCGTCAACAATCAGGTCTGCGTCATTTATATACTGACAGCAAAGTGTTTCATAATTGCCGAAATCGACCGGTCTTATACCAAGCGTCACAGCCTTTGCAAGCATTTCTTTTGCACTGTCGGTTGCAGGCGGTTCAATGGATATCACCCTTATATGCGCGCTGTTTTCAAGCAGTTTTCTTGCGATAACATAGCCGTCACCGCCGTTGTTGCCTTTGCCGCAGACGATAACGATCCTTTTACCCTCAAGCTGGTATGATGATCTGATTTCCTTTGCTGCTGCCGAACCGGCGTTTTCCATAAGGCGGAGCCAGTTCATGCCCATTTCGACCGCTGCCGTTTCAGCGCGTTTTATCTGTTCGCAGGTATAGACCATAAAATGACCTCCGTTTAATTCAGCTTATCTTTTAATAGATAGGGGAGCGTCTTTAAAAGTGACTCTTTAAATTCTCCGTCGGGATCAAGGACAAGATAATAGTGTCCGCGCTTGGGATGTTTTATTTTAAAAACATATGATGAGCTGCCCGGCGTGCAGGCAAAATAAATATCCTTTTCCTCACGCTTGGCGGTAAGCTTCGCATTTGCGTCAAACGGTCTTATATCGAATATATCATCGCACTTAAACTGTGCCATACGCTGCCTTGACTGCTTGTTGATTATGCGGTCGATATCGACTTCACCGTTTGTATTTGAATATTCAAATTCCTGCTCAAAGCGTGTATTTAAGTAATATGCCCCGTACAGTGCCGCGACGGCAAGAATGAGAGATATAAATGATAAGGAATTTTTAAAAATTCCAAGCAAAACAAGACCGACAGCCAGCAGTGCACCCATGATCCAGATGAAAAGGCGCAGAGCCAGTACCTTACCGGTGTTTTTTATAGATACTAACTGTTCAGCGAAAATATCGTTTTTAACATAATAAGACATATTGTTACCCACCGCTTTCTTATCTCCGATTATAGCAGAATATATTTATTAAATCAATCAATCTATAAAAATTAATAACTATTTTGATAAGAGGAGCTGCTTAGTTTGACAAACCTGTTGAATTTAGCGACGTTTTGCATTATAATTTCGTAGGGTGATATTTATGAATATAGTCCTGATCGGCATGCCGGGCTCGGGCAAAAGTACGATAGGCGTCCTGCTTGCCAAAGCGCTGCTTATGGATTTTATAGACACCGATCTTTTAATACAAAAAAATACAGGCAAAAGCCTTTCTGAACTTATATCGGCACACGGTGTTGACGGCTTTAACGATATAGAAAACAGAACGCTTTCGGCGGTAAGCTGCGAACACAGCGTTATAGCCACAGGCGGCAGCGCAGTGTACGGAACTTCAGCCATGGAAAATCTTAAAAGGAACGCTGTGACCGTTTATCTGAAACTTGAACCTTCCGAAATAGAAAAAAGAATCAAAAACATAAAGACACGCGGAATATCAATGAAGCCCGGAACTACAATAGCCGACCTTTATAATGAGCGCGCACCGCTTTATGAAATGTATGCCGATATTGTTTTTGACTGTTCCGGCAAGGATATCGAAAGGTGCGTGTCGGAGCTTCACAGAACCGTCGAAAAATATATATAATCAGTATTTTTTGCTTTGCAGTGCCGTTTCGGTCTCTTTTATGGCTTTTACGGCGGCTTTGTTGCTGTTCATGACTATGTATGTATAAAGCGCGTCGAATATTGCGAGCTGAGCTATTCTTGAGCTCATAGCGAGTATTGAATACTTTGTTTCCTCAGACCGTGTATTTAAGATGATATCACTGTATTCGTTGATAGGGGAGCTGCCGAAATTTGTTATGCATATCGTTGTGGCTCCGGATTCGCGCGAGATTCTCAGGGCATCGACTACATCTATTGAAGCGCCGGAATGGGATATGCCTATAGCAACATCGCCCTTGTGCAGATGTGATGCCGCTATTGCCTGCATGTGGTTGTCACAATACGCCACGGCGTCAAGTCCTGCACGCAGAAATTTATGCTGTGCGTCGGCTGCGACCGACGCTGAATTTCCGAGACCGAATATTACTATGCGCCGCGCGGACTGGATCGCCGTTGCGGCTTTTTCTATTTGTGCAGGATCCAGCACCGACCTTGTATTCTCAAGCGCTACCGCTATATCCCTTATACGCTTTGTGAAGATATCGTAACAGCTGTCCTCAGGCTCAATACCCATAACGCCGCCGGCAGCGGTGTTTGCTGAGTCCTGCGCAACCTTGAGCTTCAGCTCCTGATATCCCGAAAGCCCGAGCCTTCTTGAAAATCTGACCACCGTTGCTTCGCCGCAGCCGCATTTTTCAGCCAGCTGACTGATTGAAAGCCCTAACATCTCCTCAAAATTTTTGGTTATCCAATCGGCAATATGCTTTTCGCTGTGACCCATTGCCGGGTAATTATCGCGTATCTTTAGTAAAATCGACTCCATACGGCACCTCTATGTGAAAATTTACTCCATTATAGCATATTGATAATAAAATAACAAGTAATTTTTGAAAAAAAACTTCATTTTGCTATTGCAAAAGGGCTTTTTGTGTGCTACAATGTACAGCGTAAAAATGCGGTTTAGACCGTAAATAACAAATGGAGATGATCTGATGGTTTTCAATGAGTTTATGACAGATATGGTCCTCACAGAACTTGAGGATGCTGTCGGCAGAGAAAATTGTTCAACCAGAGAGATCGATAAGATCACTCACGGCGTTGACTATTTCTGGCTTTCAAGAATGTGGGCTGACCGCGGCAAGATCATGCCGGAGGCAGACTTCATTGTATCCCCTAAGGATGCTGAGGAGACTTCAAAGGTATTGAAGATCGCCAACTACTATAAAATACCGGTTACCACCTGGGGTGGCGGCGGCGGTACCCAGGGCGGCGCTATTCCTGTTGCCGGCGGTATTCTTCTTGATACCAAGAGAATGAATAAGATTTATGATGTAAACACAGATGCTCTTTACATAGAGTGCGGCACCGGTGCTATTTATAAGCACATTGAGTGGGCTGCAAATGAAGTCGGATATGCTACCATGCATTATCCGTCATCGCTTACATGTTCCACCGTCGGCGGCTTTCTTGCCCACCGCGGTATAGGCGTTGTTTCCACCAAGTACGGCAAGATAGACGACATGGTGCTCCAGATGGAGGTCGTTCTCCCGAACGGTGATATCATCAACACTTCGTCTGCTCCTAAGCACGCAGCAGGTCCTGACCTTAATCAGATATTCATAGGCTCTGAGGGTACCCTCGGTGTTATCACCAAGGCTCAGATCCGTATATTTGCCCAGCCTGAGGAGCGCCGCTTCCGTGGATTTTTGTTCCAGGATATGGCCGGTGCGTTCAAGGCATCGCGCGAGCTGCTCCAGAAGTTCAAGCCGTCGGTCATGCGTCTTTATGACGAGGCTGAGACCGCTTCTCTTATAAAGAAGATAGTCGGCGTTGAGAAGAAGGGCGCTTTCATGAACGTTGCTTATGAAGGCTGCAAGGAAATGGTCGAGGTCGAGGAGAAGATACTTCTCGACACATTCAAGAAATACGGTGCTGAGGACCTCGGCAGTGAGTACGGCGAGAAGTGGTGGAAGGAAAAGATCACCTTCTTCTATCCGGGCTATATGATGGATCTGCCGCAGATGTTCGGTACTATGGATACTATCGCTCCTTACGACAAAATCGAGAAGATATACTGGGCAATGAAGAAGGCTATCGAGACCAACTTCCCGTATGTTAAGTTCATAGCTCACTTCTCGCACTGGTATGAGTGGGGCTGCATGGTCTACGACCGCTTTATTGTTGACAAGGATCACGTTCCGGAGGATCCGCACGAGGCTCTCCGTCTGCATCAGCAGATCTGGAGCACCGGTGTCCGTACCGCTATCGCAAACGGCGGTGTCGTAAACGATCACCACGGTGTCGGCATTAAGCTCGGACGTCTCATGAAGGAACAGTACGGTCCTGCAATGCAGGTGTTCGAGGGAATCAAGAAGCAGCTTGATCCGAACGGAATCATGAACCCGTTCAAGCTCGGTCTTTAATATTGATAGGGGAGGTAATCTGATTATGTATATGTGTGAAAAAAGTAAGCAGATAGTTGACGCTTGTCGTTTCTGCTGGATGTGCCGTCATATCTGCCCTGTCGGTAATGCGACCGGTCAGGAGAGAAATACCTCAAGAGCCCGTGCACTTGCTCTTTCGCTTGTAAACCGCGAGGGTGTTGAGCTGACGAGCGATGTCATGGACAATATCTATGAGTGCCAGATGTGCGGAGCATGCACCAAGGAGTGTGTCACCGGTTGGGATCCGACCTTCTTTACAAAGGATGTCCGTCTCAATGCCGCTCTTAACGGCAAGACTCCCGACTACATAAACGCTATAGTCGACAAGATCCTTGATACCGGCAACGCTTACGGCGCCAAGAAGGTCAAGGCTGCTCTTGATAAGGCTATCAAGGCTCACGAGAAGGACGAGAAGGTTCTCCTTTTCCTCGGCTCGGAAGCAAGATACAATGTACCTGACGCAGCGGTAAAGGCTATAGAAGTTCTTGAGAAAGCAGGAGTCAAGTTTACTTGCCTTGCTAAGGAGCCGGACAGCGGCGCTGCTCTTGACTGGCTTATCGGTGCTGCCGACGAGACCAAGAAGATGATGAAGGATTGCGCCGATGTTATCGGAAAATATAAAACCATAGTTGCCTTTGATCCGGCTGACGCCAAGGCGTTCGTCCGTGAGTATAAGGAATACGGCGTTAAGCTTGACGGTGTTGTGACCTTCACGGCATATGTCGCCGGTCTTATAAAGGACAAGAAGCTCAAGGTAAATAACACCGGCAAGGCTGTTGTTTTCCAGGATCCGTATCAGCTTGCCCGTGACCTTGAGGAGACTGAGGAGCCCAGAGAGATTGTTTCGGCTTGTGCTGAGCTTAACGAAATGCTCCTCAACAGAAAAGACACCATGTGGGCAGGCGGCTGGCTCATGGCTATATATAACCCGCTCGTATCCGAGCTTGTTGCCAAAGAGCGCTGGATGAATGCCATCCATGTCGGCGCCGATACCATAGTTACCGCAAGTCCTGCGGAATATGCAGCTTTGAAGAAGGTTGCTCCTTCGGGTAAAAAGGTCATTTCGATCGAGGAACTCGTTCTCGAGGCAACAAAGTAAGGAGTGCATCTGAATGCTGGTTAATTTTAAACAGATTATCGGCATGGCTGAGGAAGGCGGATATTGTATTCCTGCTTTCAATGTTTACAACATGGAGACCTGCATGGGCGCTATCAAGGCAGCCGAAGAACTCAAGGCTCCGGTAATACTTCAGGTCTATCCGAGACTTTTTAAAGAGGAAGCCGGTTATTACCTTTCACCGGTAGTGGTTGCGGCTGCTCATAAGGCTTCGGTCCCGGTATGCTTCCATCTTGATCACGGTCCTACGGAGCTTGAGGTAACAAGAGCTCTGCGCTACGGTGCGACCGGAATAATGCTTGACGGATCAGCTCTGCCGTTTGACGAGAACATAGCTCTTACAAAGAGAGTAGTCGATCTCTGCTCGTATGTAGATGTGCAGGTCGAAGGCGAGCTCGGTCATGTCGGCACTGTCAACGATGATTCCATGGACGAATTTACCGTTCCGGAGGACGCAAAGAAATTTGTCGAGGCGACCGGCGTTACCGCACTTGCGGTCCTTGTCGGAAATGCACATGGCAGATATAAGAAGCCGCCCAAGATCGATATCGGACGTATAGCCGATATCCGCAAGGCTACCAACGGCACTGCGCTTGTCCTCCACGGCGGTTCGGGTATTCCGGATGAGGCTATAAAGGAGGCTGTCAAGGCAGGTATCCGTAAGCTTAATGTTGCTACCGATATTTGCTATGCATTCCTTGACTGCGTGCAGGAAGAGGTCGTAAAGCCAGACCGCACTGTTGCTGTCGATAACTTCATGAAGAAACCTATAGAGGCTGTAAAGGTCTTTGCTGAAACTAAAATAAAGCTCGTCGGAGCGGAAGGTAAGGCAAAATAATGAGCAAGGTCGTCGGAATCGGTGCATGTGTAATGGATACACTCATTACCGTGCCGCATTATCCAACCGAAGACACAAAGCTCCGCGCAGCATCAACTAAACTTGTCGGTGGCGGTCCTACCGCCACCGGCATCGTTGCAGTTGCAAAGCTCGGCATTGACGCCGAATATATCGGCGTTTTATCTGATGATTCCACCGGCGATTTCCTTATCGGTGACTTCAGAAAATACGGAGTTGGTGTCGATAATATAACAAAGCTCGGAGGCTATCGTGCATTTACGTCCTGCATATGGCTCAGCGCCGAGGGCGGAACGAGAACCTGCGTGTTTGATAAAGGCAATTTACCGCCTTTGTCATTAAATAAGAATCAGAAGGATGCTATAAAGTCCGCAAAGCTTCTCATGGTTGACGGAAACGAAATGAGCGCTGCCGTTGAAGCCGCTAAGATCGCGAGAGAAAACGGCGTAAAGGTGCTTTATGACTGCGGCGGACTTTATCCCGATGTGGATAAGCTGCTGGCGCTTACCGATATAATGATACCGTCTGAGGAATTTTCGCTCGGTCATACCGGTGAAAAGGATGTTTACAAAGCGGCTGAAAAGCTCTATCGAATGTATCATCCGTCGTATGTTGTTATAACGAGAGGCAAACTCGGCGGTCTGCTTTATGACGGTAAGGAGTACACGGAGTATCCTATATATCCTGCCGAGGTCGTTGACTCAAACGGTGCAGGTGACGTGTTCCACGGCGCGTTTGCATCGGCTGTTGTCAGAGGATATTCGCCTATAAAGTGCTGTCACTTTGCATCCTGCGTTTCCGCGCTTAAATGCACCGGTGTGGGTGCGCGTGAAAGCGTTCCGGATTTTGATACTACTGTAGAATATTTAAGGAGGAACGGATATGAGTTATAAACGTCATTGGGATGCCGGAAAGACCGGTCTTGCTTCCATATACAAGAAGGAGGACAGCGCCTGCCAGGGTCTTGAGGTCAGCATGCTGAAATTAAATAAGGGCATGAGCGAGAACTTCTTTGAGAAGGATAAGGAGATCGTCTTCACTATACTCGGAGGCAACTGCGATATAGTAGGCGACGGCTTTGAATTCAAGAAGATCGGTTCAAGAAAGAATGTATGGGACGGAAAGGCTACCGCTGTTTATGTCGGCCGCAACACCAAGGCTGCTGTCACCGCAAATGATGACGATCTTGTAATTTGCGTTGCATACTGCCCAGCTGAGGAAGACTTTGAGCCCCAGCTCGTTACACCGGACGACGTTGTTGTAAAGGATCTCGGCAAGCCGGGATTTGAGCGTCAGGCTCACTTTATCTATGACGAAAGATTCAAAGCAAACCACATCTACCTTGGTGAAAACTTTATCAAGGGCGGTCAGTGGTCGAGCTATCCGGGTCATAAGCATGATACCGAAAATATGCCTGCAGAAGGCTTTGCCGAGGAGATCTACTACTATGAGTATGATAAACCCACCGGCTACGGCATCCAGCAGGTCTATACCGGAGACAAGTCAGTAGACGAAGCATATGCCGTAAGGAACAACGATTTTGTTGAGATACCGGTAGGATATCACCCCTGCACGGTTGCTGCCGGCTACAACGGATATTTGCTTTGGCTCATGTGCTGCAATCACAGGGGCTTCTATATGTCTACCGATCCGGATCACGCATGGCTCAATAAATAATATTATTTTGCAACAGCCGCGGGATTTTATCCCACGGCTCTGTTGCTATGATGCTGAACATTAATTTGGAAGATAACAGGAGAGGAACTTTATTATGATAACTCTTAAAAATGGTGGTTCCGAGCTTTTGATAAATGAACACGGCGCTGAAATGAAGAGCTTCAAGGTCGACGGTACCGAATATCTCTGGACCGGTGATCCCGACGTATGGGCTTCAAGCGCACCTATTTGTTTCCCCATGACCGGTGGTCTTAAATACGACAAATACACACTTGACGGTGTTGAATATACTCTGCCGAAGCACGGCTTTGCAAAAAATATGGATTTTGAGGTCGAAAGCCAGACCGAGAATACGGCTGTTTTCCTTCTTAAGGCTGATGATGATACCAGAAAGGTATTCCCATACGAATTTGAGCTTCGTATAAAATATGTTCTGACCAACAAAAAGGTCACCGCAACATATCTTGTAACTAACCTTACCGATAAAAAGATGTGGTTTTCGATAGGCTCGCACGACGGATTTGCCTGCCCTGAGGGAATAGAGGAATATGATGTGATATTCCCACAGAACGAGACTTTGAAGAGCTATACTCTTTTCGGCAATCTTTTAGGCAACGATTCGGTCGATATAATCGAAAACAGCGATACGCTGCCGCTTGATTACAACTATTTTGCCATTGATGCCCTCGTGTTCAAGAATGTCGCATCAAGAACATGCCGCCTTGTAAACCGTAAGACCGGCAGGGGAGTTCAGCTTGACTATGCCAAGGCTCCTTATCTTGTTTTGTGGACCAAGCCGCAGGCAAAATATCTCTGCATTGAGCCGTGGTTCGGTCTTGCCGACAATATAAACAGTGACGGCAATATTGAGCATAAGGAAGGCATACAGTCTGTTGAAGCCGGCGGTACATTTACGCATACCCGTGTGATAACCGCACTGGAGGGCTGATATCATGTATGAGAATTTAGTCGCAAAAAATCCCGATATAAAAATACACAGAACATCCGATAAGGAATTCATACAGTACGGACGTGCCGTAGAGGGCGTTTCGGCAGATGAATTCATTGCAGCTGCAAAAAGCGTTCCGATGCCGGAGAGCGGCTCTGCTTATGTTGCGTCGCTCGATGCTTTTGAGGCTACAGCAGCAGCTAAGGATATAGCCGTTAAATGCTTCGGTGAAATGCCGACTGAGGTAGGCTATTGCTACGGATCAAGCAATCAGCTTAACGCCGTTGAATGGCACAAAAGCTCCGAGATAAATGTTGCAGTCACACCTCTGGTCTTAATACTCGGCAGCGTGCAGGATATAAAGGACGGAAAAATAGATTCATCGCTGCTCAAGGCGTTTTACGTTGAGAAAGGCGAAGTAATAGAGGTCTATGCGACGACCCTTCATTTTTGTCCCTGTCAGGTGCAGGAGGGCGGATTTGGCTGCGTCGTAGCACTGCCCGCCGGCACCAACACACCGCTTGAAGGTGAATATGAAGATAAGCTGCTGTTCAGAAAGAACAAATGGATATTATCACATGTCGATAACAAAGCGCTTATCGACCGCGGCGTTGTCCCCGGTGTCACCGGTATAAATTATACTATCAACTATAAGTAACTGTACATATCTGGAGGTCAATATGAAATATCTGCTTGGTATCGATTTCGGCGGCGGAGCGTCAAAGGCTACGCTTATAGATACAAACGGAAAAATTGTTGCCGAACATACCGTTGAATATCCGACTCTGCACCCGGGTGCCGGATACTGCGAACAGAATCCTGATGACTGGTACTTGGCACTTTGTGAGGACACAAAGGAGCTTATAGCCAAAAGTTCCGTTAATCCTGCGGAGATACTTGCAGTCGCCATAGATTCCGCGACCCATACCGCAGTGCTTTGCGATAGTGATGCAAAGCCTTTGCGCCCTGCAATACACTGGACCGACTCACGCAGCAAGGCGCAGTCTGATGCACTGAAAAAAACGTCGCTTGACATGATAGTCAGCAAGACATTTTCAAAGCCTGATACGATATGGACACTGCCGCAGATAATATGGGTGAAGGAAAACGAGCCTGAGGTTTTCGGCAGGATAGCAAAGATCTTTTTTGAAAAGGATTATATACGCTATCAGCTTACCGGCGTGTATTGCACGGATTATATTGAAGCCGAGGGCAGCATGCTGTTCGATAACAACACAATGTCATGGGACGATGAGCTTTGCGCTTTAGCAGGTATTGACAAAAATATACTTCCGCCTATAGTTAAGCCTACAGATATAATCGGAAAAATAACCGAAAAAGCAGCCTGTGATACGGGCCTTTATGAAGGCACACCTGTCATATGCGGCACTACCGATACAGTCATGGAGGTCTTTGCATCCGGTGCCGTCAAAAAGGGACAGATGACCGTAAAGCTTGCAACGGCAGGACGTATATGCATCATGACCGACAAAGCATATCCGCATGAGTACCTCATAAACTACGCGCATATCGTAAAGGGACTTTGGTATCCGGGCACCGCCACTAAAGCAGCTGCCTCGTCGTACCGCTGGTACAGAGATACCTTCGGCGGTGAATATAAGGAGCTTGATGCCGGTGCCGCTGATATTGCTATCGGTGCGGACGGTCTTATGTTCCACCCGTATATAAACGGTGAGCTTACGCCTTATGCCGATCCTATGCTGTGCGGCAGCTTTATAGGTATCAGAGCAGAGCATACAAAGGCGCACTTTACAAGAGCTGTGCTTGAAGGTGTTTCTTTTTCACTGCTCGACAGTATGAGAGCACTTGACGAGATAGGAATACCGCATGACTCCTTCGGCACACTGATAGGCGGCGGCGCAAAGGGTAAGCTTTGGAAACAGATAACTGCCGATATGCTCGGAATCACCTTAAAGACTACCGAGAGCAGCGACTCATCGCTTGGTTCGGCAATGCTTGCCGGTATAGCGGTCGGAATGTTTGCCGATGCTGAGGACGCTGTCAACAAATGCGTTAAGTTTAAAGATGTTACCGAACCGAACTTAGAGAATACCGCTAAATATGCCGAACTGTTCAAGACCTATAAACAAGTTCACGACGCGCTGGCACCGGTGTATCATAACAGATAAAAATGAAGATAATAGTTTGTGTCAAACAGGTTGCGTCGGGGGAGCTGAACCCTTTTGACGCATGTGCGCTTGAATGTGCACTGAGAATACCCGACTCTGAAATAACCCTGCTCAGCATGGGGCGCACCAATGTAAAGGAAATGCTTTCGGGTCTTACAAGACTTGGAAACGTTAAAGGTGTTTTGCTGTCTGACATTGCTTTTGCCGGAGCCGATACGCTTGCGACCGGTTATGCACTTATGAAGGCTGCGTCAATGATACCGCACGATCTTATTATCTGCGGCAGACAGACTGTTGACGGCGACACGGCGCAGACAGGCTCGATCCTTGCAAGGATGCTGTCGGTGCCTGTGATAACCAATGTTATGAGCATCGATAAAATAACCGATACATCTATAAGTTGCACGACAAGACTTGGTAAGGAAAAAGCCGGATTGCCGGCAGTCATAACGGTAGAGCGGATAAATGAGCTGAGGTTTCCGAGTATACGCTCCAAGGTTGGTACTGTTGAGGTCAAAAATGCAGCTGATATCGGTGCTGATGTATCAAAGTGTGGACTGAAAGGCTCGCCAACAGTAGTTGTTAAAAGCTTTGAGAACAAGTCGGGCAAGCGTCACTGCAAATTTATAAAACCAAGCGAGCTTCAGGCAGCGGTAGAAAAGGGCTTAGCAAAAAGACATGAGGCTATCACCGCTATATCGGACGGCAAAAAGTTCAAAAATGTTTGGATAGTCACCGAAGCTCCCCGTGAAATGGCGCTGACCGTCGCCGAGAGCGTGACCGTCCTGAAAAAGACATCTGCCGATGAGCTTATAAAGGAAATAAGCGATGGTAAGCCTGACGTTGTTTTATGGCCGAGCGATATCTGGGGCAGACGCACGGCACCGCTTGTTTCGGCAGCCTTAAGTACCGGACTTTGCGCCGATTGCACCGCGCTTGAGACCGATGGAAATGATCTGTTTATGTACCGTCCGGCGTTCAGCGGCAATGTTATCGCTAAAATAAGATGCAAAACAAGACCTCAGATGGCGACTGTCAGAACGACGCAGTCTGGCGGCGACATTATTGTTGCGGCAGGCAAGGGGATAAAGGACGATCTTTCGTATGCAAGGCTTATTGCCGATAAATTCGGTGCAGAGCTTGCGGCGTCGCGCGGACTTGTGGATGCAGGCGGCGCGCCGTATGAGCAGCAGATAGGTCTTACCGGTCGCACCGTTGCGCCCAAGGTGTATATTGCCTGCGGCATATCCGGCGCTGTGCATCACATCGTCGGTATGGAACAGTCGGGCACGGTCATTGCGATCAATCCCGACAAAGACGCACCTATATTTGAATACGCTGATTTTGGCATTGTTGCCAAAGTGGAAGATATATCGTTTAACTGATTTTGCTTAAAGGAATCCGGAGTCCTCCCATTTACCAAAATTCGAGGACTCCGGAATTTTTATATTTTTATAAGATCACCCTGTATTAGATTCTGCTTTTTAAATTCGTTTGTTATATAGTTCAGTACACGTTTTTTGTCAGCGCTCCATTCCGGTGCTATCAAATATTTTTTATTTCCGTCACCGGTAAGTCTGTGGATGACCGTGCTTTCCGGTATTCTTCTGATGCACCCGATGAGCAGCCTTGTGTATTCTTCGAGGGTCGGAAGTGTGAATATACCGCTTTTGTATTCAGTTTCAAGGTCTGTCCCGGACAGGACATGCAGCAGATGGAATTTTATACCTTCCGAATGCATATTACCTATGAAAGCAGCAGTGTCATATATCATTTGCTCGGTCTCAAACGGTAATCCGATTATCATATGTGTAACTACATCGATGTTTCGCTTGTGCAGCTCGGCTACGGCATCGGTATAGCACTCAAGGTCAAATCCGCGCCTAATGTACTGTGCCGTGCTTTCGTGGATGGTCTGCAAGCCTAACTCGACCCATACCGGCTTGATAAGGTTAAGCTCGCTTAAAATATCAAGCACCTTTTTTTCGAGACAGTCCGGTCTTGTGGCTATAGACAGTGCCGCTATAGAAGGCTCATTTATTGCCGAAAAAAATCTTTCCTTTTGCCTTTCAATATCGCCGTAAGTGGCGGAATAGCTCTGAAAATAGGCAATGTATTTGCCATTTTGTATTTTGTTTTTTACCTTGAGCTTTGCAGCCTCGATCTCTTTTCTGACATCATCGTTATATGCGGTAAAATCGCCTGAGCCGCCGCGGCAGAAAATGCAGCCGCCGGTGCCGACAGTTCCGTCGCGGTTAGGACAGGTAGAGCCGCCCTGCAAAGCTAATTTGTAAACCTTGCAGCCGAATTCTGATCGGAGATAGCTGTTGAGTGAGTTATAATACATTGGACATTTCACCTCAAAGTGTGTTGACAAATAAGTATAATTAATTTAAAATTAATAGGATGAATTTTGAAAGAATGTGATAGCTTGTTTATTAAAATTTATGCTGCTGCAGCGGCTGCCGCCGATATATTGATATGTGCCCTCGGAGCCGTCCGGGAGTTTAGCGATATATGGATACCGGTAGTGCTTTTTATGGCTTTTTTTATCGGCTTATCGCTGCTGCATCTGACAGTGACATTCATAATGTCGCTTTTTATAAAGTTGGATAAACCGTGCGATGTTCCTGATAAATTCTGCAGATTCTGGGTGTTTGGCACGGTCGGGTTCGTACTTGATTTAGCCCGCGTGCGTATCACCGTAAACGGTGCAGAAAAGCTGCCGCATGACCGCAGATTCCTGCTTGTTTCAAATCACCGCTCTAATCTTGACCCGATGATCGGGATAGTTAAGTTCTATAAAAATGAAATAGCGTATGTAGCAAAGCCGGAGGTGCTGAAATTTCCTATTGTAGGACCGTTCATTCACAAATGCTGCTTTCTTTCAATTGACCGCGAAAACGCGCGCAACGCAATGAGAACGATACACAGAGCGACCGATTTTGTTAAAAATGATATCACATCGATAGGTATATACCCTGAGGGTACAAGAAGCAAGACCGGCGAACTGCTCGAATTCAAGGACGGTGTTTTTTATATTGCAAAAAAAGCTCCCTGTCCGGTTGCGGTCATCACAGTAAAAGGAACGGAAAATTTAAGTAAAAACCTGCCCTTTAAAAGCACTAAAGTGCTGATAAATGTGCTCGGCGTGATTGAGCCGGAGGAGTTTGCAGATCTTTCCACCCATGAACTCGGCGAAAAGGTAAGGGAAATGATGCTGGCAGACCTCGGTAAATGAACTATATATTTTTTCTTAATTTTGACGGTGATATTCCGAAGCGTTTTCTGAACATTTTGGAAAACTGGGAGCTGTCGGAAAAGCCGCACCGCATGCATATCTCGGTACAGCTTAAATCAGTATCTGACAGCAGACTGTGAGACAATAGCAGTCTGCTGTTTATTATGTACTGCTTTGGCGCTAAACCGAAGCGATTTTTGAATTCGCGTCTGAAACGGTCGTAATCAATGCCGTAGTCTTTTGTCAGCTTTTTAAGATCAATTGACGATGAGCAGTTTTCCTTAATAAAGTTTGCAAAATACTCAAGGGACAACTCATCTCTTGAATTTTCAGATATACTTCTTTCAAATAATACAACTGTTTGTTCCGCTATTGCGCGTGTCATGACGTCGCACAATGAATTACTGCTTCTGATCTCAGAATACATCATACTCACAAGTGAGCGCAGCTTTTCAAACGTTGAAACCTTAAAAACGCCCTCAGGCGGCGTCAGATTTTTATCAGACTTATATGCAAAAAATATGACGTCGGCTGTGATTTCATGGTATTCGTCATGCGATGTTTCGGCATGTATAACGGCAATGTCGCCGCTGTTTATGCTGTATTCATTTTCGCCTATCTTTGTTTTACCGGCTGCCGAAATATATAAAACAACCTCGGTACAGCTGTGCCGGTGCATGACAATCTTTGTGCCCGGCTTATAATGGGCTTTGTAAACATATAGAAGCTCGGTCATATTTTGCACCTTCCGAATATTTGCTCTTTTAATGATAATTAAAATTTTCTGCTTTGTCAATTCAAAAAGTACAAGTTTTCATTGAGCTATATCAAATTTATCTTTTTGAGTTAAAATATTATCGGGAGGTTGATATCATATGACCAATGAACAGTATTTAAAAAATTTATCGGTGCCTACCGGCATGGTTGATGCCGTCATAGATACCGATACATTCAATGAAATCGATGATCAGTTTGCGGTGTCTTTCATGCTTCTTTCAAAGGAAAGGATAAACACAAAGGCGATATATGCCGCACCTTTTTTTAACAGTCATTCGACTTCTCCTGAGGACGGTATGCAAAAAAGCTACGATGAGATATTGAAGCTTCTCCATATACTCAAAATGGACGATTTTAATTGTAATGTCTATAAAGGCTCAAAAAATTATCTGCCTGATGAAAGTACGCCTGTTATATCAGACGCCGCGCGTCACCTTGCAGAGCTTGCAAAGAGCTATTCACCTGATAAGCCGCTTTATGTTATATCGATAGGAGCTATAACAAATGTTGCCTCAGCGCTGCTTATTGATCCTTCAATAGCAGAAAACATCGTTATAGTGTGGCTTGGCGGTAATTCGCTTGAAATGCATAATACTTTGGAATTCAACATGAGGCAGGATATTGCTGCTGCACGAGTTGTAATGAGCAGTGCCGCTCCTTTTGTCCAGCTGCCTTGCGACGGTGTGGTCAGCCAGTTTTCAACAACCGGACCGGAGCTTAAATACTGGCTTTATGATAAAACGCCCATTGCCGATTATCTTGCAAGAAACACCGTCCGTGAGGCTGAAAGCTATGCCGCCGGCAGACCGTGGAGCCGCGTTATATGGGACGTCACGGCTGTTGCCTGGCTTTTAAACGATAACGATAGATACATGATGTCAAGGGTGCAGAACATAAGACTGCCTGAATACGACGGTCATTACAGCAGTATCGAAACCGGAAAGCTGTTCAGGTATGTATATTTCATTCGCCGCGATCCTCTTATAAAAGATTTGTTTAATACTTTGCTTGCGGAGGGTGAAAATAAATGAATTTGCTTGTTATCGGCAGCTTAAATATGGATCTTGTCATAAAGACAGAGCGGCAGCCCAAAAGCGGAGAAACTATCCGTGGCACTGATTTTGTCACAGTTTGCGGCGGCAAGGGTGGAAACCAGGCAATTGCAGCGGCAAAATTAGGTGCCGACGTTTCAATGATAGGCAATGTCGGAGACGACGATTTTGGCAATATGCTTGTCGGTAACTTAAAAGATGAACACATCAAGGTCAGCGGTATATCAAAATCTGAAGTCAGCTCCGGTGTGGCTGTAATAAATGTATTCGGAAATGATAATACAATTATTGTAAACAGCGGTGCCAACGGTATGTTAAACAGGCATCATATTGACAAGTGCAAGCAGATGATAATGCAATGTGACGCAGTGCTCATGCAGTTTGAAATACCGCTTGAAACGGTCATTTATGCGGCGAAAACAGCAAAACAGTATGGTAAAAAGGTGATCATCAATCCTGCACCGGTCTATGACATACCGCAGGAACTTTTAAAATACACCGATCTTCTGATACTAAATGAGCATGAAGCATCTATTCTTACCAATATCGATGTCGGTATGGATAACGCTGCCGTTGCTGCTGGAATATTATGCAGACTTGGCGTTAGTGAGGTGCTTATAACTTTTGGCAGATCGGGCAGTGCATATTTTAACGGCAACACCGCCTGCATTGTGCCGGCTTATCATGTAAAGGCGGTTGATACAACAGCGGCAGGGGACACATACACAGCGGCGTTTATTATTAAATACAATGAATGTGGTGACATTGAAAAATCAATGAAATTTGCTTCGGCAGCCTCTGCAATAGTTGTGACAAGGCTTGGCGCGTCGGTCTCGATACCGGCACGGGCTGAGGTCGATAGATTTTTAGCGGAGCAATGTGTAAGATAACAAATATAAGTTTAAAAGCTGCAGGAGTTTTCCTGCAGCTTTTTTCGCTGAATTTTAGTTTAGCGGTGTAAAACACAAAAAAATTCAATTCTACACTTTTAGGGCAGGGGCTCATCTCCTGCCGCTTTTTACGCTCCTGATGTAGCAACAAATTTTCGTTTATTTATAGGTATAAAAAGCCGATAGATCTTTGCCTTCCTTGCCTAAAGGGAGGCAAAGATTTAACATTAAAACAAAATCAGACTCCTCTGAAACCGCGTCCGATTATCTCGCTGCTCGTTGATATTATCATGAAAGCGGACGGGTCAATCTCGCGGATTTTCCTTTGCAGCTGAACGGCTTCAAATCTGCGGCAGACCGTATGGACTGCCGTTTTTTCGTTGTGTGTATACGCACCCTCAGCTTTTATAAATGTGGCGTCGTGCTTGAGGCTTTTGATCACAAACTCCGCTATTTCCTGCGGCTTTTCGGTTATTATCATAAAATGCTTGCAGGCGTCCATGCTTTCGATCACACCGTCTACTATAAACGCTTTGGCAAACAATCCGAGAAGTGAAAATAGACCTACCTTTATGTCAAACACAATGAACGAGCTTACGGCTATAAGAAAATCAACGCAAAGCAGCGCTTTGCCGACATTTAAGTGGGTGAATTTCTTTAATATCAGCGCCACTATATCTGTACCGCCGGAGGAAGCAGCCTGATGAAATATTACTGCTGAGCCTACAGACGTCAGAAGCATTGCGTAAATGAGCTCAAGCAGCGGCTGATCGGTCAGCGGTGAGGAAAGAGGGAAAATATATTCAAAGGCTTGCGTAAGTCCCGAAAACAGCAGACTGCAGTATACCGTTTTAACTCCTGTCTCACGACCGAGCACAGCGAAACCGATTATTAGACACACAAGGTTAATTGTTGATATCCACATTGCAGGAGACAGGGGAGTGATATTGCCGAGCAAGGTGCCGATACCGCTGACGCCACCAGTAGAAAAGCCGTTTGGTATTTTAAAGAAATAAACGCCGCAGGTAAGCAATACCGTGCCAAGGGTTATCATCAGGTAATCTTTAAATGCTTTCATATAGTTCCTCAGTATTTTATTATTTTCAGCCTATAATAGTATTGCATTTTCCGCTTACAAAAAGCAGAAAATGCAATACAAAAGTTGTTAAAGTAATTACTTTGAAATTATCTTAGCCGGGTTAATGACGATATCAAAGCTGTCGCAGCCTTTTTCACTCAGCTTATCCCAGTTGATATTGCCGAACTCGTCTGCAAAGCCCTCAACATTAGCAGTATCAATACTAATGCGGTAGTAGGTGCCGAGCGACTGGAACAGGATCTGCAGCACCTTCGTATTGTCAGCCTTTGTGATCGTTTTGCTGCCGCTTACAAGATTGCCGTCCTTGTCAAACTCGGCAAGAATAGCACCATCAGAGCCTAAAACACGGATACCGGTATCTTCGGCTGCAGGTGTGTATCCGAGATAAGACGCTATCATTTTTCCGGCTTCTGTTCCCATACCGTTGTATGCATTCTGTGCATAGTGGATACGGTTGCTCGGATCATCCATGGTGTTGTCTATCTTTTCAGCATAGTTGCTTAAAATAAAGAGTTCATCGATATCGTTTGCAGCCTTGTAAAGAGCGTCTCTGGCATTGGTCGATCTGCGGCTGTGCTGCGGAATGTCGGTAGCGCCAGGATAACGATTGTAAAAAGAACGGGGGATAACTATACCGCCGAAATCAAAACCACAGTCGTTCATCAAATCAAAATGCATTGAGCAGTATGCATCATAGTAGGTTGCTGAATCGTGAACTGTGCAGAGATTGGGATCCTTGTAAACCTCTTCATGTTCACCCTGATTCCAGATGTAACCGGTGTTTACTATATTGTACTGCTCGGCAAGCCTCTGGTAGGTCATCATGTACTGCTTAAAAGCATTTTTATAAAGAACGCCCTTGCCGCCCTTGCTGCAGGTACACTGATAGTTTTCGGTATCCTTTGTCCATTCGTGCATACCGGTCGCACCGTTGGCGCACTGAACAAATACTATCTTTGCTCCGGTCGCGTCGTGCAGCTCTTTACCTATTGCGGGCGAATATCCGCTGAAGGTTGAACTGCCTTTTGAAGGATCGGTAAGATTATAAAGGTCATATTGATCAGTAAGCTCGGTTATGCCGCCGCCTCTTGCAGAGTAAACTGTGCCCTTGTCCGGACGGACGACATCTTCGGTCGGTGATCCCTTGCCGGGATTTTTCTGATAATAGGCATATTCACTGCTGTAGCCGACGCTTGTCGTGCTGTTTGACTGACCTATGATCAGTACGATTATAACATCTTCCTTGGAAGGATCATAATTTATATCGCGCGTCTTATTGAGCGTATTGTTGCGGTTGTTTGAAAGGTTTACAACAAGCTCTGCTCCCGTAGTAGTGCTCTTATAGGTCTCAGGTGCATAGTTGATGTAATCGTCAGAGGGGATAATTGCATAGCCGTCCCATCCGGCAGCGTGACGCTGGATTATAACAACATCAAGAAGATCAACAATGCCGTCAAGATTGACATCGGCTGCCAGTTTTTCGATGTAGGAGTATTGCTCAGCCTTGCCGGAGGCAATGTCAGCCATAAGCGTAACAGCATCGTTGTTATTGACCGTCTTGTCGCCGTTGATATCACCGTATTTATAAAGCTCATTGCAATAAAGCAAAACATTATCGCCAAGCTTCGCATTTTTAGGCAGGCTGAAATCCTTCAGCATCGAGCACGAGCGGAACGCCGATGAGCCAATTTCGGTAACGGTGTCGGGCAGAATTGCGGTGGTAAGCACCGAGCAGTATGCAAAGGCAGACGAACCTACCTTTGTAAGACCGGCAGGGAAGCTGACCCTCTTCAAATAAACAGCATTTTCAAATGCGTTGTTTGCTATCTCGGTCACAGTAGACGGTATAGTGAATTCTTCATAGGTCTTCTGTGCCGGATATGCTATAAGCACAGTTTTGTTCTTGTTGTAAAGTACGCCGTCCTCGGCAACATATGCCGTGCTCTCTGAGCCGACTGTTATGCTCTTGAGCATATAACAACCTGCAAAAGCCATTTTGCCGATCGATTCGCATGTCGATGGGATGGAGACTGTCTCAAGTGCACCGGAGTTCTGGAACGCGTAATCGCCGATAGTTTTGACCGATTCGGGTATGGTCACACTCTTTAATGTTGAAGCATTGAAAAATGCGAAGTCCTTTATCGCGCGTATCGGCAGACCGTTGTATCTGTCAGGTATTACAAGGTCGGTTGCCTTTCCGGTGTAGTTTATAATCGTGGCGGTACCGTTTGAAACCGAGAAGCTGTAGTTCGAAATATCCGGCAGCGGCTCGACCTTATCGGGGTCGATCTCCTCAACTACAAAATCATCCATGTATGCAACGCCATAGCCGCATACGGCAATATTGAGATACTTAAGATCGGTATTGCTCGTGTAATCAGCAAGGAATGAGTAGCTGACTTCCTTCCAATCGGTCGGAGTGTATTCGGCGGCAAAAGTATACGCGCCTATTGAGCCGACCTCAGCCTTTGCAGACCAGCCGGACTGATATTTTCCGCGCTGCACGCTGAAGCCTATGTAGCTTTCGTTTGTAACCTCAGTGACCTTATACTTAAAGGTTATCTTATATGCCTTGCCTGCAGTGACCGGAATAACCGTACCGTTCTCGGCAACAAGCGATGTTGCTGACGCCGAAGAACCGTTTGTGCCCATTGAAGAACCGCGGTTGCCTGAACCGTTGTTGGTCTCTTTTATAAGGTCAGCCTGAACGTCAAGTGCATACTGATAAACAAGCAGGCTGTTTCCGTCTATAGTATCGGAATACATACGGCGGCTTACATACCATGCGCTTGCGCTGTCGCCCTTGACAGCGGTCTTGTAAGGTTCATGGGTGAAGCTGTTTATTTCAAATTTAGACGGTACTTCGGGATCAGGACCGGGAGTTGGTGTAGGAGCCTTGCCGGTCTTTGTGATCACGATATCGTCTATATAAACAGTGCTTTTTTTGGATGAATTTACAAGGTAAAGCTTATCCATAACATTTGTATATGATGAGCTGCTGTCGTACTCATTGTGTTTCATATTTGCGGAGGTGGTAAAGCTGTAGGAATATGTGAACCATTCGCTGTCACTGCCTGATGCCGCAGAATAATCGGCTGAGCTTATAGCGTATTTCGGGCAATTCGGATCATAAGCGGCTTTTGTTCCGTAGTGCGGGCGGATATTGCCGCTGCTGCTTCCGGCTAACACTTTGTATCTGAAAGAAATTGTGTACTTTGTGTTTGCGGTAAGCTTATAAGCAGTATTGCTGTCATCTGATGAAATAATTTCAAAGTTATATCCGCTGCTGTTTTTCGAGTCAAGCCTGATGACATGATTAGATGTATTTCCGGGTTCGGCTATCTTTTCTATCATACCTGCTTCGCAATTGGTACCGCTGTAGCTGCCGGAACCTTCAAAGGTTATAGTAGTCGATTCGGTTGTGGTCTGATCGTTATTCTTTATCGATATATCGTCTATGTACACAGTCGAGTTGCCTGATGCCCAGAGCACGACATAAAGTTTGTCCATAACATGGGTATACTCTGATCCGGAGACATATTCATTATACTTCATGTTTGCAGTGGTGGTAAACGTGTATGAAAATTCCGCCCACGCAGTGCTGTCTGTTCCAGCGCCTGCTTCTACACCTTTTGCAGTATACTTAGGCTGAGAGGGAACATAACTCGCGCCGCTTCCGAAACGTATCGAAAGAAAGCCGCCGGGACTACCGGAAGCCATTTTATACCTGAATTTTACGGTATAAGATGTGCTCGGCTGCATAATATATGCCGTTTTAGAGGTCGAAGATAAGGCAATCTCAAAGTTGTAAGCACTGTTATTTTTCGTTGAAAGGCTCATTATATGGTTTGAGGTATTGCCGGGTTCGGATATCCTTTCGAGCATGCCTGAATCGCAGTTTGTACCGCTCCAGCCGCCGTTGCTCTCAAAGTCTATAAGCGTTGTGCCGGTATCTGCGGTCTCGGCAGCAGAGAAAGGCACTGCTGTTACGGCAAACAATGTCAGCGTTATTGCTGCTGCACAGATGATGCTTACACATCTTTTGAATAAACTCACAGTTATCCACTCCTACTAAAAGAATTTGATCTTCATTGTACCCGGGAAACCGGGCTGCATATAACCACATGCTAATTATACAATGTAAAGTATAAAATTTCAATTATTATTTGTGTAAAATTGTTGATTTTTTCTGATTTCAGTATATAATTGTGTTAAAAATGAAAAAAAGAAGGCTGAATTTATGTACAACCAACCTGAGCTTCTGTTTTATAATCACGACGAACTGCTTGAAGGTCCGCTTTGGGACGGCAAGGGCGGTATTCTGTATTTTGTTTCAATAAAGTCAGAACGCGTATATTCATTGAACGTGAATACCGGAATGATTAAGTCTTACGAGACCGACGGACCGGTCGGCTGCGTCGCCATAAATAGCGCCGGCAAGCTTATAACCGCCGAAAAGAAAGGTATTTTTGAAACCGACCTTTTGACTGGCAAAAAGGTGTTTACAGCCCATGTTTATGACGGCGACTACTATAGATACAACGACGGGAAGCTTGACCCTTGCGGCAGACTATTTGTAGGCATAATGGGTGACCTTAAAAGAGAAACCGGGGACGGTGCATTATACATGATATCAGAAGGCAAAATATCGGTCGCAGTCGCCGGCACTACCATTTCCAACGGACTCGGCTGGTCGCCTGACGGGAAACATATGTATTTTATCGATACACCGACCAAAAAGGTAATGAGGTATACATATGATACGTCAACCGGTGACATGAGTGATCCTCATTGCTTTGCCGAAATTACAAACGGTTCCCCTGACGGAATGTGTGTGGATATTGATGGCAGCGTTTGGGTGGCTCAGTGGGGCGGCTCATGCGTTTCTCATTACGACGCTGCGACGGGTGAAAAACTCGGTGAAATCAAACTTCCGGTTAAAAATGTTTCGTGCTGTGCCGTCGGCGGAGAAAATATGGATACTCTTTACATAACCACGGCGAGGTCGGCTGAAAAGGAGCCGCTTGCAGGCGGCTTGTTCGCGGTTAAAATAAGATAAACAGAGAATTACTGGAATTAATAAGCTTTTAACGCAGATTTCGAACGCCTTTAAATGCATATATTGGCGACTAAATTGTTGAAGTTGCATAAAATTATAAAATACTATAGTATAAATATTGACTATTACTATCATATATGTTATACTACATATATCCCGTAGCGGCTGGATTTGTACTCGGCGCGCGTTTCCCGGGCTCGAGTTCTTCCATTGTGGGAAATAAATATGAAGAAGGGATCACAGTGCCTGAATTTTTGATCACTGACGAGAGGGCGTCGATCGTCGGCAATTTGATCGTCAGGCTTCCTGAAATCAGAAGAAGAGTCGGCATTTCGCAGGAGGAGCTTGGCAGGAAGATAGGGAAGAGTCGTCAGAAGGTATCAGACATTGAACGTCTGACTGCACCTATGGGCTGGGATACATATATTGCTACATGTATCGCGCTTGAACACGCCGGTGCATTCGATGAAGCGGAAGATCAATGGTATTTTGAAAACAAAAAGAAATGGTTTGATTAAATAAAAAAGATCCGGTAATAAGCCGGATCTTTTTTTTACTCTGAAATTAAATATGAGAATTTTTCTTAAATTTACCGTTGCATTTTGCAGGGAGATGTGATATCATCATAAATATGAGAATAATTCTCATATTATTCGGAGGCGCTTTATGAAAGAATACAATACCGAGCAGAAAAAGCAGATAATTGACTTTTTAAAGCTGCACAGCGATCACCATTATACGGTTGACGAGATAACAAAGGCTGTCAGTACCGACCGAGGTGCTGGCAAAAGCACTGTTTACAGACAGATTTCAAAGCTCATGCAGTCTGGCGTTATACGCAGATTTGAAACGCCGGGGGTCAAGAGCTTTGTTTATCAGTATGCCAATCATCACGATAACTGCGACAGTCATTACCATCTCAAGTGTGTTAAATGCGGCAGGCTTATACATCTTGAATGTTCAAAGCTTGACGAAGTGAGAGCGCATATAATTTCAGAACATGACTTTATAATAGGCTGCGGCGAATCCGTGATTTACGGACAATGTACAGCTTGTGCAAACGAGGGCAAGAATAACCAACGATGAAACGCATAACAGCATTATTTATTTCCGTCCTGCTGCTTATATTGCTTTGCGGATGCGGCAGCAGCACAAAGGATAACGGCGGTAAGCTCAAAATAATATGTACAATATTTCCGCAGTATGATTTTATAAGAAATATTGCCGGCAATCATGTTGACCTTAAAATGCTTGTACCGTTCGGCATGGAAAGCCACGATTTCAGCCTTGAGAACATGACCGTTGCCGATGTTGCCAACGTAGGCGCATCCGATCTTGTAATATACACGGGTGGTGAGTCCGATTCCGACTGGATAAATACCCTCAGATGTTCCGTAAAAGGCAGCACCGAATGGCTTGCTCTTACCGATATTGTCGAGCCGCTGCCGGAGCTGCTGTCCCAAAGCATGAATATATCTCATGTTCACTCGGACGGTCATCATGAGCATGAAGAAAACGAAACCGACGAGCATGTCTGGACATCGCCCAAAAGAGCTGTCGAGATCGTTGAGGCGTTAAAGGACAAATTATCGGCGCTTGATCCTTATAATGCCGGTATCTATAGTGACAATGCCACCGATTATATAGAAAAGCTTAAGCTGCTTGACCAAAAAATGACTAAGACTGTTGAGCTGTCTGAAAAGAAAACACTTATATTTGCCGACAGATTTCCTTTCAGATATCTCTGTGCCGACTACGGGCTATCTTACGACGCGGCGTTTCCGGGCTGTTCTTCAAGTACCGATCCGTCGGTGGCACAGATAGAGTCCTTAACAGCCGCCGCATCAAAAGTTGGTGCAAAAGCTGTGTTTTACATGGAAAATTCCAACGGTATATATGCAAAGCAGATAGCCGGCAAAGTCGGCGCCAAGGCTCTGATGCTTCATTCATGTCATCAGGTTACAAGAGACGAGTTTAAAAACGGCGCAAGCTATATCGGACTCATGGACCAAAATATTGAGAAAATAAGGGAGGCGCTCTCATGAGCCTTATTGAGGTATCTGACCTTTCGCTTGCGTACGACGGTGAAAAGGTGGTTAATGATTTGAACCTATCGGTCGAAAAGGGCGATTACCTTTGCATTGTCGGTGAAAACGGAAGCGGAAAAAGCACATTTGTAAAGGCTCTGCTCGGCATTTTAAAGCCGGCAGGCGGCGAGATAGTTTTTGACGGCTCGGTTTCAAAAAAGCTTGGCTACCTTCCGCAGCAAACTGTGGTGCAGAGAGATTTCCCTGTGTCGGTAGGCGAGGTTATAATATCGGGATTTGTGTCATCAGGCGGTATTTTTTACACAAAGGCACAAAAGCAGCGCGTATGCGATGTTGAGGATATGCTCGGTATAAAACAGCTCCACAAAAAATCTTACCGTGAGCTGTCGGGCGGACAGCAGCAGCGTGTACTGCTTGCGCGCGCTCTTTGCGCGACCGGTGATGTCATTGTGCTTGATGAGCCTGTTACCGGTCTTGATGTTGAGGCGACGGCTGAAATGTACTCTTTGATTGAGCGCCTCAACAAAAGCGGCATCACCGTTTTAATGGTGTCGCACGATCTTGAGGCGGCAATAAAGTATTCAAACAAAATACTTCACATGTCGCATAATGGATACTTTTTCGGGTCTACTGCCGATTATTTGACATCAGGCTACTATACTAAACTTGTTAAAGGGAAATGACCTTATGAACATATCGTTTGATTTCGGAATTTTTACAAGCCCGTTTTTCGACACATCGGTGCTGATTTACGCGGCAATAGTCGGTGTATTGACAAGCGTCTGCGCGTCTGTGCTCGGCGTGAGTCTTGTGCTGAAGCGCTATTCAATGATAGGCGACGGGCTGTCGCATGTAGGGTTCCTTGCACTTGCAATAGCGGCGCTGCTCGGGATAACAGGGGATGCAGTAATGTATATTACCGTACCTGTTGTGACACTGGCGGCTTTTCTGCTCATGTGGCTGAGCGAAAGCGGAAAGCTAAAGGGCGATGCTGCAACGGCGCTTGTATCGGTAGGTACGGTCGCTGCCGGATACATTATATTCAGCATTGCAAGAACCGGTTCGGGCGATGTCTGCGCCGGACTGTTCGGTTCATCTATACTCACCCTCAAAAACACCGATCTTGTGCTTTCAATTGCTTTTTCGGTTGCGATACTGGGCTTGTATACAGTGTTTCACAAAAAAATATTTGCGGTCACATTCGATGAAAGCTTTGCCAAGGCGTCGGGCGTCAATGTCCGCGGCTGCAATCTGCTGCTGTCGGTTATGACCGCGGCTACGGTTGTGGTCGGCATGAAGCTGATCGGTTCGATAATGATATCCGCGGTAATAGTTATACCTGCCGTGGCGTCAATGAGGCTGTCGGACAAATTTAAAAATGTAGTTGTTTTTTCGGCTGTTATTTCGGCGGTGTGCTTTATTCTGGGCTTTTTGTTTGCCGTAACATTTGTTATCACCCTTGACGGTGACGCGGTGACCGAAACGGTCATGCTGCCTGTCGGTGCTACAATAGTCGTTTTCAATGTTATTGCATTACTTATTGCCTGCACTGTAAAAAAGCGCAGAATTCAAAAGCAATAATGTAAAATAATCTGACAGAGACCGGCTGACACTGTGCCTCGCCTCATACCGCAATTTTTGCCTTTAATGTCGTTAAATTTTAGTTTATAGGTGTACAAAAAACAAATGGCTAATTGAATTTTTGTAGGGAACGACTCATAGGTCGTTCCCTACGTCTGTCAATATTTCATTACGCAGGTAAACTAAACTTTATCGGTATTAATAAACAAATTAAAACGGCAGGAGCGGGGTGCAGACCTAAGTCTGTAATATTTCTATTTACGTCGACTAACTAAAATTCACACACTAAAAAAGCCGTAGGAAGCATTCTCGCTACCTACGGCTGATCCTTATAAAATATCACACGTTTTCAACAAGATTCGGATAGCATATGGTCACATATGCCTTGCCGGAACTCATTCCTATTGCAATATATCCGGACACTGCGTTTGAGGTTTTGCTAATGTTCTGATTTGATATTGCTTTGAAATGCTCCGGTGTGAATTTACACATTTTTTCAACTACATTCATGGCTTCCTCACTGTAATCGGGCCACGAGGCTATAACTATGCTTTTTGAAATTTCTACAAATGATGTGTTGACATCGGCAGAACACTCCTTATAATTCCACGACATCATAACATTTGCTGCTTTGTTTTCAAGATCGCTTGAAATATTGACGCTCATTTCCTTGCCGTCGCTTGATCTGACTATGTATCCTGCTGATGCATACTCGTTGCCAAGACCGTCGTCTTTAAGTTCACATGTAAACCCGTCCGGATACTGCAAAGCAGATATCTTACCGCTCAGTTCCTTTGCGGTGGTGTTGCCTATAGTATATTCGGTGATCTCCGACATCGTGCTTGCCGTTGATTGTGCGTCGCTTGCATTTGACGAGCCGTTATCGCTGCCGCATGAAGCAAGCGAGAATACTGCAATTATTACTACAAAAACAGATAATATCCTTTTCATTTTTCGACCTCTTAAGTGTTATTTTAGGTCATTGTAGCATATTTTTTGCCGATTGTAAAGTAAACAATGCTTTACTGTTTTTATATTTTGTGATATCATGTATAAAAAAATATGAGGATTGAGTTGACTTAAATGTTGAGGCAGTATACATCCGTCAAGGTGACTCCTAAAGCCGAAAAGTCATTGAAGAACGGTCACCCGTGGGTATTTTCCGATGAGATCACCGAAGTAAACGGCAGATATGAAAACGGCGATATAGTCGATGTTTTTTCGGCTAAGGACCGGTATCTCGGCAGCGGATTTATAAATGATAATTCAAAAATAAGGGTGCGCGTAATATCGCGCAACGCAAATGATAAATTTGACGAGACGTTCTATAAGAGACGACTGAAATATGCCGTTGATTACAGAAAAACGGTCATGGGGGACGATTTTTCGTGCTGCAGACTGATTTTCGGTGAGGCAGATCAGTTTCCGGGACTTACCGTTGACCGCTTTTCAGATGTACTGTCGGTTCAGATAGCCTGCCTCGGCATCGAGCGCATCAAGGACATGCTTTACAGATCGCTTCTGCAGGTGCTTTGTGAATACGGCGTCAATATTTCGGCAATATATGAAAGAAACGATCTTGCTGTCAGAAGCATTGAGGGACTGCCGCAGTACAAGGGTTTTTATGAGGCAGAAGGACTTAAAAAAGACCTCTCCGGGCATGTGATAATAACCGAAAACAACATAAAATATGATGTGGATTATATAAACGGTCAGAAGACCGGATTTTTCCTTGATCAGAAATATAACCGTGCCGCCGTTGCGAAGATTGCAAAGGGCAAAACGGTGCTTGACTGCTTTACACATACCGGGGCTTTCGCGCTCAATGCCGCAAAGGGCGGAGCCGTATCGGTTACCGCTGTTGATATATCGCACGATGCGCTTGAATGTGCCAAAAACAACGCCAGGCTCAACGGCATAGATAATATGGACTTTGTAGCAGCCGATGTATTTGATCTGCTGACCGAAATGAGCAAAAGCGGCAGGTGCCCGTACGATTTTATTATCCTTGATCCTCCGGCATTTACAAAAAGCAGCGGAACGCTGAAAAATGCTATAAGAGGGTACAAGGAAATAAATCTGAAGGCTATGAAGCTGCTGCCGAGGGGCGGATATCTCGCGACATGCTCCTGCTCGCATTTCATGAATGACACATACTTCTGCAGGATGCTGCACGACGCCGCAGCCGACGCAGGTGTATCTCTAAGGCAGATTGAGGCGCGTCAGCAGTCGCCGGATCACCCGATTCTCTGGAATGTACCCGAGACCGATTATTTAAAATTTTATATTTTTCAGGTTGTATGATTGAGGGAGAAAAACAATATGACACCTTTTAAACCGAAAGGACCGCAGGCGGTCGTCTCTGAAAAGGAATTTCAGAAATTTATGATCGAAACCGTTGAGCCGGAGCTTGACGATTGCATGACCGAAGGATTTCTGACCGTAAAGGGCGGAGAAAAGATATATTATAACATTTACGACTGCGAATCGCCGGTGGCGGCGGTCACTATTCTGCACGGATTTACCGAATCACTTGTTAAATTCAGAGAAATGATATGGCATTTCTTAAATCGCGGCGTCAAGGTGTTTTGCATTGACCACCGCGGTCACGGCAGGTCGCACCGTGTGTCCGACGATACCGAGCTTACTCATATTGACAGGTTTTCGGATTACATTGACGATCTGAAAGAATTTTGTGATAATGTCGTTATTCCGGGAAGCGAGGGGTTGCCGCGCTTTGTGCTTGGTCATTCAATGGGTGGCTGCATCGCAGCTCACTTTATATCTATTTACCCTGATGTGTTTGAAAAGGCGGTGCTGTCGTCGCCGATGATAAGACCGCTGACCGCCGGAATACCGATGGGCATATCAAAATTTATCGTGCGTGCTGCCTGCAAGACCGGAAAAGGCACTAAAAAGCTGTTTGGTCATCACGGATATGACGAGGCAGAGAACTTTGCCGACAGCTGTGACACATGTGAGGAAAGGTTCAACTATTACCGTGATCTACGGCGCAAACATCCATACTTACGCAACACATATCCTTCCTACGGTTGGCTCGACAATTCGTTAAGGGTCGATCGATTCCTGCTTAAGAATGAAAACTGCGAAAGGGTAAAGGCAGACGTTCTGCTGTATCAGGCAGGACTTGACAAGGTCGTTTCCAATAAATATGAGGATATGTATATTGCTAAAATAAAGGGAGCAAAGAAACTGGTCGCCCCGACAGCAAAGCATGAAATATATATGTCTGACACAAAAACATTAAATATTTACTATAATGACATTTTCGGATTTTTAGGCGTTTGATCAGTAAGACTGCGTTTCCTGTATTCGCCAGGCGACAGTTTGAAACGCTTTTTGAACTGCCTGTTGAAGTATTCGACATTGTTGTAGCCGACGGCTATGGCAATGTCGATTATTTTTTGCTTTGTGTGAGACAGCAGCTTTGCTGCGTCTGTAAGCCTTGAAGCATTGCGGTGATCGGCAAATGTACAGCCGACCTCGGAAAGAAAAAGCCTGCCTAAATATTTTTCGTTCATATATTTTTCTTTTGCTATTGTCTTTAGCGACTGGCAGTTTTCATGATCCTCGGCAATGGCGATCAGTTCTTTTACGGTTTGTGAGTGTTTTTCATAAGTGCCCTTTAAATTGCCTTCAATGATGCTTTGAGCTGCAAATGCAGCAGCCTCAGCCGTTTTTTGCAGCATTGCGCTGTCACTTACCGTTTCACATTCTTTCAGCAGCTTTTGAGCCCTTTCATACGACAGACCGAGCCTTTCACACGATCTTTTAAGCCTTGCTTTGGCACGGTCATCGTTTGTCTTAACGTTTGTTATATAAACCGTGGCTGCACGTTCGCCGTTATGCATGACCGGGTATACTGTCTCGTACATTCCGTGTATACAAATACCGCAATATCCGCCTGCCGCAGCTGCTTTTTTATCAGCGGCTGTGCGGCATTTGACGCATGTATGAAGTCCCTGCTTTGCGGATTTTATGTAACTGCATATATCGGAGTCATGTATTTTATTAAAAAAATCAATGCCCAATGCATTTGATATTTCACCGGTGCACCAGATCTTAACCTTGAATTTATGACCTGATTCCAGTATTTTTATCCAATCGTTAATGTCAAGCATAAATATCCCCTTAATAATGTGTCATATCATCAATAATTATATATCTTTTGTTCAATAAAAACAAGCGGTACTGCTGTAATATTGATATATAATTAAACAAAGGAGTACAGCTTATGAAAAAGTATGACATACTTGTTGCCGGCGGAGGATTTGCCGGTATAGGCGCCGCCGCAGCGGCGGCAAGTCTCGGTAAAAGCGTATTGCTGATCGAAAAGGGCGGATGCCTGGGCGGTGCTGCGGCAAACGCTCTGGTTTTGCCCTTTATGCCATATTCGACCCTTAAAAAGAACAGCGACGGCAGCAGCAAACGAATTTTTCTTGTCCGTGGGATCTTTGAGGAAATAACCGATATGCTGACCCTAAAAAATGCCGGCGACAAGTATTATTTCAATACTGACCGCTTAAAGACGGTGCTTGATGAATTTGTTACCGCTGCCGGTGTTGATGTGCTTTTTCATACATCTGTATATTCCGTAAACAGGACCGGCAGAAGGCTTGATTCAGTATCGGTTACTTCGGTCGGCGGCAATTTTTCTGTTGAAGCGTCTTATTTTATTGACGCCACCGGCGATGCAAACCTCTCGTATCTTGCGGGCTGCGGCTGTAAAAAGGGCAGGGAGACTGATAACCTGTGCCAGCCTATGACGCTGTGCTTCAGGGTCAGCGGCGTGCCTTACGATGAAGTGATAAAATGTAAGGATGAAATGAACAGGCTGTATGCCGAAAAACGTGGGACGGGTGAGATAAAAAATCCGAGGGAGGATATCCTGCTGTTTAAGACACGCGACCCGAATATTATTCATTTCAATACTACAAGGGTGGTAAAACTCGATCCGACCGATCCGGTTGCTCTTTCGGCCGCCGAAATGGCAGCCAGAAGGCAGATGGTCGAAATGGTGGACTTTTTAAAAGCAAACTTCCCGGTATTTAAAAATGCAGATATCGTATGTTCTGCACCTGAGATCGGCGTCAGAGAAAGCAGAATGGTAAATGGTGAACATTTGCTTACAGGAAAGGAACTTGTAGAGCTTACAAAATTTCCTGATGCGGTGGCTGCCGGAAACTATGATATTGATATACATAATCCCGAGGGGGAGGGAACTTCGCATTATTATTTTCCGGCAGGAGAGTATTACACCATACCGCTTGGAAGTCTTATCGCTAAAGACGCCGACAACCTGTTTATAGCCGGCAGGTGCATTTCCTGTGACCATGAAGCGCAGGCATCAATAAGGATAATGCCGATATGCTGTGCGACCGGTCATGCGGCAGGTGCTGCCGCAGCGGTTGCGGTGGATATGTCCTGCACCGCAAAGGATGTTGATATAAATAAGGTTCAGCATACAATAAAGGCACAAAACGGATTCTTCTGAGATCGTGACAAATAAATTTTAGTTTACCTGCATAATGAAATATTGACAGACGTAGGGAACGACACTGGGGGCTCGTTCCCTACAAAAATTCAATTAGCCATTTGTTTTTGTACACCTATAAACTAAAATTTATCATTGTACGGACAAATAACAATGGCAGGAGCGGAGCTACTGCCTTACATTTATTGAAATATTTAAACTGAGATGTCAAAACCGCATAAACACATCATAAAAGTATCGGCTGGAGCTGTCTGCCCTCAAATGCAGCCGATAGGCTGTCGGGTATCAGCTCAAAATCAGCAATGCATGAATTGTGCTTTTTATCGGGCAGATCCTGTCCGAACGGCACAAAGTAAACATTTTTGCAGTTGAGAAGTGCTCCTATATTTTTTGCGGACGCACCAAGTGCGTCATTTGTTGAAAGAGCTATCAGCAGCGGTTTCTCGTTTCTTAAATGTGCTTTTGCCGCCATTGTGACCGACGTGTCGGTTATTCCACAGGCTAATTTCCCAAGCGTGTTGCCGGTGCAGGGCGCTATTATAAGCGCGTCAAGCAGGCGTTTGGGACCTATCGGTTCAGCCTCTTTTATCGTGAATATGCATTTGTTTCCGCTTTCTCTTTCCAATGTACCTATAAAATCTTCGGCTTTGCCGAAACGGGTGTCGGTTGTTCTTACGATATCGGATACGATAGGCAACACATCGTATCCAAGTGACTTTAAGACCGTGACCTCAGCTATGGCTTTTTGCAGGGTGCAGAAGGAACCGCAGACTGCAAAGCCTATTTTTTTGCTCTGCATTATTGATCCTCCGTTTTCGTTATATTGTTTAAATTTTCTAAAATGACTTCGGTTATAAATACCGCAGCGGTCTTTGGACTGGATTTGCCGGGTAATCCGCTGTAAACAGCAGCGTTAATTCCGTGCTTTGAAGCAGCAGCAAGATCAATGCCGGAATCGGTCGCAAGATCACATACGAACGTGTCCTTTTTGCAGTGTGAAAAGAAAAAGGAATCAAGCAGCGGCGACGGAGCGGTGTTGAAAATATAGTCAAAGTCCGCTATATACGATTTGAGATCGTTTGTATTTATTGCGCTGCAGCCGTTTGCCTTTATACGGGCAAGCGTTGCTTTGTCCCTTGAAGTAGCCGTGACTGCCGCGCCCAAAGCTTTCAGATATTCTGATAACCGCTCGCCGATCCTGCCATAGCCTATGACCAATGCTTTGGAATTATACAGCGATCCGTCGGTGCCGTTTACCGCAAGACCTATTGCCGACTCGGCTGTAAGAACAGCATTGTTGTAAATAAGGGTGCTGTCATTGTAATAATCACAATGTGGTATTCCGGCGGCATTCAGGTCATCCTCAAATTGCTTTTTTATCATACCGGCAAATATAAATTTCGGCTTGCATTGCAGAATATCCTGCAAGAAAATAACGTCATGCGTAAGCGATGTCACGACCGTCATGCCGTCGCGGCTGCAGGGCAGGGGTAAAACAACAGCGTCTGCTCCGCACACAGCGGAACACACGCTGTCCGTGGACAGAAGCCCATCCGTGTCGGGCAGACCGAAGATTGATACTTCATGCCCCAAAGCCCTCAGGTGTCTGGCTGCTTCTATCTGTCTTTTATCTCCGCCTATCACTGAAAAAACCATGCTGCATATTCCTTTCGGCTGTAATTACCGCTGCGCCGCAGAAATTACGGCGTGGTGATATGAAAAATGCTGTTTTTCAGTACATAGTATGCAAATATCCTGCCGGTGACACAAAATTATCGGTTAAGGTATTTTGTCTTTATCATTTTTATCAGCTCGTCCCGGTAGTTTTTGCGGAAGTCGTCTATCACCGCATCGGTTATATCATCAATAACAGCGCCTATCATAGGGCCTTTAATTCCAAGCAGAGCTATATCACTGCCGTCAATTTTCAGCATAGATTTATTGTACGGTTCGCCTGACTGAATGATGCTGTCGATAATATCACACGGTTTGCCATATGCTCTGAGCAGATTTTCGGTCATTTCCGCACCGCCTGTTTTCAGCAGCCTTTTTATGTCACATCTTGTCACATGCGGCATTGACAGCATTTCTAAATAGATATCTGCTTTCTCTGCCGTTTTGTTGTCAGATTTTAAGTTCTTCAAAACCGCTTTTGCATCGGTACGGCTTTGTTTGCAGTAAAATGCAAATCGCAGTGCAAACTCTGCCGGACATGCGTCAGGTATTGACGATCCGACAGGGCAGGATGGCAGGCCTGTAAACTCCAATGCGCCGCAAAGCAGCAATGGGTCAAGACTTGTCGGTCTGCCGCCGCAAAAGGTCTTTTTAAGCTCAGATAGAATTCTTTCGGCGCTTATCTCCTTCAAAAGGTAAGACAGCTTTATGGCAGCTTCATAAGATTTCTCTTCAATTTCAAAACATAGCTGTGATGAAAACCTGAAAAGCCGCATTATTCTCAGCGCATCCTCTGAGAATCTTTTTTCCGGTTCGCCGACAGTCCTTAATTTTTTTGAGCATATATCTGCAACGCCGTTTAAAGGATCGTATATTTTGCCTTCTTCGGAACAGCATACAGCATTGACTGTAAAATCCCGACGGCGAAGATCATCATCCACCGATGAGACATATCGAACAGAGTCGGGCGCTCTGTGATCGCTGTATTTGCCGTCAGAACGGTAGGTTGTCACCTCGATAGGCATTTTATTTATAATGACGGTGACTGTGCCGTGCTTTATACCTGTAGGTACGGTGTGGTTAAAAATTTCAGTAACATTTTCAGGTCTGGCACTTGTGGTGACGTCAAAATCACCAGGTGTCCTGCTCATTATCATATCACGGACCGCTCCGCCGACACACCATGCCTCAAAACCGGCATTTTTAAGTGATTTAAGGCAGGAAATCACTTCATTTGGTAATAAAAGTTGCATATTTACCCTCAAATTTTTAATTTAGTGTTTATTTTCCTTTAAAAAGATTATATAATAAAAAACAGAAAAATTAAATACTAATCTTTGCCTTTTTTAGGCGGATCGGAGATATTGTTTATGAAAAAGCATGTTGCAGGCGATGAACTGCTGAAAAACGCGAAAAAAATCCACATGGTAGGCATCGGCGGATCGGGAATGTGTCCGCTTGCCGAAATACTTCACAGCAAGGGATATTCACTTACCGGCTCCGATGTCAACGAGAGCGACCCGCTGAAAAGAATTAGGGCACTCGGAATAGAAGTTCACATGGGTCACAAAGCGGAAAACGTCCACGGAGCCGATCTTGTTGTCTATTCGGCTGCCATATCTCATGACAATCCCGAGCTTTTGGAGGCTGAAAGGCTGTCTATCCCTACTATGGAGCGTTCAAAGCTGCTTGGCGCGATAACGAGACATTTTGATCACTGTATAGGGGTCTGCGGAACGCACGGCAAAACTACCACCACATCGGCGATAACACAGATGTTTATAATGAACGGTCTTGATCCGACCGCCGTGATTGGCGGAAGGCTGCCGCTAATAAATGCTAACGGAATTGCCGGCAATTCTGAGTACATGATATGCGAATCCTGCGAATTTGTAGATACCTTTTTACAGCTTTCGCCCGATATGGCTGTACTCCTTGATATTGATAACGACCACCTCGATTATTTCAAGACAATGGATAACCTTGTAAGATCGTTTGGAAAATTTGTGTCAATGTCGAAGGTCGCCGTTGTAAACGGGGACGATCCATTGGTCAAAAAGGCGATAGAAGGCTTTGAGGGCGAGGTCATCACCTTCGGTCTTGACGCCTCAAACGATTACTATGCCACTGATATAAAGCAGGCAAAGCACGGCTATGCCTTCACTGTCAATTACAGGTCAGAGCAGCTGTTCAGGCTCGAGCTATCGGTGCCCGGAAAGCATAATGTTTATAACATGCTTTCGGCTGTTGCCGTCGGAAAGTATTACGGCATAGAAAACGACGGTATAAAGGACTCACTTTCAAAATTCGGCGGTGCAGGCCGCAGATTTGAAAAGCTTGGCGAGTGGAATAGTATATCGCTTATAGACGATTACGCACATCATCCGACCGAGATAAAAGCCACACTTTCGGCGGCAAGACAGCTCGGATTCAAACGGATAATAGCCGTTTTCCAGCCGTTTACGTTTTCAAGAACAGAGCTTTTAAAGGATGATTTTATCGACGCGCTGTCTTTGGCTGACAAGGTGATACTGACGCCGATCATGGGCTCGCGCGAGGTAAACACGACCGGTATAACCTCAAAGGTGATAGCTGACGGTCTTAACGATGCTGTTTGTGTCGCCGATCTCAGTGAGGCTGCGCTTACCGCTGTCGGCGATGCCGCGCCGGGCGATGCTATCATCACTATGGGCGGCGGAGACATATATAAATCCGCATATATAATGCGCGATATGCTTTCAAAATAAAGTATTATTTTTCAAAATATCTTCCGGATTGCTTCCGGAAGATATTTTTTTGCGTTCTATTCTTGTCCTAAGCCACATAAATTGTTTTAGAAGAAAGGATGGACGTGCCATGACGGAAGACAAAAAGAACCAACTTTTAAACGAAATCGCAGGTTACTTTTCGCCCAATATTCGTCACTTAATATCGCTGCTGCCGGGTAAAGCGGTAGGCGAGATGAGTGAAATACGGCTCAGAGCCGGGCAGCCTTTGTCGCTGACCGTGAAAGGCGAAAACGTGTTTTTATCTGACGGCGGACAGCTTTGTTATCTTCTGCAAAGCGGTCTTTACACGGTTACAAAAAAGGATATAAACGATACCTTCAGAGCTTTATGCGAATTTTCAGAATATGCATACAAGGATCAGCTGAAAATGGGTTACATACCGCTCAAAAACGGATGCAGAGCCGGAATCGCAGCAAGAGCCGTTATTGAAAACGGTAAAATGGTCGGCATAGCCGAGGTGTCGTCGATTAACATAAGGCTTGCAGTAGAATATAAAAACTGCGCCATACCGCTCTCAAAATACTTTTCAGGCGGTCTGCTTATTGCCGGTCCGCCGGGATCTGGAAAAACGACCCTTTTGCGCGATTCGGTAAGGCTTATATCGTGCGGCATAGGCACCGCAAGAAAGCGCGTTGCTGTCGTTGACACACGCGGCGAGATAGCGGCGGTAAAGGACGGAGTTCCGCAAAATGATATAGGTGTTCTGACCGATGTCCTGACCGGATGCGGAAAAACCGACGGAATAGAAATAGCTGTAAGAACACTAAACCCTGAGGTTATTGCATTTGACGAGATAGCCAACAGGGATGAGGCAAGATCGGTGATATCCTCAATGTTTTCCGGTGTTGAGGCTATAACAACCGTTCATGCCGGATCAAAGGAAGAAATATTTGAGCGTGAGCCTGCAAGGCTGCTGCTCGAAAGCGGCGCCGTAAAAAACGCGGTTTATATAGAATATCCGGGCGCAAAGCCTGAAATAGTGTGCGTCCCAAAAGCACATGACGGGTTGGTGGAGCAAAGATGTTAAGGACACTTGGAGTGCTGCTTCTATCGCTTGCAACGGCTGCGACAGGGTTTATTGTGAATGATAAGTATAAACAAAGGTTTACGGTGCTGGACGAACTGTGCAGATTTTCTGCCATGCTGACCGACGAAATGAGATCAAGACATAACGGTCTGTTTGAAATTTTTGTAAGGCACGGCAAAGGTAGATTGGAGTTTTTAAGCCGGATAAATAAGGATAATATCGGCTGCACTGAAAAACTGGTTAGTATACTGATTAACTGTCATATCGATAAAAGCGACGCACCGGTGATCGCTGATTTTCTGACCGGACTCGGTGTTGGAGACATCACTGTCCAGGAAGATCACTGCAGATATTATTCCGAGAAATTCCGCCAGCTGAGATCGGAGTCTAAGGCGCAGATAGCCGACAAGGGCAGACTGCTCAAAAGTCTGTTTATGTTTGCCGGTGCAGCTGTTTTCATAATTTTCATCTGAAGCAGATTGGAGATTTAAATGGACGTTGATTTTATTTTTCAGGTGGCAGGTATAGGCATCATAGTGGCTGTTCTGAATCAGTTGCTTGTCCGTTCCGGACGTGAGGATCAGGCAATGCTCACAACACTTGCCGGGCTGGTTGTAGTCCTTATAATGGTAGTGACCGAAATAGGCAATCTGTTTGACACGGTAAAGTCGGTGTTCGGGCTTTGAACATGCTGTTTACCGTTATAGGTATTGCAGTTGTATCGGCAATGCTTATCATTTTTATAAAGCAATACCGTCCGGAATATTCCATGCTCACTGCGGCAATAGCCGGTGCCGTGCTGACGGCTGCCGTTATCATAGAGTTTAGCGGACTCAAAGATACGTTGATATCACTATTTGAGCTTTCCGGAATCGACAGCGAACTGCTTGTAACCGTGATAAAGGCAATGGGTGTTTGCTATATTACCGGATTTGCATCGGATATCTGCAGGGATTTCGGTCAGACCTCACTTGCAGGTAAGATCGAGCTTGCAGGTAAAATAACGGTTGTACTTATAAATGTGCCGACAATAAAGATTATTATAAACACGGCTGTGGAGCTGATAGGATGAAAAAAGTAATTATTGCCGCTGCTATTATGTGCGTATTAGTTTTTGCGGCGCCTGCTGCCATAGCGGCGGAGGTTGATACCGATATCAACGAAATATACCGCAGTCAGTTTGAGGCAAGCGGTGCAGACAAGCTGTCTGAGGCGCTCCCGGAAGATGTAAGGGAGCAGATGGATGAATACAGCTTTGATCTCCCTGACGGATCAGATTCGCTGGGCGGAAATATAAACGGTGTGTTCGAAAAAATACTTGATTTCATAAACAAAGGTTATAAAGCGCCGCTTGCTGCCGGTTGTTCCGTACTCGGTATCCTGTTGCTCGCCTGTATTTCAAATTCCATTGCAAGGGAAAGCGGTATATTAAAATATGTCCTGATTACCGGCATAACAGCCGTGTCAGTGGTGCCGGTGGCATCCGCCTTGGTGTCGACCGTTGACGCAGTAAGGTCGGCAGGCATTTTTATGATCTCGTTTGTGCCGATTTATGCTGCGATACTTGCCGCATCAGGTAAAACGCTGACGGCTGCCGGTTATTCGACCGTTATGCTTGTCGTTTCAGAAGGCGTGTCCTGGCTTTGCTCGTTTATACTGTTGCCGCTTTCAAGTATACAGCTCGCTCTCGGAATAGGCGGCGCGTTGATGCCCGACGGGTCAACCGGCTCAATATCAAAGACAATAAAGAAGGTCTCGGGATGGCTGCTCAGCCTTGCGTCAACAGTATTATTAGGCGTTTTAGGCGTACAGACATCGGTCTCAAACGCGGCTGATACACTTACGGCTAAAACGGCTAAATTCATAGTCGGTACAACCGTTCCGGTCGTCGGAAATGCCGTGAGCGAGGCACTTGGCACTGTCAGAGGCTGTATAAGTGTTTTAAGGTCGTCGGTTGCAGTCTACGGAATAATTGCTGTAGCGCTGATAGTTCTGCCGCTTTTAACCGAGCTTATGCTGTGGAGACTTTCTATGAACATATGCTCATCTGCGGCAGAGGTTCTGTCACAAAGCAAGGCATCGATGCTCCTTAAAGCCGTTGATACGGCGCTGTCATTCGTCGTCGGTGTAATCATTCTTATATTCGTACTGTTTGTTATCAGTCTGACGGTAGTGGTTATAGTTTAGGGTGAATTGATATGAACGTATTGCGAACCTTTGCAACTGCTGTGTTTATCTGCATGATCTTTTACGGAATACTGATGCATTTTGTACCGAACGGTGCAATGAGCAGCAGTTTCAAGACAACCGTAAGTATTGCTCTTATAGCGTCGGTTATAGTATCAGCCGGGGCTGCTATGAAGTTCGATATAGGTGACATTAAATATTCCGGTAAAAGGGCAGCTATCGGTGATTATGCATCCTATGCGGCAGATTATGAAAATGAGACAGTAAAAAGCACAGTAGCCTCGGTCATAAACGAAAGACTTAAAAACGCAGGCATAGATAACGCATACACAAGTGTTTTTACGGATATTTCCGCTGACGGCGGCATATCAATTACAGAAGCGGTCGTTTACTGTGACACTGATGATCTGCCAGCAGCGCAAAATGCGGTGGGGGATCTTGGCTTTACGATATCCTATAAAGGAAAGTAACAACAATGAAGTTTTCAGAAAAGATTAAAAACATCATATTATCCGCGCCGGTTTCCAAAAGCGGTTTTTTGGTGATAGTCGGAATAATAGGTCTGCTGCTGGTGCTCATATCAACATTCCGCAGATCGGAAACGTCAAAAACCGAAATAACGTCAGCCGACGGCAGCTCATACAGCGGAATGACGACCGACGAATATACAAGCAGCACCGAAAAAAAGCTTGAAAGCGTTATATCAGACATGCTCGGCGGTTCAAAGGTATCAGTGATGATCACACTTGAAAGCGGCGTTGAGAGAATATATGCAGACGAGTATAAAACCGACGCTGAAACAAAAAAGGATCAGTCAGCCAAAAAAAGCGAGCAGAATGACAGTAATCAAAAAAATTATGTTGTTATGAAGGATAAGGACGGCAACGAGCACGCCCTGCTGGTAACCGAAAAAATGCCGGCTATCCGCGGCGTGATTATAGTCTGCGACAGCGGACAGACAGACAGTGTGTCAAATGCGGTTAAAATGGCTGTCAGATCAGCCTTGAATATAAGTGACGATAAAATATGTATTATCGGCAGATATTAGAAGGGAGAATTTAACATGAAAAAAGGTAAAATCATAGGAAAAAGGCAGATAGTTATGGCGGCACTTGTGCTGTGCCTCGGTGCGGCTGTGTGGCTTAACATGAAATACGCCTCGTTTGAGGACAGGAAAAAATCGGGAAATTTAGGTGAAGCACAATATGTTAATGCTTCATCAGATACCGGCAGTGCGGTGCCGACGTCGGGTGGAGTTGATTATTTAGCCTCAGCCCGCAAGGAACGCAGCGCGGCGCGCGACGATACAATAAACAAGCTGAAAGAGGTACTAAGCAGCGCCGATATCGGTGAAAAATCAAAAACGGAAGCACTCAAAGGTCTTGATTCAATAGCGCAGAACGCCACGGACGAAATATCAGTGGAGGCAGTGATCAAAGCCAAGGGATTTGCAGATGCGCTTGTTATGATATCGGAGGATCAGGTGACTGTTATGGTGCCGGGCGAGTCACTTCTCACCAGTGAAACACTGCAGATACAGGACGCAGTCATGTCTGAACTCAGAGTTGATCTTGAAAAAATTAAAATAATCACCGTAAAATAGTTGCGGTTACAAAAATATGTGTTATAATATAAGAAAAGCAAAATTTCAAGTCTTATAAAACTTCGGAGGTCTGATCATGGCTAATACAACCAACAGCAGTCTTGCTATTAATAATGATGTTATTGCTAAAATTGCCGGTATGGCTGCGCTTGAGATTGACGGTGTGGCTGAGCTTGCCAATAAGCCGATAGGTTTTAAGGATGTAAAAAGCGCTATAAAGGGCTCACGCAGTAATTTCACCGCCTCGGTAAACGTGACGGTCGATAACGGCGCTCTGCTGCTTGATATTTTTCTAAAGGTTTATGATACCGCAAAGATAAAATCAGTCGCTGAGGCTGTCCAGCTTAATGTCAAGGAAAAGGTTCAGAGCATGACCGGCAATGCCGTTGCACGCATCAATGTTCATGTTGACGATCTTGTGGTTGCTGAATAACATTGATCGGAGGCAGCAGAAAATTTCTGCCGCCTCCGCTATATAAAAGGGAACTGTCCGGTACTTCTGTGGACTAACCGCGGTTGTCGCCGTAAATATGTCCCTGCACTTATTGTATTCAACCGTAACTGATAATGACACACAAAAAACGCCGCATATCCATTCCGGTATGCGGCGTTTTATCATATCAGATCGCGTGCTCTCTTATCATAAGTATTCCGAGAGTGCCGGGACCGCAGTGTACGCAGACGGTACATCCGGCGTGGGTGATTATAACTTCCTTATCAGGATATTTTTCCAGTACCTCTTTTTTCAGTTGCTCGGCAATTTCCTCGCATCCGCCGGAGTGGGTCAGGAATATCCGGCTGCTTATCGGCTTGTTATCATCGGAAAGCCTTTCCTCAACATACTGCTTGATAACATCATTTAATCTGCCGCGGTATTTCTTTAATACCGACATTTTGCCGTCATTTACCTGAATACAGGGCTTGAGTTTCAGAAGATTGGCGCCCAAAGCCGCGACCGACGAGCAGCGACCGCCCTTATGTAAATATTCAAGTGTATCAACAACGAAGGATGCATCGACCTTGTCAACAAGTGTCAGTATTTCGTCGCGTATTTCCTTGGCATCCATACCTTTATCGGCAAGATCGGCGGCGTGAAGCACAAGAAGTCCGATACCGGTCGAGAGGCTGCGGCTGTCTATGACATAAACGTCGTCAAAGTTCTCGGCAGCAAGCCTTGCATTGTTGTAGTTTGCGGACATTTCAGAGCTTATAGTGAAATACACCGCACCGCATCCCTCGGCAAGGTTATCAGATATAAATTTTTCATGCTCAGCAATATTTGAGGCTGTTGTTTTGGGAAGTGTACCTGAGTCTTTATAGAATTTATATACATCATCCGGTTTGACATCAATGCCGTCGGCATGATTTACGCTTCCGAAAACAACGGTCAGCGGATTGATGCGAATGTCGCGAGTGGCAATAATATCGGGCGACAGGTCACTTGTGCTGTCGCTGAAGATCATAGTCTTTCTGTTACTCATATGTTACCTCCGTAAAAACGCGATAATAGTCGTATATTGCTCTTTTTCATAATAGCACAGATCAAACCGTTTAACAATAATTTTTTACTGAAAATTAAAAAATATTTTTAATTTGCTCTTTATAATGTTCATTAATTCTGCTATAATATTAAATGTTCTACACAGCACAATACTTTGGAGGCTTTATCCATGAGCAAACGTCAAAAAAAGCATTTATACAGATCAATTATTATCTGTTCGTTTCTGGCTGTTATTATAGTTGCCGTAACTGCAGGTATATTATTTACCGTAAATTCAAATAATAAGGATTCGGCTGCAAATCATTCTTCATATGAGTCTGCCGCAAGTACCGATGCCGTGCCATCATCTGCTTCGGACAACAGTACCTATTCATCAGATTCTGTATCATCTTTTGTCGGATCTTCAGCCTCGGTATCATCGTCTGTGATTCCTACCGTTTCATCCCTCCCTTCAAACCAGGTCGGAACTGCCTCCAATGGTGATACTTCGACCGAAGCAAAACATGTTTGCTACCTTACCTTTGATGACGGTCCGTCTAAAACGGTGACGCCCAGGATACTCGAGACACTTGATAAATATAATGTAAAGGCAACATTTTTTGTTGTAGGTACGTCATATCTCGATAACCTTCAGCAGATAAAGGATGCAGGTCATTCTATAGGTCTTCATAGCGACACGCATAAATGGAGCATTTATAAAAACGCGGATGCGTATTTTGACGATCTTCAGACACTCAGCGATAAGGTATATGAAAGGATCGGTATTCGTGTAAAGATGATACGCTTTCCGGGAGGGAGCAGCAATACAAAAAGCAAAGAATACTCTGCCGGTATTATGACCAAGCTTACAAAAATGGTCACCGATAAGGGCTATATTTATGTTGATTGGAACGTATCAAGCGGCGATGCTAGCGGCAACAACGTTCCGAAAGATACTATTGTAAATAATGTCTTAAAGGGTGCCGTCAAGAAAAACGGAGAGCCTTATAAAAATATATGTGTGCTTATGCATGATCTGGGCACAAAATCAACAACTGCCGACGCCCTGCCGGAAATCATAGAGGGACTCAGAGCTTTGGGATACACTTTTGAAGGTCTCAATGAAAATTCGCCTATATTCCATCATAAAGTAAATAATTGAGATTTGGAGTAATTGTATGATACTGAAAGTTAAAAAACTGAATGATAAAGCCCATGTTCCGTTTGCCGCAACAAAAGGCAGCGCCGGTATGGATCTTTATGCCTGCCTTGACGATGAAATAACGCTTGCGCCTGGTGAACGCGCACTTGTGCCGACCGGACTTGCAATTGCACTTCCTTCCGCTGATTACGTTGCTTACATATACGCAAGGAGCGGTCTTGCCGTAAAAAGCGGAGTGACCCTTTCGAACTGCGTCGGCGTGATCGACAGCGATTACAGGGGAGAGCTTAAAATAGGTCTTGTCAATCTGTCAAGTGAGCCATATACAATATCGGACGGCGAACGCGTCGCACAGCTTGTGATAGCGCCTGTTATTGTACCGACAATAGAAGTGGCTGACGAGCTTGACTCAACCGAAAGGGCTGCCGGCGGTTTCGGCTCGACCGGTAAGCTGTAAAATGAAAAAGTTGACTAAAAAATCGGCATTCATAATTCGTATAGTATCATTCGCGGCATTATTATTACTTGCGGTACTGAGCATTTTTTCTTTTCGCAGCGGAGTCATAAGCGGATTTACCGGTGAAAACGGCTTGGTCGTTCTCTCTCCGGAGCTGCCTGTGGGGTACATTCTGCTCTCGGTTGCTTTTACTGCCGTGTATCTTGCCGTTCTTGTTCTTGGGGCGGTTTATAAGGACACAGTCATTTCATCAATAACTGTCGTCTGTTCACTGATGATTATTGCCGCAATTGTTATGCTTGGGCTGTTTACATCCGGAACATTGTATGGCAGTGCTGCGCTTTGGACAACCTTTATACTTATTTCACCGTTTTACGGTACGCTTTGGGCGGCAGGACTTTTTGCGGTGATAATATATGCTGCGGCGGCTGCAGCGTCGGTCGTTTTCCTCATAAAATCACTGGCCAAAGGTCAAAAAGCCTCAAAATAATATCGTTTGTCAAGATGAACTACCCCAAATTGTACGGACAGTACAAAAAACACCCCCTATGGTGTAAATATTAAATTTTAAGCAACAAACTGATTTCGTTTTTATAACGGAGTCAGTTTTGTTTTTAGTTGAATTCTTTCATTGTTGTAGAAATGGATATATTCACTTATGAGGATGCGAGCATCCTCATAAGTTCGCAACTTTGTTCGATAGATACATTCTGTTTTAAGAATCGAAAAGAAATTTTCAGCCATAGCATTATCATATGGATTTCCACGCCTTGACATTGACGGAGTTATGCCGTATGATTTAGTCAGGTTAAAATATGCTTGGGATGTATATTGAAACTCTTGGTCACTGTGGAGCTGCAACTCTGCAGTGACTTTTTCTTTTCTTTTAGCTGCCTTGATTGTGCTTAATACAAGATTTATGTTCTGCTCTGTTACTGTCTTGTATGCTACTATACTGTTATCATACAAATCTCGTATTACAGAAAGATACAATGTTCCTTGTTGTGTCTTGATATATGATATATCAGTAACCCATTTTTGATTAGGTCTATCTGCATGAAAATCTCTGTTTAATAGATTTGGGTATCCAAAAGTAATTTGCAAAGGTGACGAGTAATGAGAGATATTGAAAAAAAGATCCTTAATGACGACTATAAACATATGAAAAAATGCAATCATGGCAAAAATCAACAAGACAAATACACCGTGAGTCCGTTTTATGGGACAGTGAATGTTTTATAATATGATTAGAATACACCTAAATTGTCAAAGTGAAGTTAGGATTTTTAGGGTAAAAA
>ULTY01064231.1_pt1 | contig 60340 bp, 48 predicted proteins | sample 1958021 | NCBI WGS metagenome assembly ULTY01 (sample SAMEA4835746, study PRJEB28245) | human gut metagenome | biome: gut microbiome; material: fecal sample | place: Denmark | collected 2008 | reverse complement strand
TTAAATGTTGTTCCGGGTCCCTTTTCAAGTGTTAGCTACACAGATGATGTTGAAGAATGCCACGTACAAGTATTTTGACGTGTTGGGCAATCTGACTCACCTTACTTTTCCGGTGGAGAGCTTCCGGCAATATACACCGGATGGCAAGGCATTGATTGAGGTGTATGATCGGATTGTGGCACTTGAACATGAGTTTATGGGATTGGATAAGTATGCCGACAAGAAGTTTGCCAACCGGCACTATTGCCATGTGGTAAACAGAGGCTACATGTATGCGCCTAATTATCGTACTGCTTATAGTACTACTACGATGAAGAAAGTGTGCGATATTGAGCAACTTACCGGGATAGCTCTTTGGGGGCCTTCGCATGAGATTGGTCACTGTAACCAGATACGTCCGGGTGCAAAATGGCACGGTATGACGGAAGTTACCAATAATCTCTATTGCCTTTATGTGCAAGATGCTTTCGGACTGACCACCCGTGTGCAGAAAGAGATGGAGCGGCCGACAGGAATGTTTGACGATTGCTGGTACGAACGTTCCATGACGGAATATTTCTCAAAAGAATTGGCGCATAATGAGAACCGGATAAATCATTGTCGTCTGATACCTTTTTGGCAGTTGCACCTGTATTTGACCAAAGTATTGGGTAACAAGGATTTTTATAAGGATTTGTTTGAGGATATCCGCACCTCTGTTGATCCCGCCACCGATGGTGAATGCCAACTGGAGTTCGTGAAAAAGGCTTGCGAAGCGGCCAACTTGGATTTGACTCCGTTTTTTGAGAAGTATGGTTTCTTGAAGCCAATGAAGTTGGAAGTGAACGATTATGGGAAAAAGATGTTTGAAGTGACCGAAGAGGGCATAAAACAGACCCGTAAAGCTATTAAGGCAAAGAAATATCCGAAACTGGAAGTGCCTTTCTGGTACATTACAGACCATACGGTGGAGTTGTTCAAGAATCCCCGGGCGATAGAAAAGGGCACGGCAGTGTGCAAGGGAAATACTTTCACCATGGAGAACTGGAAGAATGTGGTGGCGTATGAGATATTCCAGAACGGGAAGCTGGTGTTTGTGGCACCGTTGCAGCATTTCACGGTAGAGAATGCCGTAGTGGATGCAAAGGTCAAGGTCTATGCCATAGCTGCTGACGGCAGTCGGGAGAAAGTGGACTTTCAATGGACGGAAGATTTGCAGCAATTGGAGAAGATGAAAAAGCGTGACTCAAAATTCAAGAATATGTATAACCGTTGATAATGATGGCAATGAAAAAAATAGTTTTCTTATTGATTCTCTCTTTCTTATCGGGGCATGTGCTGCAGGCAAAACCAGTGAAAAAGGAGATCAAGATTCCGGAAAAGACTCTGAAAGAGAACGGGTTCAATCAGCCCGATGGTAAATTCGGCTATGACTACATGGCCGAATCGGAGAATCTGGTGCTGCTTTGGGAGAAATCATTCGGCAAAGATCCTGCGCAATATGCCGATAAGTCGAAGCGTTTTTATCCGGATGAGATATTGAGAGAGGGAGAGCGGTTTTACAATTACTTTGTGGATGAACTGAAATTTGCGGATAGAAAAAAATCGCACTCCAGTCGTTATAAAATGATTATTTGGATATATAATGACGATGAAACGACTGCTTATGGTTGGGGGCATGACGGAGTGGGGATGATGTGGTTCCGACCTTGCCGCATTCAGTCTTATCCCTATTGTGCGTTGGCGCATGAAATGGGACATTCTTTTCAATATATGGTAGGTGCAGATGGGGCACGGAGTTTTCAGGGTTGTCCGTTGGTGGAATATACTTCACAATGGATGTTGTGGCAGGTCTATTCTGACTGGACTACCATAGAGAAGTTTCATTTGGATGCGTATATGGAACAGACGCATCTCTCTTTGCTGAATCAGGAGAATATGTATCATGCACCGCAATTCATGGAGTATTGGTCGAATAAGCATGGATTGGAGATTATTGCCCGGATATGGAAAGAGGCGGAAGGGACAGAGGATGCGATTCAGGCTTATCAACGTTTGACCGGCCTTGATCAGGAAGCGTTTAATGATGAAATTTATGAGGCTGCCACTCGTTTTGTGACGTGGGATATTCCCAGAATCAAGAAGGTATGCAGCAGTTATGCCAATGAGCATACGTGCAAATTGGATGCTCTGTCCGATGGTTGGTTCCGGATAGCGCAGACACGCTGCCCGCAGAATTACGGATATAATGCTATCCGTCTGAATGTGCCGGAAGCCGGAACATTGGTTTCTTTAGACTTCAAAGGGTTGGCCGGCAGTCAGGAATTTCGGACGCTACATGTGGATAAGGCCGGGTGGAGATATGGTTTTGTCGCTGTGGGTAAAGATGGAAAATGTACTTATGGAAAGATGCATGTCGGCAGAAACGGGATGAACGAGACGGTGGAGTTCAAGGTACCGGAAGAGACGCAATTCTTATGGTTGGTGGTGGCCGGTACTCCTACAGCGCATTGGGACTTTATGAAAAAATGGAAACAGCTGAACGCAGAGAAGGGAAAAGAGGCTCAGTGGCCTTATCAGATTAGCATACAAGGTACTGGACTGCATAATTCGGTGCTGAAAGCCAAAAAATAACAGGTTGAACTAATAAAATTCTAAGAAACATGTCCATGAAAACAAAATCTCTCTTAATAGTAGCATTGGGAGTCTTGTCGGGCAACTTGAGTGCGAAAGACTATTTGCTCTCGACTCCCAATACTTCTTTGTTGATAACAGCAAATCCCGGTGAAAAATCAAAATACCAATACTATGGAAGCCGTATATCAGAAAAGGATATTCAAGGCATTTATGACAGCAGTTTGGCTTTTGGAGTAGAAAGTTATCCGGTATTCGGAGTGAATACGGCGGGTGAGCGTGCCATGGCAGTGACACATGCCGATGGCAATATGTCGCTGGATCTGGTAGTGGAGGAGGTGAAGCAATATACCACCGATGAGGGCGAAATGATGGAAATCCGTATGAAGGATCTGGTTTATCCTTTTGCGTTGAAACAGATTTTTAAAGCCTATAAAGGGACGGACATTATTTCGACTTGGGTAGAGGTGGAGAACAACGGCAAGAAACCGCTTACATTGTATCGCTTTGCTTCTGCTTTTTTCCCTGTGCACAGAGGGGATAACTGGATGACGCATTTCCATGGATTCTGGGGGGCGGAATCTACGATGGATGAAGAGAAACTGACCAATGGGCAGAAGGTGATTTCCAATAAAGACGGACTGGTGAATACTGAATCGGACAACCCTTCTTTCTTGCTCAGCATGGACGGCAAACCGCAGGAAGAACATGGCAGGGTATTGGGCGGAACATTGGCCTGGACCGGAAATTATCTCATCAAGCTGGATGTGAAAAACAGACAGTTCAACATTTCTGCCGGGATCAATGAAGAGCACTCTTATTATGTGCTCGATGCCAAGAAGAGTTTTGTCACTCCGGAGTTTGCCATGACCTACAGTACTTCCGGTAAGGGAGGCGTCAGCCGTGCTTTTCACCGTTGGGCACGCCAATATAAGCTGCACGGTGGAAATGTGCCGCACGACATTTTGCTGAACAGTTGGGAAGGTGTTTATTTCAAGGTGAACCAGCAGGGTATGGATCAGATGATGGAAGCTTTCTCGGCCATGGGAGGCGAACTCTTTGTGATGGACGACGGTTGGTTCGGCAATAAATATCCGCGTAACAACGGAAGCAGTAGTTTAGGTGATTGGGAGGTTTGCAAGGAGAAATTGCCCGGAGGGATTGAAGGATTGCTGGATTCTGCAAAGAAGTATAACATCAAGTTCGGGCTTTGGATTGAGCCGGAAATGGCAAATACCAAGAGCGAGTTATTTGAAAAGCATCCCGATTGGATTCTGCGTATCGCCAATCGTCCCCTTTCAACCGGACGTGGCAAGACACAAGTGGTGTTGGACTTGACTAATCCGGAAGTGCAGGATTTTGTATTTGGAGTAGTGGATAATTTGATGACCAAGTACCCCCAGATAGCTTATATGAAATGGGATGATAATTGCAGCCTGCTGGACTACGGCTCTTCTTATTTGCCTGAAGATAGACAGTCGCATCTTTATATCGAATATCAAAGGGGATTGAACCAGGTGTTGGAACGTATTCGTGCCAAGTATCCGGATCTGGTGATGCAGGCGTGTGCCGGTGGCGGCGGACGTGTGAACTATGGGATGCTGCCGTATTTTAATGAATTCTGGACCAGCGATAACACCGATGCCTTGCAACGCATCTATCTGCAATGGAGCATATCGAATTTTTATCCGGCAGTGGCGATGGCTTCTCATGTGAGTGCCGACAGAAATCATCAGACGGGTCGTCGCATCCCTTTGAAGTTCCGCTTTGACGTGGCCATGTCTGGACGTCTCGGTATGGAAATTCAGCCCAAAGACATGAGTGAGGAGGATAAGGCCTTTGCCAAGCGTGCCATTGCGGCCTATAAGAAGATACGTCCGGTGGTGCAGTTTGGAGATTTGTATCGTTTGGTTTCGCCGTATGACAATAAATCTGTATCTTCGTTGATGTATGTGACACCGGAAAAAGCCAGGGCAGTTTTTTATGTATATAAAATGTCTCACTTTGTAGATATGGTGATACCGAATGTGCGGATGAACGGACTGGATTCCCAGAAAATGTATCGCTTGGTGGACTTGACTGCGGTAAAGGAAAACAAGCCTTGCGCTTTGCGCGGTAAGGTCATTAGCGGAAAACTGTTGATGGAAGAGGGACTGGTGTTGAAGAATTTGTTGAAGAGTGAATATTCCAGTCTGGCATTGGAACTGCAAGAGGTGAAATAAGAGGGTATGAGAAAAATTGTTTTCATTATAGTTGTATCGTTAATCTCTGCTTTGCAGAGTTGCGAAAAAGGCACATACAAGCAGGAAGAATTTGTGAATTTGCTGAATATTGAGGTTGGTTATGAGGTGACTCCAGAAGGGTATTTCTTTTCCGACTTGGGCGATTGGCACGGGTATGGATTTAATAAACCGTCGGCTGATTCTTTGGTCGGTGGATTTAGGGGACCGGCATTTACCGGAGAGCGAAAGCTGAAACTTCAATGGTTGTCTGATTGCTTTGAAAAATTGACATTGGCAGAAGTCGTTGATGGGAGGCGTACTGCTGTTTCTTATACAGCATCTCCTGTCAATGAATATCTTCCGGGTATGTTGAGGCAACGCCTTACTGCCGGTACTCTATCTGTAGAGCTAAAGGAAATAGCCATATCGGATAGGAGTACGATGATAGAATATAGAATAACTAATTGCGGAGATAGGGAACGTGAGGTCATCTTTTCTTTAAGAGGGAAGCTGGCCTATCAAGATGCCGTTTGTTCGGTGGTAGATAAGAATAGTCTGCATGTAAGTGTGGCCGATAATAAGCATCATTTTGTGGTGTCTTTCCCTGCGGGAGCTGTCATGGAATCTGTGACCGGTAAGGAATATGTCATGAATCTGGAAAGCACGAAAATCAAGCCGGGAAAATCGGGTGTATTCCAGACTTTCACTACTTATTGTCCGGCTTCTGATAAAGAGACTGCCGTGGCAACTCATCAACAAATTGCAATGGATGGTGCCGAGGACTATTGGGTGCAAAACAAAGAACGCTGGGAAGGGTATATCAATAGTATTCTTGGTCGTGACACTCCTTATTTGCAAAGTGAACGGAATCGAAACTGGGCGGTAAAGGCCTTGATGACATTACACACCAACTGGCGCAGTGCGGCAGGTGACTTGAAACATGGTGGGGTACAGCCGGCTACCGGTCACTTTGATGCTTTTTGGGCATGGGATAGTTGGGAACATGCTGCGGCTTTGTCTATCTTTAATCCGGAATTGGCAAAGGAACAGATGAAGACCATGTTTGACTATCAGACGCCTGAGGGAATGATTGTGGACCTCATTTCTATTTATAAAGAAAATAATAATAATAAATGCTCAAAACCACCTATTGCCGGATGGGCCACTTACATGGTGTATCAGCGGACTAAAGATAAGGCTTTCATAAAGGAGATGCTGCCCAAGTTGTTGAAATATCATGAATGGAGGTATAAATACAGGGATCATGATGGAAACGGTTTGTGTGAATATGGGGGTATTGGTCCTAAAGTCTACATGGGGCAATGGGAAAGCGGAATGGATGTAGCAGTGAAGTTTCATGGTGTGAAAATGCTGAAGAATGCGGAAGGTGCCTATTCTTTTGACCAGGAATCTGTTGAGCTGAACAGCTACCTTTGCGCCGAGAAGTTCTATTTGGCTTATATGTTGAAAGAAATTGGTGAGAATGAGCAAGCTGCCCGCTTTATAGAAGAGGGGAAGAAGTTGAAGAAACTGATTCAGAACAATTTCTTCGATGAGGAAACCGGCTATTTTTATGACCGTAAATTAGGTACAGGGGAACTGGTGAAAGTGATAGATATTTCCGGATGGATTCCTTTGTTTACCAAAGTGGCGACACCCGAACAGGCGGCGGCTGTCAAGAAGAATATGTTGGATCCGGAATTGTTCGGTACTTATTTCCCATTCTCCAGTTTGAATCACAAGCATCCTTTGTATCGTCCTGATAAAGGCTATTTCCGGGGGCAGACTTGGATGAACTATACTTATTTCGGCATCCGTGGCTGGAAGAACTATGGATTTGTCGAGGATGCGGATAAATATACCCGTTTGCTTCCGGATAGATTGAAGGGGCTTGCCGACCCGGGATGTCCGATCCGTGAGAATTGGAATTCAGCTACCGGTGAAGGTATGACGGCCAAACATTTCGGTTGGTCAAGTGCTTTTTCGATTTTATTGTTGGCAGAAGATGCTGATACTTTTTCTTATGTACCCGAATTTTGATTGGACAGAACTAATACATACATGTTATGAATCATATAAAATTACTTTATCTCAGTTTGTTGGCTTGTATGACTTGTCTGCCTTTGCAGGCGGCAGAGCGTACTTTTGCATTGAAATCGCCGGATGGAAATCTGGAAGTGGAAATCAAGGCGGGTGACCGCTTGTCTTATTCCTTGAAACACAAAAACAAGTTGCTGTTGGCTGAAAGTCCCATAGGCTTGGTGTTGGAAGATAAAACATTAGGTACGGATGTGCGTGTGAGTGGGGCAAAACGCCGCGATTTGGTGACAGAAAATATCCTTTCTCCCAACTATCGCTTTTCGGCTTTTAATGTCACTTACAATGAATTGAATCTGAAACTGAAAGGGAATTATGGCATCGTGTTCAGGGCTTACGATGAAGGGGTGGCCTATCGTTTCTATACATCCATGAAGCAGCCGTTGGTCATTGAAGATGAGATTGTGGAGATGAACTTTCCGGAAGATTATGAGACTTATATGGCCTATTCGACAGTGAAACCGGGAAAAGATCAGTATGCGATGGCCTTTCAAAACATCTATACGAAAGCGACCGTAAAGAATGTCCATACGGATAATATAGCTTTCTTGCCCATAACCATGGATTGTGGAGAGGGCGTAAAGATGACTTTGCTGGAATCGGATTTGGAGAATTATCCCGGTATGTTTGTTGAGGGGGATGGCAAGACGTGTTCGCTGAAAGGAACTTTTGCCCGTTATCCTGTTGAGCTTAAAAGCTTTCCGCCGCGTGCCATGAAGCGGGTGGTAGGGCGTGCCGACTACATGGCCAAGGTGAATGGTACGCGTAGTTATCCCTGGCGTATATGGGCAGTGACGGAGAAAGATACTGAAATGCCTGTCAATAACCTGGTGTATGCTTTGGCCTCACCCAACCGCATCGGTGATACTTCCTGGATAGAGACCGGCAAGGTGGCCTGGGAGTGGTGGAATGATTGGGGCATTTCGGGCGTTGATTTCAAGGCAGGCATCAACATGGATACTTATAAATATTACATTGATTTTGCTGCCGAGAATCAGATTGAATTTGTGGTGTTGGACGAAGGCTGGTATAATCCGAAGAAGGGGGATATGTTGACTGCGATTCCCGAACTGGATTTGGAGGAATTGGTGCGTTATGGAAAAAGCAAGGGAGTGGATTTGATACTATGGACAGTGTTTAATGTGCTGGATGAGCAGCTTGAAGAGGCTTGCAAGAAATATTCGGCCATGGGTATCAGTGGTTTCAAGGTGGATTTTCTCGACAGGGACGACCAGACAGCGGTGGAAATGGCATACCGCATTGCTGAAATGACAGCGAAGTATAAGCTGACTTTGGACTTGCACGGTTTCTACAAGCCTACCGGAATAAACCGCACTTATCCGAACATTATCAATTTTGAGGCAGTGTTCGGCATGGAAGAGATGAAATGGCGTTCGGTGGAGTGGGACATGATGGAATATGATGTGATGATGCCATACATCCGCATGATGGCAGGACCGGTGGATTACACGCCGGGGGCGATGAGAAACGCATCGAAGAAAGATTTCAAGGATATTTATTACAATCCGATGAGCCAAGGTACGCGCTGCCATCAGCTTGCCACTTACGTGGTTCACGACTCTCCGTTGACCATGCTTGCCGACAATCCTACTATCTACCAGAAAGAGCAGGAATGTACGGATTTCATAGTGAGTTTGCCCAATAAGCAGATAGAGGAAACACGTGTATTGCAGGGTGAACTTGGGGAATACATCATCACAGCCAGAAGAACAGGTGCTTCATGGTGTGTAGGCGGCATGACTGACTGGAATTCGAGAGAAGTGACATTGGATTTCTCTTTCCTGCAGGATGGAAACTATGAGGTGGTGTTGTTCAAGGATGGTGTGAATGCCGACAAGCAGGCTTCCGATTACGTAAAAGAGACATTTACCGTGACTCCCGATTCTAAGAAAGAGATTCGTATGGCTCAAGGCGGAGGGTTTGCCATGCTGATAAAGAGGGCTTAGAGTCTTATGGTGGCATCGGATAAAATTGTAGAATAATTTTCGCAAATAAAAAAGCAATGTATATAAAGTGTTTCAGAATGAAGAGGGTTGGCATTATGTTGCTGTCTTTCTTGCTTGCAGTAAGATTTGAGGTGTTAGCAAATTCGAGTTATGTGCTTCCGGAAGCGGCAGGTGTTATAGATGTGACGGCAGCACCTTTTTATGCCGATAATACGGGTCTTAAAGATTGTTCGGATGCATTGCAGAAGGCTTTTACGTATGCCGCCAGCCGTACTAAAGGTATATTCACGAAAGACGAGAGGGCTGTGCAGATCATTTATTTTCCGGCAGGGGAATATAAAGTGTCAAAGCCTTTGATCTTTGCCTCGAAAGAGATACAAGAGTTGCATAAGAAAAGAGCTGAAGAAATGCAAATGATGTATATCTCTGCCCATACAATGATTTGGGGGGAAGGAAAAGAAAATACCAAAATAGTGTTGGATGAGCATTCGGAAGCTTTTCAGGAAGGCGAAGTTCCCCTCATTCGTTTTTTGGATGCTAAATTCTGTAATACAGGATATTATAACGGAATACGGCATGTCAGTATTGAGATAGGGAAAGGCAATCCTGGAGCAGTAGCGGTGGATTATGTTTCCAGTAACAACGGAGAATTGTGTGATGTGGATATTATTTGCCGTGACAATGATACGCCGGCTGCCATCGGACTGAACTTGCCGATACGTGGAGGAGGGCTTTCGTACATACATGAGGTAGGTATTTATGGCTTTCGCACAGGAATAGCAGTAAAAGGGGATTATCCCGGATTTACGTTTGAAAACATCAAATTGGAAGGACAACATACTGCGGGAATACATCACGTATCTAAAAACATTGCAATCCGTGGACTTTATAGTAAAAATGCTTGTCCGGCATTGGTACTGGAAGGTAAAGATGCGATTACTACGTTGATAGATGCAGAACTTGAAGGTGGGGATGTCAATGCCTCTGCTATTCGCAATGAGGGACATTTGCTTTTGCGTAATATCGGTATGAAAGGGTATGGAAAGATGCTTGAGGGGATAGCTCTGGAGTTGGTTGACGGTCGTCTGGATGAATATGTTTCTACTGTGGTGCGTCTTTCGGATGCTGCGCCATCTAAAACACTTTCTTTGCCTATTAAAAATGCACCTCTGTATGAATTTCCCTCCCCTAAAGATTGGTCGATATTTGATGTCTCTGCACAAGACGATGATACGGAAGCTTTGCAAAAACTTATTGATAGCGGAGCGGAATATATTTTTGTAAAGGCTGTGAAAGAACGTCTTAAACTAAGAGGAACCGTTCACTTGAGAAATAACTTGAAATGGCTTCATGGCGGATGGTGCAATATGGACGTTGAAAATGAAAGCGAAATAGGTTCTCCGTTGTTTATCTTTGAGGACGGTCGCAATGAGGTGATGATTATGGAGGCATTTTCGACGGGGCAATATCGTAACACCTTTACTACTTTTGTGAACTGGCGTAATAAGACCACGGTAATACGGGATATGTTTATGGGATATGGCGATTCTTCGTATCGTAACTATGGTACTGGGGATTTGTTTCTGGAAAACGTGGTGACCGGTGGAGGTGATTATCCTGAACTTCCGGAACATAAAAAGGCCGGATGGCTTTTTGAACACCAAAATGTATGGTTCAGAAACCTGAATCCGGAAGAATGGGTTCCCGATATTCATGTAGGAAAAGGGGCGGTAGTATTCGGTCTTGGTGGAAAACTAGGTGAATTGTATGGCACTCATCTTCGGGTGAGTGATGGCGGAAAGGCTGAGATATATGGTATCATGTGCAATATAAACATGACGGTACCCTATCATTGGCCTAATCTGGAGGTACATGGATCGAGCATGACCGGGATAACGATTGAAGTAGATAATGCCGATGTCTCTTTAGGTGTTTTTCAAGATGGGTCGGATGATTTCCCAGATCCTACATTTATTCGTGAAATCAATGGTAAAGATACTTATATATTGAAACATAAAGATGCTCCTAAACGTAAAGGCGATGGAGTTGGTTCGGTAGTAGCACCTCTTTATCGTTCTACTTTTAAGACTACAAACAAATAATAAAATAGGTACAATGAGAAAACTGTTATTGTCGGTTGCTTTGCTATTATGCCTTAACGGGCGGGGAATGGCGCAGCAGTATTGGAATGTTGACGATGCCGGAAATAGCATCACTTGGCAAGTGAAAAAGGGTGTAGAACATCAAGACCATATCGAGATGGCTGGCAAGAGGGTTGCCGTGGTGTTGAGATACGGAGTGGGAGAGAATGGTGAATTCGTGCTCAATAAGAGTATGGTTTGGCCCATGCTTCGTACCGTGCCCAACAATACGCATTCGTCTTTGATGAGGAGATTTGACTGGAATCCATTGGACGGGATGACCATCAACGGGCGTTCCATGCAGGAAGAGGTACAGTCCATGACACTGAATGGCACTTTGGAAGTTTCGAGTGTCATCAAATTGGGTCGGGACAACTCTTTGTTGTTGAAACGTACATACTTCCCGTCTGTAGATAAACCCGCCTTGATAGAAATTTACAAGTTTGTCAATACAGGCAAGAAGAAAGTAACTATCGAGACTGCCGAGATGCACAATGTGGTGACTACGCATCCGGATAAAGGGGTTGCCGGCAGTTATAAAATCCATCTGACATCTGCTCCCTCCCAATCACTGGATTTGGCTCCCGGTGAAAGTTTGGAATTTACGGCTTCCATTTCAGGATATAAGACAGGAGAACAGCCGCAAAGTTTTGATGGCGACAAAGAATTGGAGATGCGTCGTTCGGTAGTAGATGAATGGATGGGCAATCTTGTGTTGGAAACACCCGATCCGGTGATTAATGAAATGTTTGCATTTTCTAAAATCAGGGCTTGCGAAAGTATATACGAGACCAAGGGCGGTCCCATGCACGGGCCGGGGGGTGAATCTTATTATGCAGCCATTTGGGCAAACGACCAGGCCGAATACATCAACCCTTATTTCCCGTTTGTGGGCTATAAGTATGGGAATGCTTCGGCCATGAATTCGTTCAAGCATTTTGCGAGATACATGAACGATGAGTGGAAGCCTATTCCGAGTTCGATTATTGCAGAAGGCGATGGCTATTGGAACGGGGCAGGAGACCGTGGGGATGCGGCTATGATAGCATACGGTGCCGCACGTTATGCCTTGGCCAGCGGGAATAAGGAAGAAGCCAAAGAGTTGTGGCCGTTGATAAAATGGTGCCTAGAGTTCAGCAAGAGGAAAATTAATGAAAAGGGAGTTGTGGCTTCCGACAGGGACGAACTTGAAGGACGTTTCCCGGCAGGGAAAGCCAACTTGTGCACCTCTTCTCTCTATTATGACGCACTTCTTTCGTCTGCATACATAGCCGAACAGTTGGGTGAAAAGAGTTTGGCTAAGTCTTATCGCAGGCAAGCCGCTGAATTGGAAAAGAACATGGACGCTTATTTTGCATCCAATGTGGAGGGCTTTGATACGTATGCTTATTATGAAGGAAACGATGTGTTGCGTGCATGGATATGTATTCCTTTGACGGTGGGTATTCACAAGCGTGCAGAAGGAACTATAGAGGCGTTGTTCTCTCCACGGTTGTGGACGGAAAACGGATTGCTTACACAGGCTGGAACAAAAACCTTCTGGGATCGTTCTACGTTGTATGCGTTGAGAGGGGTGTTCATGGCTGGAGAAACGGAGAAGGCTTTGGAATATATGAAGCGTTACTCCAATACGCGCTTGCTGGGAAGCCATGTGCCTTATGCTGTTGAGGCCTGGCCGGAAGGCGGACAGAGGCATCTTTCTGCCGAAAGTGGATTGTATGGGCGAATTGTTACCGAAGGTATTTTCGGCATACGTCCTACGGGATTCGATTCGTTTACGCTCACTCCCCGACTGCCGGAAGAGTGGAACGAGATGTCTCTTCGTAGGATAAGGGCATTTGGGAGCGATTTCGACATCCAGGTGTTGAGAGTGAACGATAAAACCCTGCGTGTAATGATCACGAAGAATGGCAAAACGCTCTTGAACAAGAAAATCAAGAACGGTGCTACGTTGAATTGTAAGTTATCATAAGTTGGAGTATATGAATTGGTTGAATAAAAAATGGATAATCACTTTGGCGGCGGTTATCCCGTTTGGAGCGGTAGATGCTCAAAAGAGATTGACGCTGGAAGACCCTACGGGGAAAGTGGAAGTATGTATCACGTTGGACGATGTGATAAAGTATAGCGTGTCTCACGAAGGCGATGTGATGATTGCCCCGTCTCCCATATCCATGGAGCTTATGGACGGTGCGGTATTGGGAAAGTCGCCCCGACTGAAGAAGCAGTCGAGAAGTTCTGAGAACTCTGTCATAACTCCTCCTTTGTATAAGAGAAAGACGATAAAAGACCATTATAACGAGCTGGTATTGCATTTCAAGGGGAATTACAGCCTTGTATTCAGAGCCTATGAAGACGGTGTGGCGTATCGCTTCCTTACCAACAGCAAGGATTCGCTTTTCATAAAAAATGAGCAGGCGGTGTTCAATCTGCCGGATAATCCGAAGATATTTGCTGCTACTCCCAAAGGACGTACGATAGACGGTGAGGAAAATCAATACCATAGTTCTTTCCAGAATACTTATCAACATGTGAATTTGTCGGAATGGGATAAGAACCGTTTGGCTTTTATGCCTGTTCTTGCCGAAAGGAGAGGGGAGAAGAAGGTGTGCATTACAGAGGCAGATTTGCTGAACTATCCCGGTATGTTCCTGAAAGTATCTCCTGATGATAAAGGCTTTTATGGCCATTTTGCTGCCTATCCGAAAGACGTTTCTGTAGAAGTGAGAGGCTTGAAGGGGGTGGTCAAGACACGTGAGCCTTATATCGCTAAAGTAGCGGGGAAGATGTTTTTCCCCTGGCGCGTGATGGTGATTTCAGAAAAAGACACGGAATTGCTGTGCAGCGATATGGTGTACAAACTGGCTACTCCGGCTGCTGAAGGCGACTATTCTTGGATAAAACCCGGGAAGGTGGCTTGGGACTGGTGGAACGACTGGAATCTGTATGGCGTTGATTTCCGTGCAGGCATCAATACGGAGACTTATAAATATTACATAGACTTTGCAGCCAAGCAAGGTGTGGAATATGTCATCTTGGATGAAGGATGGGCGGTTGCCGGACCGGCAGATTTGTTTCAGATTGTGCCTGAAATAGATTTGAAAGAGCTGATACGTTATGCCGATACCAAAAAGGTGGGGCTTATCTTATGGGCAGGCTATCGTGCGTTCGATTTGGATATGGAGCGCGTCTGCAAGCATTATGCTGCTATGGGTATCAAAGGATTTAAGATTGATTTTATGGATCGTGATGACCAATACATGATTGATTTCAATCGTCGTTGTGCGGAAATGGGTGCCAAGTACAAACTACTTATTGATTTGCACGGTACTTCCAAACCTACCGGATTGCAACGCACTTATCCCAATGCCATCAACTTTGAAGGAGTTCACGGATTGGAAGAGTTGAAATGGGCAAAACCGGATACAGACCAGGTGACGTATGATGTGACGATGCCGTTTATTCGTATGGTGGCCGGGCCGGTAGATTATACTCAAGGGGCTATGAACAATATGAATAAAGAAAACTTTAAGGCCATCTATTCAGAGCCGATGAGTCAGGGCACTCGTTGCCGTCAGTTGGCCGAGTATGTGATTTTTGATTCCCCCTTGAACATGTTGTGCGATGCACCTACCAATTATCTGAAAGAACCGCAATGCACTCAGTTTATTGCTTCCATCCCTACTGTGTGGGATGAGACTAAGGCATTGTCCGGAAAAGTGGGTGAATATGTGGTGATGGCGCGTCAGAAGGATGAGGTTTGGTATGTAGGTGCTTTGACCAATTGGAATGCACGCGACATGGAGCTGGACTTGTCTTTCTTGGGTGAGGGTGAGTATCAGGCTGAAATTTTTGAAGACGGAATCAATGCCGACAGAGTAGGCAAGGATTATAGGTATAGAACAGTCAAACTGTCTGCTGGTAAAAAGATGAAGATACACATGGCTCCTGGAGGAGGCTTTGTCATGAGAATCCTGAAATAGTACATAAGTGTATCGTTATGAAAACTAATCAGAGTGGAGTTGGCTGAACAAGTAAATTCACTCTGATTTTTTACATTCATATTAAGTTCTTGATAGAGATGAGAAGAAAGGTATCAGCAATTCTTTGTTGTTGGTTGGCTTGCGGGATGCTGTAGGCAGAGCTAAAAAATGTGGGTTAAAGGTCTCAATGTTCAGACCAAAGAATCTGCAGACTCTTTGTTATCTAAATCTTACCCCGACCATATTTTGCGTAACTGGAACAAATCAAGTGGAAATTATAGCAGTAGTTGAATGAACTGATGGATATTACACAGAAGTATGTGCCGTTAATGGAATTCTGGTTTGACAGCAGATGGGGTAAAGAAAAATGTTGTTGGTCCATAGATAAAATTTATAAGACTATAAAAGAATGTGAGTCTCTTTGTTTGGTAGTATCAATTGGACTATTCTCCTTTTTCTTATGGGAGAACTGATTAGTGTTAGCTGAATATATGGGTAGTAAGATATCACAATGGTAAGTACTAGGCTTTACTGTATTGGTGAGTGGGGAGGTGATTGAGATATACTGGCTTTGTTTTACAGAATGTGAAAAATAGAGCGGTTAATTTGTAGAGAGTTATTAAGGCTAAAAAATTATTGGAAGATAATCGTTCTAATGCATAAAGGTATGCCATTATAAACAGATAGATGTGCCGGTCCTAGAACTATAGCAATTGACATCATTGTTGGAAGTATGAGGCGAAGAAGCAACAGCAGAGGTGGGGAAACTAGCGGTAGCAATGATAATAATGATGGAGAAGACTGAGAAATCAAAGGAAGATATGTAATGAAAATAATATTGGTAGTGGAAGACGATCGAGGATATGCTCGAGTAGTGGTCAATTGGCTAGTGAAAAACGGTATGGGTGCTCGTTATGTGTTGTCGGTAACGTCGGCAAAAGAGTTTATTTCGAGAACAGAAGTTGGATTGGTACTATCAGACTATTGTTTGCAGGACGGTAACAGTATGGAATTACTAGAATGGATGAATGCGGAAGGCTATCGGATACCTTTTCTTGTTATGACGGGTTATGGAAACATACAAGGTGCAGTAGAAGTTGTAAAGAAGGGGGCCATAGACTATCTGCCTAAACCAGTACAGACGGAGAAAATACGAGAGTTAATTTCTGGTCTGTTGCGAGAACAAGAGAGATTAACGCGGAATGATTGGTTTTATTATCGGGGGATAAGTCCGCTTGCCGTGAAGCTACAAGAATATATTCGATTAGTGGCTCCGGTGGATACTTTGGCTGTGTTGATACGTGGCGCATCAGGTACGGGAAAAGAATATGTGGCCCGGCAGGTACACGAGTTGAGTAGGCGGGCAGATGCCCCTTTTATTGCGGTAGATTGTGGAGTTCTTCCAAAGGAATTAGCGGTTTCAGAACTGTTCGGTTATGCAAAGGGTGCTTTTACCGGAGCGATGGAAAACAAAGCGGGAATGTTTGCTGCTGCCAATCATGGTACATTGTTTTTGGATGAGGTGGGTAATCTGAGTACCGAGGTGCAAAGGTCGTTATTACGTGCATTGCAGGAAAAATGCTACCGCCCCATAGGTGGTAAGGAAGAGTTGCAAACGAATATCCGACTGGTGGCCGCTACCAATGAGGACCTGGAGAAAGCGATAGCTGAAGGTCGGTTCAGAGAAGACTTATTCCATAGGCTGAACGAATTTCCGTTGCATGTACCATTGCTGGCAGAGTGCATTGAGGATATTATCCCGTTGGCGGAATTCATGCTGGATGCTGCTAACCGGGAGTTGGGAAGGAGTGTGAAAGGCTTTGACCGTGAAGTACAGAAACGGTTGAAAGCTTATTCGTGGCCGGGAAACATACGGGAACTGAGGATGGTTGTCAGACGGGCCACCTTATTGGCGAAAGATGACTGGATAACCACCGGGGAGATAGACCTTTCCGATAAAGGCAGGCAACCGGAAGAGTATTCACTTAATGACGAGCGGACGGAACGGGCAACCATTCTGAAAGCATTGGAGGCAACGGGCAATGACAGGAAGGCTGCCGCACGGCTGCTGGGCATCAGCCGGAGCACGCTTTATCTGAAACTGAGGAAGTATCGTCTGGATTAGAATATGTCCGAAATTCGGACACATCATGTCCAATCCACAATGCTTTTATGTACACATCATTTTTACTGCTTTCTATATGGTTTATTTACAATGTTTTATCTGTGTGCTGTTTCAGGCATGACACTTGTCTTTATTCCGGCAGGATGAGTGGAGAGTTGAATTGTGGAACCTAAAAACATGATACGATGAAGACATTGGTGGAAACCTCTCTTTTTAATCTGTTCGCCTCTTATACAAACGGTGCCGAACCTGCGGCAGGTGAGTTGCCAGCCGCCTATGACGATTTCGTGAACTGCCTTGCCACGTTTTCATCGGCAGGGGACTTGACGGGACAGCTACGTCGTCTGAACTACACAAAAATAGAGCTGGCCTTTATGCGGCAGACCTGCAACGGAATGGCTGAAGATTGCCGCAATATCCTGTATGACGTGTTTATCGACAAGACGTTGGCGTTGCTGGATGCGGAAGCGGAAATACTGAAGGAGATGCTTCGTCATGGTACCGTATCTGCCGGATTCCATGCGGAAGCGGTGCGTGGAAGCGGAAGGAAAACTTCCGTCACACTGACATGGAACGGTACGGACAGCGACCTGATTGAACTGGTGGCTGCACTGATGGCAGCCGGTGCGATAGGTACGGCCGAAGGCCGGGATTTGAAAATTGTGGATGTTATCCGCGTTTTCGAGGAAGTGTTCCATCTGAAAATCAATGCGCTGTACACCAAGCGTGGCAAAGTGTTCGACCGTTGTACGGACACCACTCCGTTCATTGACTCCCTGCGCAAAAGTTATAACCGGATGTTGGACGCACGGCTGGCGTAAAGGTTGTACGCCAACAGCCGCCAACGGATGACTCGTATGTATGAGGTATTGCAGATTGGTGGCTGAATGTTTTTCTTTGTCGCCGGTTATCATGTCTAAAAATACAAGCTATGTCAATCCTGAATGATATTTGGAACCGCATTGCCCGGAAACCGGACAGGTGGAAAGCGGCGGCAACGGAAACTTCCGGGACGGAAAACCGGGTATATGCGGTGGTTACGGAAGAGGGCGTGATGCTGTTTTCCGACACCCTCAAGGGTATGAAGGCACGGAACAGCTATCTGCAACATCTGGCCGACGGCTTCTTCAACGTGACCAAAGTACCCGAAACTTTGCGGATATATGAGATTGACCTGCCTACCAAACGGATGGCCGGGCTGGCGGACAACTGCATCGAAAAGCTGTCCAAAGCGGATTTGCGAAGTACAGACGCACAATTGCGCAGGTCGGTGGTGAACTTCACCTTCGACAAGTTTGCGGATAGAAGTGTACTGGACGGTGGGGTGTGCAGGGCAAAGTTCGACCTGCGGCCCGATTTCCATAACTTCGACCGGCTGACAAAAGAATTCGGTTTGGGTATCTCGCCCCGGAACTATGATGTAGCGGCATTGCTGTATATTTCGGAAAACGGGTACGCCGGGATTGTTGCGGCAGACAAGGTGCATCCGTTCAGCTATGAGTATGAGTTCAGGGAACTGGCGGAGAAGCTGGGAGACAGCATGAGGGCACGGATGAGCGCGCCTTTGTCGGCACACGACTTCGGCTATGCGGCCTTACAGAAAGAGGCAAAGGAGATGGCGGCGGATTTGTTGCAATCGGAGTTCCATATTACGGATGGGGAGTTCAGGTTGGGCGCACGGATAAGCCGGACAGAAAGGATGGGAATGTCACATCCGGTGTCGTATCCGCATTCGGAAGAGGAACAGACCGGCGGGTTACCGGAAACACACTACAGGGAGGAAGCTCCTGAACAGCGGATGTCTGACAGCCACCGGCAGGTGAAGCATGCGGCTTCCATTACCCCACAGAAGAAGGAGAAGAAACAATTAATCCTATAGAATCTATGGAAGAAAAGAAAAAGCAAGCGGTGGAAAGCGGCAGTCTGTATATGACATTGGACGCCTTTTACAGACCCGTGTATCTGAGTATGCGCGGACAGGGGGAAAAGGGATTTTCCCGTTATATCAGTAACAACGTGAGGTCTCATACGACCGGTCGGGAATTTATTCCCGACCACTGAATGTTCCGTTTCGACTTTAAAGACAAAAGTCTGATTCCTCCCATATTCGGTACGGACAATGCGGATTATCTGGAACGGCTCTGTCCTGTACTGGAACGGGAGAATATATATCCGTCGGGGGTGGTGAGACTCCGGGATGCGGCATTCTGTGAGGAACGGGGGATTGTACATCTGTCATTATCAGCGGAACATACGGCTTTGCTGGAAAATGAGGATTACAGGCGGCTGCGACATCGTTTCGGAATGGATGGGGATGTGATACGCAGCGGGCTGGCTGCTTTTCCCACCTACATGGCGGTGGAACACGGGCGGAAGGTATTGCTGTTTGACAAGACAGACGGTGGGGACAGGATGCTGGATGAGTTTCTGAGTGGGCTGGCCGAACGTTTTTTTGACGGCAAGCGGAAACCTGAGAGCTTGAGGTTTTATGAGGTGGCTCCGCTGAATGCCGCATACCGGGCAAAAATAGGTGACGGACAGACGGTTTCTTCGGATATGGTGAGATATGGGATTTGTGTGGCATGTTGCGACATGGCACCTACGCTGAGGAACTTTAACAGGCTGAGAAATTTGCAACGGCAGCCTATGCCGCTGACCGGAGAACAGGAACGGATAGTCTCGTCACTGGTGGCACGACCGGATAATGTACGGTTTCCGAACGTGGAAATGAGGGTGCGGATTCCGGCAAAGAGAAAAGGACAAGGAATGAACATTTAATTTTTTGATGAATGGAAAAAGAGAATACGAATAGTGGCAGTGTGTATGTCACAGTGGACGGACATCTCAACCCGGTGCATGTCAGTATAAAAGGTACGGGTGAGGAAGGTTTTCTGGAGTTTATGCTGGAAGATGTGGAGAAGGCGCTCAAGGAAACGGAAATGCCTACCATGGGCATGATGTATTATAATGTGCCTGATATGGGGATTGTACCGCGTTTGCGGGAAGGGAATAATGATGATTATCTGCGAAGACTGGAAAAGGCGATGGACGGACATGGGATTAAGCTGCATAGATACCTGACTCTGTCGGAAGTGGTGTATTGCCTGTGAAAGTACATGGACCCGCTTTCAAGGGACGAGAACTATACCCGACAACTTACACCGGGGATATGGCGGGAGATAAAGTCCACACCACCCGAAGTGATAGCGGAGATGCAGGATGATTTGAAGCATGGGAACACGTATTATACGGGTGTTGAGACGGGTAAAGGGGTGCTGCTGTTCGGTAGGGATTACGTAGGAAACCGTCAATACGGGGATTTTATGTCAACGAATATAGAGAAGCGTTTCTTTGAACCGGACTTTGATGAAAAGTATCTGAATGTGTATGAGTTACGGGGATGGCCTTCATTGATGGAAGGGAAAGTAAACCGCTGTTGCGATGATTACGGCTGTTTGTTACCGTTGGAGAAGATTCCGGCAGATGCTTTTGTGGACAAATCGGTATTGAAAAGTATAACGGACAGTGAGTGTTATGATCTTGCTCCTACATGGGAGAACTATTATAGGCTGACTGATTCCGGAAAGGGGCTGGGCCTTACGCGGAGTCCGTATAATTATGACCGGATGACACTGCTGTATATCATGGATAAGGGCTATCCGAGAGACGGACTGATAGATGAATACCCGGACAACTTCAGTTTTTACGATAAATTCGAGAAGATAGAAAACAAGCTGCTGGGCCGCAACAGATGGGATGTGTATGATGTGATGCAGGAGAAGGCGAAGAAACTGGCAGGGAAATTGTTGAAAGAGCACTTTTCGGACATACGGCGGAAAACAGATGTAAAGGAAAAAGAGCATGTGAAAAAAATAAGGGTATAAAGATATAGGATGATAAAAAAATGGCAGGGGAAACCCCGTTACTGTTTGGAGGCAGATAACGGGGCTTTTCTTTTTATTTTGTGGTAGCAGTAACCTTAGTTTGAATTTTTTCAGTTTTGTAAATGACATTTTGGCGGAAATAAGCAGTCATAATAGGTATAATTATGGAATGAAAATATGGAAGGAGTAGAAACCGGTGACTGGGTTACGGAAAAGGTTAGATATGTTATTTGTCCGGATGAGGATATTTTGTATACTTGGAGTGACAATGCACGCCAACGGATGACTTTAATTCTGAATGCTTTGTCAAGTGTGGAAATATGCTTTTATTTGCTTTGTAAATAGTGAAATTATAAATCAAATTGTTATGGAATTAGTTGTTATAGAGAAACATGCGTATTTACAGTTAAAACTGCAAATAGAGAGTTTATCCGCCCAGATTGAATCCGTTAAAAAGAAAATTGGTCCGGTCGAAATGGAAAAGTGACTGGATGCCCAGGAGGTCTGTCTGGCCTTGAATATCTCCAAACGAAGTTTGCAAGGCTATAGGGAATACGGGATTATTCCATGTTCTTGTATAGGTGGTAAATATATGTATAAAGAGAGTGATTTGGCCAAAATATTAATTCAAAAAGAAAGATAACATATGGACGGAGTAATCACAAGGCAGTCAGAAGAGTACATAATGATGATGAGGATGCTTAAGAAATGCTCAAAAGAGATACTTGAATTTCAGGATTTGCCTGTTCCTATAGCCGGTGAGGTCTATATGACCGGTGAACAGATATGTGGCATGTTGCATATCTCAAGCAGAACTTTGCAGAAGTTACGTGATGAACGGGGGATAGCTTATACTGTCATAGGGGGTAAGTTTCTTTATCCTCTTTCTAAATTGCAATTGTTATTGGAAGAAAATTATAGAAGTTATATTCGTTAAATCAAGTGGATAATTTGTATTTATGCCATTTTTTTGCTACTTTTGTAAAAGTAAGTAAGAGTGTAACAGGAAGAAAGTTGCAGCATATACGCGGTGAATTATTCGGTGTCATAGGAGCAGAGGCTTTTGGTAAGATACTGATAATGAATAGGGAAATTAAAAGTTAATCGTTCCCTGTCTCTCCGCTGAATTAACCGGGAAAAACCGGACAGTAAACATACAAGTCCCACAAATTCAATGATTTGTGGGGCTTTTTTTATCCCCTTGTGCCTGCCTTAAAGTATTTATCTATTAAAAACTTAATCCTACGAAGCAGGTCAGAAAACAACATAAAAAAGGCCATCTATCCCAGACAGCCAATCTTTTGTTAACCTTAAATCTAATACTATGAAAAACACATTACAAATGTACATGTTTTCCACTAACCTCCAAACCGGCAGCGGTTAATATTATATTATATAACAACCCTTAATGCTCATTAAGGCTTTATCAGCGAAAACGCAACGTGCATTTGCTCCCAACGCATCATCCGTTTGCCCGGTGTGCATTATGCATCCGGCACAGATGGATGATGCGTTCTGCAAATCCGTCACATCAACAGTCAATTCTAAAATAACCATTACAATGAAAGCAACCCCAAACAAAGGAATGAAACTCTCCGCTGAAGATGTCAGAGCCTGCCTTCAGCACCGCTTGCACCGTAGCTTGAACTATAGGTTCTACCTCGTGCTGTGCTCCCGCTACACCTTTCAGAGTCGCCTGAAAGGCGTGGAACGCTGCCGTCTCACGCCAGCCACGGTGCTGGGCTACTTCAAGGAGGAAGGGGAGGAGTTGGGGGTAGGAAGTAAATTGGTTAGTTCGGATGGAAAAATTCGTATATAATGCATAAGCCGCATCCGTCGAATATAATGAAAGGAGATGTGATGAACAATTACTAACTTATATTCGTGAGAATAGACTGATTGAGAAATATTAATAAAGTAAAGAATAAAAGATAACAAAATAGTATAGGACAGTTAAAGTACAAAGGACATTTCGGTAGCGTGGAATACGGTGAAGAAGACAATTGCTTGTTTGGCAAAGTTCTTGGTCTTAAAAAGGATTGTATTACCTATGAAGGTGAAATCATTAGTGAATTGAAAAGTGACTTTGAGGGTGCTATCCTTCATGGCATGGCAGCCGCCAACGTCTCTCCCATTCTAACTTTGCAACATGTTTTATTAATAAAAATATGCAAAATAGAGAATGTATTTCTAATACATTCTGATTATTTTAGTATATTATATATAGGGTGGTGGAGGATGAGGTGAGTCCCTCTTCCGCCACCTTATTTATTTCATTAATTTTTAGCCGATTCTAACTGTTTATTTGTATCCCCTTGGCTGGTCCCTTACCTTTGTCATGTTATCGAATTAAGAATAGACAAAGATGGAAAAAGAAATGAGCCCCATGACAACGGAGATACTGAAGAAAGGTTATCTCCTCTTCCCCATTCCCCGCCGGTATACACGGTTTGGTGTTTCTTTGTGGGATATGCCAGACCCGGATAATGGGAATGTAGACACGCATTGGACGTATGGCGGTTATGAGTATGTGAGTAATCAAAACTTCCATCCAACCGCCTGCGATGCTCCATTCGCTGGAAAAGGAAATGTGGCCGGTTGTGCGGCCAATCGTGCGTCATCGTTGCAGGTAGCGGATTTTTTGTTCTTTGTTTGCAGAAAGGTTATACGGAAGTACTCCTGCAGGGTTCGGATAGTAGTGAATCCCGTTGTGTTTTAAAGTGTTATTATTTGTAGACAGTTAATGTCTTTTTGTTGTCAGATTCATTGATTTCTATTCTCTTTTCGTATATTTGCGCCCATTAATTAAAGATTGTCACACGACTGTTCTGAAAAAAGTGTGATATTCTGATAACATATTTAAATAGGGTTATTCCTGATTTTACACTAAACTGGATAGGATTAATGGAGAATTTGAATGCAGTGATTACGGGAGTTGGAGGATATGTTCCGGACTATGTCTTGACTAATGATGAAATATCTAAAATGGTGGATACCAATGATGAATGGATTATGGGGCGCATTGGTATAAAGGAAAGACGCATTTTGCATGAGGAGGGGCTTGGAACTTCATATATGGCTCGTAAGGCTGTGAAACAACTGATGCAGCGCACAAAGACCAGCCCGAATGACATTGACTTGGTTATCGTAGCTACTACTACTCCCGATTATCACTTTCCTTCTACCGCATCCATCTTATGTGACAAATTGGGCCTGAACAATGCTTTTGCTTTTGATATGCAGGCTGTTTGCAGTGGATTTCTGTATGCAATGGAGGCGGGGGCGAATTTTATACGTTCCGGAAAATATAAGAAGGTTGTCATAGTAGGAGCTGATAAGATGTCATCGGTGATTGATTATACAGACCGCGCTACCTGTCCTATTTTTGGTGACGGTGCTGCCGCTTTCATGCTGGAACCCACCCGGGAGGATATGGGAGTAATGGATGCCGTATTGAGAACAGACGGGAAAGGTCTGCCCTTCTTACATATCAAAGCGGGAGGCTCCGTATGTGCTCCATCTTACTATACACTGGACAATCGGATGCATTATATTTATCAGGAAGGACGTACAGTCTTTAAATATGCTGTGGCCAATATGGCGGATGCTTGTGAGGCGGTCATGGAGAGGAATCACTTGGCGAAGGAGGACATTGACTGGGTGATTCCCCATCAGGCAAACATGCGTATAATTACTGCTGTTTCGCAACGCTTGGGAGTATCTCCCGAAAAGGTAATGGTCAATATAGAACGGTATGGAAATACAAGTGCCGGCACGCTTCCATTGTGTGTATGGGATTTCGAGGATAAGCTGAAAAAGGGGGATAAACTGATTTTTACAGCATTCGGAGCAGGATTTGCTTGGGGGGCTATTTACGTGAAGTGGGGATACGACGGAAAAGGTTGAGGCTCTCTGATAAGATTTAGGTTGTTTGTTTTTTTTCTGATACAACTTTTAGTATCTTTGCGAAACAGCAGTTTTTTATTGTGACAGAAAATTGCATGTGTTTTGTTAACCATATAGAAAACTAAAAACAATCAGCGTATTATGAACCAGGAATTATCCATGAGCCCCAATCTATTGGTGGCTGCCCTTCAAAAACCGGCTTCCGAATTTACGAAAGCAGACATTGTTTCCTATATAAAGGAGAACGACATTCGTATGGTGAACTTCATGTATCCTGCGGCAGACGGGAGACTGAAGACACTGAACTTTGTCATCAATAATGAAGCATACCTTGATGCCATACTTACATGTGGTGAACGCGTAGATGGTTCCAGCTTGTTTCCGTTTATAGAGGCCGGTAGCAGTGATTTGTATGTAGTGCCGCGTTTCCGGACCGCTTTTATAGACCCTTTTTCTGAATTGCCCACACTGTCAATGCTCTGTTCTTATTTCAATAAGGATGGTGAACCGCTGGAAAGTTCTCCGGAATATACCCTGCGTAAGGCATGTCAGGCATTCACTACGGTTACGGGGATGGAATTTCAGGCTATGGGAGAATTGGAATATTATGTCATTTCTGAAAATGACGGATTGTTCCCGGCTACCGACCAGCGTGGTTATCACGAATCGGCCCCTTATGCCAAGTTCAATGATTTCCGTACGGAATGTATGTCATATATTGCGCAGGCAGGCGGACAGATAAAGTATGGGCATTCTGAAGTCGGTAATTTTACGCTGGACGATAAGATTTATGAGCAGAATGAAATAGAGTTCCTGCCGGTGCGTGCCGAGGAGGCTGCTGACCAACTGGTGATAGCAAAATGGGTTATTCGTAATCTGGCTAGCCAGTATGGATATAACATTACTTTTGCACCGAAAATCACGGCAGGAAAAGCCGGTTCCGGATTGCATATACATATGCGTATCATGAAGGACGGGCAGAACCAGATGCTGAAAGATGGGGCACTTTCTGAAACAGCCCGTAAGGCCATTGCGGGCATGATGAAGCTGGCTTCTTCCATTACGGCTTTCGGTAATACAAATCCTACTTCCTATTTTCGTCTGGTTCCTCATCAGGAAGCACCGACCAACATTTGCTGGGGCGACCGCAACCGTTCGGTATTGGTACGCGTTCCGTTGGGCTGGTCGGCAAAAACGGATATGTGCATGTTGGCAAATCCGTTGGAGACCCCAAGTCATTATGATACTACACAGAAACAGACGGTGGAAATGCGTTCGCCTGACGGTTCGGCCGATTTGTATCAATTGATTGCCGGACTTGCTGTAGCTTGCCGTTATGGATTTGAGATAGACGATGCTTTAGGAATTGCAGAAAAAACATATGTCAATGTAAATATCCACAAGAAAGAAAATGAAGATAAGTTGAAACAACTGGAACAGCTTCCTGACAGTTGTGCCGCTTCTGCCGATTGTTTGGAAAGACAGCGTGCTGTCTTTGAGCAATATCATGTGTTCAGTCCTGCAATGGTTGATGGGGTTATTTCCAAACTGCGTTCTTACGAGGATAGAACCTTGCGTGCAGAGATACAAGACAGTCCGGAGGAGATGCTGAAACTGGTCGAGAAGTATTTCCACTGCGGATAGGAGAAGAAATGAGGGCATAACTCGCCGCAGGTTACACAGATTGCTATAGAATTTCTGATAATCAAGAACTTTTATTTGTGTTAATCTGCGGTGATTGTGTATTTTGACACCTCTCCATTATTCCTTTGGCTTTGAATACTGGTTCTGCTTTTTGTATTTCCGATTCGAAGCCGAACCAATAACCATTTTGGGTATTGTCGTCAATGGGTAGAAAACATAAGCGGAGGCTTTCTTTGTAGTTTCCATAGATGACTTCCCAATATTCCGGTGGCATCTGGCGCTTGGTCTTGACTTTCTCTGCTGGTTTTTTCTTTAATGACATGCCTGCCTCTATCCAGGCAATGGTGACCATGATTTTATAGGCCGGATAATGCATACTGCAGAATTCATAGAGTACGAGGCCTCGCTTTTCCAGGCTCATGGGCTGGTCTATAAGATTTTTATCGATTAAAAATTCCAGAAAGCGACGTAGGAAGTCGTTGTCGTCCAGAATCAGCTTGCGGGTGATGGCTTGCCAAGCAGTTGTGTTATAGAATCCATCCAGAAGACGTGACAGTTGCCGGGCTGTTTGAAGCTCGTTGACACTGATTTCATTTGTTTGAAGCACTTCATAAGGGGGGAGAGGAGAATATCGGATGCCTAGTTCTTCCGCTCTTCTTCTCATTTCTGTGCCGGGAAGTAACTTCAGGGATTCAAGCTGTATCTCGCCGGCATTGTATCCGGCAAGTGTACGCACATCTTCAAATATTTCGGATAGGCGGTATAGAGGCAAGCCGGCAATGAGGTCGGCGTGTGTTTCCATATTGGGTAGGGAACATAGGAAACGAAGACCTTGCAGTGAGTCCTCCAGGCTTCCCATCCGACGGCTTTTCTGGAGGACCGGTTCGCGCAGGCTTTGAATACCGGCCTCGAGATGGAGCAATCCTTTAGGTAGCTTTTTCAATTCATTTTTCAGCTCTTCGGATAATAGTGCAGGGTGTATTTCTAAGTGAAAGCATATGTCCGGGTTGAATTCCAGGAAAAGTTGCAGTAATTCTTTAGCACGGCGCGGATTATAATTAAAGGTCCGGTCGAGGACGCGTACGTTTTTTATTCCATGACTGTGGATAATTTGAAGGCGTTCACGGATACTTTCAATGGACAGTGTGCGCACCGGTTTTTCTTCACCGCTGACGCAGAATGCGCATGTGTTGAAACAGCCTCGGGTAGTCTCCAGTTGTACGAATGGTTTGCTCCAGTTGAAAAAACAGCTGTTTTCCGGTGGTACGAGCCGTGAAAAGTTAAGTACACGGGCTATGCCGTTGTCTATATATTGCTTTTGAGGATTCATATAGCAGAGTCCCGGAATACTGTTCCACTTTTCCGGCTGGTTCCAGCAAGACAGCCATTGGGGGAATGCTTCTTCTCCCTCTCCCCTGAATACACAGTCGATGAAAGGGTTTTTATGCAGAAAGTCTTCATTGTTTCCTAAGAATTCAGGTCCACCCAAGATGAAGTAGCTATTGGGAAGCAATGCTTTTAATCTCGCTGTGATGTGCAACAGTTGTTCGTGGTTGAACAACCATGTCGTTGCGGCAATGATGTCGGGTTGGTGCCGGTATATTTCGTCGACAATCATTCCTACGTTTTCATTGATGGTGGCAGATACGATTTCCCATTTTACGGAATTGTTCTTTGCTATTTGTGCGTGCAGTGCAGGGAGTGCCAACGAAGAGTGTGCATACGAGCTATTGAGGTCTATCCAGAGAATTTTCATATTTGATTGAATTTCATCTTTGCAAAGATAACTGATTTTGCTTTTCGTATAAACAAAAAGGGTTATATTTGCATGTCGGAAATCGAAAATAGTAGAGTTATTGGTATAGAATGTTTTTTGAAAGATGAAATATTCTTTTTGTATTCTTATTTCTATAAGGTGATAACGGGTTGTCTTATCACTGGCTTGATAAAGTAAGGAAGGAAGTACTATTAAGTGTGATTGATACAGAATGCAAAATATCGGAATAAGTTTCCAGCTATTTTGAACATTTTGAGAAAGTAAACTCTTTTGTACAAGGACTGGTTTAGGTAATTGATTCCTTCCTATGATGTAGGGATACTCTGTGAGGAGTATCCCTACAATTTTTTACATTGATTCCACGTTGCCTCCCTTTGGGGGATTGTTTGGACAATAACAAAAAAAGAGGAATATTCTTTCGAATTTCCTCTTCTTTGCGGGTGGCAGATGGGACTCGAACCCACGACATTCAGAACCACAATCTGACGCTCTAACCAACTGAACTACAGCCACCATGTTAGTGCATTTCTTAAATGCGGTGCAAAGATAGGGATAATCTTTAATATTGCAAAGAATGAGACGAAAATTTTTGAGATTTCTGCATTATTTTTTCTTCTCGTAGATACCTATATTGTGCTGCTGGAGCAGCTTTCGAGAGCTTTTGACAAAGATTTCCAGGTGTTTACGAGCTTCCGGCGTTAAATGTTCTGTAGGAAAACTGGCAGGATAAAGAATGTAATTTTTTTCTTTAGTAAGTTCCGGCCGGCCGGTCCAGACCAGATTATATCCACAATAGGAAACACGACAGTATGGAAAAGGCAGAGGATTGGAGTCTGGCAGGGGCGTCTGACTCTGACCGGTGTAAGAGGGACGGATGGGTTGGGGGAGAGGATGTTTCTCCAACTGCAAAGTGAAGATGAGGCCGCCGTCAGTGTTGGCCTTGCTCATATTGGAAATGAAGTTTCCCAAGGAGTAGACTATGATGTGCTGTTCGGTACCGTTGGTACGTAGTTCCATCGGTTGAATGACGTGAGGGTGTGAACCGATAATATGTGTTACGCCTTGTTGGAGCAACCAGTTGGCCAGTTCGCGTTGCTCACGGTTGGGAAGGGACTGATATTCCTCTCCCCAATGCATGCAGGCAATAATGGCATCCGGTTGGCGTGCCTTGGCACTTTGGATATCTTGCAGGATGGTATTCTTATCAATATAGTTTACGATATTGGGAGAGGTAGCCTTGATACCATTGGTGCCGTAAGTATAGTTGAGTAGGGCAATGCGAAAGCCGTTTCTGTTGATGAACAGGGGATAGCGTTGCCTGCGCTCCGACAGATTCTTGTAGGTGCCTGCGTAACGAATACCGGAGGAGTCAAGCAATTGTATGGTACGCTCCATTCCCTTTTTTCCACGGTCCAGACAGTGGTTGTTGGCTGTCAGTAAAATATCGAATCCGGCGTCCTTTATGGCCTGAAGATATTCATCGGGGGCGCTGAACATAGGATAGCCCCGATAGGGCCTGCCCCCCAATGTGACTTCCAGATTTCCTATGGCGAGGTCTGCCTGGGATATTTGCTCTTTTATGAGGGAGAAGCAGGAGGAGTAGTCATATTTTCCTTCAGATACATGTGCAGCGTCTATTTGTGCCTGGTGCTGCATCAGGTCGCCGACAAATAATAGCGTAATCCTTTCCTGCGAGGAAAGGGTTACGCTATACAGTAGGACAACAATGAAGACGGCGAGCGTTTTCATCGCCTTGTTATTGGTAGATTGCTTTCTTGCCGGCGAGCAATGTATTCTTCATAAGGGAAACGATGGTCATGGGACCTACGCCTCCCGGTACGGGGGTAATGAATGAACATTTGGGAGCTACTTCGTCGAATTTCACATCACCGGTCAACTTGAATCCGGATTTCTTGGAGGTATCGGGCACACGGGTAGTACCTACATCAATAACGACAGCGCCTTCCTTGACCATTTCCGCCTTAACAAAGTTCGGTTGTCCCAACGCAGCAATGATGATGTCCGCTTCCTGGCATTCCTTTACCAGGTCTTTGCTGCGGCTGTGGCATACGGTCACTGTGGCATCGCCGGGATAAGCCTTCTGCATCATCAGGGCAGCCATGGGTTTGCCGACAATGTTACTGCGTCCCAATACCACGCATTTCTTGCCTGAAGTCTCTATCTGATAGCGCTTCAGCAGTTCGAGGATACCGTTGGGAGTAGCGGATACATAGCAGGGAAGGCCAATGGACATCCGTCCCACGTTGATGGGATGAAAGCCGTCCACATCCTTGCGGTAGTCGATGGTTTCAATCACTTTCTGCTCGGAGATATGCTTGGGCAAGGGAAGCTGTACGATGAAACCGTCCACATCCGCATCCTCGTTCAATTCGCGTACCTTGGCGAGCAGTTCCTCTTCAGTAACGTCTGCCTCGTAGCGGATAAGTGAGGACTTGAATCCGCAAACTTCGCATGCCTTTACTTTGGCGGCGACGTAGGTTTCGCTACCTCCATCGTGTCCTACAAGAATGGCGGCCAGATGCGGGGGTTTACCCCCACGAGCCACTATCTCGGCTACTTCTGCTGCAATCTCTTGCTTTACTTGCTCTGAAATTGCTTTTCCATCAATCAGTGTCATAGGCTGTTATCTTATCTTTTAAGTTTCGGCATCATCTTACCCATCTTGCTGCCAGTGACCATCTTCATCATCTTGCGGGTCTGGTCAAACTGTTTCAGCAGGCGGTTTACTTCCTGAATATTCGTACCGCTACCTTTGGCAATGCGCTGGCGGCGTGAACCGTTCAGAATGGCCGGATTGCTGCGTTCTTCCGGAGTCATGGAGTAGATGATGGCTTCAATGCTCTTGAAGGCATTGTCGTCAATGTCTATATCCTTGATGGCTTTGCCTACGCCCGGTATCATGGAGGCAAGTTCCTTCAAGTTACCCATTTTCTTGATTTGTGCAATCTGGCTCAGGAAGTCGTTGAAGTCGAACTGGTTCTTGGCAATCTTCTTTTGCAGGCGTTTGGCTTCTTCCTCGTCATATTGTTCCTGTGCACGTTCCACCAAAGATACGATGTCACCCATACCGAGAATACGGTCGGCCATACGTGAGGGATGGAACTGGTCGATGGCATCCAGCTTTTCACCGGTACCTACAAACTTGATGGGCTTGTTTACCACCGAACGGATAGAAAGGGCGGCACCACCGCGGGTATCACCATCCAGTTTGGTCAATACTACACCATTGAAGTCGAGCCGTTCGTTGAATTCCTTAGCGGTGTTCACTGCATCCTGACCGGTCATTGAATCCACTACGAACAGAATCTCGTCCGGATTGATGGCCTTCTTGATGGCGGCAATCTCGTTCATCATCTCCTCATCCACTGCCAGACGACCGGCTGTATCGACAATTACAAGGTCGTAACCTTTGGCTTTGGCTTCTTGGATGGCATTTTGGGCAATGGCTACCGGATTTTTGCTGTCCGGTTCCGAGTACATCGGTACGTCAATCTGTTCAGCCAGTACGCGTAACTGCTCGATAGCGGCAGGACGGTACACGTCACAAGCCACCAATAACGGCTTTTTGTTCTTCTTGCTCTTCAGCATGCGGGCCAGCTTTCCGGAGAAAGTTGTTTTACCGGAGCCTTGCAAACCAGACATTAGGATAATGGCAGGCTTGGAGTCGAGGTTTATTTCAGAAGTCTCGCCGCCCATGAGCTGGGTCAGTTCATCGTGTACGATTTTTACCATCAGCTGGCTGGGCTTAACGGCTGTCAGCACGTTTTGTCCCAAGGCTTTTTCCTTAACGGTATCGGTGAAGTTTTTGGCTACCTTATAGTTCACGTCGGCATCCAAAAGTGCCTTACGTACGTCTTTCAGGGTTTCCGCAACATTGATTTCGGTGATTTTGCCCTCACCTTTCAAAATTTTAAACGACCTTTCAAGTCTCTCGCTTAAATTATCGAACATAGTATCTAATTACAATTACTAAATTACAAATTACTCTTATTGAGGCGCAAAAGTACAAAAAATCCCTTTAACTGCCTTCTTTTGAAGCAGAATATTATTGAAGACTTGCAGCGGGATGGGCGAAAAGAATGGAAGTGCCGGTCAAGGCACTGATAATCATCTATATTATTCTGTTTTTTTTAGTTCTTTTTGCTTACTTTCTATTGATAATGTCTCTGGCGCAGGGTCCTTCGTGGTTGGGATATCCCGGTGCGTGGCTGCGCCATCTCTTGTCGGCTTCAACTTTCAGGCTTCGGTAGTCGTCCTGTGTGCGGCGGATGTAGTCGTCCAGCAGTGCCCGGTGCTCGGCCAGAATCTTTGAGTATTTGGGGTCATGGGCAAGGTTTCGTCTTTCTCCTTTATCCTTCAACATATCATACAGTTCTTCCCCGTTGCCTTCCAGATAGTGTGTGTATTTGTATCTGGGACTGCGTATCATCCGTCCCGGGCTGACGGTCACTTCGTATTCACTGTGCCATTCGGAGGCTGCATAGGGGTGCTGTCTCTTTTGCTTCTCGCCTTTCAGGAAAGGGGCAAGGCTGATGCCGGGCTTGGAGGAAGGCACCGGAATGCCTGCCAGTTCACAGAGAGTGGGCAGCAGGTCGATAGTGGGTTGGGTCAGTAAATCTTCCACTGGTTTTTGACGGGGATGAATGCCGGGACCGGCTATGATGAAGGGCACATTTGTCATTTCTTCGTAAAAGCTGACCTGCTTGGTTACCATGCGGTGTGACCCCATTCCGTCTCCGTGGTCTGCCAGTACAATGACAATTGTATTTTTGCCGGCGGGAGTGGAGTAGAGGGCTTCCAGTACACTCTCTATCTGTCTGGCCACTATCCGCGTGTAATGCTGGAAGGCGGCGACGTAGTGCCGGTAATTGTCCTCGTTCCAGTGGGCGGCTTGCATCATCCTCCGGTGGCTGCAGCAGATGTACTGAATGGGCAACGGAAGTTTTTCCCAGTCTTCCACTTCAAAGTTTTCGGGTAGTAGCGGGAGTGGGGTACTGATGGGGCTATCTATGTGCTCCCCTTTATTTTCGCCTACATATCCGCAGATATTGTGCGGGTTTTGGAAATCGGCTATGCAGATGAAAGGTTCTTGCGGTGGATTGCTGAGATAGGCCACGGCATCCTCGCAGGTTCCTACATCCAGAAAGCTGTCATTGTTGACGGGAAATTCGGGGTCGGTGAAGGGCTTGGCAACCGGTTCCTTGTGGCGGAATCCCCTTAGGGAACCCATGTCATGGGTTTTGCCAAAGTGGACGGCCTCATAACCGTTGGCGGTGAAGAGGCTTCCCAGGGTCGGAATGCTGTCGGGTAGCGGAGGATTGATGTGTTCGGCCGAGTTGGAACGTACATTGGTTTGATGCGGCATCAGTCCGCTCCATAAGGCAGCGCGTGACGGTTGGCTGAGGGGGCATCCCACGTATGCGTTGGCAAATGTTACACCTTGGGAGGCAATTCGGTCTATAGGTGGAGTGCAGCTGGGGTCGGCACCGTATGCGCCTACTACCCGCTGGGTCAGATGGTCGCATTGGATAATAAGAAAATTGGGCGATTGCTGTGCCATTACCGGAAAGCTGCACAATGCCATTCCCATAAAAGAGTGAATCGTTTTCATCAGATTTGGATTTTATTTGTTCAAGGTTATTGTATGGTGGCAAATGTATGAAAAAACGGATATAAAAAAAGCTTCCACCTACGTTTATGAACGTAAATGGAAGCTTTTGTACAATATCTGTATGCAGTTGTTGTTAACTGTTCATGCTCATCAGGAATTCGTCGTTGTCTTTGGTCTTCTCCAGACGGTCTTTTACGAAGTCCATGGCTTCTATCGGATTCATGTCGGCAAGGTACTTGCGGAGAATCCACATGCGGTCCAGTGTCTGCTTGTCTTGCAGCAGGTCGTCGCGGCGGGTGCTGGAGGCAACGATGTTGACAGCCGGGAAGATACGCTTGTTGGACAAGTTGCGGTCGAGCTGCAACTCCATATTACCCGTACCCTTGAATTCTTCGAAGATAACCTCGTCCATCTTTGAGCCGGTGTCAATCAAGGCAGTGGCAAGGATGGTCAGTGAACCGCCGCCCTCGATGTTACGTGCTGCACCGAAGAAGCGTTTGGGCTTATGCAATGCGTTGGCATCCACACCACCGGAAAGCACTTTGCCGGAAGCCGGGGATACGGTGTTGTAGGCACGTGCCAGGCGGGTGATGGAGTCGAGGAAGATGACAACATCGTGTCCGCATTCCACCATGCGTTTTGCTTTTTCAAGGACGATGCCGGCAATCTTCACGTGGCGTTCTGCCGGTTCGTCGAAGGTAGAGGCGATTACTTCCGCATTGACGGTACGCGCCATGTCGGTAACTTCCTCCGGGCGTTCGTCGATGAGCAGCATAATCATGTAGACTTCCGGATGATTGGCGGCAATGGCGTTGGCTATGTCTTTCATCAAGATGGTCTTACCGGTTTTGGGCTGTGCTACAATCAAGGCACGCTGGCCCTTACCGATGGGGGCAAACAAGTCTACGACACGGGCCGACATAGAGTCGGAGTATCCACCTTTGCAAAGCTTGAACTTCTCGTCCGGGAAGAGGGGAGTGAGGTGCTCGAACGGTACGCGGTCGCGTACGAAAGCCGGGTCACGTCCGTTTATTTTGGATACTTTTACCAGCGGGAAGTACTTTTCGCCTTCTTTCGGGGGACGGATTACGCCTTCTACCACATCACCGGTTTTCAGGCCGAACAATTTGATTTGTGATTGTGATACGTAAATATCGTCCGGTGAGGACAAATAGTTGTAATCGGAGGAACGGAGGAAGCCGTAGCCATCCTGCATGATTTCCAGTACACCGGTTCCGGTGAGGATGTCATCGAATTCGTACGTCTTCTCGCGTTCTATTACGGGTTTGCGTTCCGGAGCGGCGGGATAGTTCTCTCCGTTGTTATACGGTTGTGCAGGGCGCTGCTGCACGGGGCGCTGTTGGTTATAGCCACCGTTGCGGTTGTTATTGTTGTTGTTATTGTATGGGTTGTTGTTGTCGCGGGCGCGGAGGCGCGGGCGTTGTGGCTGTTGCGGTTCGGCTGGGGCAGCGGCAGGAGTGGGAGTGGCGGGAGTTTCCGCTTTGGTCGCTTCGAATTTGCCGATAAGTTCGGATGGCAATTCTATTTTTTCCGTAGGGAGGTCTTCAATGGGGATGAAGTCATCTGCCGCTTCGGCCAGGATAGGGCTTTCGTCCGGTACGATATTCTTCACGGCTTTTTTAGCTTCCACTTTTTTAGCTTCCGCTTGGGGTTCCGTTTTCGGAGCTTTAGCCTCGAAGTTCAATTCCGGTTCGGCAACCTTCGGGGTTTCCGTTGCTTGGGGTGCGGCAGTCTCTTCCTTTACCTTGCGGGGGCGTCCCGGTTTGCGTTTGGGTGCGGCGGCTTCTTTGGCTGGCGCCGGCGTTGCAGCTTCTATGGTCGGTTCTTGGGGTGCTTCCACAGTTTTGGGTTGTTCTTTCGCAGCCGGTGCTTCCTCTGTTTTGGCTTTGGTGAGGTCTCCGTTTTTATTGGCTGAGAACACTTTGTCGGCACCTTCCTTTTTTACGGTCTTGACAGTGACGCGCGAGCGTTTTTGCTTTTCCCCTTTACGCTCTTCCTTCAGCTTGTCGGCGGCAACTTTCTTGGTAGCGCCTGCGATAGCTTGTTCGTCAAGTATCTTGTAAACAAGTTCTTCTTTTTTGAGTGAGTCTGTTTTTTTTATACCCAGTTCTTGGGCAATAGTTTGTAGTTCCGACAAATTTTTGTCGTTCAGTTGAATGATGTTATACATACAGTATATATGTGAATGGTTTAAAATTTACTTTTATTGAAAGGCATAAGTGCACAGTTGCAGTTGTTGTAGGAAGCAACTTGGGCAAGTTTACCTTGTGATATATGATTTATATGGGATATTTATTATTGAACCGGAAATCTGATAAACAATTCTCGCCACAGCAAGAAGTCGCAGAATGTTTCAACGGTGCAAAGGTAATAAATATTTTTGGTTTCATAAACAAATCATCTTTTTTTTAAATTTAAAACTTTATCTTTGCTGTATTAACAACAACATGAAGGATTGGTTTATGAATATAGATGAAGTACAGTTGATAACTTTTTCACCTACTTGTACCTCTAAACAAGTGGGAGAGGCAATTGTTCACGGAACGGGAATTTCGTCTGTCTCCAAAGTGGACCTCACCTTGGAGGCGGCGGGTAAAAGGGAGGTGCCTTCTCATGCTTTGGCGGTCATCACGGTGCCCGTATATGGCGGCCATGTGGCTCCTTTGGCATTGGAGCGGATGAAGGAGCTTCATGCTGACGGTGCACCTGCCGTGGTTGTGGTGGTGTACGGCAACCGGGCCTATGAGAAGGCTTTGGTGGAATTGGATGCTTTTGTCACGAAGTTGGGCTTCAAGGTAATTGCAGGTGCTACGTTTGTAGGAGAGCACTCTTATAGCAGTGAGAAATATCCGGTGGCAGCCGGACGTCCGGATGCGGACGACTTGGAGTATGCAAAGCTTTTTGGTGAAAAGATACGTGCTAAAATTGCGGCGGCCGAAGATATGGAGAAACTGTATGGGGTGGATGTGACCCGTATCCAGCGTCCGCGCCAGCCTTTCTTCCCGTTGCTCCGCTTTTTGCGCAGAGTCGTCAAGTTGCGTAAGAGTGGGGTGCCTATGCCCCGTACTCCGCAAGTGGATGCGGAACGTTGTACGCATTGCGGATATTGCGTGAAGCATTGTCCTGCAGGAGCCATTATAAAAGGAGACGAGTGTAATACGGTTGCAGAGAAATGCATCAAATGTTGTGCTTGTGTGAAAGGCTGTCCGCAGAAGGCGCGCACGTATGACACGCCGTTTGCCGTATTGCTTTCCGATTGCTTCAAGAAACAGAAGGAGGACAGAATCATTCTGTGATGGCTACTGGCCGATGGTTGATACAACCAGCACTTTCCGGGTTTTTTCGTCTATTCTGAAACGGTTGTCTGCCCGTTCTCCCACCAGCCAGATGATGTCATCTCCGCAGCAAAGCACCCATTGCCGTTCTTTGTGCAGAATGGAGAACTTGCGGTCGGTCAGGTAGTCGCTTACTTTCTTCCGGCCTTTCATGCCGAAGGGCACGAAACTGTCTCCCTGCCTGCAAAGGCGTAGCGAGAGGGGATGCTGGAGTTTGTCGGCATCAAAGCAGGCAGTAGCTTTGTCGCGTGGAATCATGAAATCCGGTGTATAGGGATGTTCTTTTATTTCCAATAAGGGCTTTACGGCTTCTTGTACGGGCTCTATCAACAACGAGCCGCGGTCTTTGATGACACGCCAGCCGGGGGTAGTAAAGACTTTGCCGGGCTGTCCGTCCAATGTCCGGCAGATGTCCCTTACTTGTGCGGCGTTGAACCCGAGCGGATGCAGGATCTCAAATAAGACCGTTTCCGATGCCGCTTCTTGCTTCAGGGCGCCGATACTTATGCCTTCCGATGTCTTGACCCGCAGTTTGGCTTCTTCTATACCTATATTATATATAGAGGCCGCATCGTCCAGATGCTCTGCCGTTTTGAGGATGCTTTCCTTGACGGAGGGGTTTATCTCCTGCATCATGGGAAGCAGGTTCAAGCGTATTTTGTTGCGGGTATATTCGTCCTGCAGATTGGTGCTGTCCGTCACGTAGGATTGCCCGATACTTTCCAGATAACCGACGATTTCCTTTCTGTCCAGGCAGAGCAAGGGGCGGACTATATGTCCGTTTCGGGGGCGTATGCCCCGCAACCCGTTGATGCCGGTACCGCGAATCAGATTGAGCAGCAATGTCTCCACACTGTCATCCTGATGGTGGGCGACGGCAATGACGGCTGCACTGCATGCTTCCCTTGTTTTTTCGAACCACGCGTAGCGCAATTCCCTTGCAGCCATTTCGATGGAGATATGCCGTTCTTTTGCTTCCTGCTCCGTGTTGAAGTGGACGGTGTGCAGCGTCACCCGGTGCTCCAGGCAGAGTTGGCGTACAAAGTGCTCGTCGCGGTCGGATTCCGCTCCGCGCAGATGGAAGTTGCAATGGGCGGCTTCGCATGTGTATCCCAGGCTGAGGAGCAGGCGCAGCAACGCCACGGAGTCCGCCCCGCCGCTCAGTGCCACAAGTATCTTGTCGTCCGGCGAGAAGAGCTTGTGGCGCTCGATGTATTGTACTACCTTCTGCATATTCAACTTATAGAGTGGTGCAAAGATAGTGCAAACGATTTTTATTGCCATATCTGCAAGTATCTATTTTCAGAATCTTTATCGGCTAAGGTCGTATTTGCTAAAAGCTAATCTTACTACAGTTGTGTTTTATGCATACCACAGCTTTGTTCTTTTCTTACCACAGCTGTGGTAAGAAAAGAACAAAGCTGTGGTAAAATTACGATTTAGTATCTCTGGATATAATGTTCTGCCTTCTGGGAATTATTGTTTAGTGTCTCTTATTTAAAAACATTCTAAATTATTTGTACCTTGTAGCCATAAGTGTTATCTTTGCCCCCAAAATAGAAAAGAAAGGCAGAAAGACTATGCGTTTGTCCGAATTGAATACCGGTGAAAAAGGTGTAATCGTAAAAGTGCTGGGACACGGCGGTTTCCGCAAACGGATTGTGGAAATGGGATTTATTAAAGGTAAAACAGTGGAGGTCTTGCTGAATGCTCCGTTACGTGACCCTATCAAATACAAAGTAATGGGATATGAGATTTCTCTTCGTCGGCAGGAGGCTGAGATGATAGAGATTATCAGTGAGCAGGAAGCTAAGGAGCAGGCTGTGCAGCCCGATTACCACGAGGGGCTGGGCGAAAACATGCATCTGGGCGAAGATAAGCTGAAGCAACTGGCCCTTGGCAAACGCCGCACCATAAATGTGGCTTTGGTGGGAAATCCCAACTGTGGTAAAACTTCTCTTTTCAACATCGCTTCCGGTTCGCACGAGCATGTGGGCAATTACAGTGGCGTTACGGTAGATGCCAAGGAGGGATATTTTGACTTCCAGGGCTACCATTTCCGTATTGTCGACCTTCCCGGAACCTATTCCCTCTCGGCCTACTCCCCTGAAGAAATCTATGTCCGCCGGCACATCATCAATGAAACGCCGGATATCATTATCAATGTTGTAGACTCTTCCAACCTGGAACGCAATCTCTATCTCACCACCCAGCTGATTGACATGAATGTGCGCATGGTGATTGCACTGAACATGTACGATGAGCTGGAAGCCAGTGGAAACACGCTGGATTATGTAAAGCTCAGCCAGTTGTTCGGAGTCCCGATGTTGCCTACGGTCAGCCGTAGCGGAAAAGGCATTGAACAGCTGTTCCATGTGATTATCAATATTTACGAAGGCGGCGACTTCCTCGACCATAAGGGCAGGATGCGCAGCGAGATATTGAGTGACCTTCGCAGCTGGCATCAGGAGTATGTTCCCGACCATGACTTCGGCAGCCATAAAGAAGAGATAGAACAGCCGCGTGGCTTCTACCGTCATATCCATATCAATCACGGTCCCGAGCTGGAACGTAGCATTGAGGAGGTGAAGCGCGTCATCAGCGTCAATGAGAACATCCGCCACAAATATTCCACGCGTTTCCTTGCCATCAAGTTGCTGGAGAACGACGAAGACTTGAAAAAGATTGTGGAGGAGCTGCCCAATGGAAAGGAGATTCTTGCCGTCCGCGACCGGGAAGAGGCACGGATTGCCGAGGTGGTGAACGAGGAGAGCGAGCAGGCCATCACCGATGCCAAGTATGGTTTTATAGCCGGTGCCCTGCGCGAGACCTATGTGGACAATCATCAGGATACGTCGCGCACTACTCAAATCATAGACTCAATCGTTACTCACCGTGTATGGGGTTATCCCATTTTCTTCCTTTTCCTTTATCTGATGTTCGAAGGCACCTTTGTGCTGGGCGACTATCCTATGCAGGGGATTGAATGGCTGGTAGGCGAATTGGGCGACCTGATACGCAACAAAATGTCCGAAGGACCGCTGAAGGACCTTCTGGTGGATGGTATTGTCGGTGGTGTGGGAGGCGTCATTGTATTCCTGCCGAATATTCTGTTGCTCTATTTCTTCATTTCCTTGATGGAAGACTCGGGCTATATGGCGCGTGCCGCTTTCATCATGGATAAGATTATGCATAAGATGGGTTTGCATGGAAAGTCCTTCATTCCGCTGATTATGGGCTTTGGGTGTAATGTGCCCGCCATCATGGCTTCGCGTACCATTGAGAACCGCAAGAGCCGTCTGGTGACGATGCTCATCAATCCGCTGATGTCGTGCAGCGCCCGTCTACCCATCTATTTATTGCTGGTAGGCGCCTTCTTTCCGAACAATGCGAGCTTTGTGCTGTTAGTAATCTATGCCATCGGCATTCTGTTGGCAGTGGTCATGGCACGTCTTTTCTGCCGCTTTCTGGTGAAAGGAGACGATACGCCGTTTGTCATGGAGCTGCCGCCTTATCGTATGCCGACGTCCAAGGCCATCTTCCGCCATACGTGGGAGAAGGGGGCGCAGTATCTCCGCAAGATGGGAGGCATCATTATGGTGGCATCCATCGTTATCTGGGCATTGGGATATTATCCCAACCACGATGAATATGAAAGTGTGACGGAACAGCAGGAGAATTCCTACATCGGCCGGATTGGTAAAGCCATGGAACCGGTCATCGAACCGTTGGGATTCGACTGGAAGCTGGGCATCGGCATCCTTTCCGGCGTGGGCGCCAAGGAGCTGGTGGTAAGCACGCTCGGAGTGCTTTATGCCGACGATGCCGAGGCAGATGCCGTAAGCTTGGGTGAACGCATTCCGATAACGCCCCTGGTGGCTTTCGGTTACATGGTGTTTGTGCTGATTTATTTTCCGTGCATCGCCACGTTGGCAGCCATTAAAGGGGAGTCGGGCAGTTGGAAGTGGGCCGTGTTTGCGGGGCTTTATACTACTGCGCTGGCCTGGCTGATGTCTTTTGCAATTTATCAGATAGGAGGTCTGTTTTTATGATGAATAGTTGGCAGGAGTGGGTAGTAGCCTTATTGTTGTTGCTCTGCGCTGTGCGGATTGGCATGAGTATTTATTCTTTTTTTCATCGGGTCAAAGAAAATGGTAATCCGTGTGATAGTTGTGCAAGTGGCTGTGAACTAAAGAATTTGTATGATAAGAAGCGTGCGGAGTGCAGTGGAGTGACGAAAAAAAAGAAGAAAAGTTGTTGCGGATAGTTGGTAGTTTCAAAAAAAGTGCTACCTTTGCATCCGCAAACGAGAAATAAAGAGTTCTTGTAAGAACCGGTACCTTGGATGAGTGGCTTAGTCAGCGGTCTGCAAAACCGTGTACGGCAGTTCGAATCTGCCAGGTACCTCGAAGAATAAAACTCCGAAACTGCTTTTTAAAAGTGTTTCGGAGTTTTTTGTTATAGGGAATTGTTTGCCCATTCTATAAAATATCATTCGCTGAATAGTTACAGCTTACTTATTAAAGATTGAATAAAATGAAAAAAGTTGGATTTCTGATTTTCTGTCTGTTTGCTATGTGCAGCATGGCAGGCAAGGCGCAGGATGTAGTGGCGGACAGTACCGGCTACATCGTTAAGGTAGGGGAGATGGCTCCTGATTTTACAGTGAAGCTGACGGATGGGAAAAGCATTACCCTTTCGGAACTTCGTGGGAAGGTGGTCATGTTGCAGTTTACCGCAAGCTGGTGTGGAGTGTGCCGTAAGGAGATGCCTTTCATTGAGAAGGATATATGGCTGAAGCATAAGTCGAATCCGGATTTTATGCTGATTGGCATCGACCGTGACGAGCCGTTGGAGAAAGTGATTGCTTTTGGTAAGTCAACCGGAGTGACCTATCCTTTGGGTCTGGACCCGGGAGCGGATATATTTGCGAAGTATGCGCTCCGCAAGGCAGGTATCACACGCAATGTCCTGATTGATAAGGAAGGGCGTATTGTGAAGCTGACACGTCTGTATAACCCTGAAGAATTTGCTTCTCTGGTGAAGGAGATTGACGGAATGCTTTCTGAATAGTAGGAATAGGCAAGATATAAAAAAGGAAGTGCCCCCTAAAAGTTTTTGTCTAACTTTTAGGGGGCACTTCACTTTTATGCTTGTCGGGATAGTTTGGCAAGATAGTCATAATGTGTACCCTCTTTCACCAGCTCTGCTTTGAAGCCATTTTCTGCGGCATAGAAGCTCAAGGTTTGGAAGTCGATGTAGAGCCAGTCAAAGGAGTCGCCTTTGACATTCTTGTATTGCATCTGGAAGTCTACCTCTCCGTAGTAATTACCGGCAAGGTCGATAACAATACTGCCATCTTCCTCTTCGAACAGATAGCTCAGGTTGCTGGAATCCATTAAAACACAGCCTCCAGGCCGGAGCAGTAGCTTCATCTTCCGGAAAAAATCAGGCAGATTCTCCAACTTTCCGATAATGCCGGAACCGTTCATCAGCATCAGGATAGTGTCGTATTCATCGGCAAACTGTTCATTGAACAGATTGGTTTGTGACACGCTACGCACACCTCGCTGCTTCATCACTTCCACGGAAAGCGGGGAAATGTCGATGGCATGGACTTCTTTTCCGGCTTCTTGCAGGGCAAGGCTATGGCAACCGCTGCCGGCACCCACATCCAGAATCTTTCCGGTCGCCATTTGCAGAGCAGTACGCTCCAGCAAGGGCATTTGCTTTTCTGTGCGGAATAGCTCTTCGACGGGAATTTCGTCCTCATCGAATTGTGAAGAGAACACGCGTAGGCGGTCGGCTTTATACCGTTTAAAGTAATCGGCTATGGCTGCGCCCATCGGGTCCTTGTCGGCAGGCAATAAGGCTGTATTTATCATTTCTTATGTCTGTTAGCGCGTTTGCGGCGGATTTCTGCTTTCATTTTGGCTGAGGCGGAACCGTGTTGCCCGGTAATGTAGGTTTTCTTCTTGGCTTTGGTCTTTATCTTGTTTTCTTCTTTAGGTTTGTCCTTTTTGCCTTTGAAGACAATACCACCCATCATCGCTTCTTCTATACTCATATATTTCGTTGTTTTAGTGATGTAAAATATCATTTCTCCGGCAGTACCTCAATCCAATAGTCATCCGGGTCATTGATAAAGTACAGTCCCATTGCTGTGTTTTCGAAACATACCCATCCGTTTTCCTTATGGTATTGGCGTATGGCGTCGTAATTGCCGGATACGCGGAAGCAGAGGTGACTCTCGTTCTCTCCTAATTCGTAGGCTTGTGGGTGCTCCTTCAAGCAGGTCAGTTCCAGCAGAAAGCCGGTACTGCCGTCGGTCAGATAGACCAGGGTGAAAGAGCCGTCGGACGACTCTTTCCTATGATGTTCTTTCAGCCCCAGTGCCTTTTCGTAGAATGCGATGCTACGTTCCAGGTTGGTGACATTGATATTAAAATGGTCGAATTTACTTTTTATTTCCATTTGTTTATTCCTGATTTGATTATTTACAATTTGCAGTCTGCGTGTGCGGTCATTTGACCATTGCTTTCAGAATTTCGCCTACATACGTGCGTGGCATACCTTCCATCGTTGCCGGTGAAGGCAGCTTCTTACATTCCAGAATGACCGTAGGCTCTGTCTGTCCCGTAGGATAGAAACGGATGGTATAGCTTTCTGCTTTTTCCATTTGTTCATACGGTTGGTCGGGCGACAGTATGCTGAATACAACTGGTTTGCCGTTGACTTTGCCCAAAGAACCTCCGGAGTTTGCTGTCATCATGGTCATGTTGAAAGGCTCTTGGCCGATGACGATAACCAATTTGCCTGCTCCGGTCTGGATGGCATCGGCTGACAATTGCTCGGGGGCTATGGTCTTGTATTCTTGCTGCTGGCTCTTTTGGGCAGGAACCAGTGCGGCAGGTTTCTTGACTTGGGGCACTTCGATGACTTGGGCATCTTTCACGAAGCCTTCGGATGCCTTTTCAGCAGCCTGGGCAGGTTCCACGGTAACTTGTTTCTTCGGGGTGATTACCGTCGGACCGGAATTGACGACAGCTTTCACCTCTTTCTTTTCTTCCTTCTTTTCTTCTACCGGAGCTTTGGCAGTGGTGGCGCTCAATGCTTCTGCTGCTCCCAGGCAAAGGTCATCAACGAAGTCTACGGTTTTTCTGCGCCACTTGGCAAGTCCGCGTACCAGTTTGGTCTTCGCCTTGTTCAAGGCATACTTGTCTACAATCCACTCCTCGGCGGTATATTTTTCTTTTCCTTCGCGGTAGTTAAACCGTATCTTTTCTACTTCGAGCACGCTCTTTTCGGGTTGGCAGGTCACAGTCAGCTGGTAAAGGATTTTGGTACGGTCTAATGACAGAGCCGTAGAACTGAATACAATCCATTCATCCCCGATACCTACAATTTGTCCTTTCTCTTTGTCTGAGAATACTACACGGCTGGTATTTTCATTCTCTTTCAGACGGGCATCCATCCAGCCGAGCAGACGTTCGTAGATTTCATCCTGAGACATGCCGGGGATGCTGAATTCTTTGGTGAATACCACTTTACCGTCCACCTCGGGAACAGCACCGGCCAGATATTTACTGTCGTCCTTATCCTGCGCCTGCAGCATGGCCGGCAAACAAAGGCAAAACAGTGTAAAAAGAAGTTGTGTCAAATTTTTCATAATAGTATGTGTTTTAATTATTAATTTACGAATTATGGGCTACAAGTTGGGGAGTTCGAAACTTTCACCACGGTGTGCAATGCTCAGAAAGCGGCATCCCTTGCTCTCGGCAAACTGCCGGAAGGCGTTGCCTCCCTGATAATCTTCGCTGAAGTGCATCGGTACAAATATAGTGATTTTTATTCGTTCCACGAATTGTTCTGCTCCACGCATATAATCTTTTCCGATACGGCTGTCCACCGGAAACATGGCTACATCTACGGCAGGTGCAGTTTGCTGCAGCTCTCTCACTTCGGCCAGAAAGTCACCTTCGGCCTTGCGTATTTCCTGCGGAGTAGATTCCTCGCTCCAGTGCCAGTTGTTCAGGTCACCGGCATGGAACAGCCGTCTGCCCTGCAGGTCTATCAGGAAGGAGATACCCACATCGGTAGAACCGAAGGCCTGGATACGGATATGTTCGTCTTCGTAGGTGTCGCCCTTATTGATGTAGGTGGCATCTTCCGCTGAGGCGCGGCGGTGCTTCAGGATGTCTTTGGAGAATATGTAGCGGATGTCGGGCCGCAGTTTTTTCCATGAAAGAACTTCGCGATTGAAGTGGTCGGGATGGAAATGCGAGCATAGTACGTAGAGTAAGCCCGGCTTTTCCAAGAGATAGTCGTGCACGATACCTTTATTGAAAACCTCTTCCGAGGAATCTTTATAGTAATCGATAATGACCGTCACTCCGTCCGCTTCAATCGCGAAGCCGCTATGGTAGATGTAATCAAGTTTCATTTACGGATTGAATTATAGCGCAATATTACAAAAAACGCTACACAAACTTCCGGTTTAAGCTGTTATTTTATGCAAAAGCACGCTACATCGGTACTTCTATGAAGAGAATGTGAGAGTCTTTCAATGTTTCCAGCTCAAAACTGCCGGTTTCGTATACTCCCATTCCGTCACGGCGTGAGAGTATTGTGCCGTCCACTTTGACTTCACCTTCCATTACGAAGATGTATACACCGGAATGCGATTGGTGCATGTGGTAGTCAATCTTCTTTCCGGCTTCTATTTCACCGATAGAGAACCAGGTCTGTTGTAGCAGTCTGGCAGGAGCATCGCCGTCAGGGGATACTATTAGTGCCATTTCATTTTTGCGCAGGAGTGGACGTACGTCGAAGTCCTGGTATGCGGGTGGTGTGTTCAGCTTTTCGGGCATCACCCAGATTTGCAGGAATTCTACCGCTTCAGTGTCACTGCCGTTCATTTCGCTGTGGTAGATGCCGGTGCCGGCGCTCATGGTTTGTATATCTCCCGGAATGATGATGCGGCTGTTCTGATGATTGTCCCCATGTTTCAGTTTCCCTTTCAGGGGAATGGAGATGATTTCCATATTTTTATGAGGATGTGTGCCGAAGCCCTTTCCCGGAGCCACACGGTCGTCGTTCAGTACACGCAAGGCGCCGAAATTCATCCGGCGGGGATTGTAATACTCGTCGAAACTGAAGGTGTGGTGGCTGTCAAGCCAATCATATAGGGAATGACCTCTGCTGTCTGATTTGTCTATAACTTTTTTCATAATTTATTCCTTTTCTTAAAATGGTTTATGTACTAGTAACGCTTTGGAAAGCTATAAAGTTTAAAAACCGATGTCTAAGAATTTATAAATGAGTGGGGACTATGCCTTGACCTCGTTCTCCAGTGGCTTATGGTTCATAAAATCTTTGATGTTCTGCAAGGTTGTCGAAGCAATGTTTGCCAGTGCCTCGCGTGTGAAAAAGGCCTGGTGCGAAGTGACGATGACATTATTGAAGGACAGTAGCCGCGCCAGGGTATCGTCATCAATGATTTTGTCCGATTGGTCTTCATAGAAGTATTCGCTTTCCTCTTCGTACACATCCAGGCCGGCAGAGCCGATTTTCTTGTTTTTTAGTCCTTCAATCAGGGCGTTGGTATGGATGAGTTGTCCACGTCCGGTATTGATAATCATTACTCCGTCCTTCATTTTACTGATGGAATAGTCGTTGATGAGATATTTGGTCTGTTCAGTCAGCGGGCAGTGCAGGGAGATGATATCCGAATTGTGATATAGCTCATCCAGGCTGGTATATACCACTTGATGTTCACGGGCGAAATTATAGTCGGGATAGAGGTCGTAGGCAAGAATATTCATGCCGAATCCACGCAGGATACATATCAGTTTCTTGGCTATTTTTCCCGTGCCGATGATGCCTGCAGTTTTTCCGTACATGTCGAAGCCCAGAAGTCCGTGCAGCGAGAAGTTTCCGTCTCGTGTCCGCCAGGTGGCACGTGGAATTTTACGGTTGAGGGATAACATCAGGGCAACGGTATATTCTGCTACGGCATAAGGGGAGTAAGCAGGGACACGCACTACGGTAATGCCACAGTCGGCAGCTGCCTTTAAATCTACATTGTTGTAGCCGGCGCAGCGCAACGCCAATAATTTCACGCCGTTGTCTGCCATCAGACGGATAACTTCGGTATCGGCCGTGTCGTTCACGAAAATACAGACTGCATCTACTCCTTGGGTTAAAATAACGTTGTGCTTGTTAAGATGCCCTTTATAGTAGCGGAGCTCAAAACCATATTCCTTGTTTTTTTCGTTGAAAGACGCTTCATCATAAGGTTTGCTGCCAAAAAATGCGATAGTGTATGCCATGGGATTTGTTGTTTTTTAAAATGTTACATAATTATAGGGAGATAACAAGTGGAAAGTTGATATGGTTCAGTGGCCGGAAGGATTCATAAAATGATAATTATTTCTATTTGTTTCATCAGAAACTATTTGGTATTTCAATTAAAGTTCTATATTAGGATAACTTTATGCACAAAATTCTTTTTCATGTGCAATATTATTGTACCTTTGCGCCCGAAAACAATTAAAAAAGATTTAGATGAGAAAATTTTCGTTGATTGGCATTGCGATGTTAATCGTTTCAATTCCAACTTTTGCGGGTGGTATCCTAACAAATACAAATCAGCATGTATCTTTTCTTAGAATGTTAGCGCGTGGTGCTTCCATTGATATTGACGGTGTCTATTCTAATCCGGCCGGTTTGGCCTTTTTGCCGGAAGATGGTCTCTATTTGTCTTTGAATGGACAAAGTGCTTATCAGACCCGTAACATAAAAGCGACATTTCCCTTGTTTATTGAAGATGGGAATACACGTTATTATAAAGGAAAAGCTTCTGCTCCTTTCATTCCTAGTTTTCAAGGTGCATATAAAAAAGGAGACTGGACTATTTCCGGTAGCTTTGCTGTTGTAGGTGGTGGCGGTAAGGCATCGTTTGATGATGGTTTGGGTATGTTTGATTCAATGGTGATGGGACAAGTCCATACTATTTCGGGTGGTCAAATCACTCCCAATATGTATTCTATCAATAGTGCAATGGATGGAAGCCAGTTTATTTATGGTGTGCAATTGGGGTTGTCGTATCAAGTTAATGATTGGTTAGGTGTGTTTGCCGGTGGACGTATGAATTATTTTACCGGTGGGTATGAAGGATTTCTGACTGCAACAGCACACAGTAATATTCCTACTTATGGTGGCATGGAATTGGTTGGTATCGATTTAGACTGCGACCAGACCGGCTGGGGATTGACCCCTATCTTGGGAGCTGATGTGAAGTTGGGCAAATGGAATATTGGGTTGAAGTACGAGTTTATGACAAGTCTTAATCTCGAAAATAAAACCAAAAAAGCTGAAGTGCGTGCAATGGGAACTGCTATGGGAGATGAAGGGAATCCTTTGGCTGACTATAAGGATGGTGTGAATACTCCGAGTGATATCCCTGCATTATTGACTGCAGCTGTTGGTTATGAATTCCTTCCTACGCTTCGTGCAACGCTGGAATATCACCATTTTTTTGATAAAGCGGCAGGGATGGCCAATGATAAGCAGAAAGCGTTGAAGCATGGCACACATGAAATTTTGATTGGTGCAGAATGGGATATAGCTAAACAGCTGACCATCAGTGGTGGTTATCAGCGTACAGATTATGGCTTGGCTGATGATTTTCAGAGTGATATAAGTTTTTCATGTGACTCTTATTCACTGGGGTTTGGTGCTGCCATCAAAATGACAAAGCATTTGACTATGAATATAGCCTATTTTTGGACAAACTATGATGATTATACAAAGAAGATAAGTGAAACCACCAAGAATGTTTATAGCCGTACTAATAAAGTGTTTGGTCTTGGTGTTGACTATAAGTTCTGATTTCACAATCCTACCTTTATATATTAAGAAGCCGTCTCAAATATCGATTTGAGGCGGCTTCTTTCTTATTTTATATTGGATTAGAAAGAATACTGTACAAGCAGGTTCATACGGTTGGCATGGTTGGTGGAATTGTCGAAGTTGGTGCGCCAGCCACGCAGATATTCAGCGCCTACCTGCATGTTCGGGGTTACGTTCCAGAATACGTTGGCTACGAAATACTGTCCGTAGCGGTAGGTACTTGGCAGGTCGTTGGGATAACCGTCTTCAGAGTAAAGGCGGGACATGCTGTAAGTGCTTGAAAGGAATACCTTTGGAGAAATGTTATATTGTAGACCTGCATACCAGCCCAGCATGGGCAATGCCTGCATTTTGCCTTCCTTTTCGGGATTGGGGACAATATCGACGTTCAGATTACTGATGTCATTCAGGTATTGCCCGATACCTTTACCATAGTTGATTTGTCCGAATGCCTGCCATTTTTTACCGAGGTTAAAGGTCGTTGAGGCTTGTACACCGTATCCGGTGACGCTGGAAGCCTTGTCCCTTTCCGTGCTGGTATATGTCATGCTGCGGATGATACCTCCTACACGCAGATGACTGCTGCTGTTCCAACTGTATTGTGCCGAAGCTGTGAAGTCCGGCATGCGTTGCTGGGCAATTTCGAATTGGCTGCTTGTTGTGCCGTCAACGGCAGGCGCCTCGATGGAAGCTTGGAAACGAAAGTCTTTCAGCCCTTTATAAGTATATGACAATTGTGTAGCGCGGTAGAACGTGGCACCGTTGGGCCCCTGGAAGTCAATGGTGGAGGGGAGGGCGCCTAAGTCCATGAAACCGCCGTAAGTATATCCCACCGTTATATTTCGGAATGACATATAAGCATTCCGTAGCTGGAATGTTTTGTCTCCTCCTCGGAAATTTCCGGCTGTATAGACTGTGAAGTCACCCAATAGCCGGGTGTGTCCGACTAATTTCAGAAAGATAGTGGCCGTACTGGCATCCATTTGAAATTGATTTTTGATTTTACTAATGCTTGGAATGTTGGCAGGAACAAAGTCAATATCATCCACAATACCTCCAAAATCATACTCGCCGGTGGCACGGACATACCCTCCGATACCCAGGGCGAATTTGCCTTGTTTGTCCATCAATAGGAAGCGGGGAGCTTTCGGGTCATGGATGTAAGGCAATTGTGACTCATTCATGATGCGGATAATCTCGTCGCCCGCTTTGTCGATGGTAACTATGACAATGCCGTTGGGGGCTTCGTCATCGATGATCTCTTTTTTTTGTGCATGGATAGTGGACAAGGGAAGTCCGGCTACGCACAACAGAAACATTGCTTTTAAGATTGTTTTCATTTAAGTTAGGTTTTGATGAATGTGCTTTCAACAACTTAAATGAAAAAAGGTTTTGTAGTCTTGGAGGAGGAAAGGAGGTTATTCCGTCAGTATTCTTGCCTTGAATGAAGATCGTATGCAAAATTACCCTTACCCTAATTTCCGGAATAACCTCCTGAGAATGTGTGTTAAGTTACTTATTTTTTCATGACGGCATTCCACAGCGCTTTGCGTAGAGTTCCCATGGTGTCATCGCCTTCATAATCCCAGAACATCATGCCTTTCATGCCATTTTTTAATATCCATTCACCTTTTGCGGCAATACTGCGGGGATTGTCGTAACCACAGTAGAAACTGCCGTTTTTGGTGACATAGGGGACATTGCCTTCTGTATCCCAATTTTCGATGACATAGCCGTCATCCTTACTCAGGTTGAGAATATCCCGATAATTGATGCTGCCGCCGGCATTGAAATCGGCTCTTCCGTAGAACGGAATTCCCAACACTAATTTGTCGGCAGATACCCCTGCATTCAGGTATTCGTCTACGGAACGCTGGCAGTCCCAGTAATTACTTGGCTTGTTCAATGCTGATTGATGCTGGGGGGCACCAACCAGATCATAGGCCATGATATTGACGAAATCTACATACGGGTCTACAGCCTTTACATCAATATATTTGTAGCCTTCGCCTTGGGGACGCTTGTCCATGCAATAACCTGCATAGGTCAATAGGGTGGACTGCCCCAACTCTGCACGCAGGTCTTTCATCAATAGGGTGAAGTTTTCCACATCTACCAACTCGTCATAGGCATTGCTGCCGAAGGTCATACCGGGAAATTCCCAGTCAATGTCAATACCGTCTATGCCCTCACTCGAAACAAAGGCTTTGCAGTCTTGTGCGAATTGCTTGCGCATTTCCGGACTCTTCGCCAGGGCGGAGAAACCTCCGTCCTGGGAATTGTCAGTATTGGAAACGCTATTGGTAAAAGAGAGTAATATCTTCACATGTGGATACTGGCTCTTTATTTTCTTTACCTTATCAAAACGGGATTTATCACCTTGCAGGCCAAACTTTTCATAAATTCCGTTTTTAACATATAATTCTGCAAAAGCGTAGTTTATGTGGGTCAGGTATTTGGCATCGGGTATGGATGTGCCATAATAAGTGACGTAGCCCAATGCAACCCGGCCTGCAACCTGCTCGGCCATTTCGGTCTCGTTGTCTTCATTTCCCGGAGCTGGCAGTCCGGGCATGTAGTCGTCATTGTGACATGCGGCTACTAGAAAGACAGTAGCTATTATAAATAGCAGTTTCCTTTTCATAGAGAGTGCATATTATTCAGAATCGGTTTCTGCTTCAGTCTTGAAATAAGCATACCAGCCGCTGTCGTCCCAATCCACACCACCGCTATACTTGCCGGGATGATAGATTGTGATATAGTTCTCATCCAGTGTCAGCAGCCAAAATTTGTTGCTGCCTACGCTTTGTCCGTTGTCGTCATAATTTCCTCCGATGGTGGGGATACTTGTTATCAGTTCACCCAGTACTCCGTCTTCCGGTTTTTCGTGTGTGAAGGAGAAAGTACCTTCTGCCTTCAGGTTTCCGCTGGCATCATAGGTTTTCATCTTGTTTCCGTCGAATTCGAATACCATGGACTGGTCTCCCGCTTCGGCGGCAGTGACATTGGCCCACCAGGCAAAATTTGATTCGGGAGTATAGCCTGCACTGGTATATTTCCAGCCTCCATGAGCCCCCATATTGCAGACGGAACCCCAGCTGACTTCACGGAATTTCCAGGTCTTCTTGGCAGATTTGTCACTCTTGTCGGTTGCACCGGTGAAGTAAGTGGACCAATCGTCGAATACATTGGTCACAGTCACTACAACCGGATCTGTCTTGATAATTTGATTGGCGGAAATACCCATATAGTAGATGGAATAGTCTGCATTGGACTCCATGATGACCGTAGCGTTGTCCGTGACCAGAGTCTTACTTTGTTTACTTCCTTCGCCCCCCCATTCTATGTGCCATGAACCGCCAATGTCCGGGCGGGAGTTTTTCAGGGCTATATACTGGTCGCCTTCCACTACTCCGTCTTGGTTGGGGAAGGGTTGGGTAATGGATATGGCGGCTTGTAATGCCTCTTTGGTTATGGGTGTACCGGCATCAGTCACATATTTGTCTCGCAAGTCTTCGTCTTCGATAGGATCGCATGCAGTAACGATGAAGGCTGAAGCAAGCATTGCTATCAATATTTTTGTTACTTTCATATTGTCTTTATTTATAGGTTAATACTCTTACATATTGTTCCAATCCGAGAACTGGGCAGATGCATCCCAGCCTGGATTCTGCTCAAGGACTCCATTGGAGATGTCGATTTCGTCTTGCGGAATGGGCCAGTAGCCTTGGGTTGCTTGTAGGCGTTTCTTATAGTCGAATTTTACCATCGGTACCACCGTAGCGGCATTTATTATATTGAACCCGGTCTGTTTGTTGAGTATGTCACCGGCTTCCTCAAGCGAAGGACCCGACCAGCGAAGGATGTCCCACCAGCGGATGGACTCGAATGCAAGTTCCCAGCGGCGTTCCTGCTTGATGGCTTCCAGGGAGTAGGCCACCGGAGCCAAGTGGGAGCGGGCACGTACCTTGTTCAGACCCGTAGCGTCTTGTTTCAGCTCGGACTGCATGAGCAGGACGTCGGCAAAACGGATATGAATCAAGTCGGCAATTTGGAGTAGCTGTTGGGATGTCTGCGAAGATATTCCGGGGAACATCTGCTTGCCGAAAGGTTCGATTTTGCCTTCATTGTAGGAATTGATATTGATGTATTTTTTCTGGAAATAGCCGGTTTGTTCATAGTAACGATAGGATACGGTATATTCCGGTTCACCCTCGTCCATGGTGCAGTCCATCAGCACATTGCCGGCAACATTCGGATCAAGTGCTTTGTACGACCATATGGAACCGGTCAGACGGGGATCCTCCTTGTAACCGTCCGTATAGGTCTGCTTGGCGGCCCAGTCTTTCCATTCGTTGACCATAGCCGGAGATACGGGGCCAGCTCCCCAACCGGTGCCGAAGGGATAACTGTCTTTGTTGGAATAGTTGTCGGCAGACGGTGAATAGAATTGCGCGCATGTGTTGGAGAACCAGGTATAGGTCCAGTCGGATTTCAGGTTATGTTTGTTGGCGAATAAAGTTTCGTCGGAACTGTTTCCTTCCCATTTCAGGTTATGGTTGATAACGTATTGGTAACGGAACCCTTCGGTATTGTCTTCGGTAGCATCGTTGGTGTAGGCCCAGATGTTGCGTTGGTCGGACACCAGTTTATGACCGGAGTTGTTTACACAGTCATCTATCCAAGAGATGACCTCCTCTTTGGTAGTTCCGTTGGGGAGTTCGTTTTTTTCGTAGCGTCCGGTATAGAAAAGGAATACACGTGCCATCATGGCTTCGGCAGCATATTTTGTAGCGTGTCCGGTCATGTCTGAGCCTTTCGGATAAATCTTTGCCGGCATCATTTCGATAGCGTTTTTCAAGTCGGCTGCAATCTGGGCGTAGATTTCGTCTACGGATGCACGCGGCAGGTTGGTACTTTCCAGTGTGGTGCGTAAAGGAACTCCGCCAAAGACTTGTGCCAGCTCATAATAAGCCATGGCACGCAGGAAGTAGGACTCACCGAAAAGTCGGTTACGTTCGCTCTCGCTGGACCATGATTTCACATTCTCCATTGTGTTGATGGCATTGTTGGCACGGTTGATAAGGGTGTAGCAACGGTCCCAGATGCCGGCAAATGTATTCAGATTGCCACTGTACATAAGGAAGTTGGTGGCACAGTTGTTGGAGTAGGAGAGGTTGCCTCCCAGACAGTCGTCACCTGCCAACTGGGCAATGTAATACTGGGAAGAGGTTTCAGGACTTTCAAACAACAGATGGGCGTATATGGCCGTCACCATCTCTTGGGCATCCTTTTCTGTCTCCGGGAAGTTGGCGGTTGTCTTTTCGGTCAGAAGTTCCGAATCGAGGAAGTTTTCGCATCCTGAAAGAAGAATCAGTATTGCTGATGCTATGAATAATATCTTTTTCATAATTTCTTCGGTTAATTAGAATTTTACATTTAAGCCTATCATATAGGTACGTGCACTGGGGTAGTAGCCCAGGTCGATGCCTGATGCCCAACCATAATCGTCGCCGCCGTAACCGATTTCCGGGTCCATACCGGAATAGCCGGTGAAGGTAAAGAGGTTCTGTGCGGTCAGATACAGACGCAGCTGTTGTACCGGTAACTTCTTGAATGCTTTCTTGAAGTCGAATCCCACAGTGATGTTCTTTATCTTGAGATAGTCTCCATCTTCGATATAAATGTCTGATACTCTGTTCCAGTTGGAGCTGGAAGCGCTGGACAGTCTCGGGAACTTGTCGGACGTACCTTCGCCGTGCCAGCGTTGGAATATCTCTGCTGTATAGTTATTCAAGGGTGAGGAGGAGAAGTCACGATAACACTTCAGAATCTGCTGGCCGAATGCGCCGTAAGTAGTGATTGAGAAGTCAATGGCCTTCCAGCTGGCATTCAGGGAAAGTCCCATTGTCAGGTCGGGATTCGGGTTACCTATCATAGTACGGTCATTGGCATCGAGCGTACCGCTATTGTCGGTGTCTGCCCAGATTACGTCACCCGGCTGTGTCTTGTCGCCATTCAGTTTCGGACCTTTGTAGTTGTCTATCTGTTCCTGGTTCTGGAATATGCCGTTACTCTTGTAGCCGTAGAAGTAGCCGATGGGTTTGCCTACTTCAGCACGGAAGCACTCTTCGGCTCCTTCCCACAGAACGCTGCCGCTACCGTGGATGATTCCGTCTTTGTTGGCAATCTTGGTCACTTCATTCTTGTTGTGAGCAAGGGTCAGGTTGGCTCCATATTGGAAATCCTTTCCGATGTTGTCGTTCCAGTGGAGTCCTACTTCAATACCCGTGTTTTTTACATTACCGCCATTGACGGACACTGCATTGGCACCGAAAGAAGAGAGTACCGGAGCCGTAACCAGCCAGTCTCTGGTATTTTTGTTATACCAGTCGAATTCAAAGCCCAGGCGGTTGTTCAAGAAGCGTGCATCGATACCGAAATTCAATTGCTCCTGTGTTTCCCAGGTAAGGTCTGGGTTGGTCAGTCGGTAGGCGTATGAACCGGTACTGATGAGGTCCATGGAGTCGCCGAACGTATAACCGCCATATCCGTTGTTGGAAGTTATCAGTGAAAGATATTGGAAAGTAGATACATTACAGTTACCGTTTTGCCCCCAGGAAGCGCGTAGCTTTAAGAAGTCCAGCCATTTGATTCCTGACATGAAGGACTCGTTGCTGATAACCCATCCGGCGGATACTGAAGGGAAGTATCCCCAGCGGTGTCCGCGGGCAAAAGTGGAGGAACCGTCCGCACGCATGATGACAGAAGCCATGTATTTCTCTTGATAGTTGTAGTTGATACGTCCGAAGAAGGAGGCGATGGAACCTTCCCCGTTAGGCTTGCCAGTCAAGGAGGACACACTGTTGGCGGTCAATGGAACATTGGACAAATAAGCGTGCTTGAAGTCATAGAAGTTTGAGCCTATGGCTGAACCGCTCATTTCTTCTCCCATACCCCATTTTTCAATACTCTGACCTACCAGGACGTCGATGTTATGGTCATCGATATTGAAGATGTAGTTGGCTGTATTGTCCCATGACCAACGGTTATACATAGACATGGATTGGGTAACCTTGTCTTCTGCGTTGTTGAGTGACGCACTCAGATAATCGAATCTCGGCAAATAGGAACGATAACTGGAGGCTCCCATGATGTAACCGAACTGGCTCTTGATACGCAGGTTCTTGATGGGTTGCAGTTCTGCATAGAAGCTGCTCTGCATGTAATGGGATTTGCTTAGGTTCTGGTTCATATAGTAGTCCAGATAAGCTATCGGGTTTTTATTGGCTCCGTTGGAGATATCCCATTTGTAGTTGTCCTTTTCCTGGTCTGCGTAGAGGTAGTAGTCTCCGTCTGAATTGTAAGGGTGCATCAACGGGCTCATGATGAGCATATTGTGCACTCCGTTCCAATAAATGCCGCCGGTTCCGAATGAACCTTGTGTTTGTGAATATTTGTAGTTGATGGTTTCGCCCACTTTCAGGAAGTCAAGATTGCCTTTTTTCATGACTACGTGGTCCGAGTTGACGCGGAAGTTGTAGCGGTTCATTTCTGGAAATTCGCCGGGAACTCCCATGGTGGCTTCTTGGTTGGTGTATGAAATACCTATGGCATATCTGGAACGGTCTGTTCCTCCGGTGATGTTGACTGCGTGGTTCTGTACCAATGCATCTTCATTCAGCACTTCCTTCAGCCAGTTTGTCCCTTTCCATGTTCCGTTCTGTATGGCCTGCAAATCCCTTTCCGGAATATAGGTCGCCCAGTTGTACGGACTCAATCCGTCCATTACACGGCCTTCATCCTGCATCATCATGTACTCTTGGGCATTGAGGATAGTAGGGATTTTGTAGAGGTTCTGCACGCCGACATAGCCGTCGTAACTGACTTCGGCAACGCCGGTTTTACCTCGTTTGGTGGTAATCAGGATAACGCCGTTGGCAGCACGCGCACCATAGATGGCGGCAGAAGCGGCATCCTTCAAGACGTCCAAAGATTCAATGTCACTCGGGTTCAGCCCGTCGATGCTACCGTTGGCAACTCCATCTACCACATAAAGCGGGGAGAAGGTTCCGGTAGTACCGATACCGCGGATATTCACCTTAAAGCCCGAACCCAGGAAGCCGTTGTTCTGTGTGATGTTGACACCCGGTGACTGGCTCTGCAAAGCGCCCAGGGCATCCACAGTGTTCAGCTTGGCTATGTCTTCCCCTTTCACTTGTACAGTGGCGCCGGTGACAAGTTTCTTTTTCTGTACACCGTAACCGACAACAACTACTTCATCCAGTAGTTCGGAATCTTCTGTAAGGGTGATTTTCATGTTGGCATCTGCTTTGGCTTCCTGCGTCTTATAGCCGATGTAGGAAATGACCAGGGTGGCACCTCTTTTTACGTTTAGCGAGAATTTACCGTATAAGTCGGTAGTAACTCCATTGGTAGTACCTTTTTCCAAGATACTTGCTCCGATGATAGGCTCTCCATTCTGGTCGACAACAATACCGCGGGCTGTTTGTGCCTGCATCTGTTCTGTCACTCCGAATGAATTTTCCGAGTAGGTCTCTATTGCCATGATTTTGCTGCTTCCTATAAATAGGGAGGCGATGGCAATTGCTGTGAGGATTTTGTTGTTCGATGTTCCTCGTTTACGATTTTCATTCATAATAGATGTTTTTTGTTTAAGCTAATGGATCTCAAAATAAATAGGTTGAATAGAAGATGACACTAATAGTGTCTTGGGGCTTTCGGGTAAATCATAGGCATTCATTGTTTTTCTAAGGTTACTATATATAATATGGTATATTCTTGGTTAATATCAATGTGCTTTCCAGAGCTTCCGGATTGTTGTTATCAAATATAATCCTAATTTTCATTATTTAAAATATAGAATCGTATGTATTAAAATATGTTGTCCATTATTTTATTTGCTTAAGAAATTTGCGTGAATGAAATCTTGTTTGAGAGCAAACTTGGTTGCATGTTTTTGATTTTGTGCTAAAATCAGTTAATATATTGATTTATATGCTGTTGGCTTATATATTTTAAAGTTATTGTAAATAATATTCTTGGTTTGGAAAATCTTATTTAAGTCTCGTTAACTAAATATGCACTGTCTGTAATTACTTCGAATAAAAAAAAGGAGCTTTGTCTTGCTTGAGTTTTAGTTAAAATATATGTTGTTTGTTCATTTGCAAAACTTGTTGTACCTTTGCAACCGGATTTAAAATGTATGATGCCGTGAATAGCGGTCGTGTATTCTAGAACACCACGTAAAAAACAGGAGTATGAAACAAAAAGTATCTGTACCTTTTATGTTGCTGGGCATTCTGTTCAATGTATGCCTGATTGCAGCCAATCTTCTTGAGACTAAAGTTATCCAGGTTTTTGGTATTACCGTAACAGCCGGATTGCTGGTCTTCCCGATTTCTTATATTATCAACGATTGCATTGCCGAGGTTTGGGGCTTTCGTAAAGCCCGCCTGATTATCTGGAGCGGTTTTGCCATGAACTTTTTTGTGGTAATGCTGGGACTGATAGCCGTGGCGTTGCCTGCCGCCCCTTTCTGGGATGGTGCCGCGCATTTCAATTTTGTTTTTGGAATGGCGCCCCGTATTGTCATAGCCAGTCTGACGGCATTCTTGGTGGGCTCTTTTCTGAATGCCTACGTAATGAGCCGCATGAAACTGGCAAGCAACGGGCGTAATTTCTCCGCACGTGCCATTTGGTCGACGGTGGTTGGTGAGACGGCAGACTCGTTGATTTTCTTTCCGGTGGCGTTCGGAGGAATCATTGCATGGCGGGAGTTGCTGGTGATGATGTGTATCCAGATTCTGCTGAAGTCCATGTACGAGGTATTGATACTGCCTGTGACTATCCGTGTGGTAAAAGCTATTAAGCGGATAGACGGTAGTGATGTCTATGATGAAGGCATCTCCTATAAAGTATGGAAAATAGGCGATATTTAAAGCCCCTTACCCGTAGTGAGGGGAAATCAGTTATTATGTCAAACAAATAATTAGCAATGCCCTCTCTGTTTCCCTCCCTACGGGGGAGGGCAAGGGGAGAGGCTTTTAACAAGATGAATAGGGACACTGCTTTGGTGGTATTCAGTGGCGGGCAGGACTCGACCACTTGCCTCTTTTGGGCAAAACGTGAATTTAAGAAAGTGTATGCGCTGAGTTTTCTGTATGGACAGAAACATCAGAAGGAAGTGGACTTGGCGAGGGCCATTGCCCGTAAGGCAGGTGTGGAGTTCGAAGTAATGGATGTTTCCTTTATCGGCCGGCTGGGACATAACTCATTGACAGATGCCGGCATGGAGATGGACCAGGAGAAGCCGGCAGACAGCTTTCCGAATACTTTTGTGCCGGGACGCAATCTGTTTTTCCTGAGTATAGCCGCCGTTTACGCCCGCGAGCGGGGGATTAATCATATTGTGACGGGGGTGTCGCAGACCGATTTCAGCGGTTATCCCGATTGCCGGGATGCTTTCATCAAGTCGCTTAACGTGACGCTGAACCTGGCTATGGACGAGCAATTCGTACTGCACACACCACTGATGTGGATTGACAAAGCGGAGACCTGGGCGCTGGCAGACGAGCTTGGAGTGCTCGAACTTATACGTCACGAAACGCTGACTTGTTATAACGGTATCCCGGGAGATGGTTGTGGACACTGCCCGGCATGCACGTTGCGCAGAGAAGGATTGGAAAAGTTTTTGGCTTCTACTAAATGAGGCACACTTGTATCACTAAAAATATATGGCTATGACAGAATTGAAAGACCAACTTTCCCTTTTGGGGAGAAAGACAGAATACCGTCAGGACTATGCCCCCGAAGTATTGGAGGCATTTGATAACAAGCATCCCGGCAATGACTACTGGGTGCGTTTCAACTGCCCCGAATTCACCAGCCTCTGTCCCATCACGGGGCAACCGGACTTTGCGGAAATCCGTATTTGCTATATCCCCGATGTCAAGATGGTAGAGAGCAAGAGTTTGAAACTCTACTTGTTCAGCTTCCGCAATCATGGTGCTTTCCACGAGGATTGCGTGAACATCATAATGAAAGACCTCATTCATTT